>ERZ779943.1-NODE-1-length-344808-cov-6.76844_pt1 | contig 344808 bp, 323 predicted proteins | sample MGYA00511027_ERZ779943 | MGnify/ENA primary metagenome ERZ779943 (study PRJEB29588, sample SAMEA2144588) | human gut metagenome | biome: human gut; feature: human-associated habitat; material: faeces | place: Denmark | collected 2008/2010 ...
ACCGATAATCTCATATTGTCCACCTAAACTAACGGATAACTAAAAATTATCAATCGTATTTATTTTAAATAAATCCTACAAACTTGTCTAGTATGAATCCGCCAAACGAAAGTTTTTTCCGTCAATCGAAAGTTCTTAAATTTATAGTGGATTTTGACCTGCCTACAAAACTTTTCCGCATTATCCACTAATCTGTATTGGAAATGAATTTCTGATCTAATAATTTAAAAACAATATTTTATAGTAAACATTTCGAATTCTTAATTTCTATCATTTCTTCTTGATTCAAATTTTTAAATTCTATCCCAACGAAATCATCTTCTAGAAACAATAAATTATTTAAATCATTAATCCTATATGCATTTAGAACACGCTCTTCAATATCATCTTTTAATATTAAAATTGCATTTTCTGACTTCCAAAATTTAAATTTCCCATCTACGGTAACATTCATATTGTTCTCATCGAAATCCTGATTATATATACTAATTCCCATACCTTCATCTATAATTACGGGAGTATTACTAATATTATTTATTATTTCATCTTGAACAAAATAGCTAATATACTCTATCATTCCATTTTCTGGATTAATTGCTATGTCCAACGGAGGCTTGCGCTTATCCTCATAAAACAAATGGTAATTTTGTCCTATTCTTTTATCAACAACTGATATTTCAAATAAAACAAGTCCCTCACCCATACCTTCTATTTTTCGAATATATTTTTTGTTATTAAATACTTTTTCAAACTTCACTTTTTTTGCCTCTCTAATTAATCATCCTTCTGCTCCCCCAAAAATGTCGTAGCTGTACTCGGATACTATTTTTCATTATGTATCAGAAAATATACTTCATCCTTAAGCCAATGTTTGTTCTTTTCATAAAGATAGTTATAATTCGCATCTGTATAATATTCCATTGGAGATATGCTGTTATCTTTACCCTGAATAATATGTGGAGAATCAGCAGTGTATCCTAATTCAAGCCATAGCTCCGTTAGTCCCATTAAGCCATCAATACAATTTGTATTTTTATCTTTTAGGAATTTATTAACTTGAGCAGCCCTTATTTTTCTATCTTCTATATCATCTGAATTTTCTTCTTCATTTGCCAACTCATAAAGAGTATCCATAACATCCTCTAAATCATAGTCACCAGAGCCTGCCAACTCACATATTTCAATTCTATCCTCTCCTTTTTCCAGTTGTTCTTTCGCATATTCTACTATTTCATTTATAGAAATTTGCTTTTCTAATAATCCCCTATATAACAATTTCCAGGTTATATTTAACTTAAGTCCTTTAATGTCTGCTATTTTTATCATGATTTTATTGCTACTCCATTTAATGAACCCTCTAACTGATACAATGTTGCATATCCAGCATAATTATCAACTAAATCATTAAAGCCGTGCGCTTGAGCTGTCGCAGGAAATTCCTTTATAATTTGAGGTTTACCCGTTTTTTCATTTGTCTCGTAAATCAGTTTTACATCATTCCTTGTAGAACTGGTATGTACGAACCTCTTATCAAGCGCAAATCAAATATCGTTATACGGATTTTTTTTAAGAATTTCTTCTATTTCTTCATCTTTTCTTTTCTGAAAATCTTGTCCAAACAATGAAAAAATTTCTTTTTCTTTTGCAAAAAGAGCTCGGCGAAAATCCTTTCCCTTTTCTCTATTGCATATCGCAAAATTTATTATGATATTAGCGGAAATTATGTTTACTGCATTCCATAAGACTTCTCTTTTTTTATCTGTAACAATATCACTTCTTATTTTCCCTTTTTCAGTAAAAAGAATATGATATTCATTGTTCTTATTAAATATATATGTTCCTTCTACACTATTATCTGTTCCTTCAGCAAAGAACAAATTTCCACAAGAAACCTCTCCTAACCGCGTTTGAACTTCATTATATACATAATTTTTTAATTCTTCTGTCGATAACATCTTACACCTCTTCCTTACTTGGGTACAATATATCCCTCCATCTCTATTATATCTTGCATATTCTTGTCCTAAATTTTAAAGAAAAAATATTCAGTTGTGATTTCGGATGTTTTTATACGAAGTCATTATTAAATATAGTCTTTCATAATGTTCCAAACCCTTTTTGACTCTATAAATCAATTTCTTCGAATCTACAACAAGGAAATCACAATAAACCATCGCCGCATCCTTTACACAAAAAATCGTATTTTGTCTGGCTTTATATCCTAACTTTTTTGCATATGCAACTATTAAATTCCTTAATTCTTTTTTCTGCTCCTTGTCTAATTTCATCTCAATTCTCCTCCGAAACATAGTATTATTAATGAACATTTTTTTGTTCTAATATCATTGAATTAATCCCCTTAAATATGGCATCCTTAATAATTTCTGTATAGTCTTCATAACTATGGTTTTTTTCCATAAGCAAATCAACCACTTCTTTAAACTTGCCATCTACTATAATTGTTATTCCCTGTACCTTCTCTCCTGTTTTATCATTCTCAAATTCTTCACTAAGAATTGTAACCTTATTATTTTCCATGTCTACCCTCCTATTATATCTCGACCATTTTCATCAATCCAATATCTTTGAGCTTCCGGTATATCCATATCAAAGTCTCTATATTCTCCAACCCAGCCGTCTGGAACAAACGCTTCAAAAGATGACGGTTCTACAAAACACGATATGAAAACCTTATTATCAAAGTCTATAAAAACTGATGGCGTAAATGCCAATTTTTCATTCAAATCCGTTTCTTCCATTAGCATTTTTTTCAATTCTTCAGAGGATATTTTATATTCCCTTATATTATCTAAAAAGCGTTTTTGTGTCGATTCGTTAACAACTTCTATACCAAACCTAAAGGTGTTATCCTCAAAAACCTCATAACCTCCCTCACGAAAGTCCTGCATTAATTTAAGATGATCTAAAAAGCAGTATTCTTTCTCCAAAACATACCACTATATACTTCCCTCCTGTTTGATTGCTACCACAAGATTTTCAGCATATATTGGTCTCATATTTCCTCCTTATATAGTCAATTTTTCTTTAAGTTTTTTTATTCTCGCATTACAACCATATTCCTCAAGCCATTCTACCCATGGAGGCGGAAGTTCAAAACATTTACCGAGCTTGGTCTTGTCTACCGATTGCAAATTCTCTCCATCATATTTTAGATTTACTTTTATATCTTTTTATTTAGATAAATTTATTATCCGTTAACGTTTTCTCAATCAACTGGATTCTCTTCTCCTCACACATATCCTTCCATGCTTCATGTGTCACATTTGGCACATCAATATAAAGAAGTTTTTCTGGTTCAGCCATTAAATCTTCGAAATCATCTGTAGCACAATATATGCATTTTTTGTGACTCATTTCAAAATCAACATCACTTCCTTGTATCTTATCACATGCTACCACAAACACATGATTAATTATATTTTGTAACTCACTATCCGAAATCTTTTTTTTAGACGAATCCAAAAAGGCTTTCACTTTATCTATGAATTCTCTGTAAATACCATCTTCCAATAGGTTAATATATGCATACTTCATGCCGTTATCATACAATACCAATCTTTCGCCATACGAAAAATCTGATAAATAAAAGAATTCATTTTTTCTCTTGCAATTGGTACATTTAACCACTTCTCTTCTTACTTTTATTTTCACACTGACCGCCTCCTAGTCTATTGGCATAACATTTCTCGGTAATAGAATATTTTCAAAGTCATTGTAAATAACATAATTTATCCCACCGCCTCGATATGATTGAAACTTAATGACATTGTAGCCCTCGGTTCGTGCAATTTCCCCAATGTTTTGACACGCCCTTGTAGATGTTAAATTCTGAACATAGCCCCATTCTGAAGCTATTTGTGGATTAGTTAAGTCTACTACTTCTGCCCACTCAAATTCATATCATAACTAATTGCATATTTTGCAATATTACCATGTTCAGATAACTCCGCAACAATTGTATCAGCATCTGTTCCAACATAAAAGCCCCATCCAAACCTACTTTCAGGATTAAAATATTTCGGATTAATACCATCTAATACACTTTGTGCTTGATTTGCATTTCCAACTGCATGTTGAACTGAAAAATTACCACTCTCCCCGCCCATTTCCGGTGCTGTACCCGGTCTCCCTGAAGGTAAATCATCCAATAAACCGGGAACCGCATTAAGTTCAGAAACAAGCCCAGCTAAACATACTAAATCTGATGCAATTGTACTTCCATACAAAATTTTATAATATGCATCCTCACCTAAACATTCTTTTATTTTATTTACGTTTTCCTTCTCAAGAATATCATCTGCACTTATATATCTACCAATAAAGCAGCTTTCTTATTTCATCAGATGCGCTTAATAATCTTTTCCATTCTTCAAATGTTCTTAACGCTTCGGCACTAAGTAACTCTACGTTTTTTTCTAATTGCATGAATGAATTTCTTAACGCCATGCTTTTTTCTAGTATATCATCACTCTCTGTCAACAAATAACTCCCACATTCTTGAATTGTTTTTTAAAGTTTTGATATCTTTCTTCCAATGAAATCATCTCGTCACCTCTTGCCTGATTGAGTCCGAAAATATATTAAGCTCCAGATTTTTATAGTCTGGAGCTTAATACTTTTCAGATCTTTATTGATTCATGCAAAATATTATTCTTCTTTACTTTTTTCAGACTCAAACCATTCCTCCAAAATGTCATCTGCCATCTTATTTTTATGATTGCTATATATTATATCATATCTATAATCCGCATCTAATGAATTCGCTGAAACATCATATATTAATTTAATCTGCGTTGGCATTTCTCTTTGATGCTCTTCACACAACTTCCTAAGAGCCACCATATCTTCATTAAGAATCGCCATAACGTCACGTTGTCTGGGTATTGAAACATCATATTCTTCCTGCCCATCTACAATAACGTCATTTAGTCTGCTTTTTTTCACAACTTTGCCATTTACCTTATAAAAGAAATTACAGGACTGCACCCCTCCTTCAAAAGAACAGTAAATATAAATCTTCTCTGCTCTGTCTTCCACATATTCCAGACAAATATCCACCATATCCGTTTGTATTTCTGAAAAATGATTTTCAAATATTTTTCCCATTTTCTTTCCTCTCTTTAACGAACATTTTTTGTTCTAATATCATTGAATTAATCCCCTTAAATATGGCATCCTTTGACATCCCTTCTGCAAAATGAGACTTTTAAGTATTACTCGGATACTATTTTTCATTATGTATCAGAAAATATACTTCATCCTTAAGCCAATGTTTGTTCTTTTCATAAAGATAGTTATAATTCGCATCTGTATAATATTCCATTGGAGATATGCTGTTATCTTTACCCTGAATAATATGTGGAGAATCAGCAGTGTATCCTAATTCAAGCCATAGCTCCGTTAGTCCCATTAAGCCATCAATACAATTTGTATTTTTATCTTTTAGGAATTTATTAACTCGAGCAGCTCTTAACTTTCTATCCTCTAAATCATCTGGATTTTTTTCTTCTTTAGCCAGCTCATAAAGAGTATCCATAACATCCTCTAGATCATAGTCACTAGAACCTGCCAACTCACATATTTCAATTCTATCATCTCCTTTTTCCAGTTGTTCTTTCGCATATTCTATTATTTCATTTATAGAAATTTGCTTTTCTAATAATCCTCTATATAACAATTTCCAGGTTATATTTAACTTAAGTTCTTTAATATCTGCTATTTTTATCATGGTTTTATTGGCACTCCATTCATCGCTCCATTTTGAATAAACATTCTGTGTGTTACTTTTCCATCTTGAATAATCCACTCAAATCTTCCTTCTACTCCATTTAATGAACCCTCTAGCTGATACAATGTTGCATCATTCAATGTAGTTTTTGTTGCATATCCAGCATAATTATCAACTAAATCATTAAAGCCGTGCGCTTGAGCTGTCGCAGGAAATTCTTTTATAATTTGAGGTTTACCCGTTTTTTCATTTATCTCGTAAATTGGTTTTACATCATCTACTTTCAAAGCACTTCCTGTTCTTGGACTATCTAAAATATCATTATGTATAGTCTTACTACCACTCTCCCCGCCTATTTCCGGCGCTTTACCCGGTCTCCCTGAAGGTAAATTATCCAATGAACCGGGAACCGCATTAAGTTCAGAAACAAGCCCAGCTAAACATACAAAATCTGATGCAATCGTACTTCCATATAGGATTTTATAATATGCGTCTTCTCCTAAACATTTTTTTATTATATTCTTTGCGTCCTTATCAAGATCATCTGCACTTTTGTATATATCTTGCAAACCTTCCGCTGCTTCTGCTCCCCCAAATATCGCAGCTGTCGGACCAGTTACAAACCCAAGCACTTTGAGAAGTACCCCTGCTTTGCCGAGTGCCACGCCCAACGCACCAGCTCCACTCATCATCGCAAAAGCACCCGTAGATAATTTCTTCCACCCCTCTTCCCATCTTTTATCTATAATGTATCTTTCGCAGTTTGCCCTGCTAATTTCAGATAGATCATTAATTACATTCGTATTTTCCGTCGTATAGACAACTACGCTAAGAATACTGTTATACAGCTCCGGATTATCCGTGAACTGCAGGCTGGCTGTGTTGTTCGCTCCTGCCACAAAACCATGCGCCCATGTAGCTGCATTATACCCCTGCGGCATCAGTCCGGTCAAATATGTCAGCGAACTTTCTGTAAGATTCTGCAATAGCACCAGTTCATTTGCATCAAAGCACGCCTCCGTATCAAGAAGCTTTTGTCGGTATTTCTTTTCTTTGGCTTCAAATTCTTCGATACGGGTAAATGCATTTTCGAAACAAGGCATGGTCACATCTGTGAATCCGCACACCCGATAATACATTTCTTTGACAATATCAAGCTCATCATCCATCCACAAATACGAGTTTCGATAAGCATTCAATACCTCACTGATCGTATCTTCATTGATTACGGCATATGCATCCGAATCTATCTTGGCATACGCCCCCTGATACACCATCAGTATCTGCATAAAAGCCATATTAACGGCATCTGCGATTGCCTGTATACTGCTTGCAAATCCGGTTATGTAATTCCGCATAGACACGACAGTTGCCCCAGACTGATTATCAAGCAATGCTGCAAAATGATTCACTGCCGTTGTCACATCCGTTATACTCGCCTGCAGCGCAGCAGCCTCACTTATCACATGGTTTGTAAAACCAAATATATCATAAATATCTGCTGTAAGTCCCATAGTTCCCCCTATTTATTCATATCCTCCGCCGCTTGCGCATCTACGCCCAAAAGTGCTGTATATGCATTCGTTACGCTCTGTGTCACCAACATCATGATGTCTTTCATACTATCAGATAGTTTATCCAACATTTCTAATTGTTCCTGTAATGCTTGATAGGATGGAAGACTGGTAACACCTTCCTGTTTATACTCTGTATTGACTTTATGTATATCTCCGATTGCATCTGTAACCTCCTTCATTCCCAACTGCAACGTATCTAAATCAACATGTAAACTTCCCATGATAGCTCCTCCTACAGTTTTTTTCGTAAATCTTTGTTCGCACTTACGAGCGTGTCTATCTCGTTTTGATATGTTCTTATTTGTTGATTCAAGGTTTCTATCTCTCCTTCTAACCATGTTCTTTTTTCCCGCATCTGCGTCTGCATATCTTCTACCTGTGTCTGACAGTTTTCTACGTCGGTATCTATATGTCCAAACTCAAGATCCGCATAATTATATTCACTGCCCCACCATTGATGTATTTCTCCCGTATATGTGCAGATTACATGATTATAATAGGTTTGAATTCCTTCTATATTTTGTATAACGGTACTCAGATTTCCAATTGCAGAACGCAGATCATCATACTCATCCTCATACCTTGCGATTAAAGTTCTGACTCCGCTCATTTGAACCTCACAGCGCTGAATTGCTCTGCGATTATCCAATATTTCCTGTTTAATCTGCTGCTTTTCTTTAGATTTTTGCGCCATATTCCATCTCTATCCTTTCTGCACAACCCGAATTCTCTCGATTTTATCGCCTTGTATCACATACGCATCATTTACATCCAGTTCTTTCTTGAATGTACGGGCAACTCCCATTGATATATCTGTCACTTTAATGTTCTTGATATTCTCAAATACAATAAACGGTTTTGTATCACGCACCTGCTTCAAAAGCTCGCCTGCCGAGAAGGAAATCATAGCATTTTCAACATCCGTCAACAGGAAACAGCCTTTCCCTGACTTAAATGCCATACTTATCTGCCTGTATAGATCTACCATCGATTTGTCCGTTCCGATCTGCTTCATTATCTCTGACGAATTGACTACGATTATCTGCAGACTCGCTGGTGTTTCCTGTGCCTGAAGCTTCTGCCCTGCTATATTCAACAGCTCCGCTGCACCCTCTGTTGTCTGCGTATATCCACACACATCTGACTCAAACCTCTTATACTCACCTGCTGTATCATCCATGAGATACACATCCACAGGTGCTTTGTCCTGATTCCTGAGAACCCTGTCAAGCAAATACTCTACATATTGGTGTTTGCTGCTGTCTTTTGCTCCAACAAAAGCCTGAAGTGGTGTCTGCCCCAAATCTAATGTCCGTCTGCCTATCGTCTCAAACTCCATGCCGAGCGGAATTTCATATGGCTTGTAGCTTGTTCCAAACTGCTTCGCCATATAAGCTTCCGTTACCTTCTGTGGTATCTCCGGAATTCCCGGTACATACATATCACCATACTGATCATGAATCTGATCAATAAACGCTTTCATAAGCGTAATCTTCTCAAACTCTTTTTCTGCTGCAAAAGCCAGATAATACTGTATCTCATAATACATTTTATCTGCCTCAATAAGTCCTCTTCCCGCGATATCATGCAGCTTCTTGCGGCATGCCTCAAAGACCACGCCATAATCGCTGGAATCATTGCAATACAAAGCAGTTCTCTTCGAAAAGTTTGATAACAGCTTGAATCCGGCTCCTCCTGCCTGACCGGCGGTCACGACAAAAGAGATACCTGCTGCCACGCTCTCTCTGCTGATACTTATAATCTGATCCTCATAGTCCGGATAATACCCCCGAAATGCAACCCAGTTATCCAGAAAGATCACTATCTGTGGCAGCTCCGTCTGTCCGGATTCCCGATATGCACTATACGAACTTAACCCAAGCTGGGAAAAATACTTTTTTCGCACCTGCACAGTTTCCTGCATCATCTTCAGGAATCCTTTGAGACGTTGTTCATCTGTAGACGTAATAACTCCTCCAACATGATTCAATGTCTCAAAATTACGAAGAATCATAGATGCAAAATCTAGAATATACATCTGGACATCCTTTGGAGAATAACGCATTGCCAGCCCACAGATCATTGTCTGTAACAGATTCGTCTTTCCAGACTGCGCAGATCCCAATATATAGAAATTATTCTGCGAGATGTTCCACGTTTCCACATACTGCCGCTGTCTTGACGGATCATCCACCACGCCCACAGGAACAACAATATCGGTTCCCGTGTAAGAAAAACCATCCAACGTAAATGGCAATTTCTCTGGTAAAGCAGGAAGGCAGATGTTCGGTAATCTGGATATTCCCTTTTTCTCACAAAATTCATTCACATAATTAACGATTGCCTTCAACTGCGTCTCTCCTGCATCGTCCTCGTTTGGCTTTTGCTCATATATCACAGATCTTTTTCCCGACAATGCAACACTTGTCAACGCAAACTTCTTCTGTGCAGATATTCCATCTGTTTTTGCAGTAGCTCCGCTATATGCTGACTGGAACAACTGAAAAATCTCATTATTTCCCACCTGCAGATATGCCCTGCCCGGTTCCTTGATTTCTGCCGCCAATGGTGATTTCAATACTTCATTACTGTCATTCTTATTCTGCACTTTGAGACACAGTTTGAATTTCGAATTACTCCATATCTGATCACTTACTACGCCCGAAGGCTTCTGTGTTGCAAGAATCAGATGTACACCCAGACTTCGTCCGATTCGTGCAGCTGATATCAGTTCTTTCATAAATTCCGGCTGTTCACTCTTCAACTCGGCAAACTCATCTACAATCAAAATCAGATGTGGAAGAGGGATTTTGGCCTTTCCATCTTTATATGCCTTAATATAATCATCAATATGATTTACCTCTAATTTCGCAAAAAGCTCCTGCCGCTTGACAAGCTCTGCCTTGATTGATAACAGCGACCGCTCAATTTCATTACCATCTATATTGGTGATTGCACCATTCAGATGTGGCAGATCCTTAAACTGATTTACCATTCCTCCTCCCTTAAAATCGATGATGATAAACCCAACCTCATATGGATGAAACAAGGTCGCCATGGACAAAATATATGTCTGCAGGATCTCAGATTTTCCCGATCCGGTAGTTCCTGCTACCAACCCATGCGGTCCATGGTACTTCTCATGCAGATCCAAATATACGATTTCATCCCCGCTCTTAACTCCAATCGGAGCCGCCATTGTCTTGTATATTTTCGAGTTTGACCAGCGGCTTTCCAGATCCAGATCATACGGACTCATAATATGTAACAGCTGAAATAATGTTATGTTTTTTGTGAGTGTATTCTCCAGATTCACGTCATCGACATACACACATGCCAGTTTCTTTGCCGCGATCTCCGCGCGTTCACGTGACACATATTCATATTCAAACGTCTGTATCTGATCCCCATTGTCCGTATCCTGAATATATCCTTTGTAGAAGTCTTCCTCCAGAAAGATCCTGCTTGTACACGCAGAATTCAGGAACTCCTCATACTCCTCAAAAAACACAAAATGAAAGCCGAGATCTTTTGCTTTCTCTATGTAACCGGACACCGGATGATTGCGAAGCATAGCTGACCGGAATACCAGCACAACATACTCCTGCATCTGTTCCGTCACTCCACCCATTGATTCTCGACGGGAAAGTTCAGAATACAGAAATTCCAACGTGCTTTTTGCACTTTCGCCATCATACATAAAATTGCGCAATTTATTTTGCTCATTGTAGGTGATTGGCAGCCATCTCGCCCATGAGAACAAGGGAACATCTACTTTATCCATAATCAAAAACAGCTTGATATCCTTATAAAAATGCGAAGCTGCAAATCCTATGATCAGATTTTTCTCCATCTGATACAACTTTGTCCGGCTTCCAATGAAACCAACCGCATTCGCGGTCTTCAGGTCGAGGCATACCGGCATCGCATCAATAAACTCATATTTATCATGCATGGTTTTCGGAAAATCCTTCAGCGTATCTTCCGTGTCCACATACTCTTCTTTTTTATAATCAACCGGACAGCACGACCGCACAACACCCTTTCCGAGACAGACCTTGAGAAAGTCTTCATCCTCGCGTTTTCTTTCAAAAAGCCGATTGTCAAAATTCTCAATAAACGTCATATAATTGTTCAGCGATGGATTCATATACTCTGCGACCGTTTTCTCCCGCTCCCGCAAATGTATAATCTCATCCTCCCGATTCGTCAGATATTCCAGATATATCTTTTTTCTTCGTTCTTCTTTTTCCTGTCTTTTATTTCGTTCCTTTACAAAATTCAAGACTGTAACAGTTGTACTCACTGACATTGTTGCCGCAAAATAGATGACATACATGCCTCCACCTCCCATCATTCCGCGGAGTCCAACCATCATCAACATATTTACCAGCATTGGCATAACAGACATCAAAAAGTTCTGCTGTTCCGACTCGTCCTTGTTGTTCGGCTCCAGCACTTCAATCGTCTGGTCCGGCATCGAGAACTGCTGTCGGACATTTTTAATAAACTTCGGATATTCATAATGATTTTTCTGATACTGAACAATCTCCACTTTTCTCTTCGTTATAAGCTTTGCTTTTCTCGTTGTATATATCATTCCGTCACAGATACAGAACGAATATCCCTTGATCGTCAAAAACTCTCCATCCCGCACATGACAGGTATTGGCGCGTGGCATAAATCCATTTACCTCAATACCAATTGTGTTCGAGACAAATTCCGCATCGTATCCATCGATTACTTTATACAGTTTTACACAATCTTCATGTGTGTAGGGATCATCGATTCGAATCGTGCACTCTACTTGTCCACCAATAGAAAATTCAGAAATATTTTTACAGTCAATCTGAAGATCGTAATCATCACCGACTGCATCGAAACATGCAAGAAAATCAATGCTGAATACCTCAGTTCCGGTATAATCATAGCACAGAGATAAATGATCGCCTGTCTCCAGCTTTCTCACATATTCTTTCAGATTGAAATCTTTGGTCAGATATACGGTATCATTACAACTGATAATATATTCCCCATCTGCCTGCCGATCAATTCGAAAAATAAAGCCTGTCATAAAGCGATCTTTTCGAAATGCAATCTGACATGCTTTATCTGTTCCTATCGTAATACTTCCGGCAAACGAATCATCAAAATCCACTTCCTTATACATGTTATTTCCATATATCACTAATTTATGTTTCATTTGTACCCCCCTGCTTTTATCTGTCAAAATGTATAATCGTACCATTGCGCAATCCGAACGATTCCAGCAACCGGTCTCCACGCAACAGCGTTCTTGGATCTTCCGTACACATATAACATTCCGCCACATTCGACATATCAATCCCCAGATTTAATCCTTTATTTAACCCATAGATCAATTCGTTGGCTGATATATCAAGCGGAATCTCCATATCCAGCCATGTATTTCTTTTTTTATGATGAAATGCCACAATCACTGTATTTTCCATATTCGACACTCCCCTTATTCCATGCATAACATAGTTCTGTCAAACAACTGTGAATTTTTCGTCATTTCCAGATCAAGCGGCGCATTATACTCTTCGATAAATTCACTGAACTCATATTTCTGAAGAAGCTGTGCGCCAGAGAGAAAATCCGGCTGATTATATTTGTAACGGTTACACAAAATCAAAATATTCCTGTCAAAATCCAGCATATTGGAAAGCAATGCTTCCAGCTTTCCTACCGCGATCTTATCCTGCGTTGTCAAGAGTACTTTCCAATCACAATTCTTCAGGAAAACCAGTTTGTCTGCCTCCAGCTCGGAAGATAACTCCACTACAATATAGTCATAGATATTTTTGTCTCGCAGATAATCTACAATCTGGGAATATACTGAAAACTTCATCTGATAAGAAACCGGAAGATTCTTGAATGGCGGCAAAAAATCAAATCCCTCATTTTTGATTTCTTCCTGTATAATTTTTCAATGATTGTGCTTGTTTGTTCAGCAAGCGTAATACTGACATCACAAGCAATATAGAAAAAGCATAGCATTGAGTTTCACTTTTGGCAAGGCAGAAAAGGTCAACAAAGTATTGCAGTTAAAGGCTTTTATGACAATTATCTCTCATACTGCACAATGCAAAGCTGAACAAATGAGTTTCGGTTTATTTGCCCTTAATTCTCTTTGTATTTTGTGGATAGGCATAACAACTTTATACTATTGTATTACTGTTTATTTAATGGGTATCATCAGAGGTTCCCAGATAATCCAGAATTGACTTTTAGGAATAGGATATATAAAATATAGGTTAATCCATTAAAATCAATCTGGGGTCAATCTGGTTAATCTGAGGATTATATATAAAAAGGACCTCAAGAAAATAGTCGGAAAAATAAGGAAAAAAGTTTATTTTGCCTATGTACTTTCAGAAAATAATGTGGTATAATATATACAGGTCGGAAAAGACCAGTTAATTTAATATTTTGAATGCTTAGAGAAGCAAAGTTACCTTTAGACGAGGTTTAACTGGCTTCTCTTTTTTGTTGCCTAAAATCAAAAGGAAAGGAACAAGGAAAATGGATAACAAAACAAATAAGCATGAATTTGCGTGTAATGCTGGTAAGGTTACCGAGTACGAAGTAAAGGAACATATTGACACTATCATGGTGGGCTTTCGTGGATTCTCAAAGGAAGTGTCGATTGTAAAGTGGAACGACAAGAATCCTGTGTTTGATATTAGAGCATGGCGAGTATCTGACAGAGACGGATTGCAATATCCTTTGCGTGGTATCACTTTCTCTAAGGAAGAGTTTATCAAGTTAAGGGAAATCTTGAACAGCATTGATGTGAATTGCATTGATGAATATATGTGAGCAAAGAATGTGAGGTATTGAATATGAACGGAGCAAAGACTGACGAAAGAAATTATTATGCTGAAAGCTACATTGCTTTAATCGAAGCAATTATCAAGGAAACAGCTTCAATAATCAAAGACATAAAGAAAGCAATGGGCGAGGTGTGAAAATGGGAAAGAAAAAACTACAAGGTGCAGACGGAATCAACTTCCAAATGCAACTTACAATAAAAGGCTTGGAAACTGTAACATTTCCAAAGGAAACTCTAACTAATGAATCTGGCAAAGATATTGCATGGATTGAGTGCTTAGGTGGTAAAGTCTCTGCTTATGTAAATCTACCACACGCAGTAAGACCAAACAACATTCAACCATTTCAGTTATCTGATTGTATTCAGATAGATTTGATTAGTGATAAGGTTATCGAATACATGAAAGCATATCTAAAAAAACACATGAAAGGTAATTACTCCAACGAGATATTAAAGCAGTTGAATGTGTCAAGCATGGAGTGCAACATTACTATTAAATGTGTGGGCAAATGCAAACCGAAAGATGTAATCAATCTGTTTGAGAAATCAGTTGACAAAACTTTTATTGCGCAGGAAGCAAGGGACAAAAAGAAAACCTTTCGTAAGGATCAAGACAGCATTATATACAGAAAAGACCATTATTACCGTTTGAAAGTTTACAACAAGTCTAAGGAACAAAATGATAAAGGAAATCCGTTAGTGGAAAGCAACCTTATTCGTGTTGAGTTTGTATTCTTAGAACGAATGCTCGATAGTATGTATGCCGATAGAATGTCATTAGAGGATATTCTCACAAGAAAGTCTTTACGAAAGCTAATTGACCAATACCAAGAAACATTTACTGATATATGCGAAAAGAACATTAAACCTATGCTGAATGGTTGTGTGCAAGAGGTGTTTGAATGTTTGACGACCTCTAACTCTGGTAAAGAAATTAGTGAAACTTTATACAAATGCAAGGAATGTATTGTTGATGTTGAGGTGCTACGCAAGGCATTGAAAAAATGGTATGCGTTTAAGAAACAGGGCGACAGGTCAAAACAGGTCATTGCATATTATCGTGAAAACAATTTTGGTATGCCAGAAGATGTAATACGAACCGTAAAGCAAATGCACAATTCATTATAAAAGAGGGCTTCTAAGGTACTAATAATTGGTACCCTGCGACCCCAAAATCAAGAAAGTGCAAAACTCAAAATCTATGTGTAAAACAGCATTTATGAGTGTATAGAAGCCATTATTTGATGTGTTTGAGCAAATTAAGAATTTCAAAAAGTGTCTATAAAGTAGACAGATACACAAACAGATAACAGTACATTAACAGTAAGGGGGTGTTCACTAATGCAGGTAGAACGCATATCAGCAGACATTACATTGAAGCACAAACCCAGAACGGGAACACAGGCTTACAATATGCTGATTGAATCTCTCAAAGCAGAGATACAGGAAAAACAAGAGATTTTATCTCATCTCTCACAAGACAAAATAAAACAGAAATTCATAGAGAACTGGAATCCTACAACAAGGAGCGTGAACATCTATGATATGTAGGAAGGAGTGATTTTCTATGCCTTATGCTAAAGGACAAAGCGGTAATCCAAAAGGCAGACCTAAGCAAACCGCAGAGCAGAAATCACAAAAGGAGCAATTTCAGAGGTTGCTTAAATCTTCTACCGTTGAAGCTCTGCAAAGCATAATCCAGATTGCCAATGACAGATATAACAAGGACCGATTCAATGCTTGTAAGTACATCATTGACAAGGCTTATGGTGCAAATACTGCTTTTCTTTTAGACGGTACAGAAGATACTGCTCCTACTGTGATTAGGATTGTTCCATACGGTAAAGAAAACGAGGACTGGAACGAAGATGACTGGGAAGATGAATGGAACAATGCCCCAGATGAAAATGAGGACGAATAATTATGGTAAAGATTACAAACGGAACAGTTACCACAGAGGTAACGCAAGGTGCGTATGATACATTCTACAAGGAACAAGGATTTGTGATTGTGTCAGACGAAAACGAAAATATCGAATGGGAGGAAGAAGAAAATGGCTAAAGTCAATACTATTGCAAACAACGGACTGACTATCGTTGAGAACTACAATAAACTGCTTGAACAGTTCAGAAAAACAAAGACCATTGATGATGTGCGTATTCTGGTTGCAAGTGTCAGAGATTTTATTTCTGTGTATAAGCGTGTAGATAAGAACATGGTAAATGAAATCTATGAAAAACTCCAGGGCAAATTGCAGGATATGGTTGCTGAAAATGCTTTTGTGTATGACCGTATGAATAACAGAGTTGAGGAAATCCGCAATCGTGGTTATGACTATGCAAATGAAAAGGACGATACACAGGCAGTACAGAGCAAAGCACTTCAGCTTATGTCTCAGATGCCTAAAGTGATGAACAGCAATCACGCAAACCGTATTACTAAGGTTTTGACAGATTCTATCAATTCTGGTGTTATCGGTAGCAAGGCTGTTCTGGAACTGCTTAAATATCCTGCTTATGCTGATATGGTATCTGCAAAGATTAGGGAGCGTGCTTTTGAGGGTAGTAAATCTTCTGCTGAACAGGCTTTTGACAGATTGAAAGAATCTGAACTGAAAGAAGCTGAACAGGGGCTTGCTTCTGTGTATATGCAGGGATTCCACCTTAGAAACATTGAAAAACAGGTCAATGCGTTTAAGAAGCCTTCCGCATGGAATCCAGACGAACAGACAGCATAAAGGATAATCCCAGAATAACACAGGATAATCCAGATTGAATCAGAAGTCATAAGGTAATGTATTCCTATGGTATAGGATAAAAGTTCACCAGAAGTCAACAGAGAACCTCTGGGGATAAACATAAAATTGAGAATAAAATAAATCGGTCACTAAAGAATAGTCCAGTTGTCCAGACGGAGCAAACACAAAAACATGGACAACAATACAATAGTTCAGATGAATTTGTATTCGTGTCCCTAATCGAAAGGGAGAATACAAAATGGCAAAGAAGAATAATGCAAACAATACGAACACTTTACCAGAGCAGGAGTTTAACTTTATTGTATCAGATGTACGCATTCCTCGTATGGTGCCTTTACAGACTCTTGCAGATGAATCTGGTATTTCATATAAAGCACTTTGGCAGATGTGCAAACAGAACAAAATCGTGCATATTAAGTCCGGTAATAAGTTTCTTGTGAATGTGGATAAATTCATTGAGTTTCTCAATACCGGCGAAACGGAGGTTGAGAGCAATGACAAAGAGAGCAACACAGCATAAAAGCAATACCCCTGTTGAATGGGAACAGGCAGAGGGATTTTCAAGGTATCTTATTTCTACTGACGGGCAGGTTTACAGTATCGACAATGACAAAATCTTAAAGCCAAATAGGAATAGTTCTGGTTATGTAAGAGTTCCCTTATACAATGATGAAAATGAGTATAAACAGACTTTGGTTCATCGCTTGGTGTATATGGCTCATGTTGGTCCTATTCCAAAGGGTATGCAAATCAATCATAAGGACGAGGACAAAACAAATAACTGTATTGAGAATCTTGAAGTCGTCACACCAAAACAGAATATTCATTATGGAAGTGCTTCCATTAGACGGAGCGAAAGCGTTAAAAGGTACTGGCAAGAAAAGAGAAAAATGGCCGCTTGTTGATGTGGTATCAGAATTTATACTTTTTGAAACCATGCAAATGAAACCTCAAATAAGTATCAGAAAGTATGCGTAAAAACTTTTGATTATTCTCATAAAAAGTGTGTACTTTTTGAGACTTGCCTGATATGATTAAATCATAATACGAACAGATGTTCGATAAAGAAATGAGGTGTTCAGATGAACGATAAGTTTAAGAATGACAAGCTAAAGTTTGAGCTTATCAGAAACGCTGATTTGGTGTGTACGGATTGCCTATACAAATATGACGATACGAATATGCCATGCAATGTTTCTAAATGTGAGATGTACGAAGAAAAGCCCTCTACCGTTATTGATGGTGGAAACTGTGATTTATACGATAAGGGGGTGTCTGAATGAAATATGTAGCTTATCACAGGACAAGCACAAAGGACCAGCACTTAGACAGAGGAATTGCAGAACTCACCAAGTATTGTGCTGATAATGCAATTTCTCTGTATAAGGGCAAGGTCTACACAGACCAACAGACAGGAAAGAACTTCAACCGACCACGCTACACAATGCTGAAAGATGAAATTCTTGAAAGTGGTGATGTGCTGATCGTCACAGAGCTTGACCGATTAGGACGAAACAAGGAAGCCACACTAAAGGAATTACGATTCTTTAAGGACAACGGTATTCGTGTTATGGTGTTAGAATTACCCACAACATTGATTGACCTGTCAGCTATGGAAAACTCAATGGCTCGTATGATGTTAGAGACTATCAATAATATGATGATTGAGTTGTATGCAAGCATGGCACAGGCTGAAATTGAGAAAAAAGAGAAAAGACAGCGAGAAGGCATTGAACAGAAAAAGGCTCGTGGAGAATGGGACGATTATGGCAGACCAAGAGTTATGGACCTTGAAGAATTTGCTACCCACTATCGCTTAGTACAGCAAGGGGAAAAGAAACCATTTGAACTGATGAAAGAATTAGGTATGACGAAGCCTACCTTCTATCGTTACAAAAATCAAATTGAGAAAGGGTGTTAAGAATGGCATCTGTTAAAAGAGTTGAGTACAAAAGCGGTAGAGTTGTTTATCGCATAGTTATCTGTCAAGGATACGATAAAAAGGGAAACAAACTGGTTAAGAATCTTACATATTCAGTCAATCAGTCAGCAACACCCAAACAACAAGAACGAGAAGCGAAGAAGTATGCCATGGATATGGAAGATAAACTGAAATATGGCTACGACTACAACGCAGAAAAAATGTCATTTGAAGATTTTGCATACAAATGGCTTGAGAGTGTTAAAGATAACATTGCTTATGGTACCTATGCAGGATATAAACAGGTTTTGGAAAGCAGAATCATTCCCTACTTTAAGGGAGACAAGATTGCTCATATCAAAACACCACACATTGAAGCCTTTTATAGAACTCTGGTTGACGATTATTCCGCAGGTACAATAAAGAGATTTGCTAATGTGTTGAATCTGATTTTTAAGACAGCCAAGCGTTACAGCATGATTGAGAACAATCCTTGCCAAGACGCACAAAAACCAAAGAGAAAAGACGAGGACGAGGGCTTAAAGTTCTTTACTCCAAAGCAAGCATTGATGTTTATGAAATCTCTGGATATGTCATACGAGGTAACCTACAAAGGCCATCAGCGTATTGATGATACAGGTAAACCATACTATGTGAATGAGTACACAGAATCCTATACTGTGCCTACACAATACAAAGTGTTCTTTACTCTCTCATTGTTCTGTGGATTCAGAAAAGGCGAAACACTTGCTTTGCACTGGAATGACATTGACTTTAAGGAAAAGAAAATCTCTATTTCAAAATCGGTGGGTATGACGGAAAACGGATTTGATTATAAAGAACCTAAGACAAAGAAATCTGTCAGAAAGGTATCTATTCCAGATGATGTAATCCCACTTTTGAAGCAGTATCACTTTGAGTACATACAGACACGATTTAGTCATGGTACTGCATGGCAAGGCGATTTGAGCAATGGCGGTAATCTGTTCATTCAAGCAGACGGAAAGCTTATGGGGCATACAACACCTTATCAGTATTTCACAAAGCATTTACACCGCTATAATGAGTGGGTGCAGAATAATCCAGACAAAGCAAAGGCCGAGGGATTAGAGGAATTACCGATTATTCCGCTTCATGGGTTGAGACATTCATGTGCTACCCTACTCAATTATCTGGAAGTCAACATCATTGAAATATCAAAGACATTAGGACATTCAACCTGTTCCACTACAATGAACATCTATGCTCATAGCTTTGAGGAACAGCAAGAGGAAGTAGCAACAAAGGTAAATGAGTTCTTACGATTGAACGCATAAATAATTGAGAGCCAGAGGAAAAAATCCAAAGGCTCTCATTTAGTCATCATTCATCTTTCAATTCCATGTGGTCAAGGGCATATTGTAAAGCCATGCTGATTAGTTCATTACGAGAACGATTCGTTTTAGCTGCTAAATCGTTATATTCCTCTTGCAAAGCTCTATCTATGCGTATCGTCATGGTGACAGATTTATCTTCTTTGGGTGTTACGATAAATTTCTCCATAATGCAATTCCTCCATTGATTTTAATTACATTATAGTATTGACAAGGCACATAAAACTATGACACAATAATGAGTTAAAATTATACTGTACTTTTGTGTTACACTCTGCTATAATGCTAATATCAACCAAAACTTGGAGGTATGGCATTATGAAAGATAAAGCAACCAAAAACGGAGTCAAAAAGCCGATTTTCAAGAAGTGGTGGTTTTGGGTAATCGTTGTCGTTATTCTGGCCGCTATCTTCGGAAATACTGGAACAAAAGACAGCGTTGAGGACGGAGCAAAGGACACTATCAGTTCAGCAGAACAGCAGACAGAGGAAAAGCAAAACGAAAGCACAGCAAAAGATGATATTTCCTTTGTGGTTACCAATGTTCCTAATGATGTGACAGGTAATTGGAGAATTGCCTCAATCGCAGAAAACATTGAAATGCAGGACTATGCTTTGGACTACTACAAAGAGTATTTCAAGAGCGATGATGAAATCCATGCAATAGTCAACTTCAATTACAAGACAACAACTAAAATCTCTGTCATGGGAAATCTGCTCGATGTGTCTGTGTATGAATATGTTGACAAAGAAGAACATGATGCAAAATTGCTTTTCAGCGGTATGCTCCTTAAAGAATACCATGTAAACAAAGATACTGGCGAAGTAGAAGAAATACAGTAAAAACGAAAGCCTTGACCACGAATGAATGGTTAAGGCTTTTCTTTATACTATCGTAATACTAAACTTACGGAGTGCTATGGAGTGATAGGCCGAGTTAGGGAAAGTAGAAATCCCAAAAAGGTAATACGGGTAACGCTTATGGAGAGTTATGGAGAGATAGGGCGAGTGCCTGTTAATCTTTCAATCATTTTTTATATTGATTGAACATTGATAACAAAATGCGGTTCCAAGCACGCTTGTATCATTTATATAATATGTAAAATCCTGATATGGAACGGTACTGATATAGATTACACGTTTTCCTTTTTTCATCAGTTTATGCGCCAGCGTCAATGCAGTAATCGTCTTTCCCGTTCCCCCAGATGCCGAGAACACGCCAACTACCTTTGTCCCCTTTTCCGACTCTGCCTCTATGATCAGCCCAGAATCGATCTTCTCCAGCATACGTTTTACACTGTAATACTTATATATGTAGGCAGGATTCTCTGCATCCATCTCTTCTTCTGTCAAATAGTAAATGCTTGTCTTCGAAAAAGCCTCTGGATGCGGTAACATAATCCCATAAGGAAGTATCAGAACGTCAATCTTCTTCGGTCGCTCCAGAAACGCTTCCAGACAGCCTGCATCTGTTATAAATTCAATGCTTGCCCGTTCCTCTGTAAGCTTTGCAAGCTTAAACTCAATCGTTGCCACGTATTCCTCGTCAAATGCCGCGAATACAATACTTTTCTTTATCATATCTGCCCCCTGTTATGACACTGTGACCTTAAATTCTACATCCGCCAAAACCAGACTGTCTCCATCTTTCAGGTAATATTTCTGATCTGGTTCCAGTGTATAGCCGTTGACGCTCGTTCCATTTGTACTCTCCAAATCCTGAATCATATAACTGCCATTTTCCCGGACAATCCTACAATGATTTCGACTGACTTTCGTGGAATTTGCAATCGTTCCGTCTGCTTCCTTTGATTTTCCTATGAGGAATTCCGGCTTATCAACAATAAATATCAGATTCCCTTCAGGTCCGTTATGTTCTAATAGTAACGTTTTTTCTGAATCTGTATTCTCCATCGCATGTTCAACTGCCTGAATTCCGAAGTCATAAGAGATAAGTGCATGCAATACCTCTGCATCTGTCTTCGTCTGATCCATTACCACATAATACAGTTCCGTCTGTCTGTCAGGCATATTTACAAAAATCTGATTGAAGATCATGAGCATTGTATTCCGAAATGAATAACTCCATGTGCATGCATCATGCAAATCACATTCATAATTAATAGGGAGAATGACTGCCTTGATTTCTTTATTTTTTCCGTCGTAATATAGCCGTTCAAACTTTATGTCTACAGCCTTCATCTCCAGGAAATCATTGTCATCCATTCTCTTTAACATCTGCAAAAAATGAATGCATGCTGTCACAAGTTCTGCGCTGCTGATTTCTCCCATCGCTTCCGTGAACCGACGGTATCCCTCTACACCATACAGCAACTGTACTTTCTGATTATGTAGTACCTGTACCATCGGAATGTGATGTTCTTCCAATTTATTTACAACCTTCATCCCGAGCATAAATAACGCATCCTGCGCTTCAAATGTATACGCGAGATGATCTGCATAACAACTGACTATCATCTTTTTACTGTTTACCCCTTGTACTCAAATTCTTCTTCCGCCAGACGAATGATATTACCAGGATCCAGCTTCATATAACGCCCCGGCATAACTCGTATGTCATTCACATATGTTCCATTTGTCGTATCCAGATCCTGAATATAATATCCATCTTCGAACTTCATAATACACGCATGTTTTCGACTGATACTATGGCTACGCGTAATACAGTAATCGACAGAATCTGCTGCGGATCCGATAATGTAACTGTTCTGGTTCACCACAAACGTCTCGCCTGTTTTATACCGGACGATCGTTGGATATCGAACCGCTGTATCGTTGAGCGGCTGACCATGCTCATCCATATCTATACCTAACACGCTTGTTTCTCCTATCTCCTCCGGTGAGGACTGACCTGCCTCCTGCAGGCTTCTGTTCAAAGGAAGATTCTCGTGATTTGTTACAAATCCCGGCGTAATCCTTCCACTGATCTTCAACGCTTCCTTGGCCAATACCGCCTGATTTCCCTGTTCCTCTGATAATTTCTTACATCTTTTACTCAGCACAGCCAACAAAATCGCCAACGTGACAACGGCGATAAAAAGTACGCCACATGCGATGGCTGCTATAATGATCACCGTCTTTACCGGCAATTCCGCTTTCTTCAGATTATCTATGCTGTCCTGCAACGTGGCAGTCGCCGCATCTACCGCATCCTGTGTATAGTTATCAACCTCCTGCGCCTGTACCTTCTGGTACAACTCTGTCGCCTGATTATAAGCGTCTTCACATACCTTCCATGATTCAGGTGCATATTTATCTGCATCAAATTCCTCGTATGCCGCGATCACCTCTTCCAGTTTGGATGTGTCTACAACTATCTCCGGATTATACTGAATCCCAAGGACAGTCAGCACATCGATTACCTCGTCGATCTGAAGTGCATATGTCTCCTCCGGATTTCCTTTGTTTATCGTGCTTACAATACCAATTGCTTCCCCTTCTTCGTTTAACAGCGGAAATCCTCTTGTTATCGGCTGACTTGCGGTGTATCTGTAATAATGCGCATCATTGATCTCCGACCAGTCCTCAATCGTACAGTCTATCTGCTGCATATCCGCATCATATGCATGTACAACCTGTCCTTTCTTCGTACTATCCTCGCACAATCGAATCCCCATGCAGGATGCAATCTTTGTCGACGGCTGCAATATTGCAAAATTAAGTCCTTCACTGCTATTTACTATGGATAATTCCACAATCACATCATTTTTCAGCACAAGTTCGATCACAGTATTCACCTTGTCAGGTGTCACCCCATGTGCCGCAGCCACCGCATTTTTCTCTTCTTCATTCAATATCACAGTATCGCAACAGGATATAAGATATGTACTTTCATCATCCCCTATAAAAAATGCATACCCGGTTTTAATCACATCCTTCGCGCCGCTATCCGCACAATACATCAGCCGAATTGATGCAATCCCCTTCTTCTCATCATACTTACCTGGTGCTTCTACATTCACTGCATCCGTGGCAGTTGCCTCTGCTCCTACAGGCTCTCCTTCCAGCATCTCCGCCGCCCGCACATTCCCCTGAAGCAACATGCAGACCAGAATTATACTAATAAATGCGAAAATCGCCCTTCTTCCTTTATATATGCTATGCTTTTTGTAATGTGTCATTTATGTTCTCCTTTTCATATCATTATCAGTCGAACCCTATTCCATCCTTATTGATACTCGATCACCTGCTGTGTCTCTCCAGTATGCCGGTTCCAGATCACTCGCTTATCGACAGCTTCTTTCTCCTTTTTTGGTCCCAGATCATAGATAATATAATCATCACTGACAACGAGCGATTTTATCACCGTATCTGCCCCCGCATCGATCGTAATCAGTTCGCCTTCCTGCTTGTCATCCAGCGAATAATATTTTATGCAGATAGAATCATCCTCTTTCTGTGCGTAGAACATGACTCTTTTGTAAACATTCAAGCAATACACACTTCCTGCAATACATACTTTTTCCTCCGCATCTTCATCATAGACACGTAAATCATGTAGATATACAAAATCACTACCATATAACATATTGCTTTCAAAATAGACACCGATCGGTTCTTCCTTCTCTGTTCCGTAGATAACATTCTCAAAAAAACAAATCAACTGATTTCTTCTGACCGCATCATAAGAACATCGCACATTCATCAGATGCCACATACGTCCAACTTCAATCGGCTGACTCCAGTCCCATGTATCCATATCAAGATAATAGTATTCTGTCTGTTTTTGAAGCACCAGATAATGATCCCGGATTCCAAATGTCACGTAACTGCCATATCCACCCACATTCTCATAGATCACCTGCGCCTCCGTGCCTTCTTTATTGATGCGGTAAATCCGGTTTTCAATCTGGATATAGAAATATCCCTCATAATAGTACAGTTTGGAACCGATACTATAATAGATCGCATCTCCTTCATCAAATGTATAAAATTCCTCATATGTACCATCTGGAGACAACCGGTAAATCACATTGTTTCCGCATTTCTCCAGCTCATCTATCTTATCATAGTTTCCAAGCTTCACCCGGCTTTTATAGAAATACACATATCCATCTACAACCAGCGCGTCGTTTGCATAATTACCGCTTTGCTGGTCAATCCCTGGATCAACCTCTGAAAATGGATTCTCGAAAAACCGGTTCTTCGCCTTTGGTTCCGATTGTTTTTTTTCAAATATCCCGCTTCCGACTACAATTACACAGGCGAAGAGTATCACCGCAAATATAACGATCTTTTCTTTCCGACTTAGAGACATTTCGTCCTCCCTTCGACACTAATCACCCACATTCACCCACATTGCAGGCCTCACGCCGTTATAAGAATCCGGATAGTCCTGATCCCATTTTCCCTCGTATCCAATCACCAAAATGTTGTAATCCTTCATACCCGTTGACCGCAGCATCCACGGTAACCGCTCCGTACCATCAGGCAGATGTCGGAAATATGGATACATCGCTGGAAGCTCCTCGATTATAAGATCTGTAAATATCGCTTTCCGCTTCTGCAAAACTGCCCTCGATGGTCTTCGTCCAAGGCCAGATGCATCCGTTAAGCGATTCCCATAATATTGCTCCGCTTCCTTCCAGCTCAGCAGGAATATCTTATCCTTTGTATCCGGTCTGCTCTCCCGTACCTGTACATCCCCGGATGGATCCACATGCGCAGCAAACCCCACCGTAGACGGATTCTCCAACGTTGTCTCCCGGATATCTACCTGTTCTGTCTCGTCAAATGCCTCTTCATAGAACGCCTGATTCAGCCACGACCGTATCTGCGAATCCTCCCATATTACACATTTATGATTATCCGAGAATCTCTGATATGTAATCACATCATGGGATATAAGCAGCATGGCATCCCCATCCTTATCCAGCACATCCCAGCAGATCGGATCTTCTGTCTCCGGATCTCCATCCTGTTCGTAGGTTCCCATCTGCACGATGTCACCGATTTCTGCATCTTTGAGTGCTACCGTCTCCAATGCTTCTGTTGTGGCAGATACCTCTGTCGTATCCGTTTCTGTGTCTTCCCCCGTGCTTTTTGTACAGCCACAAAATATTAGCAGGCAAAGACATAACAATAAAAAATATATATTTCTCGAACTAACCCTTCTCATTTTTCTCCATTTCTTTCAGCTTTCCTTTTTCCATCATGTAATCTATTATTACATCACTGTTATTTTCAAACGCCCTGCAAAGCTCCATCAACTCTTCATCACTAAAATCGGATAAATAGATTCCTTCCCCAGCCTCTTTATCTTCTATCATTTCTCCATTCTCAATTTTTAATTTACCCTTTCCAAGCCATGCCATCATATTAACGATATCATCAAACTGTATTCCTTTCTCAGATACCTGTGCAGCTGCCAGCTCGCAGTCCTTATGAAATTCATCAAGTATTTTAGAATTCCGCCCCGTATTACAAAACGAATCGTATTCTTCTAGCAACGAATCGACGCCCGTGTAATCAATCGCATATTCCGGCACAAATAACCGAATCTCCAGAATTCTCGCATAAATTAAATACCGATCCACAGGCATGCTCCTCCAATCTATGCCATCCAGATCGAAATCGAAAGAAAATAAATCCAGAGTTCCTTCAATTGACAGATCGTGTTGATAATTCCAGTTTGCATCCAGCATTTCCGATATTTGCTCACGATACATCTGCCGCCTTTTATCTACAGTTTTTGTGATTATCATACCTATCACAAAAACTGCTGCTACAATGGTAAGCACTTTTATACATATTCTTTTCTTTCCCATAAAATCTCCTCGTCTGTTGGAACACCCCGCCATTTAATCACGCATCCAGTCTAATAGAATTTCACTATTCTCCTCAAATTTTTTGCACAATTCCAGCCATTCATCATCACCAATATCCATGTCGTAAATTTCATCTCCCAAATCTTTAATTTCAACAACATTTCCGTTCTCAATTTTCAGGGCACCTATTCCCATCCGCCTCACATAAAAAGGTATATCGCTGGGATTAATTCCCGGCGCACCACTTGATGCATACTCACAAGCCATGTTAAATTCATCCAGCATTTCCGATTTCTGCCCCGTCTCACAAAACGCTTCGTATTCCTGTAGCAGTTGATCCACGTCCGAATACTCCATTTCTTTATATTTGGTTGTAAATAACCGAATCTCCAGAATTTGCGTATAGATTGACTTTTTATCTATATACATCCCCTTTGGATATTCTATTCCATCCCAACTGTATTTAGCTTCTCCTGTAATCGACAGTGCTTTTCGATACCACCCATTTAGATTGACCATTTCCATTACCCGATCCAAGTACTCTTCTTCCACTTGTTCTCGTATCCTTCTATCAACCGCTACTGCGGTCACACCGCCGATCAGGGCAACGATTACGATCGCTACCAGCCATCTTATAGCTTTTCGTCTTTTACCCATGAATACCCTCCCATTTTCACATGCTGAAATATAGTTTTTGCACAAAAAAGTTTTTTCTCACAACTTAATACAGAATTGTAATTGCTTCTTGCAATTGTCCCTTGCTAGCATCTTCTATACTTATATCGTATTCATCCCGCAAATAATCTGATATTTCTAATTCAAACTTATCTCTTGCTACAACTCTTCCATTAATAGTTTGATTTTTTCCAGATGCTATTGAGTTACATAAACGATCTATGTTGTCCGTTCCTTCTGTTTCTTCTTTTCCACTCGTAAAATTATTGTAATCTTGAAGGATGCTTTCTTTGTCTATCGAATCCTTACCCTCATGCGTCAAATTATAATATGCTATACTAATTTCTAACTTTGGTTCATTGATTTTTTCATTTATCGAAATTATCATGTTACTTCCACAGCAAGCTGTCTGCCCCCCAGCATTCATTTTTTCTAAATAATCTCGATGTCTTTTATAGATACTCTCTGCTTCCTTTTCCATATTTTTCTTTTTAGTATCTCCATATATATTAGTGTAAGGGCTCAGATTTTTATATGCTGTAACAGCCACCATTCCACTCGGTCCACTACTTTTTATTACGGCTAACAGTCTATTTTCTATTCTTTTTTGTGTATTAGAAGTTAATTTATCTACAAGTGCATTTTCTACTCTTGTAATTTCATTTTCTGTCTTTTGCTGCTCACTCACGTAATATTGTATATTATCATTAGCTTGTGTGATATAAATATTGTGTCTGGTATCATCATATGTCCCTCCTGTATAAAGAGGTTTCAAATGATAATCAAACTCCTCTGCATCATTCTGTATCGTATCTACCACTATTCTGTTTGGTTCTTCCAGTTCTTCATACACTTGCAATCCAAAATTCACTGGATGAAATTCTCCATTCTCATCTATATCTTCTGTATTAGTTAAATATAAAGTTCGATAATAAAAATTTGTCGATGTTAAGATTGCATTTAAATTTGCATAACCTTTTAATGAATCATCAAAATATCTGAATTCTGCCGCCTTTGATTGATAATGCCTGTCATATTCCGCAACAATATAATCAAATATATCATTTGAATTATATGTCATATACGAATAGAACATTGAAGAAGTGTCTGCCTCTTCCTTTGTATAGCATCCTGATAAAATCATACTTACTCTGTCATAATTGACTGTGGAGTATCCTTTACTCTCATCTACAGTCACGCATGAATCCAAATACATTAAAATAGCATCCATCTCCCAGTCTTTTACTTCACTTGGATCCTTTTTTAAAAACTCATATAGATTATTAATTTGTGTCGAATGCTCATCAAATGGCTCCACTGCATTAATACTATCAAAAAATTCCTTTAATAACCCTCCACCAATAGAATCCATTTTTCCAGCAAATGCATCACTAGATCCAAAAATAGAATCTTCAAAACTCGAATGAAATCTACTATAGTTATACCGTACAGAAGTTGCTCCTTTCCCAAGTGAGGAAACACTGATGCTTTCCGCCAAATCTCGAAGCGTATTGATATACACATCAGCAGTTATTGTCTTCTCATCATTTACGTTTATTGCTTTTTCATCGTCATGGTTTCTGACATCAGTGAAAATAGCATCTAATTTTGATATCATGCTACTTTGTTCTGAAACAGAATTTCTAGTTTGTATTTTCATATTTTCTGCATATGCTTCAAGATCTGAAAAATTCACCACACAATCTTGTCCCAAAATTTCAACGGTTGCTGTTAGTTCTGATTCAAATGTATAATTATGTGACGAATATATTACCTGATCACTCAGACTATCTTTTATTGCATCATGCATTTCTTCTTGTACTATTTCTGTAAAATCTCTTATCATTTTTTTACCTTTACTAATTCATCTGTTCTGACATAGAGTCATCCATATCTGAATATAAATATTTTGCGACTTGTAACATATCTGCAGCATTATTACAGATACCCAATATCAATCCATATATTTCTTTATATGTATCCATTGCATTTATCAATTCTTTTGCACATGCACTATTGCTTATTGAAAAGTTTGATTTTAGTCTTCCTATTGCCACATATATTTCCTCCGGCTTAGAAGATATATTATGTAATTGCATTATTGCCTCATTAATAACACTGTAACTTACCTTTAAACTTGCCATAAAATTCTTCCCCCTTAATCAATAAATACTTTGGTCAATCTCGTCAATCTCTGCTATAAACTCCTCCGCCATTCTTTGCATTGCATTTGTAATATATTGCATTTGTCCCTGCATCATTTCCAACGAACTTATATATGCAGACAAATTATCATGAAAATTACCTTCTGTAACACCAGTTTCACACACTATTCTTAATTGATTAATAATAGATGAATATGCATTTTCCATAGATTGTGTTAAATATCCAATTGCTTCTGAATAACTCTTAAATTCTTCATCACTGATTATTAGATCCTGCATGTTTTCCTTCCTTTGCTTCAATCGTTGCAATTTCCTTTTTACTTGCATAAATAGCTGATTTATAATGAACATTTTCCATTTGTAATTCCTGAAGTTCTTCCGTAAGTCTCTGAATATTTACATTTATTAGATAATTTATATTCTCAAATTGATTGGTATAATAATCTCGGTTTGCCTTGCCACATATATCCAAAGATTTTGTTATTATACTTTTAGCTGCCCGCCCCTGAACTAGTTCATAAATATTTTCATTTTTTGTCTTTTTTCTTATAAAGAAATCCTCTGTTTGTCTCTGCATGCTATCTATTTTGTTCATTTGAGCCTGTAGAGATTCTATCTTTCTATTTATACGGTTTATTTCTTGCATATTCTGTATGATTTTTGTTTCATAATTATTTATCTTTCTATTTAGACCTTGTTTATCCACTACATCCTCCAAAGATACACCAATTTTTTTAATAAAAACAAGCCCTGCAATTCAAAACAGCCCTTAAACCTCATCTTTATCAGACACCTTTTAAGGGCTGTTTTGCACTAACTAAAATAACATATCTGCAATATTTGCATCTGCTTCTGCAAAGTTTTGACATATCTGTGAAAGCTGCGTATAGAACTGATTAATCAGATCTGACAAGCTCTCAATATCTGGTCCAAGCATATTTTTGAATTCCTCTACATACGCAGTCGCAGACTCTGCCTCCATATAACCATTGCTGACAAGAGAACCTACTGTTGTTGTCATATCTGAATACAAGTCCTCAATATTTCCTTCGTAACCCTTCATATCACCAATTAATCCTTCAATGGCTGCATAGTCTACTCTTAATCTATCACCCATTTATTTATCCTCCCTATACTAACTTAATTGTGTTTTCATATCATCATCCAAATTCTCAAACTGCTGGCATACACTTTCTAACTGCTGTGAAAAATCTCCCAAATTTACGTTCAGTTTCGAATAAATTGTTTTAACAATTTTCTCATATTCATCCATATATGCCTGCAATGCCTGTCCTTCCATTACTGATGGGAGAGTCTCTACCGTATTACTCAATTTACCAAGTAAATTCTCCATCTCACCTTTCTGTGTTTCAAGCTTTGCAATTACTTCGGATCGGATTTCCCCATAACGCACGTCTAAAGCCATCTTAAATACCTCCTAAATTTAATTTTCATTTTTCTCTTTACTTTCAAAAATCGAAACAACCTGCAATTACACTTGCAGGTTGCTTCTTCCTTTTTTAGCCTAATAACCGGCGAAGCCACTCCCAAAAGTCAATACTTAATGGCATTTTCTCTCCTCCTTTGCTTTTTGTTGTTTTCAGTTTAAATAACTTTCTCAGATTTTTCGACAGTAATTCCGCCAAACGGAAGTTTTTTCCGCCAAACAAAGATTTTAACAAAAATTTAGCCTGGACAACCCAAATACCGTTCTCTACTATTATGTCGATTTTTGCACAATGAAATGCAATTTTTGCATTTCTCCGTATTCTCTCAGATTTTATTTATGTTAAAATAAAAGTATCTTAACACACAAAAGGAGACCCCAAGCTATGTATCATATTGTTATCTGTGATGATGATACTTTATTTATAGATCATATGAAATGTTTATTGCTACGCGCAGGACTTCCCTTAGAAGCCTGCAAATTCTACAGCTATCTTTCAGCAAGTGAATTCGAAGCAGATTTCGAGAATTTCTATACTGTTGACCTGCTGATCTTGGATATTCAGCTCCCGGATGTAAATGGAACGATATTTGCCAAATCTTTTCGTGAGAAATTCCCAAGCTCCACGCTGGTTTTCTGTTCCGGGAAGCAGTCGCCAACACCAGAGTCTTTTGAGTCTGAACCATACCGCTATCTACTCAAAGCATGGACAGATGCACATATGGTAGAGAAGCTCACGCCTGTCATCGCGCATATCCAGACGGAAAAAGCGGAGCCTTTTATCCATGCCGGATGGTACAGCACACAACTGAAGCTTCCTGCCTCCGAGATTATGTATATCGCACGCGGACGTGGCTGTTCCAAGATTTATGTATCTAAGAAAAGCCCCTATTATACTTACAATGACAAGATCTTATGCAAAAATTCTCTGAGTGATTTGCATGCATTACTGCATGATTTTTATTTTGCATATGCGCATAACAGTTACTTAGTAAATCTCCAGCATGTAACATACCTGAATAAAACCGAACTGACACTTTCGGATAATAGCATGCTGACGATCTCTCGTTCCAGACAAAAAGAGTTTCAAGCAATGTTCTTCCGTTATATGAAATCACAGGATTAGGAGGCAGTATGGATTATATTATCTTGTTGTTTAGTTGCATTGCAGAATACCTCATATTTTCGGACTTTTTTGATGCCTTTTTAAGCATTCGTCCAAACTTTCAACCAATTTGGAACCGTATTTTGATAGCGATTCCTTTCATCGGCATTTATTTTGGTATCAACACATTGCAGATTTCGTATCTGAATATGATTTCCTTCATCTGTCTGTTACTTCTTTACTCTTTTCTTTATGAAGCAAACTTTAAAGAACGACTGCTGTATATCGTATTTTTGTGTGCGATTTTCTTCGGCTGTGAATTTTTATTTGTAGTCTTATTGAATCTGCCTGCATATCTTTTTCATTCCAGCAGTGTTGCGAATCTGTCCACGATTCCTTGGCAGATATTTACATTGAAACTTCTGACCTATCTGATCTGCTGCCTGTATAAGCAGACCTCTGTCAAATCCGCTGCCCGCATGGATCGGAAGATTTTCGCATGCTATTTGTGTATTCCAATCGCATGCATTGCAATGATGCTACTCACATATTATTCTGGTCTGGACTTCGCATCGTCTCCACGCATGCGGATATTGCTCTGCGTATTTTTTGCTATCATGCAGTTTGGAAATATTTTGATCTTCCGCGCATTCCAGAAATATACAGAACAGCTCAATCACAACCTGCAGAACAGCCTGATTATCTCCGATCAGTCGCTTCGACTGAACTACTATCAGAAGCTGCTCACAATGGATGAACATTTACAGGAGCTGGTGCACGATACGACACATTACATGAAAGCCATCCGCATACTGCTTGACGATGGGCATGCTGATAAAGCACTTGCACTCATTTCCGAATTAGATACAAAGTTAGATACAACCATCCTTACGCGCTATTCCAAAAATGATATTCTGAATGCGATTTTAACTGAGAAAAGTGAACTTGCCCAATCGAAGGATATCCAAATGTCGATAGATGTACTCCCGGATATTACGTTTGCCGAATTACCGTCCGCGGACATAATATCCATTCTGTCAAATCTGCTTGATAACGCCATTGAAGCTTGTCTGGCGCGCGATAATTCTCGTGTTGTACAACTGACTATTACAAAGAAAAATGAAAATAACTTCTATGTGATTATCGTGAAAAATACCTATGACAAAGCACCAGTTTTACGTGATGGACAATTCGTCTCTACCAAGACGGACACGAAGCTGCACGGCATCGGCACCAAAAGTATCCGGCATGCGGTGGAGAATAATCATGGTTTTGTCAACTACTCGATTGACGGAGGTTTCTTCGTGGCGACTGTGGTATTACCAATAGCATTAAACGTGTAGGTTCCTTAAATGCTACAATTAGTTGCATTTCTAAAAATCTCTTTACAATCTGCTGTAATTCATGATACAGTTTCTTTGTTGTCGAGAAGCACTCGTTCATAGCGTAGTTCGGTAACAGTCTATTAATTTATATTTTTATCTTCGATTCTTCGAATACAAATTATTACCCTTTTTGCACGCAAATTTTAATTATTACTCATTAAACAACTTTAATTTCATGCACACATCTATTTTTTAGGAGGAACAGCTTATGACGAATGAAACAATAACCACAGACACACAGAATACATTCTATCAGACCGTAAACGAACTCGAAGAAGCTATGAAAACACAAAACCTATATTCAGAATATATCACACTTGACGAAACATGGAAAAAACGCTTCGCTGATTACATGACGGGAAAGAAAACAATGCCACTTACTTACGATCCATTCTTCAAATGTATGTTTCACCCGGACAGACATCCTGATTGGTTGTCAAATCTGCTCAGTGCCATTTTGGGTGAATCCGTCGTTGTGGAACGGCTTTTGCCATCGGAAAATACAGCCATCTCCATTGATTCCCTGCTAATCATGGATATCGTTGTCCGATTAAGTAATGGCTCACTTGCAAATGTCGAAATTCAGAAGATTCCATATATGTTCACTGCTGAACGCATTTCCTGTTACTCTTCTGACTTGTTGCTTCGTGAATACACACGCCTAAAAGAGAACAAAAAATTTATGTATTCTGACATGAAAAAAGTATACACCATTATTCTATATGAAAAAACAGGTGCTGATTTTAAAAATCCGCTATTGCATGGTGCTTATATCCATCACGGTAAAACACGATTTAACACCGAACTCACGTTGGAACTCCTACAGGAATATTTTCTGATTGCACTTGATGTATTCTGTCAAAACGGATATACTGATGATAAGAATCTAGATACACGGGAAACCATTGATTCAAATATGAATGATTTGGAAGGCTGGCTTTCTATCCTGACCGCAGAGACAATCGCGGATGTGGAGCGCGTGATCAGACGCTATCCGTGGAGCGAAACGATATTCCGTGAAATGAGTACATATGTTAATAAACCTGAGGAGGTGATTCACATGTTTTCAGAAGCGTTAAAAATTGCAGATAAAAATACAGTGAAATACATGATTGAAGAACTGCAGGATGAATTACAACTGGCTGAAAAAAAGCAAAAACAGGAAGCGGAATTGCGAAAGCAAGAGGAAGAAAAACGAAAGCAGGCTGAAGATGAATTACAGCGATCAAAAGAAGAAATTGCGCAGTTGAAAGCATTGTTAGCTAAAAAGCAATAATCCAGAATGGCACCGTTTTATGACGGTGCCATTTTATATCAAATAATTATTTCGTATTCTCAGCTTCACCGATACACAATCGTCTCCTGTGTCTCCCCGGTATTCCGGTTCCAGATTACCCGCATATCCACACCATCTTCATAATTGCCCGGTCCCAGATCATAGATAATGAAATCATCACTCACCACCAACGATTTTATGCTCTTATTCTCATCCGGGTTAATCGTAAACAGTTCGACTTCCGACTCACCATCGAACGATCTGTATTTTATGCAGACGCCATCATCCACGCTCTGTGCATAAAAGGCATCTCCTTTATAAACATTCAGGCAATACACGTCAGACGCAATCTTCTCCAATTCCTTTTCCTCTTCATTCCAAACCTTTAATTGATGATCCAATAAAACTACCGCATTGTCTGATAGTTCATATCTGCTTCCATAAATAACGCCCTCATATAAATCAAAAAGTTCCGTATCTACATTGAGCAAGTGCCGCATACGTCCAACCTCTATCGGCTGACTCCAATCCCATTTATCCAGATTCAGACAGTAGTATTGGCGCGCTTTTTGAAGCACCAGATGATGATCCCGGATTCCAAATGCCAGCGAACCTTCACCCATATTCTCATAGATGATCTGCGCACGGGTTCCTTCTTTGTCGATACGATAGATTCGATTTCCTATCTGAATATAGAAGTACTCATTATAATAATAGAGCTTTGAACGGACAGAATAATAGATTGCATCCCCATAATCAAATGTATAGAATTCTTCATACGTTCCATCTGGAGACAACCGGTAAATCACATTATTCCCACATTTTTTCAACTCATCAACGTGGTCATAGTTTCCAAGGTTCACCCGGCTTTGATAGAAATACACATATCCATCCACAACGAGTGCCTCATTTGCATAATTTCCACTTTGCAGATCGATTTCCTGATTAACCCCGGAAAATGGATTCTCAAACAGCCGGTTCTTTGCCTTTTGTGCAGCATGTCGTTTGTAAAATACCCCGCCGCCAATAGCACAGGCAACAAGTATCATTGCAAATATAATTATCTTTTGTTTCCGGCTTAGAGACATCCCTTTCTCCCTTCAATCTATCGTCATCCAAATCCGATCACATACTTTTCCCTCCATTCCGGTATAGGTGTCGCAGAATGAAAAGATAATCGTGCAGGTTCCATATTCATAGTAAAGTTCCTTCATTGAACTAATCTTTTTTTCTTCATCTGGTTTTCCCATCGCTGCAAGTATCTCCTCATACGTGCTCGTCTGACTGAGTCCATTGCACAACATAAATTGCTCATCGAACCATATCGTATGAATCGGACAATTCACAGCGGCTGTCTCCTTCGTGCCTGTATTGATTACCGATACATCAAACTCACCCTTAAAATCACGCGCCTCCATCTTGCAGATCGCTGTCTCATATGCCTTATATCCATCTATCATCAGAGAGGCTGGTTTTCCCAGCCTGATCTTCGCGTCACTGTCATTCATGCTGTACCCTGCGTCATACAGATCTGTCATTGTACACGGAAATGTCATAACCTTCCCGGCAATCGCAAATTCCATACTGGATGCATCCTTCGTCGTAAATGGAATGTCCGTATAAGCAACGGGCTCTTTCTCTTTTCGAAGGCTTACCTTCTCCGATGCCTCAGGATCTGTCAGGAACCAAACGACAAAGCCGATTACTCCAAGTATGATCACAACCATGATCACTTCTCTGATCGTACGCTTTACCTGCCTTTTCTTCTTTGCCTGCAAGTCCTGCATGAACTGCTCATAGACTTCATCTCTTTCGGTATTCTCTTCCATTGCTATTCCTCCCATGTTTACCGGTACGCGATTGTCTGCTGTATCTCTCCAGTATGCCGGTTCCAGATCACCCGCGTATCGACAGCTTCTTGCTCCCTTTGACACTAATCACCCACATTTACCCACATCACAGGTCGAACGCCGTTATAAGAATCTGGATAGTCCTGATCCCATTTTCCCTCGTATCCAATCACTAAGATCGTGTAATCCTTCATACCCGTTGACCGCAGCATCCACGGTAACCGCTCCGTACCATCAGGCAGATGTCGGAAATATGGATACATCGCTGGAAGCTCCTCGATTATAAGATCTGTAAATATCGCTTTCCGCTTCTGCAAAACTGCCCTCGATGGTCTTCGTCCAAGGCCAGATGCATCCGTTAAGCGATTCCCATAATATTGCTCCGCTTCCTTCCAGCTCAGCAGGAATATTTTATCTTTTGTATCCGGTCTGCTCTCCCGTACCTGTACATCCCCGGATGGGTCTACATGCGCAGCAAATCCCACCGTAGACGGATTCTCCAACGTTGTCTCCCGTATACTTGCCTGCTCTGTCTCGTCAAATGCCTCTGCATAGAACTCCTGATTCAGCCATGTCCGTATCTCGGAATCCTCCCATATCACACATTTACGGCTATCCGAAAATCGCTGATAGGCGATCACATCATGCGATATCAGCAACACTGCATCCCCATCCTTATCCAGCACATCCCAGCAGATCGGGTCCTCTGTCTCTGCATCTCCATCCTGTTCATACGTTCCCATCTGCACAATATCTCCAATTTTTGCATCTTTCAGTACCACTGTTTCCAATGCTTCTGTCGTAGCAGGTTCTGGTTCCTCTGTATTGGATTCCTCTGTAATTACCTCGGTTGACTCCGCCTGTTTTACACACCCACTTAATAAAAGCATTGCAAATGCGAGCATGATATACCATTTTTTCATTCTCTATAACTCCTCATACCGAACCTGTCTACGTCTGTTCATTCTCTGATTTCTTCATTCCACAGTTGCAGATAAATATATGATCTGAGTCCTCTTATTTGTAACTAATAGATTTCCATTTCCCTGTATGCCGGTTCCATATTATACGTACATCCACATTCTCTCCATATTCATAATTTTGACCATACTCTGACGATCCAAGATCATAGATGATAAAATCCTCGCTGACGGCCAACGATAATATCCTCAATTTCCCATCCGGATTCACCGTGAGCAAATCTTCTTCCTCATCTGACGTCAAAGATTTGTATTTTATCGTGTACGCATGATTCTCAGCATTTTCCTGCACATAATAGACGGCATCCTGATAGATATTTATGCATTCAATATCTGTCTCTTCTTCTATTGCTGCATTCGCATCCTGCAGCCGCTTCGGAGAATGCTTGGTAACACCACTGATCATCCAATTATAAAAAGTATCTGCGTCCAGCGCATACACATATTTCAAAACACGCATCTGATCAAAGTCGATAGGCGTGCTCCAGTCCCATTTACGCATATCCAGATAACGTACTTCATTATGATTTGCCAGCAGCAGATAATGCTCCCGGATTCCAAACATCCGAAAAATACCATTACCTCCAGTATTCTCATAGATAACCTGCGCACTGCTTCCATCCTTTGTTATACGATACACCCGCTGACCGATCATGATATAGAAATGCTCATCATAATAATAAAGCTTGGAATTCACGTCATAATAGATGGCTTCTTCATCTTCAAATTCGTAAAACTCCTCATACGTTCCATCCGGGGAAAGACGATATATGACGTTATTTCCACATTTCTCTAATTTTTCTTTTTTATCATAATTCCCCAGCTCCACGACACTTCTGTACAGATATACATAGCCATCCACAACCAGCGCATCCGCCTTGTAGTTTCCATATTGATATTCAATCTCTTTGTTATTGTCGAAGAAAAAGATATCCGCATGGTTTTTCTGAAATACGATAACCACCACCAGCAACCATGCGAGTAAAACGATACTTACGACTGTAATAAGAACATATAGTTTTATTTTTTTCATTCCTGTAACGCTTGCCCCTCTCCGTTTTCATCACCTACATCGATCCACATAGCCGGACGAACACCCTGATAGTAATCTGCCAGACATTGTGAATAATACCCGTCCCCTCGAATAATGGAGATTTGATTCTGTGACTTTCCGGTTGACCGCAACATCCACGAAATCCCTTCCGATGCATCTGGAACACTTGTCACAAATGGTACTTTTTCACGCACGCGCTGTTGCTCTATCTCTTCGTAGCGCTGTAAAACAGCCTTGCTTGGTTTGCATAAAAGTGCTTCTGCTTTTGGTAATTTGTGCCCATAATACTTCTCGATTTCCTTCTGGCTCAGCAGGAATATCCGATCCGTCGCATCACCCCTCGACTCCTGATTTGCCTCATCTACTCCTGATGTGACGTATCCTTTGATACGCGCCTGTGTTTCCTTATCAAATGCGTCCGTATAAAACTCCTCATTCAGCCATGTCCGTATCTGGGAATCCTCCCATATCACACAATTGGGGCTGTCAGAAAACCGCTGATAGCCAATCACGTCATGCGAGATAATCAATATTGAATCCCCGTCCTTGTCCAATACATCCCAATAGATCGGGTCCTCTGTCTCCGTATCCCCGTCCTGCTCATAGGTTCCCATCTGCACGATATCACCAACTTCTGCACGTTTAAGCTCGACCGTCTCCAATACTTCTGCTTCCACTGCAGCGACCGTTGTCGCCTCTGTGGATTCTGTGCTTTGCTGTGCACACCCGCTGAGCAGGCACAGAATCACGAATCCCAATACACCTGTTTTTTTCATACCTTTATTTTTCTGCCTCATACCGCTCCTTGAAATATGCAAGCAGCTCCTTATAATCCTGCATAGAATGATAGAAGCGAACCGTGTCTGTATATTCACTGCCATTCCATTTATATGCATACGTAACTACGAAACAGGCACCCGGATTCTTGAACTTCAGAATCTTCTCAACCGGCAAAGCCACCTGCTCAAAGGTACCGTTCTCGATCATCTCCTGAAAAACCGGCTTCTCCTGAATACGCTTCAACAGGAAATCCTTATGCTGAATCATCTTGATTGCTTTCTGCTCCATGTCTCGGCTACCCATTGCCTGTCCGACATGTGTTACACTTACCCCCTGCGCCTGGACAGTGTGAACTCTATATGCACCCAGTCCGGTTGCTCCCAGAAAAGCATCCTTATTCAAATGTACAACATACGCATGTTTCGCATTATCAATCAACACCGCATGTAACACATCGGTATATGTAATAAGCTTTCTCTTATAATTTGTCTTGTAGATCAGACAGCAAATCAGCACGACAAAGCTTACGACTCCCAGTATCGTGTTTACCTTTCCATCCTCATAGTCGCCAGTCACTGTCATCCATGCAGTATACAGAAGTCCGCCAATCGATGCCAGCAACAGCACCAGCCATGTCAGAAATCCCGGAACTGACATATTCCGTATCGTTCTCGGTGGATAGCTGTACAGCTTCATATCCTGTGCGCTCGCAGGTGTCTCCCATTTTCTCTGATCCCAATTCACATCAAATAGTTTTTCTTCGCTCATCCCGTTACCTCTTTCCAATGTTTTTTTCATTCTACCGTCTGCATAACATTTTTTCGATTCATTTTCCGCGAATCGAAGATTTTTTCCGTTAACCCCAAGTTTTGCATGATTCCCTGTTCATTACAATTCATCTGTCCGTTTTTGCATAATCAGATGCAATTTTTGCATGAATCAAGTTAAATTTTTCAACAGCCGATTAAAATGATTATCTACTATATTTTGTCGCTATACAATAACGCAAATATATTTTGTGGAAATATATTTATGTGAACACACTTTCTGCATGATGACTGATTGCGCAAAAAAAGAGGTGCTCTGCACCTCTCTCTTGTTTTCCTGTTTACTTATGCTTCCTTCTGCAAATTCCGTATCACGATCTGCTCCTGATTATAAATATGTTCCTTCATAATCTTCTGTGCTGTCTCTACGTCGCCCTTCAAAATCGCCTCTGTAATCTGATCATGCTCCCGGATCAGATTCTCATGATACGAAAAATCTTTTACATATTCAAACCGGTATCGGTACACCTGCTCGCGCAGATTCATCGCGATCGTAATCAGCTTCTGGTTCTTCGATGCCCGGTAAATCGTGTTGTGGAAACGCTCATCGCCCTCCACGATTGCCTGTACATTCTTCGATTTCACTGCTTCGCGAAATGCAACACACGCCTGTTTTATCTCTGTTTTATCATTCTCATCCAACCGCTCGCAGGCAAGCTTGACCGACAATGAATCAATTGCCATTCGAACCTCCAAGGCATCTTTTAAGTCACGCACTGTAATCTTCGCAACCTCCGCACCTTTCCGCGGAATCATAACAACCAGACCTTCCAGCTCCAGCATCCGGATTGCCTCACGTACCGGTGTCCGGCTGACACCAAGCTTGTTCGCCAGCGTCACTTCCATCAGACGCTCTCCCGGCTGCAATTCTCCCTGTATGATTGCCTTGCGTAATGTATGAAATACAACCTCCCGAAGTGGAAGATACTCATCGATATTCATATCCAACTTCATATCTGCTACCTCCTTACCTTCCTGTCAAAACTTTTATCCATTCCGATTTTCATTACCTTCTTCGTTCCCCATATACATCAAAATAAATTCAACGTGTATACAATATACATTACTATGCATAGACAAATATTTCAAGCATATTTTTTATTTCTACCAGAGTATTTTTCTCAAAAGGTATGATTATTTCTCACGATTCTGCAAAAATCTCAGCCAACTCTAACACGGCTGTGTCACATATACCTCGGAAAGTCCGTACTGCTGCCGGATTTTCTCTGCCGCCTGCTCTGCAGTCGCTTTCTCTGTATATAAACCAAACACCGTCGGTCCGCTGCCGCTCATGATCGCATTTTCGGCACCAGACTCTTTCATTGTCTGTTTGATCTCCTCGATCTGCGGGTAAAGCTTCGTTGTGACTGTCTCCAAGACATTTTCCATGCGGCTTGCCACACCGGACAGATCTCCCTGCTTCAGCGCGTCCACCATACCCGCAACATCCGGGTGGTGCTGCAGCTCGTTCGCATGCAGGTTCTCATATACCATCTTCGTGCTGACCGATATCGTCGGTTTCGCCACCACCACAAAACAATCCGGCAACGGTGCCACCTCTGTCAGCACCTCGCCGATACCTTCGGAAAGCGCGGTTTTTGCCATAATACAATACGGCACATCCGCCCCCAGTTTCACACTGAGCTTCATCAATTCCTGATCACTGACGTCCAGTCCATACAACTCCCGCATCGCATGAAATGCCGCGGCGCAATCCGTACTGCCACCTGCCATACCGGCTTCGACCGGGATTCGTTTCACCAGCTCCACATGGACATGCCCGGTCAGATGATACGTTTCCCCCATCAGTGCGATTGCTTTGTAGATAAGATTACGCGCATCACACGGCACGAATGCTTTATCACACGCCAGTGTGATTGTCAGCGTATCCGCTTCCTCCACCGTAAATGTCAATGTATCATATAAGCTTAGATTCTGCATGATCATGCAGACATCATGATAACCATCCTCGCGTCTGCGCAAAACATCCAATGCCAGATTCACCTTTGCATATGCATTTCTTGTTAATGTCTTCATCCTCAACGGCCTCTCTTTCCTGTTCTTCCCACTGTTCCCTATAATCTATGTTTATTATACCAATGCCGTTGATTCTTCACAATCTATTTATAGAATTTATATTCTTCCTGATGTGCTTGTATCTTATAACCATAACAAAAATCCATGTCACATTCTGCAACATGGATTTTCATTATTATATCAACAATATCTGAAACTCTAAGATTTCACAATCAACAGCCGGTCACCTTCCGATACATAATCAGACTCCAGATTGTTCAACTGCTTGATAGCATCAATGGATGCATAATATTTTTTCGCAATGCTCCACATGCTGTCGCCCTTCTGCACGACATATCCAACGATGCCCGGCTGTGCCGCCTTCTTCGCCTCATCAATCGGCAGGATCTGCAAATCCGTCATCGCCTGACTCTCACCCTTTGCAAAGACGGAGATGTTCAGGTTGATCTGTGCCTTAATCTCGATTTCTTCACTATTTAATAACGACGCAGTAAGCTGGTCGATGCACGGATGGATACGCACCGAATCCTCCTGCGCGAGCGGTACAGTATCCGCCGTATACGAAAATGGAATCTCCACCTCGACACTGCTCATCGGATCATCTCCGGTCGCAATATACAGCACACAGCATTTTACAACGCCTGTGATCTCTGCCCCATTTTCCCCGACAACAACATCATCAATATCGACATCGCCATACACATGACAGATCTGCAGCAGCTTCGCCTTATCTCCACCGATCTGTTTTCTGGCAGACACTTTTGCCTTCGCTGCATTGCGCAGCAGCAGGTTCTCATAATCCATCACCTCAAACTGCGGTACAAGCTCCGCGCTCGGCGAATACACATCGGACAGCATCCGGCATGAACAGTCCTCATACAACTTGATATTCATATCAATATTATAGTCACAGCCAAACACGCGATCCTCACCATCCGCATCCTGCCGGATTGTGATCTCCCCCTTGCCAAGCACATAATCGACATCCAGCACCATGCCCTCTGCTGCACCACTGCAAGGCACCTCACGATAGAGCGACCGCACCGAGAAAATGGATTGTACCGGGAGCCGTTCCTCGCCCCCTTTATATAAGATGAAGATTTCGATTTCTCCACGCACCAGAAGCTTCTCATCGCCCGCCTTCGTCTCCATGTTCCGAAGTGCGACACATTGCCACAAAATCTCCTGGATATTCGGTTTGTTCTGCGGGATTTCCAGCTCCTCCCGCACCTTCAGGACATCGCGCTTGGCGAGCACGACCTGACTATATGTAACGTCGCGATACTGACAGGCAACGCCTTCCCCCTGCTCAATCCCTGTCGCCGCATCGATGCACATCTCTTCATACACATTAACACTTGTTCCGATCAGTCCGCGAACCTCCAGCTTGCGCGAATTGATCATGCTCACCGTCAGATCCTCCAACTGACTGTGGCAATCCACCTGACTGGAGGAAGACACGCCATCGCAGTTGACAACATCCTCAAATGGAATCTCACTCTGGAACTGGCACAGCCGCGGGATATCGCCCCCGGTACGATACAGCACACGCACGCAGACCGATCCGGTGATCCGCACTTTTCCATCCTCCGGAATCATGGACTCCAACAGAATATGACCTTCCTTGGCAACGATTTTTTCCATATCGCCTTTACTATCCGGAATCGTAAAATCATCATCAACTGTTATCTGTGAATATTTGGACTGCGTCAACACGCTTGTATGTATTTCCTTCTTCGAAAATTCCATAGCTCCCTCCACCAAACTAGATTCTTACCCTCTGCTTTATATGTATTCCAATGCTCTCTGAATTATGATAATTTACCGTAAATATTTTTGCGCGCATATAGAAGCCGTACTTACGATACATTCAATACCGGCAGCTCCAGCCGCGGCAACCGGATTACAATATACGGATACATCGACGATGTTCCTGTCTGCCCGTCAGGCGTGTTGGAATCTGTCCCTGATGCAACACCGGAAATGTCCCCCTCCATCTCAGCCTCGGTCTTCAGATCGGTCTTTATATAGATTGCCCGGTCAGTCTTATACAGTTCCTCCACAACCACACACAGATTGGTACGGTCGTGTTCCCCATATCCAACCACAATATACAGATGATCCTTCGTCGTATAACTCATCTGGAATGCATGCAGCTTCTTCTCCTCTATGATCTGCCGCAGATCATCCGGCAGTTCTGTCTCTGCGCACACCGTAAAATCCAGATCCTGTCGTTCTCTCGCCTCCTGCTTGCGACACCCGGATGACACACACGCCAGCGCAACCAGAACCAAAATCATAAACTGCCTCCCGCTTCGCCCTTTATTCAACATTTTCTCATTACAATCCCCCATGATCCCCCATTTCTTCATCCGCGTTCTATCTCAAATCCTTGCAGATGATAAAACGTTTCATCTACGCAGGTTGCGCAAACGAAACTATTTTGCTAAAATATATGTGGTTTTTTCCGCCCTATGCGTAAAACCACAAATATAAATATAAGAGGCGTAATCATGTCAAAGAAAATTAACCGAAACGATCCTTGCTGGTGTGGCAGCGGCAGAAAATACAAAGTCTGTCATGAAATGTTCGACGATAAGATTGCAAAAATTGCACATCAGGGGCACATCGTTCCTACTCATAACCTAATCAAAAATGCAGAGCAGATTGAGAAGATCAAGGAAAGTGCAAAAATCAACATCGCTGTACTGGATGAGATTCAGAAGACAATCCATGAGGGTATGTCTACCGCAGAGATCGATAAGATCGTCTACGATATGACAACCGATATGGGCGGTATTCCAGCACCATTAAACTACGAAGGATTCCCATACAGTGTATGTACTTCCGTCAACGATCAGGTCTGCCACGGATTCCCATCACCAGATGTTATCTTAAAATCCGGTGATATCATCAACGTAGACTGCTCTACAATCCTGAACGGCTATTTCTCCGACTCTTCCCGTATGTTCTGTATCGGTGATGTCAGCCCGGAGAAGAAGAAACTCGTTGATGTCACAAAGGAAGCAATGCTCAAAGGTCTCGAACAGGTAAAACCTTGGGGCTTCCTCGGCGACATGGGGCAGGCAGTGCATGATTATGTCTATGCAAATGGATATTCTGTTGTCCGCGAAATCGGTGGACACGGTGTCGGCATCGAGTTCCACGAAGAACCTTGGGTAAGCTACAACTCTAAAGCAGGTACAGAAATGCTTATGGTTCCTGGCTTCATGTTCACGATCGAACCGATGGTAAACATGGGCAAGCCGGACATCTTCGTCGACGAAGAAAATGACTGGGAAGTTTACACCGAAGATGGACTTCCATCTGCACAGTGGGAGATTCAGGTACTTGTCACCGAGGATGGATACGAGATTATTTCCTACTAAAAATACGCGTAGTCGGGCTACAGAATATTATAAAGATGAGCCATGATTATAATTCTACACAGACGCGCTCCCGCTCACTTCATCACGCAGCGGTACTAAATTCGTGCTACGCACTCATTAAGTGCCGGCGTGCTTCAATGGTCTGTTTAAAAATTATAATCATGGCTCATCTTGTTTACAGATTTACACGACTACGCTTACTCTTTGGTTAAAATGATTTATCTATGAATGGCAGTCCGCGGTGTATATACGTGATGTCTTCTGCTTCATCGTACGTGAAAGCAATATTCACATTTACCTTGTAATCATTTTGATACACATATTCCGGGACATTATCACTGTAGCCGTAGATGCATAAGGTATCCTGCAGTTCAATCTCGTTTCGTTTCTTCGCATGCATCGTCTCCAAGAAATCCGCTGTCACTTTCTGCATCTCATCTTCGGTCATCCGCCCTTTTTCCTGACTGCACAGATAGAGATTGCTGCTGCCGGAGAGCCCCAGATCTGTGTAGATCTGGTCGAGCTGTTCCTTACACCGGTAGATATTTTCTGTCGACTGATTTTTCAATGCAATCTCTGTCATCAGATAATTCTCCTGTATGGTCGAACCATCGGCGTTTGTCTGTTCCATCGAAATCAACCGGATTGTCGTATCTCCATTTTCACCCTTTTTCACAAACGTTGTCGAAGTATTTTCACCTTCAGTACTTGTAATTATGTCATAGCCAGATATGATTCCCAGCTTTTCTCCAACCCGTTGCAGGATTTTCTCTCGTGCGGCTTCGGTCATCGTCTCATCGCCATAATGCGCATACAGTTTTACCTCTGCCGCCGTCACATTTTCCACGCCATCACTCATGACCTGTGTCACCATCTGGCTCTCCCGGTCAATCCGCTTCGTAATAAAGATTTGCAGCGCAACTGCTGCCCAGATAAGTACAACAATATATAACTTCTTTTTCGTGCTCATAGTCCTTCCCCTTTTCAAGGTATTCCGCAACTTTGCCTCTGCGCCTGTTGTGTACTAGGAGTGTTGCCACGTTTTACCAGTCTTATACATTTAAATTTTTGCTTTACTTTATCGCGTTAAAGCGTTATACTGTTGTCGATGATTGAAGCTGTGCCAATCTTACCATATTTATTTGAATTACAGTCACAGCATGGAGGTATATTATGACAATCGGAATTGTTGGACTTGGACTGATCGGTGGTTCTTTTGCAAAAGCATACAGTGACAACGACGAACACAAGGTTCTTGCTTATAACCGCAGCAAAGAAGTGATTCAGGCTGCGTATAACGATAAAGCCATTGACGGCGAATTAAACGAAGGGAATATCAAAGACTGCGATCTGATTTTGCTTTGTCTGTATCCGCAGCTTTGCATTGACTATTTGACAAAGATGGCACCTTATATCTGCAAAGATGCGATGGTGATCGACTGCTGTGGTACAAAAGAGCTGATCTGCCAATCCTGCTACCCTATCGCCAAACAATATGGCTTTACTTTTATCGGCGGACACCCAATGGCTGGCCGTCATTTCTCCGGCTACGCATACAGCACAAAGACAATGTACAACGGAGCTTCTATGGTACTTGTGCCAGAAGATCTGAATGATACGAAATCCATCGAGCGCGCGAAGAAACTGCTGTCTCCGATTCATTTCGGTAAATTCACAATCTGCGATTACGACCGTCACGACGCGATGATTGCATTCACATCCCAGATGGCACACGTTGTATCCAATGCTTACGTGAAAAGCCCGACAGCAAAAAATCACGATGGTTTTTCTGCCGGAAGCTACAAGGATCTGACACGTGTTGCATGGTTGAACGAAACGATGTGGACAGAGCTTTTTCTGGAAAATAAGAAACATCTGATCAAAGAACTTGACTATTTTATCACGGCTTTGCAGGAATACAAAACTGCAATGGAGAACGACGATGCAGAAACATTAAAAAAACTCCTTGCAGATGGTAAACACTGCAAGGAGGAAATCGACGGAATCACTGGCGAATAATTTACGCCTGATGATTGGATACAAAGCAGCTGGCGATACCACTCACCAGTCCCGCTGCAAGCAGGTAGATGCCTGCCTGAAAGCTCTTCCAGATCGTCGCCCCGGACACAGAAGAACCGGAGGATACCTGTGAAGAAATAAAACGAGCAAGCATCTTAGAGATCCATGCCGTTACATTTCCCATATCTACAAGCGCTATGATAATCATACACACAACAATCATACAGGGTATCGCCTTGAGGGGCGGTATCCTGACAAAGGATAACACGAGCATCCCCACCGCGGCAATCAGGATTCCAATCGGAATTCCACGCCACATATCAGAGATTAACCCCACATTTTCACAGATCTTCATAATGCTGTACCGGATCTGTACCTGTGCATGATATGCGGACAGATCAATAGCAGGTACAAATAGGCTCACTGTCAACAAAACTGCGGACAGGATGCCTAGCAGCATACTCGCTGTCACAAATTTACTTTTTCCATATTGATTCTGATTATCCATTTTTACGCTTCCGTTCCAAAAAATCTCCAACCGTTCCAAGTGTATAGATCACAAGACCTGCCACATAAAAGACCGGTCCAAGTCCCCTTCCGGCATCATAATTCGATGAGGTTCCAAGCTCTTTTGCCAGTCGGACATTGTCCTCTAACACACGCAGCGACTGTGTGTAATGCTTATTGTTGATCACGATAATAAAGATGACAAGCATCACAAGAATTGGTGCAAACCGCATAATCGGATTTGCCGCATATTTCCGCAACCACTTGATATAATCGCAGGCAGACAACAACAGCATCCAGACTCCGACTAAGATTGCAATGATACCAAGCACCAGCACAATGGTTTCTCCCATCGCCAGGATGCTTCCATCTTCTTCTACCATGGAGCTCTTCATACCGATCTCAAACAGATTTGCCTTACGCTTCACATCAAAAAGCTTCTCCCAGATCCAGTTCATAAACGGCGCCAGATATAACAAAATCGAACCGACAAACGCCAGCAACAGGTTCATATCTCCACCGATGGACTGGAAATATCCAACGATGTCGATTGCCTTGCTCGTATCGGCAGCTTTACGATGATGCTTTTTCTCTGGCACCTGCTTTACCGTATTTTTTGCAGCAAGCTTTGCCCGCTCCTTCGCCTTTACTTTCTCTTCCTTTTCTGCCCGCTTGATATCCTCTTTCGATACCTTCAGAACAATCGGTTCTTCCAATGGTGCACCGCAAGACTCACAGTAAAGCGCACCCTCTGGAATCTCTTTTCCACATTCCTTACATACCATGTTCTATCACCCTCCAGACCATCATATACAACGATGGCTGCCGAACCATACCGGCTCGACAGCCATTTTCTTACTTATGTATTATTTGTTTCCGATCTTGATTCCAAGCTTGTCTAACACTCTTGGAGCTGCGGCAGCAATCACACCAAGGTATGCAAAAATCACACCGGCTGAAATACCTACCTTAATACCATACTCCCTGAAGTTAACCGTCGTACCATCTGAATGTGCATAACCGTGACGAATTGTTGCGATCAATACAAATACAAAGATGACACCAAGAAGAATAAACTCAAAGTATGGAATCGCCTGTAACTTTGCTTTCACATTTGCAATCTGTGGAACAGGAATAAAATCTGCAACCTCCCATGCAATCAGTACCAATGAAAGCAGTAACACAATGATTGCGATGAAGCGGTTAAATCCACCTGCCTTAAACAGATTCCAATGCTCTGTAACACCCCAGTAAGTTGCATGTGCCCATGGGATTAAAGTTGCAAGGAACACAAAAAATGCTCCAACGATCTTCAGGATATTCATAGGATTTTCCTTCACATATCCAAGATATCCATTGATTCCTGCACCAAATGCCGCTGCGTTATTGCTTCTAGGCTGATAATAACCGCCCATCGGCTGCTGTGGCTGCTGGTATCCCATCTGTGGCTGTACCGGCTGTCCCATTGGCTGCTGGTATCCCATCTGTGGCTGCACTGGCTGTGCATTATCTGCAGGTTGCTCTGCCTGAACTGGAGCTCCACACATTGGACAATTTGTCTGTCCGGTTGGTATAATCGCTCCACACATCGTACAATTCATAAATCTTCCCTCCTAAATAACCCTCTTAATTCTAATAAGAAGTGATAAAAAAATAATAGCATAAACCCCTCATTCATTCAAGGAATTTATGCTAGATTGTGACTATTTTATTACATATTTTACATAATCTTCTTTTTTAGAGATCATATTGAAGAACTTTACAATTTCCCAGATTAAACTTGAAAAAATCTTCATTATCCAGACTCTCAAAATATGAGTTGATCACCCGGCACACACCGCCATGACTGATCACCATGACCTTTTTATCCGCATAGCGCTGCTTGATATCATCTAGAAAATTATACACACGCTGTACAACTTTAAGCAGCGACTCACCCTCTGGATACTGGTAACCAAACTGTACCCACTGCTCCATGAATCCCGGCGTTCCCTCATAGGTTCCGTCGATCACGCCATAATCACGCTCTGCAAGGCGATCATCCACTTCTACCGGCACACCGATCGCTGCACCGACAATATCTGCAGTCTCCTTTGCACGCACAAGCGGTGATGAAATGATGAGATCCACATCCGTATCCTGCATGCTCTGTGCCAGCTCATGTGCCTGTGAGATTCCTTTTTCCGTCAGTCGCACATTTGCTCTTCCACAGATTCGAACCTCTATATTATACTGTGTCTGTCCATGTCTTGTTACATATAATTTCATAGATACCCTCTTCGGAATAATGCTATTTATATCCAATCTCCGTTATGATACCATAGGAACTTTCTTTTTTCAACAAAACAGCCACTCAAAAAGGCTTTCCTAACTTATGAAAGTTATTTTTTTATTTTATTTCTTTATTTATGAAATATGCCGTCAAAACATCCATAAAATAATATTTTTCTTCTGAAAATGGCCAGACGCACCCACTCCGATGCCGGAAAACAAGCTTTCCCGCCTTCTGTGCCTGCATCAGATGCAGTTCAAATTCCCGGCTGCCTGCAACCTGACAAGTAATGCCTTCTACATCCTCTGGCAGAATCTGTGTTTCTGTCTTTGCTGTCAGAAGCTGTTCCCATTCCTCCGTCCAGATCTGAGCATATTCTGCCAGCCGTTCTTCGCGCGCAGGCAACGCTGCATATATCTCGTTTGCCGCGAAAACAGCTCCGCTTGTTGTCACCATAATGGCATCCATCAACCGCCCTGCTGCCTGCACATTCATTTCCTTCATCATGGCAGCCGTCCTTGGCAGTCTGCGCAGATCTTTTCCATATAATTGCAGCAGCCCAGCAAACCGCGCATTTAACTGACTGGCAAGTCCACACACGACACTGAAATCAAATGCCTTTTCATATCCCGCAAATGTTGGCTGTTGCTCCGCCACTGACTCCATGACCTGACGCAGATATTCTGACAAATGCAGATCGTCCCCATTCGCAAGCAATGTCTCAAAAAACCGTTCCTCTTCCTCATAGATTTCCCAGAATCGCAAATCCACACAGACACACTGTGCTTCTGATAATCCATATCGCGCCCGTGCCGCCTGTATATCCTCCATCGTCCGGTCAATCAGTACAAACCGCACATAGGGTGCCAGCATTTCCAGATCCAGATCATTGCATCGACCGGCACCCCAGATAGCAACTACCGGTTTCGCTTCCAAAGGTACATCCGCCTCCAAAGTAAACGCCTGATCCCGCAATTTTCCCTGTCTTGCCAGATGTGCCCGCCGGTAATAGCTCTCAATCCCCTCTAAGACATAACTGGTCAATGTCTGCCGGTAATCTGTCCATGCGGTTCGCATCGGATCTGAATTTTCAGTTTCAATCATCTTTTCATAAATCATCTTCTACACGCTTTCTGCACTTACATTGTAAATTCTGCATGATTCTCTGCATTTCATCTGTGTAAAACCGAAAATACAAAAAAAACACCGACTCCGCAGCTTCTTCTGCAAAACCGATGCTTTTACAAGTGGGCCGCCGGGGGCTCGAACCCCGCACACCCTGATTAAGAGTCAGGTGCTCTACCAAATGAGCTAGCGGCCCGTAGTGAATTTTCACTTACCATGTGTTCTTCATCAGAACAATATGGAGTATACAACATTCATTTACAAAATGCAAGCTTTTTTTCACATTTTTTTCAGATTTTTTTCAAAAAGCCCGCAAACCCTTTATTTCCTTAACTTCTTGCATGCACTAATTGTCTCCAGCCGGTTCAGAATACAACATACTGTGTGTATATTGCGTCCAAGATTCATCAGTTTTCGATTCAGACAGGGATTCGAGTACACTGCATTTGTAAGTTTAAAACCACATTTTTTTCTTCCCATAAGAGACTCCGGCATGTATCTTACTACCATAGTATGCACCGGAATCTCTTTTTTTACACGTTTTTGTTATTTCTTTTTTGGTGGCTTGATGACCATGCGGCAGATTGGATTTCCCATAGCAGAAAACTTCTCTTCATACTCCGTCATGACATTACCCTCCGCATACTCGCTATGATGCAGGTCAAACGTATAGTTGACCATCTCCCAACCGGCAAGTTCTACCTGTTCCAGTGAGAAATCAAACAACGGGCGGTTGTCTGTCTTAAATGTAAGCCCTCCATCTGCTGCGAGGAAATTCACATACCGGTTCAAAAACTGCACCGATGTCAGGCGCCGTCTCGCATGACGATCCTTCGGCCACGGATCAGAAAAGTTCAGATAGATATAGGCAACCTCATCTTTTTCAAATACATTTTCGATTGCCTCCGCATCCATTCGGATAAACACCAGATTCGGAAGCTGCTCGATTGTCTGCTTCTCGATTGCCCGGACAAGCACACTCGAATATTTCTCAATACCGATATAATTGATCTCCGGATGCAGCTTTGCCATATCTATAATAAATCTGCCTTTTCCCATTCCCACTTCGATATGAATCGGATTTTCATTTTCAAAAAAATCATGCCACTTTCCCTTCATTGTCTCTTCTTCATGCACGACAAAATCATTTGTGGCAATCATTTCTCTGGAGCCTTTTACGTTTCGTAATCTCATCTTTTTTACCTCGTCCATCTATAATGTTTCTATATTAGCATTTATTTTAAATTTTCACAAGAATGTTGCATTTTATCTCTTGTTTTTTTCCCTGTTTTATATGATAATTAAGGAGATAATGTCAATCTTTACAGAAAAGGATTTTTTAGCATGATCAAAACAGTGAAAAAAATTATTTCCTATATAATGGTGTGCGTGCTATTCCTCAGCATGTGTATTCCATGCGAGGCTGCACAGACAAGCACCGCAACTGCATCCGATGCAAATGCAACGACGGGATTTCCACAGATTACGTCCACATCTGCCATCATCATGGATGCACAATCCGGACAGATCATATACGAAAAGAATTCCCACACCCGGCAATATCCGGCAAGTATCACAAAGATCATGACTGCGTATCTCGCCATCAAAAACGGAGATTTAAACTCTACGATCACAATGAGCGACGCTGCCGTCTGGGGCATCGACCGCAACAGTTCCCATATCGCGCTCGATGTCGGCGAAGAGATCAGTATGTCGGATGCACTCTATGCCGTCATGCTCATGTCTGCAAATGAAGCAGCCTGGGCGATTGCAGAACAAGTGTCCGGCTCTCTGGAGAATTTCGTGCAGTTGATGAATGATACTGCACAAAGTCTCGGCTGCAAGGATACACATTTTACGAATGCAAACGGATTGCATGATCCGGATCATTATACAACTGCCTACGACATGGCGCTGATCACAAAAGAGGCGCTTACAAGCAAGACCTTTCGTGAGTATGCTTCAGAAACCTATCATGAGATTCCGCCAACGAACATGAACAATGAGACGCGTTATCTCACGCAGGGCAACCGGATGATGCTCAGCAATTCCGAATATTATTACCCGGCATGTCAAGGTGGAAAAACTGGTTATACTGATGATGCGGGTGGTACACTTGTCGTCTGGGCTGAAAAAAATGATATGCAGTTGATCTGTGTGACAATGGGTGCCCCTGACAACGCAACGAATTACACCGACAGCATTGCGCTGTTCAACTATGTATTCAACAACTACTCAAACACCACGTTGTTGTCAGACTATGAATTCGATGCAGAGGCTGCCACGACCGCGCAGAACTTCTTAAACGATTATTATGGTTGTGAAAATCTCGGAACCATGCATCTGTCCGTTGACAATAACCAGCCATTTATATTTGCGAACAATGCCGACAGAACCAAGCTGCAAATGAACTTTGTTCCATCCGCAGACCGGCTGGATGAAGGTTATATCGGTACTTTGGAAGTTTCCTATGAAGGTACGACCTGCCTGACTCTTCCGGTCAGCTATTCCGGCTATGTCAATTCCAACGATGACGTTGCCGTAGCCGAAGCATACAAAAATGGCAGTATCCGCCCGGCGTTGATCAAAGAAAAGAAAAGCTATTGGAAATATATAATTGCGGCGGTCGTCATTGCATGTATTCTTGGACTTTTTATTTATGCAAATGTGATCGAACCACGGAAACGGAAGCAAAACTCCCGTTCCCGCAGACGATAACAGGAAACCTTGCACCACGAAAAGAGGTACTTCAACTATGGAAGAATCAAAAGAGAATTTTAAGAAAATCAAATCTGCCAATCAGATGATGCTGGATTATTTCAACAAATCCTTCCTGTCACAATTGGAGGATATCCAGAATCTCAAAACACAGATTTTTGAAATTGACATCAAGATTGATGAGCTGGACAAGACGAAGGACATTTATGCCTTCAAGACCAACTCCAGAAAAAGCGTCTTTTCTCCTGTCACAAATGATGGCGTGGATACCGAGCGCAACAAGATCATTCAGGAGCAGATCAAAGACCTGCAATCCGTGAAGGAGACCTTGACGTTAAAGCTGCGCGGCATGGAATTACAGTTGAACAAGCTGCGTCAATACCTGGAAGCATTGAACAATGCAGAAGATGCACTTACCTCTTTTGAGCCTCGCTACACGACAGACGACCCTGATCATACCGATCACTACGGCTTTACATTTCTTCAGGAGGACGCCAAGGAAGACATCTCCTCGCATGGATATAATATCTTAATGCTGGATGCATACGACCGGGCACTCACACAGACGATTCTGGATAAGCAGATCAAAACCGGGCTGGAAGCTATGCAGAACAAACTGGATATGATCAACTATCTGATTGGAACAGATGTCGGACGTGCGAAATTAACCTTGCAGGAAATCCTGCACAACGTAAAGCAGATGTCCCACTCGGTCGATGAAATCGCCGAGAACATGAACAGCTTTTCTTCTTCCGACAAACCGTTGAAGGAACAGCTCGAAGCTTACTTAAATGAGTTTAAGCAGAAACATACAAAGATCAAAATTACCGCATCTGTCGAAACACCAGATCCGAACATCAGCTATCATCCGGTGTTCAACATTAACTTCATGCGGCTGATTGCAATATTTTTCGATAACATCGCCTTACATGCAAATGCATCCAATGTATCCGTACAGGCAAGCCTGACGCCAAATATGGCAGAGGTCATTCTGACAGATGATGGTGTCGGCATCAAGGACACCTATATGGAGGACAGTCCTTGGTACAGCAGCCTGCACAAAGCAAAGGAAATCCTGTATATGCTCTGTGGCAAGCTGGATATCTCCGGGGATGTCATGTCGGGAACCACAGTAAAATTCAGCTTCCCGATCCAACAATAAAAGCAAACAACAATAAAGGAGTTTATATATTATGAAAAACAAGATTGTAGAACTGATTGCTGCAAACGTCGAAGGGTTAACCGCAGCAGAAATTGCAGACCTGATTGAGATTCCGCCAAAACCGGAGCTTGGTGATTTTGCATTTCCCTGCTTCCGCCTTGCGAAGACGATGCGCAAAGCCCCACAGATGATTGCCAACGATATCAAAGAAGCAATCGGCGATGTAGATTTCCTGCAGGAGATTCAGGTACAGGGTGCTTACTTAAACTTCTTCATAAAGAAGGAATTATTTATCGAAACAATGGTAACTGCTTCTATGGCTGATGATTTCGGAAGTTCTACCGAAGGAAATGGACAGACAATCTGTATCGATTATTCTTCTCCAAACGTAGCAAAGAATTTCCATGTTGGACATCTTCGTACGACGATCATTGGAAACTCTCTGTATAAGATTTATTCCAAGCTGGGCTACAAGGTTGTCCGCATCAACCACCTCGGCGACTGGGGTACACAGTTTGGTAAACTGATCGTTGCATACAAGGCATGGGGAAGTGAAGAAGCGGTCAAGAAGGACGGCGTTGCCGAACTGATGAAGCTCTACGTGAAGTTCCACGAAGAGGCTGAGAAGAATCCAGAGTTAAACGACGAAGCGCGTGCATGGTTCGCGAAGATGGAACATGGTGACGAGGAAGCTTTAAAAATCTGGCAGTGGTTCAAGGATATCAGTCTGATCGAGTACAAGCGTACTTACGATCTGCTTGGTATGGACTTCGACTACTACCTCGGCGAGAGCTTCTACCGTGATAAAACCGACGATGTTGTAAAACGACTGACAGACGCAAATCTCCTGACAGAGAGCGAGGGTGCAAAGATCGTAAACTTAGACGCTTATGATATGGCTCCATGTCTGATCCTGAAGAACGACGGCAGCTCCATCTATGCAACACGTGATATTGCAGCGATCTTCTATCGGAAAGAAACTTACAACTTCGTAAAATGTCTGTATGTAACCGGACAGGAACAGAAGCTTCACTTCAAGCAGGTATTCAAGGTTGTTGAATTGCTTGGAAATGAATGGGCAAAGGATCAGTTAGTGCATATTCCTTATGGACTTGTCAGCTTGGAAGGTGCCAAGCTTTCTACACGTAGCGGAAATATTATTTATGCCGAGGATATTCTCCTCGAAGCGATTGCGAAGATCAAAGAGATCATCAATGAGAAGAACCCGGATCTTCCAGATAAGGATGAGACAGCAAAGAAAATTGGTGTTGGTGCCGTATTGTTCAATGATCTTTATAACCAGCGTATCAAAGACGTATCTTTCAAATGGGAGAAGCTTTTGAACTTCGATGGTGAAACTGGTCCATACGTACAGTACACACACGCAAGATGCTGCAGTATCTTAAAGAAGCTGGATGGATTTACACCATCGGCAGATATTGATTACAGTGTATTGACAGATGTAGAAGCAATGGAGTTACTGAAAGAGATTAACCGCTTCCCGAAGGTTGTCAAGGATGCTTCCGAGCGTTACGAGCCTTCTGCCGTTGCAAGATTTGCAGTCGATGTTGCACAGGCATTCAACAAATTCTACAACGCATGCCGTATCCATGTAGAGGAAGAGAATGTGCGTAACGCGCGTGCTACACTGGTATATATCACAAAGAAGACGATCAAAGATGCAATGGAATTGCTTGGTATTGATTGTCCAGAACAGATGTAATTTCATTATACATTCCATATGATAAAAACTGGTATATAATTACTAAGAAGTTAAGTAAGCCGGATGATTAAATCATCCGGCTTATTTTTATGAAATCGTCATATATTCATATGCTTATGTTTTACTCTCCTCTAACCTCACTATATTGTATCTCCAATTTTATAAATACAATATATATGATTTTGCCCGAAGTTATCAACAATTTTTGTTTTTAGAATCATTTTTTATCCACAATTATGTGTATAAGTTGGTGGATATTATATACTTTTCCACAATTATTGATGTTTATATATGTGGATAACCAGTGTTTCACGTGAAACATATTGATAATCGTGAATTAAAATTCTTTTCTATATTCAATATAGATAACACATGCTCAATATAAATAGATAACAGTTATAATTCATTTTTATGTACATTAAAATTATACAGATGCATATTGTACTATAATTTATCAATTAAGTTTATTGTTGTTTTATAATTTAACATATTACACGTTACAGTTATTTATAAAACCAAAAACAGCCAGAAATAAATTTATCTAGTTATCTGTCGGTTCATCAGTTATTCATTTTTAGATACTCGTAGATATTTTAAATCATATATTTCAGATTTTATTTTCATTTTATGTAATGTATATGTTGCAAACAATGTTTCACGTGAAACATATATATTCAGATATTTTAAAACTAATGTGTCTATACCAAATTCAATTTTTATATCTGAAATACACTCAATTATTTATCTAAATCAAATAAGATAATATTCTATTATCTTTATGTACCCTTTATGTTACTTCTGATAGCACTAGAATTCACTCAGTCAATTTATAAAATGCTAAGTTCAGTTTGTTATCATCTATTATAGATTCATTTATAATTAATTTTTGAATTACATCTCCATATATCATAATCTCGCAACCATGTTTCACGTGAAACATAAACACATATTTATTTACTGAATAATATATACATTAACACACAAAACCAAATAGAGTATATGATAGCAACCTTCCAACTCTTAATTAAATATAATTTTCAAAATATCTAATGTTTCACGTGAAACACTTATATATTTATAATAACTAATATCTATTTTATGAATTTTTACTTAATTTCTATAAATTTTTCTTTCATTTTCCATACATATTGTAATATCCAAGCACTCAAATCTATATATTGTACACCAACAACAAATTTACCCATATTTTGATATAGCGAAACATGTCAGGTAGTGCTATAATGTCTATTATATGTGGAGGTTTTTATGGGTAGAATCATTGCAGTCGCCAACCAGAAGGGCGGCGTAGGAAAAACAACAACATCAATCAATCTCGCAGCATGTCTGGCAGAAAAAGGGAAGAAGGTTCTGGCTGTCGACATGGATCCACAGGGCAATCTGACGAGTGGCCTTGGTATTGATAAGAATACCTTGGAATACACCATTTATCATGCCATGAGTGGAGAGATTAACATTGGAGAGTGTATGATCGTTCATCCATTGGAGCATGGACTGGATTTAAGCGTTTTGCCGGCGAACCGTGATCTGGCAGGTGCGGAAGTCGAATTGGTCGATGCCGAAGATCCACAGCATATACTAAAGAACCTGTTAAAAAGCGTAAAGAAAAAATATGATTTTATTATCATTGATTGTCCACCGGCTCTCGGTATGTTGACGATCAATTCTATGACTGCGGCGGACACTGTCTTAGTGCCAATCCAGTGCGAATTTTTTGCTTTGGATGGTCTCTCGCAGCTCATTTACACGATCAATCTGATTAAAAAGAAGCTAAACAAATCCCTCGAAATCGAAGGTGTTGTGTTTACGATGTATGACGCACGTACGAACCTGTCTTTGGAGGTTGTTGAAAACGTCAAGAATAATTTGGATCAGTTTATATATAAAACCATTATTCCGAGAAATGTACGGCTAGCAGAAGCACCTAGCTTCGGTCTTCCTATCAACCTGTATGACAGCCGGTCTTCCGGTGCGCAGGGATATCGGGATCTTGCAGACGAAGTAATCAATAATAAACTATACGCAAAATTATAAAAACACCTATTTGGGAGGAGAACGCTATGGCACCAAAGCGAGGATTAGGTCGTGGACTAAGTAATTTAATTCCGACAGACGATACAACCGAAGATGTCACTACAAAAACATCGAAACAGACAAAGACAGGCACTGTTACAAAAACAGAAGTTGTGAAAAAAGTAGAACAGACATTAAATATCAATCGGATTGAGCCAAACAAGAATCAGCCAAGAAAAGAGTTCAACGAAGATGCATTGCAGGAGCTTGCAGATTCCATCAAACAGTTTGGTGTGATTGAGCCATTGGTCGTAGTGAAGCGCAAAGGCTACTATGAACTGATTGCCGGTGAGCGCCGTTGGAGAGCTGCCCGGTTAGCTGGTTTGAAAGAGGTTCCAGTTGTCATCAAAGATTACGATGATCAGCAGATTGTTGAGATCGCATTGATTGAGAACATCCAGCGTGAGGATTTAAATCCGATTGAAGAAGCACATGCTTACGAGCGGTTGATTCAGGAATTCAACTTGACACAGGATGAGGTTGCGGAACGTGTATCGAAGAGTCGTACAACCGTGACAAATGCACTTCGGCTTCTGAAGCTGACCGAGAAGGTACAGCAGATGCTGATTGATGATATGCTTTCAACCGGACATGTTCGTGCACTCATTACGATTGCAGATCCTCAGTTACAGTATGAGACAGCAATGTATATTTTTGACAAGAAGCTTTCCGTGCGTGAGACAGAAAGCTACGTCAAGAAATTATTAAATAAGAAACCAAAGGAAAAGACATCCGAGAAAGAAGATCCGGAACTTTCCTTCTTATATAAAGCGATTGAAAACCGCTTAAAGGAATCTCTTGGAACAAAGACAACCATCAAGGCAAAGACTAAGGATTCCGGAAAGATTGAAATTGAATATTATTCACAGGAAGATTTAGAGCGCATTACACAGTTGCTCGCACAATAAAATCGAAAAGAGGAAAACTTCATGGAAGAGGCTAAGATATTTGGTATGAAAATGTCTTCTGCTGTCACAATCCTTTGTATTTTGGTTGTTTTACTCATAATTCTAATCATTTTTATCATTCATAAGATGAATGTGATGGCAAGAAAATATGAGATGCTTATGAGTGGCAAAAAAGGTGCGGATTTGGAGAAGATTATTCGGATTCGTTTTAAAGAGATGGATCAGGTCAAGGCAAATGCCAGACGTGTGACGAAGGAACACCGGCAGATCAAGAAACATCTGTCCTCCTGTATTAGCAAATATGCCCTCGTCAAGTACGATGCATTTGATAAGATGGCAGGAAAACTAAGCTTCGTCATCGCATTGTTAAACGATGAGAATTCCGGTATTCTACTGAACTCGATGCACTCGAGGGAAGGCTGTTTTACCTATGCGAAGGAAATCGTAAACGGCGAATCTTACATCCAGCTTTCATCGGAAGAAAAGGAAGCATTGGAACAGGCTAAGACGGTGGAAGAAGAGATTCAGGATCTGACAAAGGAAGCAGAATTCGAAGATGCCGATGGTAATCTGAATTTTGATGCATAATCAGGTCACAATATTATAATGATACAAAATTTTTGATATCAATTTTTTAACAAATATTTTAAACTACTATTATAAATAAGAAAGGACGACAATTATGTTAGACATTAAATTTGTTCGTGAAAACCCAGACGCTGTAAAGGAGAATATCAAGAAGAAGTTTCAGGATGCGAAGCTTCCATTAGTAGATGAAGTCATCGAGCTTGACAAGCAGGCAAGAGTCCTTCAGCAGGAAGCCGATGAGCTTCGTGCAAAGAAGAACGCTATTGCAAAGCAGATTGGTGCATTGATGGCACAGGGCAAGAAGGAAGAGGCAGAAGAAGTTAAGAGGGAAGTTGCAAAGAACGCAGCCCGTCTGGCAGAGCTGGAGAAGCAGGAGCCACAGGTGCGTGAAGAGTTAAAGAAGAAAATGATGGTCATTCCGAACATCATTGATCCGACTGTTCCAATCGGTAAAGATGATTCTGAGAATGTAGAGCTGGAGCGTTTTGGCGAGCCAGTTGTTCCAGATTTTGAAGTTCCTTATCATACAGACATCATGGAGAAGCTGAACGGTATTGATCTTGACAGTGCAAGAAAGGTAGCCGGAAATGGTTTCTACTATCTGATGGGCGACATTGCAAGACTGCATTCAGCCGTTATCAGCTATGCAAGAGATTTCATGATTGACCGTGGATTTACTTACTGTGTACCACCTTTCATGATCCGCAGCAACGTTGTAACCGGTGTTATGAGTTTCGCTGAGATGGATGCCATGATGTATAAGATTGAGGGTGAGGATCTGTATCTGATCGGTACAAGTGAGCACTCTATGATTGGTAAGTTCATCGATACAATGACACCAGAGGAAGAGCTTCCTAAGACTCTGACAAGTTACTCTCCATGCTTCCGTAAAGAGAAGGGTGCACATGGTATCGAGGAGCGTGGTGTTTATCGTATCCACCAGTTTGAGAAGCAGGAAATGATCGTTGTCTGCAAGCCAGAGGATAGCAAGATGTGGTTCGACAAGCTGTGGAAAAATACAGTTGATCTGTTCCGTTCTATGGATATTCCAGTTCGTACAATCGAGTGCTGTTCTGGTGATCTGGCAGACTTAAAGGTAAAATCTTACGACGTTGAAGCATGGTCTCCACGTCAGAAAAAATATTTCGAAGTTGGTAGCTGTTCAAACCTCGGTGATGCTCAGGCACGTCGTCTTGGCATCAAGGTAAAGGGCAAGGATGGAAAATATTTTGCTCATACATTGAACAATACTGTTGTTGCTCCACCTCGTATGCTGATTGCATTCTTAGAGAACAACCTGAACGAAGATGGAAGCATCAACATTCCAAAGGTGCTTCAGCCATATATGGGCGGTAAGACAAAAATCTGTTAATCCATTTCCCATGCGGAAATGCTGGAGGTAGTATGCATACTTATCTACGTGCGATCGGTTTTCGCGAATGTAAAAATAGACAGCAATTGGAAGATATTTATCGTCACACGTTGAATACTCCAAACCGCAAGATAATGACGACGATCAGCGTCGATACGTCGCTGCTGCAGTTTGAAAAAGATTTTGGTAAGAATTTCGGACTCTCGCTCGTCGGTGAATATGACATCAAGGGTTCTTTATCCATTGAACATTATTTTCCTTATTTGAAGGGAGACCGGTTCATGCAGTTTGAGAACATCACGATTCAGAAACAGACCGACAAAGAAAGCTATGCGGGAGTCTGCGAAGATTACCATCTTGGTATGACGATTATCTTCTATGTCATCAATATCGCAGATTATGCAAAATCCAAATGGTTGAATTATTCCAACCGGCAGATCACGAAGGTCAAGTTTTCTGCCCTGTCTGTGGCGGGAACGATTTTGCTCGGCATGCATCATTCCAAGCATCAGATAGCCGTCGAATCAAAGGGACGGAACCGCAGAAACCAGTTGCTCGATGCAGCGCGAAACGGTGATACCGACGCGATGGAACAACTGACCTATGACGAAATGAACACCTACACCTCTATTTCTTCCAGAGTCATCAAGGAGGATGTTCTTTCAATCATTGATACAAGCTTTATGCCATGCGGTGTGGAATGCGACCATTACATGGTTATCGGAAATATCTATGCAGTGGAGAAGCTGCAAAATATATACAGCAAAGAGATCGTCTATAACTTGCTGATTGAAGCAAATGGACTGATGATCAACGTCGGCATCAATGAAGCAGATTTACAGGGAGAACCAAAGGTCGGCAGACGGTTTCGCGGAGAAATCTGGTTACAGGGTGTCGTGACAATATAATATACTTTCAGGAAGGAGATTTTATGTATCTAGTATTTGACGTAGGTGGAACTTTTGTAAAATACGCTTGGATGAGTATGGACGGTAATATTCAGGAAAAAGGAAAATACCCAACCCCGACCAAGGAAGGAGAATCTGTACCAGAATTCGTGGAATCTCTCGGACAAATTTATGACAAATACAAAGATCAGGGTGTAGAAGGAATCGCCCTTTCTTTGCCAGGACTTATCGACGCAGAAAATGGTATCATCCGAAACGGCGGTGGTATCAAATATCTGAAAGACGCACATCTGGCAGAACTGCTTGGTGCGCGCTGTGACGGTGTGAAAATTTCCATGGAAAACGATGGAAAATGTGCAGCCCTTGCAGAAGTCTGGATGGGTAATGCCAAAGGCTGTAAGAATGCAGCTGTAGTCATCCTTGGAACCGGCATCGGCGGTGGTATCGTAATCAACGGACATGTGCATCGTGGAAAAGATCTGTCTGCCGGAGAATTATCTTATTTCTTCGCAGATACACTGACAACAAAAGATGTGGATAAAATCTTTGATATTGATTCAATCAGCGATATGGAAGAAGAATACGAGAAGCTTCCTTATCTTTGGTCTACTTCGTATTCTACACGTGCTTTTTGTTATCAGGTTGCAGTGGCAAAAGGCATCAATCCAAAAGAATTCAACGGGGAACTTCTTTATAAGATGGCAGAAGAAGGCGATCCGGTTGTCCTTGATATGTTGGAAGATTTTTATTTTACAACTGCAAAATATCTGTTCAACATCTTTGCCATTGTCGATCCGGATATCATCTTGCTCGGCGGTGGAATCAGCGCGCAGCCTGCATTCGTGGAAGGTGTAAAGCGCTATGTAGAAAAGTTAAAGTCCATCAGTATGATTACAAATTTCATCAAGGTTGATGTATGTAAGTTCGGAAATGATTCAAATCTGCTCGGTGCGCTTTACAGCTTCCGACAGATGTACCTGGAAAATTAGACAATAAAAAAATGTTCCCGAGGCGATTCGAACGCCCGACCTACCGCTTAGGAGGCGGTCGCTCTATCCTGCTGAGCTACGGAAACAAATCGTTATCTATTTTATAATATTTTTGATAGGAGGTCAATATCCATGATTTTAAAAAAGCTGAAACCAATGCCAAAAGATTTTCTGTGGGGTGCATCTACCAGTGCATATCAAGTAGAGGGTGCAAACCTGACACATGGAAAAGGACCAAGTGTACAGGATATCAAGAAGGTACCGGAAGGCACCAGTGAATTAGATGTATGTGCTGATTTCTATCATCACTACAAAGAAGATATTGCTCTGATGGCAGAGATGGGATTTAAGACATTCCGCTTTTCTGTTGCATGGTCCCGTATTCTTCCGGAAGGAACCGGTGCGGTCAATCAGGAAGGTATCGATTTCTACAACAATGTCATCGACGAATGTCTGAAATATAACATTGAGCCACTTGTTACGATGTTCCATTTTGATCTTCCAGCAGCCCTTGAGAAGAAGGGTGGATGGTCAAGAAGAGAGAGTGTTGATGAATTCGTAAACTTCGCAAAGATTCTTTACGAGAACTATGGTGATCGTGTAAAATACTGGCTCACGATCAACGAGCAGAACGTATTAACCTTAAATGGAGAAGTGATTGGCACCTGTGATTTAAAGGGTGTGGATAACAAATATAAGAAACTGTATCAGGAGAATCATCATATGCTGCTTGCTCAGGCAAAGGCTATGGCTCTGTGTCATGAGATGGTACCGGGCGGAAAGATTGGTCCTGCACCAAACATTTCTCTTGTCTATCCGGCAAGCTGCAAGCCAAAGGATGTATTAGCAGCACAAAACTTAAATGCAATCCGTAACTGGCTGTATCTTGATATGGCAGTTTTTGGTCGTTACAACAATCTTGTATGGGCATTCTTAGAGGAACACGATGCAACACCAGTTATCGAAGATGGCGACATGGATATCATGGCGAGTGCGCATCCGGACTTTATTGGATTTAATTACTACTCTACAGCAACGGTAGAATGGAACGATGGAACAGAACCTGCTGGCAGAGGAGATCAGCAGATCAGTGGCGATGAGCCTGGCGTATTTAAGGCTTATCCAAATCCAAATCTGCTTCGTACCGAGTTTGGCTGGGAGATTGATCCGGATGGGTTCCGCGCAACGATGCGTGAAATCTACAGCCGTTATCATCTGCCAATGATCGTCACAGAGAACGGTCTTGGTGCTTACGATAAGCTCACAGAGGATGGCAAGGTACATGACCAGTATCGTATTGAATACTTGAGAAAGCATATCGAGCAGATCAAGCTTGCATGTTCCGAAGGTGTAGAAATGATGGGCTATTGTCCGTGGTCAGCGATTGACCTTGTATCAACCCATGAAGGTGTTGTTAAACGTTATGGATTTATCTATGTAAACCGGGATGAATTCGATCTGAAAGATCTGGCAAGATACAAGAAAGATTCCTTCTACTGGTACAAGAAGGTCATCGAAACAAATGGAGAAGATTTGACAGATTAAACCGGTTTCACGTGTAGAACGGAGGGTGTTACATGAACCGCAAATCAAGTACAACTCTTACAATCAGTGCTGTCGCTTTTATAGCGGCACTGCTGATTGACTTATATTTAATATTGGTATATCCTTCCATGATTCAGGTTATCATTGCAGTCTCTTTGATTGTCGTCGTTGATACCTATTTCTTAGTGGATGGGATTCTTGCGAAAGTCGATGAAATCGCAAACCTGAACCTCGATAAGCAGAACGAGCTTACCAAGGTAGAGAAAGGTATCTACTCAGTTGCAAAAAGAGAAGAGGTTTCCCGTACCCAGAGTATGTCCGCCATTCTTGATATGATGTTGGAAATGAAGGACGAGAATTCCAAGCTGTTGTCTGAGATCAAGGATGATAATTCAAAGCACATGAAAAATCTCATGGAACAGGATAAGCTGATGACAAAGATTCAGTTGAAGAAGGATGTAGACAATACCGACCGTGTGGTAAGCAGCACGGAAAAGATGGCTGTTTTGATTACAAAAATGGCAACCGCAAATTCACGTTCTTCCAATGAGACCATTGAAATTCTCAATGATATCTGCAAAGAACTGGAACAGCGTAACGGAAAAACAGAGGATGAGAACGACTACTCCCATCTTCGCATAATGGATAAGGCAGAATAAACATGAACTATATCATATTTGATTTGGAATGGAACCAGTGCTGTGGTGGCAGAGATATGGAAAACCCGCGCATGCCATTTGAAATCATAGAAATCGGTGCAGTAAAACTGGACAAAAAATTTAATATTATCGACACATACTCCAGTATTATAAAACCAAAGCTCTACAAGAAGCTGCAGCCACATATCAAGACGATTTTAAATTATGATGAATCCACACTTCGAAAGGGACGACCGTTTGATATGGTGTATCGGGAATTCATCAAATGGTGTGGACAGGATGATTATATCTTTGGCACGTGGGGTTCAATGGACTTGAACATCCTTCAGACAAACATGGACTACTACTACTTAAAGCCGATGCCCGTGCCATTAAAGTTCTATAATGTACAGCAGATCTATGCAGATATGTATGACGAAGATGGTAAGATTGTAAAGCTGAAAAAAGCGGTCGAACATCTGAAGATAGAAGTGGAAGAGGATAAACCATTTCACAGTGCAGTGAATGATGCATACTATACCGGACTTGTGCTGAAAGCAATGTCTCCAAGAGATCTGGCAGACCGGTATTGTTACGATATCTATAACAACCCGAAGGATAAAAAAGATGAGATTATCTCCCATCACAAGCATTATTTAGAGCATATCTCCAGAGAATACCATTGCAAAGAGGAAGCGATTTCAGACGTAGAACTGATGGCTCCGATCTGCTATCGCTGTGGTAAGAAATTAGCACCAAAGGTAAAATGGTTTGCAAATACACCGAACTCCTATACCTGTATTGGAAAATGCTGGCACCACGGATTGGTGAGCGGTAAGATTCGATTCAAACAATCGAGAAACAACAATATATTTGTCATTAAAACGATGATTCCAACCGATAAAAAAGGTCTGGAAGCAATGAAAGAGCGACAGGACGAACTCCGGATAAGACGTCAGACAAAGCGTCATAATTAAAACAAACCCCTTGGCTATTAGCCGAGGGGTTGTTTGCTTGCAGTTCCTGCTTTCCGCGGATATGCTTTTGGTGTCTGTTTTTCTTTTCTGATAAATACAAAGCTCCGGCTGATATCCGAATCCGGAAGCATGAGTTTTTCTACTTTTTCAATCTTACCACCGAGAATCTGGATTGCCTTTTTTCCCTGTGTGATTTCTTCCTCTACCGTTCCTGTCTTATATGGGATAAAATATCCACCAGCCTTCACAAATGGAATACAATATTCCGAAAGCACTGCCATATTCGCAACAGCACGCGAAACTACAAAATCATATTTTTCACGCATTGCCTTATCTCTGGCACCTTCCTCTGCACGTCCATGCACCGCTGATATCTCATTCAGGTTTAACGCATCAATCACTTCCTGTAAGAATTTAATGCGTTTATTCAGAGAATCAAACAACGTTACCTGCAGATTTGGAAATGCAATTTTTAACGGAATACCCGGAAATCCAGCTCCTGTTCCCACATCAATGATCTCATACGGTTTTTCCCACATCTTCACATATCCGGCAAGTGCAAGACTGTCAATAAAATGTTTCAGAATTACTTCTTCCCGCTCTGTAATAGCCGTCAGATTCATCACCTTGTTTTTCTCAATCAGCATATCATAATACTGCTCGAATTGTGCAAGCTGTGCATCGGTCAAAAGCACCTGTCCCTCTGTGATCTGTTCTACATATATTCTAACTTTTTCCATTTTCTATATTCCTATGCCTGTTTCTTTGTCTCCAGATAAATCATCAACACCGACACATCTGCTGGCGATACACCAGAGATACGTGACGCCTGTCCGAGCGAAGTCGGTCGGATATTTGATAACTTCTGCCGCGCCTCTTTTCGAAGATTTGCAACATCGTCATAATTGATGTCATCTGGAATCTGTTTTTTCTCCATTTTCTGAAAATGTTCTACCTGCTGTTTCTGGCGACTGATATAACCATCATACTTAATTGCAATGTTGATTTGTTCTACCACTTCATTATCCAAAGTAATCTTATCTGTTGTATCAACGCCAAGCAATACCCGATATGCTTCCTGTCTGCCAGTATCCAATTCTTCCAGTGCTTCATAAGAAAGCTCTGGTCTGCGGATAAGTTCTGCCAGCGTTGCGGCTGTTCCAAGTGAAGAGCTTCCATGCTTTGTCAGAAAATCCTGTACATGCTTATTTGCGCCAACTGATATCTCGTTCATACGTGCAATTTCCGCATCAATCTGTCTACGCTTCTCGCAGAATTTCTCATAACGGGCTTCATCAATCAGACCAATCTCATGTCCGATATCTGTCAGTCTCAGATCTGCATTATCCTGCCTTAAAAGCAGTCGATACTCTGCACGGCTCGTCATCATACGGTATGGTTCCTGTGTCTCCTTTGTTACAAGATCATCAATCAAAACACCGATGTATGCCTGGGAACGATCCAAGATCACTGGTGGTTTATTCTGCAGCTTCCGCGCTGCATTGATACCAGCCATGATACCCTGTGCAGCTGCTTCCTCATATCCAGAGCTGCCATTGATCTGTCCTGCACTGAACAGTCCATCCATATCTTTAAATTCCAGATTTGCCTTCAGGTTTGTCGCATCAATACAATCATATTCAATCGCATATGCATTTCGAACAATTGCTACATGCTCCAGTCCCGGTACTGTATGAATCATCGCATACTGCACATCTTCCGGCAGAGAAGAAGACATACCACCCATATACATCTCATTTGTAAATTCACCCTCCGGCTCAATAAACAACTGATGGCGGTCTTTGTCCGGGAACTTCATGACCTTATCCTCAATAGAAGGACAGTATCTCGGACCGGTTCCCTCAATAAATCCAGAGAAGAGCGGAGAACGGTCAATATTATCCTTGATAATCTTATGTGTTTCCTCGTTCGTATAAGTCAGCCAGCAGGAAATCTGATTCCGCTTGATATCTTCCTCTTTATTCGTAAAGGAAAATGGAACGATATGCTCATCACCTTTTTGCTCCTGCATCTTGGTAAAATCAATCGTCTTTTTATCCAGTCTTGCTGGTGTACCTGTCTTAAATCGCCGGATAAAGATACCTGCATCCCGCATGGAATCAGACAAGTGATTTGCTGCTGAAAGACCATTTGGACCCGTATAATTCACAACATCACCATAGATGCATCTTGCCTTCAGATACGTTCCAGTACATAAGATAACTGCCTTTGCATGATACACTGCACCTGAATACATACGGACGCCACAGATGATTTTCTGGTCTTTCATTTCATCGGTAATTTTCGTATCATATAAAAGCTCAGCGACCTCACCCTGACGGAGTGTCAGATGTTCCTGATTCTGAAGTATTAAACGCATCTGCTTTGTATATTCGCCCTTGTCTGCCTGTGCACGCAAAGAGTGTACGGCAGGACCTTTGGATACATTCAGCATCTTGCTCTGAATATAGGTCTTATCAATATTTTTACCCATCTCACCGCCTAAGGCATCAATTTCACGCACCAGATGTCCTTTGGAGCTTCCACCGACATTTGGGTTGCATGGCATCAGGGCAACGCTGTCCATGCTGATAGTGAACAGGATGGTTTCAAGACCGAGTCGAGATGCTGCAAGGGCGGCTTCACAGCCCGCATGGCCGGCACCAACGACGATAATATCATATTCTTCCTCTATATATTTTTTCTCCACGATAAAATCCTCTTAAAGATAATTCAAACCTATTTACTTCTATAAACGAGATTTCTAAATTACCAAATTCTTCGCAGACACACTCCCGTTCGGCTCATCACGCAATGGTACTAAATTCGCAGTAACACTAATTCAACGAATTAGTATCCCTGCTCATTAAGTACCAGCGTGCTTCGACGGTCTGCTTTCGAATTTGTAATATTAGAAATCTCAATTCACATATATGACTGGTTTGAATTATCAATCTACATATTCTTCTTTAATTGAATCATTGTATATTTAATTATGTTGTAACTACAATTTTAACTTATTAATTATACCTTGTTGAATAAAAAAAGAAAAGGTATAATAGAGGAAATTGTGATTTTCCCGTATGTTGGTGCACTACATGCGGGTACCTTAATGAAAAGTATATTTTATATTCGGCAATTACGAAACAAAATATGAATTATATCATATATTTCAATATTGATTCATTCAGATATACGATATGTTTGAATCATAGAAGTTCTTAATGTTCTGTAATTAAACCAGCCATGTTTGAACACGATGTTCAAACAAGCCACCACTGAGCCATGGATGGCGAATTGGTGGCGGTGGCGTATTATGATAATATGTATGTCAGAACATTTAGAACTTCTTAGATTCAATACATTGTATATCAAATGAATTATATTGAAATATATGTAGAATAAATAAGATGTTTCGTAATTGCCGGATATATGGAAAGGTGTTTGATTATGGGTGAGACGATTGCTGCGATTGCAACCGGGATGGGAGATTCCGGCATAGGCATTATACGAATCAGTGGAGATACAGCGTTACAGATTGTAGATCAGATATTTCAACCGGTGAATAAAAAGAAAACAATTTTAAATATGGATAGCTATACCGCTGCTTATGGAAAGATCATCTACGAAGATGAAATCTATGATGAAGCAGTTGCACTCGTCATGCGTGCCCCAAAGACATACACAACCGAAGATGTTGTGGAACTTGATTGTCATGGTGGTATCACCGTATTAAAACGTGTGTTAGATCTCGTGATCCGGCTTGGTGCAAGACCAGCTGAACCGGGTGAATTTACGAAGCGTGCATTCTTAGGTGGACGGATTGATATGTCACAGGCAGAATCTGTCATGGATCTCATTCATGCAAAAAATGATATGGCAGCAAAATCATCCCTGCTTCAGCTTCGTGGTGAATTAAAGACTGTGATTACAGACTTGCGTGATACTTTACTTTATAACATCGCATATATTGAATCCGCCTTAGATGACCCTGAAAATTATTCATTAGATAACTTTCCACAGCAATTACACACCACTGTGGATAACATGTTGATAACTGTGAATCATTTACTGTCAACCAGTGAGAATGGACGTATTATCAAAGAGGGAATCCGTACAGTTATTGTTGGACGTCCAAATGCAGGTAAATCCTCTGTTTTGAACATGCTGTTAGGCGAGGAACGTGCGATTGTTACAGAGGTTGCCGGTACAACGAGAGATACGCTGGAGGAACTGGTCAATATCGATGGAATTACGCTAAATATCGTGGATACAGCGGGTATTCATGATACAGAAGATATCGTAGAAAAAATCGGTGTAACCAAGGCTATGACAACGATTTCTGACGCGGATCTGATTCTTTATATCGTGGATGGAACATGCGCTCTAAATGATGATGATTACCGTATTATGGACGCTTTACAGGGCAAAAAAGTCATCACTTTGATCAATAAAAACGATCAGAATCTGGTTGTGGATAAGTTGGGGATAACTTCAAAATTAGAGACTAAAATACTGGAAATATCAGCGAAAGAGGGCACTGGCAAAGAACAGCTTCACGACCTGTTGAAGTCCATGTTCTTCAATCAGGAGCTCACCTATAACGACGAACTTTACATCACCAACCTGCGCCACAAATCATTACTCTATGACACAAGAGAGAGCCTGAACAAAGTCTTAGAAAGTATCGACATGGGAATGGGAGAGGACTTCTTCACGATTGATCTGATGTCCGCCTACACATCGCTTGGCAAAATCATTGGAGAAGAACTTGAAGACGATCTCGTCAACAAAATATTCGCCGAATTCTGTATGGGTAAATAAAGGTCACTTATCTCGCAGAAGAAAATTATAATATAAAAAATAAATTCATAAGGAAAATAATAAAAATTCAATTATATTCTTAATATAAATTAATAATTGCAAAACACAATCAATACTTGAATTCATATATTTCAATATGAATTCATTCTAATATACAATATGTTTGAATCCTAGAAGTTCTTAATGTTCTGTAATTAGACTAGCCATGTTTGAACACGATGTTCAAACAAGCCGCCACCATGGATGGCGAATTGGCGGCGGTGGCGTATTATATCAATATATAAATCAGAACATTTAGAACTTCTTAGATTCAATACATTGTATATAGAATGAACCATATTGAAATATATGTTCAATTACTACTGTGTTTTGCAGTTATTTCAACACACTAAAAAAGGATACTCGTAAAAGAGTATCCTTTTCTTTTAACTTTAATTAAGCATTTTTCTTCAAGTAGATAACAACCTTACGATAAGGCTCTTCACCCTCACTTCTGGTAGCTACATATTTATCATTCTGAAGAGCAGAATGGATAATTCTTCTCTCATAAGGATTCATAGGCTCTAAAGTAAAAGGTCTTCTTGTTCTCTTAACCTTGAATGAAATATTCTTTGCAAGATTCTCGAGCGTATCCTTTCTTCTTGCACGATAATTTTCTGTATCGAGCTTGACACGGATATAAGATTCACTCTTCTTATTTACAAACAGACTGATCAGATACTGCAGAGAATCCAATGTCTGTCCACGCTTACCAATCAGGATACCCATATCCGGACCTTCCACGTCAATATCCATCGTTGCTTCTGCTTCATCGTAATCGATTGTAACCTTTGCTTCGATATCCATAGCCTTGAATAAGTTATCAAGGTATTCCTGAATATCATCTAAAAAGCTTTCCTTTTTCTTTGCCTTAATGACTGCCTGCTTTGCACCGATTCCAAGGAATCCTGAGGAACCCTTTTCGATTACCTCATAATCAAGCTCTGTGCTTGCACAACCGAACTCTGTAGATGCGAGTGTAATTGCCTCATCAACAGTCTTGGCCTTAAACTCTCTATATTCCATCTTAACTCCTAAATATTACTTATCCTTGTCATTGTTATAATTCTGCATGATATTTGCTTTGGAAGCAAGCGATCCTGCACGATATTTTGTTCCGGCATCATTGCCAGACTTCATTGTGTTAGAAGAATAACTCTTTAAACTTGCATTCTTTACGCCGTTTTCAACCTTTCCTTCATCTGAAGAGGAAGAAGATGCCTGTCCATAAGCAGCCTCCTGCATTTTCTCCATAAAGGATTTCTTGTTTTTCTTCTTCTTTTTTGCATTCTTCTTTGCAGCCTTTGCCATACTCTTTTCCAAAATCTTGTCCATATCACAATGCTTAAAGTAAGCATTTGTACAAACAGTTGTAAGGAAAGAGATAAAGGAACCCATTGCCCAGTAAAGACCTACACCACAAGGTACATTCACACAGACGAAGAAAGAGAAGATTGGCATGACATACATCATGGTCTTCATTGTTCCCATTGTAGCCTGCTGTGCCGGATCATCCGAACCCTGCATTGGTGTAACCTTCATACTCAAAAACTGGAAGATAAGTGACAATATCGGGATGATAATTGCAGTTGTCAATGCAAAATGTGGAACGGCTGTCAGATCCAAACCGAAGAAGTTATAAATCTGCTTGATATTATCCACATTGCCGTTGGCTGTCATTGCATCTACGACTGCACCTGAATTGCCAAGCTTCTGAGCAAATGTATCCCACAATGTTCTTGGGAAGTTTGCAAGCACATCAATGATTGTATTTGTATTTTCATAATTGATGGACTTCATCGCATTTGTAAGCTGCTGTCCACCATCTGCTGTTACCGCTTCCAAAGCCTTCTGCGCAGCAGAATCACCCTGGATTGCTGTTGCAATTGGCTTGTACATATCATATACCTTTGGTACATATGCAGGTATATTCTGAATTACACGGTACAAAGCAAGGAAAATCGGAAGCTGGATCAACGATGTCAGACATCCACTTGTCATACTGACACCATATTTACTCTGAATCTCTTTCGTGATTCGCTGTACTTCCATCATTGACTGCTGATCTGTCTTACCTCTGTACTTCTTAGTTGCCTTGTTGATTTCCGGCTGAATCATTGACATAATCTTGCTTGAACGATTCTGCTTATACATCAACGGGAATATGATCAAACGTACGATCAGCGTAAAAAGAATAATCGCAATACCGATTGATTCTACGCCGATTGCATTCAACCCGCGATAGAGCAAACTAAGAATAGCTCCTAAAAGCCTCGAAATTGGCTTAATAATAAAGCCACCTGACTGTGTTAAAAACATACTGTCCTCCAATTAGTCGTGTAAGACCCTGTCTTACATATTAAGGAACCGGATCATATCCACCTTTTGAAAATGGATTGCATCGAAGGATTCTCCATACTGTCAGGGCTGTTCCTTTGAAAAAACCATATTTCTGATATGCTTCAATCGCATAATTGGAACAGGTTGGATAATATTTGCAGTGACCATAACGTTTCCAGGGTGAAATGTATTTCTGATACAGACGTATCATCTTAATACATGCCTTTTTCATTCCATCACCTCCGGAACAGTATCCTGCATCAAAATCTCATGTTTTTTCGCCAGATGCAAAAAAGCAGAATCTATCTCATGAAAAGATTTACCTTTTGCATTCATTCTCGCGACAACCACAAGATCATATCCCGGTTTTATCCGATATTGATTCAAACGATACGTTTCCCTGATCAGTCTGGTCAAACGATGCCTGACCACACTATTACCAACTTTCTTACTAACAGAGATTCCAATTCTACTGTAATCCAAGTTGTTGGCCCTCAGATACATCACTAAATGCTTATTGGCAAACGATTCTTTTTGGTTATACACCTTGCCGAACTCTCTGTTATTTTTAAGTGTAACTATATGTCTCATACAATTCTCCACTTAATGAAAAAGGTCACAGTACCTGTGACCTACGCTGATAACTGCTTTCTGCCCTTAGCACGTCTTGCGGCCAATACCTTTCTTCCGTTCGCTGTGCTCATTCTCTTTCTGAAGCCGTGAACTTTAGAACGCTGTCTCTTCTTTGGCTGAAATGTCATTTTCATAATGAAAGTCCTCCTTTTCTATATAGTTATGCCCGAAAACTGCATACTCGCCTATTATATTGAAAAAATAAGCTTCCGTCAATAGAAGTTATCCACAAATATATAGGGATATACCAACCTAATTTACATAATGTTATCCACAAATTGTTATTAACTTGTGGAAAACTTGTATATTTCATGTTCATTTATCCTCAAAATGCCTATTTTACGTCATTTTGGATATACACAATTTTCCAAGTAAACCTAATTTTACTTTACATAACATTTTATATCACTCATTATTATTTTTCTTCTTATAATTATGTAGTAAAAATCTCCGAAATCCACGCCCAAAACTTGCTAAAATTCTGAATTTATTGTAAAATAGAATCCAAGTGTGCGGATAAAGGAAGCACGGTATTTAGGAGTTATGATATGAAAGAATTAATCGAATCAAAATGGGAAGAGATCCTGTCTCTTCTGGAAACTGAATATGACATTTCCAGTATCATGATCAATACATGGATTCGTTCCCTCAAAATATATGAGGTTAAAAACAACACTGTTTATTTTTATGTAGATGAAAAGCTCGGTGAGAATGCGCTCAAGTTTTTAAAGCGCAAAGAGTTTGACATTTTTTTACTTTCCTCTATTCGCGAGACATTAAATGACAGTACGATTGATATTGTGATTGACGAAAAGAAAAATCTGATTGAAAGCGACGAAGAAGCCAGAAAAGAGTCTGTACAAAAATCCGACTCTTACAAGGAAGCAGTCAGCCGCAGCAATCTGAATCCAAAATATACATTTGATACGTTCATTGTCGGAGAAGGAAACCGACACGCTCACGCGACATGTCTGGCAGTTGCCGATCTTCCGGGACAGGATAATTTCAATCCATTGTTCTTATATGGAAACTCCGGACTTGGAAAGACGCATCTCATGCAGTCCATCGCACATTACATCCTGCAGAAGGATGATAAGACGAAAGTTTTGTATGTACCATCTGAGACATTTACACATGAGATTATCGACGCGATCAAGAATCATACAACAAATGAATTCCGTGAAAAATACAGAAATGTGGACGTCCTGTTGATTGATGACATTCAGTTTATCATCAAAAAAGAGAGTACACAGACGGAATTTTTCAATACGTTTAATGAACTTTATAATAATAAGAAACAGATTATTCTTTCTTCCGACCAGCCTCCAAAGGAGCTGCAGTCTTTGAATGAAAGAATCCGTTCCCGTTTTGAATGTGGTATCCCGATTGATATTCACGAGCCTGACTATGAAACACGTATGGCAATCCTCAAGACGAAAGCGGAGATGGATCATTTAAATGATATTCCGGAAGAAGTGTTCCAGTATATCGCTGAGAATGTAACCAACAACATCCGCGAGCTCGAAGGTGCGCTTCATAAGATAGGCATTTTCTCCAAGCTTATGAAAGAAGAAGTTACACTGGAGACAGCCAAGGAATCTCTAAAGGATCTGATTAACAAAGAGAAAAATGAGACAATTACCGGTGAGACAATTCTCAAGACAGTATCCGAGCATATGAATATCTCTCCAGATGATATCCGCTCCAAGAAGCGTAGTCAGGATATCGCGACAGCCAGACAGGTCGTTATGTACTTATGTCGAAAGCTTACCGTCATGTCTCTGCAATCTGCGGGCAATATCGTCGGCGGTCGTGACCATACGACAGTCATCAACGGCATTAACCGTGTTGAGGCGAAACGGAAAGAAGATCCGGCATTCAACAATACGATTGAGACGATCATCAAAAAGCTGGATACAAACGCATAGATTTACACATAAATTTGTGATTTGATTGAAGATAACCTGTTGACACTTTTTTGAACCATTCTTATGTTAACTTTAATGTGTGAAGTTATCCAGATGCTTCCACAGAGAGTGAAATGCATTTCAACATGGTTATAAAGGTGGATTTAACCAGCAGCCATCAATGTTTTTGAGGGTTATATACATATCCACATCTACTACTATTACTACTACTAATTTATATTCTATATTTATGACTCAGGCACAGCCTCGAAAGGAGTTTCAACTAACATGAAGATAAAATGTTCAAAAGTAAACCTGTTAAATTCTCTTAACATCGTTTCAAAAGCAGTTTCTACAAAAACAACATTACCAATCTTGGAATGTATCTTAATTGATGTATATGCAGACAGCATTAAGCTGACAGCAAATGACCTTGAGATTGGTATTGAAACAATCTTAGATGGTGAAGTAATCGAGATGGGACGCATTGCGATTGAAGCAAAGCTGTTCAATGATATCGTTCGTAAGCTTCCAAACAGTGAAATCTTTATCGAAACAACACCGGATTATAATACAATCATCCGTTGTGAAAAATCAAAGTTTGTCATTCCATCCAAATCTGGTGAGGACTTTACAGAACTTCCTCAGATTGAGAAGGAAAAGAGTATTGAACTTTCCCAGTTTTCTTTGAAGGAGATTATCCGACAGACAATATTCTCTATCTCAGATAATGAGAATAACAAGCTGATGACTGGTGAGTTGTTTGAGGTAAAGGATGGTGTGCTTCAGGTCGTATCTCTGGATGGACATCGTATTTCACTTCGTAATCTGGCATTGAAGGGAAATGCTTCGAATGTAAGCGTTGTTGTACCGGGAAAGACACTCAATGATCTGTCAAAGATCATCACAGGTGGTGTCGATGATATGGTAACGGTTTACTTTACAGACAGACATATTTTATTTGAGTTTGAGAATACAATAGTAGTATCCCGTCTGCTTGAGGGAGAATATTTCAAGATCGTACAGATGCTTTCTATGGATCATAAGATCAAGGTTCGCGTAAATAACAGAGAGTTGTTTGATTGTATCGATCGTGCTTCTATCCTTATGCGTGAGTCAGATAAGAAGCCAATCGTTGTCAGTATCAAAAATGATAACCGTATGTATCTCAAAGTCGATACGATGATGGGTTCCATGAATGAAGAAATCGAAATCACAAAGGATGGAGAGGAAATCATCATTGGATTTAATCCAAGATTCCTGACAGATGTGTTGAAGGTTATTGACGATGAAGACATCTTTATCTACATGCGTGATGCAAAATCACCATGTATCATCCGGGATGATGCAGGAACTTATATCTATGTTGTATTACCAGTCAATATCAATGCGGGGGCTTATTAATCATGGGTGAGATGCATATTTTAAAGCTTCGCGAGGGCGAGGAATATATCAAATTAGGACAGGCACTTAAAGCGACTGGTCTTGCAGATTCTGGAATTGATGCAAAGGAAATCATTCAGCAGGGACTGGTTTTAGTCAATGGTGAGATTGATGAACGTCGTGGAAGAAAGCTCTATGATGGTGATGAAGTCGTGTTTGATGATAATAAGATTAGTATTCAGAAATAATTTCTGTGCAAATGAGGTGTAGGCATGTATATTGAAAATCTGGCACTGCAAAATTACAGAAATTATGCGCGTGCCGAGATTACATTTTCCGATGGTATCAACATTTTATATGGGGATAACGCACAGGGAAAGACCAACATATTGGAAGCTATCTACCTGATTGGAACGACAAAGAGTCACAGAGGAAGCAAGGATCGGGAAATCATACGGTTTGATGCAGATGAAAGTCATATCCGCGCAGAAATAAAAAAAGATGGTATGCATCGACGGATTGATATGCATCTGAAAAAGAGCAAATCAAAAGGAATTGCGATTGATATGGTACCAATCCGCAGAAGTTCTGAGTTGCTTGGCACGATGAATATGGTTTTCTTTTCCCCGGAGGATCTTTCTATCATCAAAAACAGTCCGGCAGAGCGAAGAAATTTCATGGATATGGAATTATGCCAGTTGGATAAGATTTATGTGAGTCTGCTGGCAAATTATAAAAAAGTGTTAGATCAGAGAAATAATCTGTTAAGGCAGATTAACTTTGATAAAAGTAAAATGGATATGCTGCCAGTCTGGGATGACCAACTGGTAAAATATGGTATAGAAATCATTAAAAAAAGGAATCATTTTATTGATTTGATAAATGAGATAATTCCTGATATACATAGCAATTTAACGTCGGGAAAAGAACATTTGTGTCTGGTATATGAGAAAAATGCAGAAGAGGAAAGCTTTGCATCGATGCTTGCAGAAAAACAGGAGATGGACTTACGTTATCAGACAACACAGACCGGTCCTCACCGCGATGATATCGCGTTTTTGATCGACGGTATGGATGTGAGAAAGTTCGGTTCGCAGGGACAGCAGCGTACAGTGGCGCTGTCATTGAAGCTTGCAGAAATCGATCTGGTAAAGAGACTGATACAGGATAATCCCATATTACTGTTAGACGATGTAATGTCTGAGCTGGATCGAAGCCGGCAAGATGCGTTATTAGAGTCTATTCGAGGAATCCAAACGATTCTTACATGTACAGGATATGATGATTTTATAAAGGAACGGCTGACAATCGATAAAGTCTATAAGGTTGTTGCCGGAACGATACAGGAGGAGTTAGATGGGTAATCAAAATGAAAGCAATTATGATGCGAATCAAATCCAGATTCTGGAAGGTTTGCAGGCGGTTCGTAAAAGACCAGGTATGTATATCGGTAGTACCTCGACAAGAGGACTTCATCATCTTGTATACGAAATCGTAGACAATTCAGTCGATGAGGCATTGGCAGGATTCTGTACAGAAATCGATGTATCAATCAACGAAGATGGTTCTGTCACCGTTATCGATAATGGACGTGGTATTCCGACAGGTATCCACAAGAAGGCTGGTATTCCAGCCGTTGAAGTTGTATTTACAATTTTGCATGCCGGCGGTAAGTTTGGCGGTGGCGGATACAAGGTATCCGGTGGTCTGCATGGTGTAGGTGCATCCGTTGTAAATGCGCTTTCGAACTGGCTGGAAGTTGAAATCTCCAGAGATGGAAAGGTCTACAAGCAGCGTTATGAGCGCGGAAATGTAATTTACAAATTAAAAGAGATTGGCAAGACCGATAAGACCGGAACGAAGGTTACATTTATGCCGGACGATACGATCTTTGATGATGTTATCTTTGATTATAAGGTGCTTCGTACAAGACTTCGTGAGATGGCTTTCCTCACAAAGGGATTGAAGATTAATCTTGAAGATAAGCGCGAGGGCAAGGAACAGAGAGAATCCTTCCACTATGAGGGTGGTATCAAGGAGTTCATCGCTTATTTGAACAAGACAAAGACTGCGCTTTACGACAAGATTATCTATATCGAAGGTAACAAAGATGATATTTATGTCGAAGTGGCAATGCAGCACAACGATTCTTACAACGAGCTTACTTTGAGCTTTGTAAATAATATCAACACACCGGAAGGTGGTATGCATCTGACAGGATTTAAGAGTGCTATCACGAAAGTCTTCAATGATTATGCAAGAAGCAATAAGATTCTGCGTGACAAAGAAGAAAACCTGTCCGGTGATGACCTGCGAGAAGGTCTGACCGCTATCGTAAGTATCAAGATTCCGGAGCCACAGTTTGAAGGACAGACAAAGCAGAAGCTTGGTAATGCAGAAGCGAGAACTGCAGTCGAAGGACTTGTGACAGAGAAGCTTACTTATTTCTTAGAGCAGAATCCTCAGGTGGCAAAGGCTATCGTAGGAAAAGCAGTTGTCGCACAGCGTGCCCGTATGGCAGCCAGAAAAGCAAGGGATGTTGCCCGTAAGAGTACACTTGAGACGAACATGGCGCTTCCCGGTAAGCTTGCCGATTGTTCGGATCCAAATCCAAAGAACTGCGAAATCTACATCGTAGAGGGAGATTCCGCCGGTGGCTCCGCAAAGACTGCCAGATCCCGTGCAACACAGGCAATCCTTCCGTTGCGTGGTAAGATTCTGAACGTAGAGAAAGCAAGAATTGACCGGATTCTGGAAAATGCAGAGATTAAAGCCATGATTACTGCATTTGGTACCGGTATTCGTGAGAATTTCAATATTGAGAAGCTTCGTTATGACAAAATCATTATCATGACCGATGCCGATGTCGATGGTGCACATATTGCAACGCTGATGCTTACATTCTTCTTCCGGTTTATGCCGGATCTGATCAAGGAAGGACATGTATACTTAGCACAGCCACCACTGTATAAGCTCGAGAAAAACAAGAAGACATGGTATGCATACAGTGATGAAGAACTGGCGGATATCTTAAATGAAGTTGGTCGTGACCAGAATAACAAGATCCAGCGATACAAAGGACTTGGTGAGATGGATGCTGAGCAGTTGTGGGATACAACTATGGATCCGGAAAAGCGGGTTTTATTGCGTGTAGCAATTGATGAGAACAGTGAGTCTGAGCTAGACTTAACCTTCGATACATTGATGGGTGAGAGAGTAGAGCCAAGACGTGAATTTATTGAGACAAATGCAAAATTCGTTAAGAATCTTGACATTTAAGTAGGAGGAGAACAATGGACGATAGTACAATTTTTGATAAAATCCATGAAGTGGATTTGAAGAAAACCATGGAAGAATCGTATATCGATTATGCCATGAGCGTTATCGCTGCAAGAGCTCTTCCGGATGTGCGAGATGGTCTGAAGCCTGTACAGAGAAGAATTTTACATTCCATGGTGGAACTGAACAACGGTCCGGATAAGCCACATCGTAAATGTGCCCGTATCGTCGGTGATACAATGGGTAAATATCATCCACATGGTGACAGTTCTATCTACGAGGCACTCGTAAAGCTGGCACAGGAATGGAATACAAGATATCCACTGGTCGATGGACATGGAAATTTTGGTTCTGTCGATGGGGATGGCGCGGCTGCGATGCGATACACAGAGGCACGTCTCTCCAAGATTTCGATGGAGATGGTTGCGGATATCAACAAGGATACAGTTGATTTTGTACCAAACTTTGATGAGACAGAAAAAGAGCCAGTCGTACTTCCAAGCCGTTATCCAAACCTGCTGGTAAATGGTACAACCGGTATTGCCGTAGGTATGGCAACAAATATCCCACCTCACAATCTGCGTGAGGTAGTAAATGCAGTTGTAAAGATCATTGATAACCGTGTGAATGAGGATCGTGAGACAGAAATCGAAGAAATCATGGAAATCATCAAGGGACCGGATTTCCCAACGGGTGCATCTATCCTTGGTACAGCCGGTATCAATGAAGCATATAGAACTGGTCGTGGTAAGATCAAGGTACGTGCCGTATCCGAGATCGAGCCGATGGCAAATGGAAAGCAGAGAATCGTTGTGACTGAGCTTCCATATATGGTAAATAAGGCAAAGCTGATCCAGAAGATCGCAGAGCTTGTCAAGGAGAAGAAGATTGAGGGTATTACAGCTCTCCGTGATGAAAGTTCCCGTGAGGGTATGCGTATCGTCATCGAGCTTCGAAAAGACTGCAATGCGAATATCGTGCTGAACCAGTTATACAAGCACACACAGATGCAGGATACATTTGGTGTAATTATGCTGGCGTTGGTTGATGGACAGCCTATGGTATTAAATCTCCTTCAAATGCTTGGATATTATATCAAGCATCAGGAAGAGGTTGTAACTAGAAGAACGAAGTTCGACTTGAATAAAGCGGAAGATCGTGCTCATATATTAGAGGGATTATTGATAGCCCTCGATAATATCGATGAGGTTATTCATATCATCCGTAGTTCCAAATCCGTTGCCGATGCAAAGCTTGCATTGATCGAGCGTTTCGGTTTGTCCGATGCACAGGCACAGGCTATCGTAGATATGCGTCTGCGTGCTCTGACCGGTTTGGAAAGAGAGAAGCTTGAGAAAGAATACAGAGAATTGATGGAACTCATCAAAGAGTTGAAGGCAATTCTCGCAGATGAGAAGCTGCTCCTTGGTGTAATCAAGGAGGAAATCCTGATCATCGCAACAAAATATGGCGATGACAGAAGAACTTCTATCGGCATTGATATGGATGATGATATCACAGTTGAAGATCTGATTCCGAAGGAAAATGTTGTAATCGCTATGACAAAGCTTGGCTATGTAAAGCGTATGACAATCAATAACTTCAAGAGTCAGAACCGTGGTGGTAAGGGCATCAAGGGCATGCAGACAATCGAGGATGATTTTATCGAGAATCTGTTCATGACAACGACGCATCATTACATCATGTTCTTCACGAATCAGGGACGTGTATATCGTCTGAAGACGTATGAGATTCCGGAATCCGGACGTACTGCAAGAGGAACGGCAATCGTAAACCTCTTACAGCTCCAGCCGGATGAAGTGATCACAGCAGTCATTCCAATTCGTGAGTACCATGAGGGAAGATACCTGATCATGGCTACAAAGAATGGTATGATCAAGAAGACAAAGATTACCGAGTATGCAAATGTTCGTAAGTCCGGACTTGCAGCAATCACCCTGAAAGAGGGCGATGAGCTGATCGAAGTAAAGGCAACGAACAATACGAAGGATATCATCCTGATTACAAAGCAGGGTATGTGTATCCGCTTCAATGAGAAGGAGGTTCGTTCAACCGGACGTACATCGATGGGTGTCATCGGTATGAGTGTTGCCGGTGATGATGAGGTTATCGGCATGCAGCTTGATACACAGGGCGAAGCACTTCTGATCGTATCCGAGAATGGTCTTGGTAAGCGTACTCTTGTCGAAGAATTTACACCACAGCACCGTGGCGGTAAGGGTGTGAAGTGTTACAAGATCACAGACAAGTCCGGAACCGTTGTAGGATTTAAGGCGGTCAATGATGATAACGAGATCATGCTGATTACCAACCAAGGTATTGTAATCCGTCTCCTGTGTAAGGATATCTCTATATTAGGCAGAATTACAACCGGTGTGAAGCTCATCAACATGGATCTGGAAAGCGATATTACCGTTGCAAGTATTGCAAAGGTTCGTCAGAAATCTGCAGATGAATCCGAGTCTTTAGAGATGATGGAACGCGAGATGAACGAGGCAGACAATGAAGAAGGTAATGTAGAAGAGCCGGAGAGTCCGGAAGATAAGTAAATCGTGAAAAGAGGGAAAAGCGATGAACGATAGTATTAAAGAGGGCTTGGAAGGTCTTTCCAAGATGGATGGCGTATCCAATTTCTTATATGCACTTATGTATTGGGTAGGTGTTATATTTGTACTGTTATTTGTGACATACATTTTTGTATCTATTTATGTGCGTGCACAGAATAAGAAACGTGGAATTGATACGAAAGATAAAGACGACTATTTGGATGATTAAGAAAAGGGCTGCTATATGAGAAATCATGTAGCGGCTTTTTATGATTGGAAATGGGGGAGAAAAATGAGTGGAAGAGCAATATTGCCAGATGAAATAAAATTGATGACAAGTGAAATGCAAAGGCAATTATCTAGATTAGAAGAAATGATTTATGATTTAGATAATTATATGAAAGAGATTATTCAAACAGAAAAATTAGCAGGGGAAACGGCAAAAAATTTTATTAATCATATTGAAAATCATTTAAAAGTTATAAATGGTATAAAATATCTAACATTACATATTAAAGAAGCATGTGAAAAATTAGATAGAAATATAGGATATGATAATTTGATTGAAGACGATATAATCAATCAGATTAATGAACTAAATTCTAGAAATTTAACAATAAATAATGAAATTAATGATATTGATGATGCATTAGATAAATGGTATATTAAATTATTTTTATCTAGCAATTATGAAAAATTAAAAAATTACTATTATTTTGAATTACAAAATAATAAAAATATGATTGAAACTCTTAAAAGAAAGCTTCAAAAAATTGATGAAATAGAAAAAAATATTGTAAACTTATTTGATAATGGAATATTATCAAATATTAATTATGCAGTTGATATACTAAAACAAAGTTATGAAAGTAAAGATTTTAGTCCAATTACATATCCTGATGTAATGCTGTTTTATAAACTTGGTAATTTAAAAATAGATTCAGTATCTTTACAAGGAGATCGTATAGGATTGAATACAGATTTTATTACAATTATAGATGATAATGGTATGTTATTAGAAAAATTTGGAGGCGACCAGAGTTGGCTTGATGATTCGGTATCAGATTCATCTTGTGGAGTTATTGCAATTGTAAATACATATTTATATATGACAGGGCAGACAACAATAACTAAAAAAGATTATATAGAATTGTGTAAGCGTTTTTTAAATGAAAATAAATTTGATAATATATTGATTGAAAAAAATTTTGGAGCGTTACCAACTACTATGTGTAGGTATCTAGAAAGGTTATGTATTGAGCAGGAAAATTTAAAAATACATGCAAAATGGAATTGTTTTAGTAATGATAATGAATATCAAACCATGAAAGATATGTTAAAAAATAATATTCCCGTTGTATGGGGATTGTATTCTATGAATAGTTGTTTGAAATTATATCAGTGGGATAAAACAACAGAATCTTATATTGAGTTTACAACTGTTTCGAGTCATTATGTTGTTGTTACAGGTATTTATGAGATAAAACGGGAGGATGGTTCTATAAAAAAAATGGTAGAAATATCTTCTTGGGGAAAAAAGTGTTATGTTGATTATGATGAATATGAAGTTTTTAAACGGTCAGTATTATCACAGACATACGAGCAAAATCCAAATTTATATATGATGCCAACAATAGATGGAGAAGGTATTGTAAATAATATTGGATCAAGTATTATAAAAATTGAAATTAATTAGTAGGAGAAAATATGAAACAGAAAATATCTATAATAGCAATCGCAATAATGCTAGTATTGGTTGGATGCAATTCCAGTACATACATGTATGATGAATGGAAATCATATGTAGTTGGAAATAAAAAAGGAAATCTTAAAATAAGATATGAAGAAAATGAAAGTGAAATTAATCTCAAAATATCTCCATATTCTTCTAAAACAGCAGATGAATGTGAAAATATTATAAAAAGAAGTAGAGAATTCGCAGAGAAAAATCCTGATTATCTGTCAGATAAAATAGACATTAATATTAGTTTTTATTTGGGTTCTGAGCTGATTGCTATAAAATTTACAAATATAACAAATGCACCAGGGGATGAAAAAAGTATTTTTTATTATGATTTAACAAAACTTAATATGGATTGTGGAGAAAAACCTTCTTACACATATGTAGATTATAGTATTTTGCAAGACAAGGTATTACGCGGGACGTTTGATACTGAAGTTATTATTTTAGAATTAGGTGAAAATGCAAAGGCTTATTGTAGAGCAGATGTTTTAGAATTATCAAAATATTTTAATTCATATCAATGCATAGTTGCAAATTTTGATGCCGAGGAACCGGCAAAAGAAGTTTTGCAAATATTAAAAGAAAAAAATCCAGATGCAGATATCTATTATACTTGTTATCGAAAAGACTTAAAAAAATATGAATAAGTAGGAGTTTTATGATGAAGGTTCAGAAAAAATTATCAAATAATGAAATAAAATCTTTATTTATAACTGTAAATAAATTAAATGAAATTCATAGTTCACAGGATTCAAGAGAAAGAAAAATATATAATAGAATTTGTGATTATTGGAAAAACGATAAGGATATTTACAATATAGTAAGTGAAAATTTAATCATTGACAAAAAAATGAGAAATGAAAGAGAAAATATTTATGAGAAAATGAATTATGAAATAAAAAAGCAAAAAGGAGAAGAAAAAAATAATGAGTAGTAAATTTGAGTGGGATTATAATGAGGCTATGAATATTAGTGAAACATTGAAGGAAATGTCCCAGGATATATTTTGCATAACTCCAGTATGTAGTTCAGATGTAGTTTCTGTTGGTGTTGATTTAGCAGAAGAATATTTTTTTGATTTTTCTAATATGATAAAAAATTATGCACAAACAATAAATAATACAGGGCAAGGAATTGAAAAAAGAACGGAATATCTGTATATGATAGATACAAATATTAAAACAGACATTAATTCAAATCAAGAGTTATGTTAATAATGAGTAAAATATGCAAACAATATACACAGACAAAAAAGCGGAATTGTTATGAAGGATAAAGACGATTATTTAGATGATTAGGAAAAAGCTGCTATATGAGAAATTATGTAGTGGCTTTTTTATTATATTTTGGAATCGTGCCCCTGTTGAACTCGCGAAGAGTGCGAAATCATAATCACCCGCTATGCGGATGATTATGATTAGCATAGAATAACTGGTTGTGAGCATAACAAAATTAGGATATAATTATTTATATTTATGAAAAAGGGGTGGTATGAATGACGGATTTAATGAAAAATGAAATAATAACAGGATTGTTAGACATTTTTTCAGATAATATACTTACGATTATTTTATATGGATCTGTAGCAAGAAATGAAAATACCCCAGAGAGTGATATTGATATAGCAATCGTAATAAAAAATAATATGGATGATGACACAAGAGATAAATTTATGAGATGGTCAGCAGACATGAATTTGAAGTATGATAAGGTATTTTCAATTATAGATATCGAAAAAAGTAATTTAGAGAAGTGGGGACATATCCTTCCTTTTTATAAGAATGTGCAAAAGGAGGGTATTGTTTTATGGAAGGCAGCTTAAAGCAATTAGAAAATGCGAAAATATTTGTATCAGAAGTTGAAAAGTATATTTCATCAGTTGTAAAGGAGTAAACCATGCGAACATTACACACAGACAAAATCATTGAAGCAGTGAAAGAAATGTGTATCTCGGCTAATCTGTATCTGGCAGATGATATGGATGGAAAGATACGTCAGGCGGCAAAAGAGGAAGACAGCACGCTCGGCAAGCAGATCTTGAATCAGTTGATCGAGAATATGGAGATTGCCGGAGAAGATCAGACACCAATCTGTCAGGATACAGGAATGGCAGTGTTCTTCGTGAATGTTGGACAGAATCTGCACATTGAAGGAATGAATCTCACAGATGCCATCAACGAAGGTGTGAGAAGAGGATATACGGAAGGATATCTGCGAAAATCTGTCGTAAAAGATCCGTTGCAGCGTGAAAATACCGGAGATAATACACCGGCAATCATCCATTATGATATTGTACCGGGAGATCAGCTGGAAATCACGATTGCACCGAAGGGCTTTGGAAGTGAGAATATGAGTAAGGTCTATATGCTGAAGCCGGCAGACGGAGAAGAAGGAATCCGCCAGTCTGTGCTTGCAGCAGTGAAGGATGCCGGACCAAATGCCTGTCCGCCGATGGTAGTCGGTGTCGGACTTGGCGGTGATTTTGAGCTTGCGGCAAAGCTTGCGAAGAAAGCACTCACGAGACCGGCAGGTTCACACTCGGAGAAGGCACATATTGCGAAGCTTGAAGATGAGATATTGGAGCTTGTGAATAAGACTGGTATCGGTCCTGGAGGACTTGGAGGAAAGACAACGGCGCTCGCCGTCAATATTGAAACCTACGCAACGCATATCGCAGGTATGCCGCTTGCAGTCAATATGTGCTGTCATGTCAATCGTCACAAGACAGTTGTGTTGTAGAAATATAAATAATATGGAAGAAATGATAGAGTAAGATGTACAGGAGATTGGATGGATGCATGTGTAAGTTATAAACGAGAATCATGCGTGCCCGAAAGAAAGGAGATATGTACTTGGGAAAGGTTTCAAATTATATCAACCAGAATATGGCGAAATTCAAGCAGATATACATACGTTATGTTGCGAGTATTTTCTGTGTGTTTATCATAGCGGTTGTGAGTATCATAGCAAATCAGAAAAAAGGGTTTGACATAGAATCTATCGTGACTGTGTGTTCTATCTGGCTTGCCGGGAATTTTCTGGTTGAGAGTCTGTGGAAGAAAACAGCAGAAGAAGCACAGAAAAACAAACGGAAATGGCTGATTGGCTATGGCGTAACGTTTGTGATTGCAATCGTATTTGAGAATTTGTCAGAGATTCTTAAAGCACAGAAAGCGGATATACCGAATCTGATATTTGAAAGTATCTTGTATTTTTACATTGCGTGTACCGTGCTTCTTGCAATTTATGTATTGCTCCGGCAGCAACAACTGGATCTGCCACATTGTATCGGACGGATTATATTCGCATTGCTCCGGGCAGTTGGTGTCTATCTGGTGTTAAATATTGCGGTTATCCTGATTCTTGAAATTATTGATGCATTGCTTGTGGATATAGATACGTTCAGAGTGGAGTTGAATATCCAGTTAATGCTGAGTGCACTTGCGTATTTTCCAACCTGCCTGCTTGCTGTCTCGGATACGAGCGAAGATAACGCGGCATTTACGAAGAAATTCGTATCGTATGTGTTACTTCCATGCGTGTGGATTGCGATGTTCGTAATCTATCTCTATGTGGTAAAAATCTTCGTGACGCAGGAGGTTCCGAGCAACGAAATCTTCAGTATCTGTGCAAGTCTTTTTGCAATTGGTATGCCAATCTGGATGATGGCATCCGGGTTCGTGGAGGAGAAGTCTTCACGTTATAAGAAACTGATCCATATTACGAAATATATCTATGCACCGTTTATCCTGCTTGAAATCTATTCTATGTCAGTGCGTGTCAAAGCATATGGACTGACGGAACAGCGATATGCGGCGTGGATGTTTATCTTGCTACAGGTCATCTATATTCTGTGGGAGAAAATCTATGCAAGGTATGCAAGACTTGCAGGCAGGAAAAAAACATATAATAATCAGGCAGATACCGGTGATACAGGAACAGAACATGCAAATGAAATAAATCAGACGAAAACACAAATAAACTGGCACTATGAAAATCTGATTCTAGTCTTAGTTGGATTTTTATTTGTCGGACTTCTGCTTCCATTTGGAAATGCGCAATATCTGTCGTATCAGTCACAGAAAAGCCGGTTAGTTAAGAATCGGACATTGGATAAGAAAGTGGCTGCGGAAGCATATGATTATTTGCGTGGAAATGCGTATGGCAGACGATACATAAAGACCAATCTCACGGAAGCGGAGCAGGATGAATTACATAACATGCTGTATGACCGGGACAGTGAAGATCAATGGAAATCCGTGTATTTTTATGCAGATCCGATTGAAGAGGGTGGATTGACCATCCGTGGTTATGAAAAAATCTATGGGGTAGATGAACATTGGCGGGATGAATGTTCTGTTCAAGAATATGAGAGCAAAACAATCACAGCCGGAGATAATGTATATGAGGGTGTAGATCTTACTTCCTGCATTTCGTATTATAAGGACTTGGAAGATAAAAATGAAAATCAGGTTGTAGATGAAAAAGATAAAGTCTACGAAATTCAAATCAGCGTTACAGAAAAACTGATTGTAACGTATATCAGTTTTGAAATTGATGATGAGCAGACTATGATAAAAAGAATGTTTATAAAGGGATATATGCTGACGAAGTAAATACAATAAAAAAATAACGGAGGATTAGAGAATGGAACGACATATTGCAGTACCATTTAGCGAAGAGGAATTAAAGGAGCTTCATGCAGGAGATTATATCTATCTGACCGGCACAATCTACAGTGCCAGAGATGCTGCACACAAGCGGATGTATGATGCTATCTGCGTGGAGCAGGAGAAACATCCGGAAGTGGATTATACCGGTGCAAAGCTGTATGAGGATAAGATTCTGCCATTAGATATCACAGGAAATACAATCTATTATCTCGGACCAACACCGGCAAAGCCGGGACAGGTAATCGGTTCCGCAGGACCTACCACGAGCAGCCGTATGGATAAATATACACCGCTTCTGTTGTCGAAGGGATTGAAGGGCATGATCGGAAAAGGTAAGCGCAGCCAGGCAGTGATTGATGCAATCGTGAAGGAAAAAGCTGTGTATATGGCAGCTGTCGGCGGAGCAGGCGCACTTTTATCAAAGTGCATCAAGGAGTCCGAGGTAATCGCTTATGATGACCTTGGAACCGAGGCAATCCGTAAGATGCGCGTGGAGAATCTTCCTGTTATCGTTGTGATCGACAGCGAAGGACACAATCTGTATGAGACGGCGGTTGCAGATTATCTGAAGGAGCATAATTAATATGGCAAAAAACAAGGTTAAAGTCGAATATGATGTAGATATGGAAAAGGAGCGCAGGAAGAAACAGCAGAAAAACGGAAAACCAGGATTTGCTATACGCAGATCAAACATTCTTCTGTATGGGTTGCTGCTCGTTGTGGAAGTGTTGTTTTATTATTTCCTGACACCGGCAATCAATGTACATACCTCTGGATTCTGGACATGGGTGATACTTACGCTTGCGGCAATCGGATTCTGCTCCTTTGATTTCAAAGGTACACGCATTACTAAAAAAGGCAATATCAAAGAAGCCGTTGGTTCGACAAAGGTGGTAATGGTTTCATTTACAGCAATCCTTGTGTTGATTGTAGGATTGATTATAGGCGGGCTGGCATCTTCTCAATTGTTCCGTGCATCGAAATATGCAGGAATCATCAAGGTTGAGGATGGTGATTTTGCAACGGATGTACCGGAAAGTGAGAATATCAACAACATAGCACTGATGGATACGGACAGTGCGAGAATCATCGGTGATCGTTCGATTGGTTCCCTGTCTGACGTTGTCAGCCAGTATCAGGTGAGCGAGACATACAGCACCATTGATTATAATGGTGTGCCGATGAAGGTTGCACCGCTTGAATATGCGGGATTTATCAAATATCTGAATAATAAAGACGCGGGAATTCCGGGATATGTGCTCGTTGATCCGGTCAAAAATGAAGCAGATTATGTGAAGATTGAAAAGCCGATTCAGTATTCTTCCTCTGCATATTTTGGCAAGAATCTGCAGCGGCATGTACAGCTTTCATATCCGACTTATGATTTCAACGGATATTATTTTGAACTCGATAACGAAGGAAATCCATATTATATCTGTCCGGTATTAAAGCCGAATGCAGGGTTATTTGGAGCGAAGGACGTGAAGGGAATCGTGCTCTGTGATCCATGCAGCGGGGATTGTGAATATATGGATCTGGGTAATATTCCAAATTGGGTAGATCGCGTGTATGATGGTGATCTCTTATGTGACCGGTATAACTGGTATGGTATGCTGTCAGGTGGATTCATTAACAGCAAGATTGGAAATAAAGGCTGCAAGGTGACAACCGATGATTATGGTTACAAGGTGATGGATGGCGATGTGTGGGTATACACAGGTGTGACATCCGTCAATGGAGACCAGTCGAACATCGGGTTCGTATTGATGAATTCAAGAACTGCGGAGAGTAAATATTTTGCAATCGCAGGTGCGGAAGAGCATTCCGCGATGTCCTCTGCGGAGGGACAGGTACAAAACCTCGGGTACACGTCATCATTCCCATCTCTGATCAACATCGGAAATGTACCAACCTATATCATGGTGCTCAAAGATAATGCGGGACTCGTGAAGATGTATGCACTTGTCAATGTGGAAAAATACAGCATCGTGGCAACCGGCGCGACACAGAAGGAAGCACTTGCAAGTTACCGGAAGCTGCTTGCCGAAAACAGCATAACGACAAGTGGAAACGATGTCAGCGAAGATACATTGAGTAAGAAGATTACAGTCACACAGATCCGGTACATCACAGTAGAGAATGAGACATATGTGTATATTACAGCGAAAGATCGTTCTGTCTACAAACAGAATTTTGCTGAAAATGAAAGCCTGATCAAGATTGAGGAAGGTGATGTGATCACAGTTCATTATATGGAAGGTGACGATGGCGTGAATACGCTTTTTTCTTATGAATAATAAATTTGAATAAAATAACGCCCCACGAAGTGTGGGGTGTTTAAAGTTAAGCTATACATCAAAGTGAAATAAAACCCAATTTTTCCCTTCAAATGATATACATTCGGCACCGACGCTTCCATCATATTTTTTAATTTTATTTGCCAGATAATAAAGCCCATATCCATGCGATGCTTTATCTGGTTTTGTAGTGTAGCCTTTTTGAAAAAATAGGGATACCTCATGGGTATTAAAATCAACCAACACGGGATTTCGTATTTCAAAATGTAAATTATGATTGGAACTGTTTAGCTGTATATATACATGATCCCCTTCCATACAGGCTTCTAATGTGTTGTGTATAAGTATACTGATAAAATCAGATAATTCATACTCAGGTGCTTTACTTTCAATATGCTGAGAACAAATGTCAAAGTGAAAAATAATTCCTTTGCTGTCAGCCATCGTATGTAAATTGTAAAGAGTTGCAGCTAATAAGGGCATATCCAGTAGTAATAATGGATATGTGCACAAAGGTTTATGATAGGAAGCTGTATTCGATAATAGCGCTTTAGACAAACTCTCGTAATCTTTGCAGACAGAGGGAAGAGCCTCTAAATTTTGTATTCGGTTGGAAAATTCATGTTGGTTGGAACGTATTTCATCAATCAATGATTGATATAGCGGTAAATTTTCCTCATAGGATAAAACCTTTTGTTTTTCAAAATTTAAGCGCTGTTCATAGAAAAGCAGGCATGAATTAAAAGCAATCAAGATTGCTAAAAAGGAAATGATAGCCGTAATATTATTATAAAAGTTAGCTGAGTTTATTTTTAGCAATAGTAATATGCCAGATACTACGATATAGGTGTTTATAATAAGTATCTTAAATAAAAAAACAGTTTTAGTTAAAGTAAAATAGATACGTCTATACTTTGTAAATTGAAAAACGATAATTAAAAAAATTAATGTGCAGGCACTTCCAACACAAGGCATATATTTCTGGTCATAACTCACATTAAAAAATTGCATAATGAATACAATGCAAAGTTGGGAAAGGACGATTGTACAATAAGAGATTATGTATAACAACAAACTATTGATGAACGATTTATTGTTATAGGTAAGTGTAAAAGCACAATAAAAAATTTGTCCAAGTACCCACGCAGTAATAGAATATTTACTGCTTAGTATTGAAATAAATATGAAAAGTACAAATAAAATAATATCATTTTTTTTAGGTTTTTTAGATATCTCTAAGAAACCATGCAAAGTGGTATAAAAACATAAAAATTCCAAAATAAAAGGCAAAATATATAACATGACAAGTTCAATCTCCTAATTTGGTTTGTTTAATTTAAATTCGAAAGAGTCTTTGTATCCACGGCTTACGGGTAATGTAATAGTTTTCATATGAATGTATCTATTATTTCTGTCATAATTATCCACATATTTTAGGTTAACAATAAATTTCCTATGACATCGAACAAAATTTTCAGAGAGCTGTTGTTGTATTTCGGACATGGTCAAATCTCGAGTGTTAACATTCCCATTTTTTGTATGTAAGATAAGTAAATGGGAGGAAACTTCTATATACAATATATCAGATAGTAAAATCCTCCGTGTTATTCTATAAGTATCAGTTATCATAATACAGTTATTTGATAAAAATCCTGTCAACAGCATCTGCTTTATTTCGAAAAGAATATCGTCAGCAGAATAAGGCTTTACAATAAAATTGTAGCAATGAAATGTAGATAATGCAAAGTTGGTCTTATTTTGAAATGAAGTTAAAAATAAAATAGGTGTTTTGAAATACACAGAACATGCACGTATGCTTTTTGCCAGTTCAAATCCGCTTTCATCGGAAGTTCCTTCCACTAAATTTATGTCCAGCAAGAACATAGAATAAAAGTTATTGTCATCTAAAGAAGAATTTAAGAATGTCTGTGCAGTATCTATATCTGTGGCGGTATGAATTGTCCAATCAGGATAAGCTTGTTGTATAGAATTTTGGAGAGCATGTAATTGTAATGTGTCATCTTCAACAATTAAAATCGTTTGCATTAGAATTCTCCTTCAGTAAATGTACATAATCGAAAATTAATATATCCCCATTTAGTATTATAAAATATTTTGTATTTATCGAAAAGACTGAAAATTACATTTCAAGTCGAAAAAACTGCAACTCGGGTCGTTTTTGGTTAGTTGGCTTGAATAAAGTATTTTTTAATAGGATAATATTAAAAAAGTTACATGGAGAAAAAAATTGATAAATACTATATGGGAAAATCATATAGATAAATTTGTACAAATTATATTAAAAAAATTAGAAACCACAGATTGTGAAAAGCGCGTGTTTATGCGGGTAGAATATAGTTTGCGAGTAATTATATCTGAAATGGAAAAATTATTTTTGTTAGGTTTAATTTTTGCTTTAATAAAGCAATTTAATCAATTTCTTGTTTCAATTGCAGTTTTAATCATAATACGCATATTTGTTGGTGGAACTCATCAAAAAAATATATTTTATTGCTTTGTACAAACGTTAATTAATTTATTAGTGATAATAGGAATAAGCAAGTTTTTGATAAGCGGTTATTGGTGTAGTGTGTTTGTATTATTTTCGATATTGGTTGTTGCTGTTGCACCGGTTCAATCGTCTAACAGAATAACATATGATCGAAAACAAAAAATGCGGTTTAAAGTGAAAGCGCTATTAGTAATTGTAGTATTGGTATATTCGAAATATGTAGTGGATAAGGAAATCTTTAGTTTAATGGAAAGTGTGGTGGTGTTGTATTCGGTAGAACTTTTATTTATTGTAATGAAAAAATATAAGGGAAAGGGGGAAATTATGTAGTGGATAAATTAAAAAAAACATTAAATAACGCATTAAGTAATTTTGCACAAAAAATTCAAGTAAATACGGGTTCGTTTTTGGTATGGGGAGAAATCAAATTACCTGAAGAAATTCGTAAAGAAATTGAATATAAAAATATTAATAAAGAGTGGCAATAAGGAGGAAAAATTCATGAATTTAAAAAATGTTTGTAGTCGAAAAAAAATTAAAATGTTAATGGCAGTTGTAGTTTCTGTGATGACAATATGTTTATTTTTTAGTGAAAAGGTTGCAAATGCAAATAATTATACAGATTCCGAATATCAATTTTATTTTAATGCTGGTCAGCAAAGTACATATGTTTCATCTAAGGGAAGAAAAAAAATGGATACTTCAAAAGTGTATATAATGTGTAATTATGCATATGAACCTTATATTGAAGGTGAGTTTAAGTTTATAGCTCAGGCACATGGATCAAATAGCGAAACTAGTGGTTTTTATGCATGTTCTTATAATGGAAAATCAACACCTACTTATGTAATAAAAAAGGGCGTAACGCAGTATATGACAAATTTTGTTAAAGAAGCAAACAAAACTTATGCAAACATATTTGTAAAAAAGTATGATGTAGCAGCGACATTTAAAGGAAAATGGAGTCCAGATAATTACAATAAATATTAGGAGTATTAATTATAACTAAAAAATACGGGTGTTAAAATTGCTTTAACATCCGTATTGTAATAAGAGAGGTCATGTATATGAGGAGTTTCTGTGGACTGGTTTTGTTGTCTGTCGGTGTGTTATTTCTGTCAGGTTGCCGAAAACTAAATTCAGAAGATTTAACAACACAGCAAAGAGATTACATAGATGAAACGATAGAACAAACAGAGAGTATGGACAGTTCGGTTGCTGATGCATCAAATACCGATGAAAATATGAGTTGTTTCAATGCAGAAACAATTCAGAAAGAATATCCGGATATTGATTTTAATCAGAAAGTGTTACCTTTGGATGATGAGATCGTATATCATCTTAGTTTGAAAACACGTTTTGTAGAAGAGAGTGCTATTTCTTATAAAGAAGGTGGGTACTATGATTATTGTCCGTTTTATCTGAAAATAAATTCTGCAGATGAACTAGCCGGAATGCAAAATCTGAATCAATATTTTCAGAATTGTGAAGCCTTAAATGATCCTGATTATATTAACTTTTTTGGTGAAGAAACAATAAACAATGGCACATATTTGATGATGAATATAACGATTCAGAACAAATCCAAAAGCGATCGGACGATTAATATATCAAATAAAGACTTGGAGGTTGTTTACGACGATATAGGAATTTATCGCATTGTCGAGCCTGTGGGAATGTTTATTGATACGGATTATGAAGGTAATGGCAGGGGAACGGAGAAATCAAAAAATGAGATTACATTTGCCGGTGGGGAAGAAATTACAATGAATGTAGTTTTTTTATTGACAGAAGAGGTAGATAAGAATTCTCTTTACTATAATGTAAATAATCTATGCAGGAATGGTAATTTATATGATGATGGAACATGGCATGCAGAATCAGAGGGCGGACCGAATCTGATAAAAGTGGTGGTGAATAATAAATAAAATGATACAGTGTATAAAAACAGAATTATATAAGACAACACATAACAGGTATTTCATAATATCGCTGTTTTCTTTGTTGCTTTTGATCGTTGTACACATCGCTTTAAATATTATTCCCTATTATGGAATGATCTATGGCGAATATCCGGAAACGGTGTTTAATCATTGGATCGGACTTCAGTTATCAAGTTTGTCAAACATCTATTATATGGTTGTTGTCGGATGTGCTACGCTGCCAATAGGTATGGTTTATATTGAAGAAAGACAACATGGATATATGAATCAGCTGATAACCCGGTCGAACCGAACAAAAATTGCAATATCAAAATTAATTGCATATTTTGTGACCGGTTTTATTATTACAACCATTCCCCTAATAGTTGATTATATGGCCGCCTCTGTATTTTTGCCGTCCATTCGTCCGATAGCAGCAACATCATATTATACTGTGAGCGGAAATTCTTTTTTGTCCGATTTGTTTTACACGAATCCCACAGCATATCTTTTTATATACATAGCAATCGATGGTGTTCTTGTGTCGTTTTTTTCTTTGCTGGTTGTTTTGGCGGCGAAAATAATTCAGAATATCTATGCGGCTGTTTGTTGCCCTATGGTGGTGGTTATTGTGCTGAAGATTGTCCTGGGGTTTATAAATGCTGAAAATTATATTCCTATGCGAATATTATATCCTTCTACTTCGGAGGGGATTAAAACTGCAAATGTAGTAATGGTGATTGCCTTAACAGGGGTTATAGGAATAATTGGTATGATATGCGAGGTGGGGAAATATGAGACGTAGAAAAAAGATTTTGATAGCAGTCATATCTATATGTGTACTATCTGTCTGGATCATATTTTTTATTCGTATGCATATTGTCGTAAAAGAACCGATAGAGGAGGTATATCGACAGGGAGACATATTGAAATATTATGGTCTTGAGATAGCGGTAGGTGATTTAGAAATATATGATTTCAAAGGCTTTGCGGAATCTTATGGGGAACCGGATGAGATGTATTCCGATGCGGAAAAGGATAGATATATTGTTGTGAATATACATGTAAAGAATATTTCCGGACAGGATATCAAAATTCAAAATACGATCAGTACATGGAATATGAGTATTGATAATTATACAAACGGGCAAAGCCTGGATCTGATGGGATTCAACCAAATTCCGGTGAGTCCTTATCAGAAAGATGCAGAAGTAGACTTAAAGTTATTTTTCCGATTTAAAGATGGACAGACATACCGGGGAGATATAGAGAAAATCAAAGATTCTCCTATTCGGATATATCTTTCTTATTATCCGGAACTTCGATATATACAGTATCATTAAGAGGTTAAACAGATGGAAATAAAAATAGACAATTATTCAAAAAAATTTAGGAGTGATTATGTTTTAAGAAATATTACTTATACTTTTACCGGTGGCAGAATATATGGGTTATACGGTAAAAACGGTTCCGGAAAAACAATGTTGATGAGAGCGATAAGTGGACTTATTTTTCCTTCGGAGGGATGCGTAAAAATCAATGGTGAGGAATTAAGGAAAGAGAGGGATTTTCCGGAGAGTCTGGGGCTTTTGCTGGAAAATCCGTATTTTCTGACACAGTATACCGGGTATCAGAATTTGAAACTGTTAGCATCGATAAAAAATAAGATTGGTGATGAAGACATTGTGCATGCATTAGAGCGTGTAGGATTGGAAGCAGCCGATAAAAGAAAGGTGCGAAAGTATTCACTGGGAATGAAACAACGCTTGGGAATTGCTGCAGCAATCATGGAGGAACCGGACATACTGTTGCTGGACGAACCATTTAATGCAATTGATGAAGGTGGGTTGCAATTGATTCGTGATATTCTTGCAGACTTTAAGAAAGCCGGAAGGATTGTAATACTAGCATGTCATGATAAAGAAGAATTAGAATCTGTATCCGATGAAATTATAAAGATGAAAAACGGAAAGATAGAAGTATGAAGAGAATAAATCTGAAAGAGTATATGTATTCATTTTTTGTATTTTTTATTTTTATATTGCTATTTGGTATGGCTTTAAAAAATAAAAATAAGACCTTATGCGGTTATGACCTTGTATTATGCTGTACAACATATGCATACATAACAATTTATATTTTAATTCCTTATATATTTATGAAGAGAAAAAGAAATGAATGGAATCCACATATTTTAGTACGGTATAAAAACGTAGATCAGATATGGCTAATGGGATGTAGGGATGCAGTTGTCCGGGCAATAGAGATAACGGCAGCTATATCAATGTCAATCCTGTTGAGCAGTTTGATTGTCACGGATTCTCTCTGTGACTGGACGAATCAAAATAGCATATTTGCGAATTACACGCAATATGAAATCTCACAAATACCATCCATAAGTGAAATTGTGATTCCGGCAGCAATTATTATTTACTTTAATGTTTTATGGATTGAGATTTTGACATTTTTAGGATATTGGTATACGAATATGTATTGGACGGGATATGTATTTGTAGTTCTTACTTATATATTACCGAAATTACCCGGGTTACCGATACCAATTACCGGATTGGGATTATTTTACAGTGACTATTGTAGGGATGCGTCGGTATTTATGATTTGTGCAAAACGAATCGTTGAAATTGTGTGTTTGAGTATAGTAATGGTTGTATTAGGATTGCTTCGACGAAAAAAAGATTTTGTGAAGACATAAGTAAAAGAGAGGAAATACGTTGAAATATTTTGAAATCCGGTTGTTGAAAAATCGTCTTGTCATTATGATGTTTATTGCAATTTTGACCGTAATGTCCTGTGAAATGGGAATGTTGTTTGGAAATTGTGATTTTGTTTCGTTGTTAAAATGGCAATTTGGTGGATATACATATGATTTTTCATTAAAGGGAGAAATTCCTATGAATTATCTGATATTTGTAATGCAGCTTCTGATGACAGTGGGAGTTACAAGTTTATCAGAGATCAGAGCATCAAAATCCAATTTGAACACGATCATTTTTTATGGTAGAAGAAAATATTGGATGAAGCGAAGCGTATTTTTAATCATTCAGGTTATCATTTCCATGATGATAATTATAATATCAACTGCTATCTATACCTTATGTCATAATATGAGTTTGGGCACGGATGAGTTTGCTTCGGTCATGCAGGGAATTGGACTAAATGTATTTCCGATGTGCGTAATTAGTCTGCAGGCAATATTGACATTGCAGCTGGTATGTATGAATCCGGTAATTGTAGTATTTCTTTATGAGGCAGTTATGATAGTGCCTCTTTCTATGGCGGATAAACATTGGATTATGGACACTATGTTTTTATACAGAGCAGGAATACTAGAAAACAAATATTATGTGTTATTCGGTTTGGTATATATTCTTGTCTTGATTATTCTGTTCCTTGTTGGTATAGGAATCATTGATAAAAAAGAAATATAGATTGGTTTATATTATTGGTATATATTTACCCCTTGACATTTCATGTAATATTTGTTATTCTATCTTAGCGTGTTGACGCGGAACTAAATAATACCGATTGGTAAAATGTGTTTTTTAGGCATTGGAGATGTACTCAAGTGGCTGAAGAGGCGCCCCTGCTAAGGGTGTAGGTCGTTCGCGCGGCGCGAGGGTTCAAATCCCTCCATCTCCGTTTGTAGATTGCGGTTGAAATATTAAAAATAAGTCTTGACTTGATTGGAAATATTTCATATAATCTACTTTGCGTTTAGTTAAATGCAACGATATATTCCTCGATAGCTCAATGGTAGAGCACTCGGCTGTTAACCGAGTTGTTGTAGGTTCGAGCCCTACTCGGGGAGTTTGATATTGTAAGTAGCAAAGCTACTTACTAATCATAAGGAATCTCCCCACTGCGTGGGTCCCCTTTATGATATATGGCGTGATAGCCAAGTGGTAAGGCAGAGGTCTGCAACACCTTCACCGCCGGTTCAAATCCGGCTCGCGCCTCTCTTAAATCCTTGATACAAGATGTATCAGGGATTTTTTTTATAGTTAATTATAATGATTGGATTGATTTTCGGAAAGAAAAATGCGAAAATTGATGAAAAAGGGAGGGGAAGCAGTTGAAACGTAGAATCTTAAATTGGGTGAGCATTGTTTCCATTCTGACGGCAATCGTGTGGCTATTCCTTGTCTCGCTTGTTCACGATATGGATCAAAAAGAAAAGGAATCACAGGAGATTATTGTGATTGAAAGGGAAGAGATTTTATAGATGATTCGAGTATTTCTGTGTGACGATGATCCTAGCTATTTAGAATATCTGAGTGGAATCGTTGGTCAGTTTTTTCAACAAAATAAGATAGAAGCAGGGATAAAGACCTTTTTGGATGGAGAGACACTTCTGGAAGAACCAGAGATGGCAGATCTGGTATTTCTGGACGTGGAAATGCCTGAAAAAAGCGGAATTGAGATCGGAAAGTGTATCAAAGAGAAGAATCCGTATGCGCTGATCTTTATTGTATCATTCACGGAACGCTATCTGGATGATGCGATGGACTTTCATGTGTTTCGATATATTGAAAAATCAACGTTGTCAGATCGAATTATGCGGAATCTGAGTGATGCGCTGGTGGCGTATAAGAATACAAATCCTAAAATCACGATCACGCAGAATGGAGAGACTATCGTTTGTCGGGAAGCAGATATTGTCATGATCGAGAACCAAAAGCGTTGTGTTCACATATATACGATGAATCACAAGTATGTAGTAAAGGGAAAACTGGAGGATTGGGAGCAAAAGCTGAATCAGATTCGGTTTTGCAAATCGCATACGAGTTTTCTAGTGAATCTGGATTATGTGAGCCGGTTTACGAAGAATGAAATAGTATTGGCAAAGGGAAAGTATACAGCGCATGTGTCAAGGAGAATGTATGTAAAATTTTGCAAAATGTATGAGGAATATCTGCGTCGCGGATAAGGGGGATATATGAAAAGAAAGGTATCTGAAATTCTATTTTTCATACAGGGGGGTGTAATCTTTTTCCTAATTGGATTTTTAATTGTTATGAATTGTATGGATTATGCGCTACCGTATGTCTGGACGTGTGTGACTGTTGTTGTGCTTAGTTTGGTAGTTATAAGTCTGTTATGTATCTATAATGTTGTATATAAGAAGGAGCAGATGGCAGAACAGGAACAGTCTCGATTGCAGAAGCTTCAGATGGTTTACGAGGAGAATCAGGCATGCCATGCAGTAATCCATGATACAAGACATTTTCTATACACAGTACAGAACTTGTTGGAGCATGCAGATATCGAGGAAGCCAAGAAGCTTTTGCAGGATTGCTCGGATGTGAAACTCACGAAGAAATGTTTTTGTAACCGGGCGGTGTTAAATGTCATCTTGCAATATTATCAGAGTGTATGCGATAAGGCAGGAATATCATTGTCGGTTGATATACGGGAAGATGTGTTATCAGATTTGAGTGATTCGGATGTGACAGTTTTATTCGGAAATCTGTTGGAGAATGCATATGAAGCGGCTGGTGGACAGGGATTTATCGAGTTACGTGTGGAAGTCAATGTGCGTTCTGGTATGACTATGATAGAAGAGAAAAATTCATATCTCGCAGACAGAGAAAAAGATGGGGATGGAAAGCTTCGGACAAATAAAGATAAAGCCGGACATGGAATCGGTATGCAGAGTATAGAGAAAATCGTGCGGAATTTTGACGGTGTATATCTTTATGATTTTGACAATGAAACACATATATTCTGGTCAAAAATCTCCCTACCTTACCAAAAGTGTTAAAAATTCGACCATTTGTGCTTAATGGCTTGCTATTCATGTAATGAAAGATATACTAAAACTACAATTAAAAATAGTTTATTATACAAGGGGAGGATAAAATGATATTCTGGCGCACATTAAAAAAGCACATACGGACGAACGGGGCAGTTACAGTATGGCTTGTGATTGGTGTGATCGTGTGCGCGTATTGCATCAGTGTAATGCTTGGGATGGCGACAGGACAGTATCAGTTAGCCACACGGAGCAACACAGAGGCATCGTTGACGATTGATATAGAAGATGCGGATATACAGGCGGAGGAAATTTCTGCATATCTGAACGATCTGGCGAAAAATGGAATGGTAAACGTTCTTTATTTTACACCCCTGAAAGAAAAGGATATCCTGATCGGATGGGAAGGAACGAAGGGGAGAACGTGGTTTCCAATTACGCCTGGTCGTTTTTTTGATGCGTCCGAGCAGGAGACAGGGGCTCTGGTAGGATTTGTATCGGACAATGTGGATCAGACAATACTCAATCAGGGGCATTTTCAAATAGGAGAGCAGTCATATAGTATCATCGGCATGGGGTGGGTTATACCGTGGTCCTTTGCTGCTGCAAAATCCGCATTATCAACCATGGATGTATTTGGCGAGGCTTATGGGGAAGAAACAAGATTTTATATCATACCATTTTCCAGATATCAGGAAGAATATCGACCAAGACAGGTTCTGGCTCAGTTTTATTATGCGTCATATAAAGATCTGAAGAAATACGCACAGCAGATAGAAGACAAATTCCCATCGGTAAGGGCATATCCACCGGATTCAAACTCCGACGATGTGCTAAAAGATAATCAGCTTCGTTACGGAATATTGGCAACACTGCTCTGTCTGATTGCCGGTGTGACGGTGATCCGGCTGATGGCAGAATGGATTCGGACCTATCAAAATGATGTCCACGTATTATGGCTGTGTGGGATGTCGAGGCGGCGGTGCATGCTGCTTGTCTATGGACATTGGGCAATCTATTATTGCGCGGGCAGTCTGGCAGCACTCGGTCTGCAATATCTGACATTTCCACTTTTGAAGTTTGTATATGGAAATGCATTTCCGATGACAACGACCCTGATCGGGATATTGGGGATGATGTTTGTCCTTTCGATATTATTTACGATCAAAGCGATGCGGACGATGCTTACTCTACATGCAAAGGAGGCGGTTGTATGAATTTTCTCCGGTTGTGCAGGTATTTATATACGAAACGGCTTGCAAACGAAATAATCCTGTTGATCCAGTTGGTGTGTATGATTGAACTGTCGTTTGTCGTGTTAAATCCGGTCGATTCTTTTCTGGCAGATCGTGCAAATGTGACACAGGCATATACGATTGACTTTAACGAGGTGATACATTTCAGCGAGAATAATGCGATGATGTCTGCGGATATACGAGGGCAAGAGATGCCGATTGACATCATCTATCAACGAATAAAGGAAACAGATGGTGTAAAAAATATCCTGTGTTTCGGATTTTGTAACGGACTTTATACATATCGAAATCCAGAGGTGGAAGAAAACGAGCAGTCAAATGCAAACCTGATCGTTTATTCGGAAGAGATGATGGATGCTATATCTCTGCAATTGAAGGAAGGAGAGAAAAAACAGGCAGCTGATGGTCGTATGCCGATCCTTGTGAGTGAATCATTGGAGAATGAGTTACCAGTTGGAACGGTAACAGAAATTGAAATTTATAAGAATCAGAAAAAGCTTGTGTGCGAGGTTATGGGTGTCTTAGATCATGACAGTGCGATTCCGGTTGTCATGAATTATGCAGATGTACCAGAACTGGGGCATCTGGCAGTATTTCCAGAGGAGTATCCACAGGATGGATTCATTGTTTTTTACAGTGGAACCGATGCAATCATGGAAGAGGTTATGGGTGCGAATTTCCTGATCGAGCATGACGATTCGGTATCAACGCACGAATTGGTTGATACGTTGCAGGCACGCTTACAGAATTATGGAACGGTAAGTACACTTCAGACCATCGTCTCAAGATCTTTCTCCAGGGTTATAGAGCAATATGCATGGTATATGATGGCATTTTTGTTATTGACAGTAATTGCGGTATTTGGATATGGTGGATATCTGTATCTGATGATCCGGCAGAAACGGCAGGAGTTTGCTGTGTTCTATATCCTTGGCATGACACGGAGACGGATGAGTGGCGTGTTATTTTTCTCAGGAGCCCTGCTGCTTGTTGCAGCATTCGGCATTGCGACAGCCTTGTATCCGTGGTTTGCGAGAACGGTGTTGAAATTGCAGACGAAGCATGCGGGAATATTCAGTTATGGTTTCTCCGCGGTGTTGCTTCTGTTGATATTGGTGGTCAGTATTGTATTTGGATTCCGGCAGAGTCGCAGACAGGCAGAGATTGAAGTGTTAAGGAGTGGTGATTAAATGATATGTTTGAAGGATGTCAGTAAAATATATAATCAGGGGAAAGCAAACGAGACGCAGGCGCTACAGCATGTGACACTTACAATAAAAAAGGGAGATATGGTTGCCATTACCGGACCGTCTGGCTCTGGAAAATCCACATTGCTGCACATTATAGCGGGCATTGATGCGCAGACATCAGGCGTATATGAATATGATGGAAACGATGTCCGGAAGATGTCAGACCGCGGGAAATGTGAGCTGCGGAATAAAAAGATTGGTATTATCCTGCAGGATTTTGGATTGCTTGGCAATGATACGGTGCTTCGAAATATCTGTCTGCCGGAAATCATCGCTGGAACTTATAAGAAAAGCTTTGATAAAAAAGTACGGGTATTGCTGCAGCAGGTTGGTCTGGAAGGACTGGAACACAAAAAGGTGAACCAGTTATCCGGCGGTCAGAGACAGCGGGTGGCAATTTGCAGAGCCTTGGCTATGGATGCAGAGGTGATCGTCGCGGATGAGCCGACCGGGGCACTGGATCTTTCGAATACTGAGAGTCTGATGGATCTGCTGGAACGGCTGAATAAACAGGGAATCACGGTCATCATTGTTACACATGATCCGTATGTTGCAAACCGGTGTACGATGGAATATGTAATTGAAGATGGAAAGCTTTCAAAGCATGCATGATCAGGCATAAATCTGATTAGACGTTCGCTTATATGGCGGGCGTCTTTTTTGTGAAATCTCTGTGAAAGCCATTGACGGAGCCCGCCCGCGTGTTAAAATACTTGACAATTCGAAAAATTGAAGAAGAATAATGAATATCAGGATTGGATATAGTTATGGAGGATGTTTATGAGACAGAAATTGATGGATTTTATGCGCGGTAGAAATGGAACGGATCAGCTTTCCATGTGTATGATGTGGGCGGCGTGTATCCTGGTTTTTATCGATATGTTTGTAAGAAACAATATACTCAGCACGATTGCATTTGTGACCTTTGCATTTGCATATTTCCGTGTGTTCTCCAGAAATATTGGCAAGCGTCGGGATGAAAATACATGGTTCCTAAATAAGACGTATAAACTACGCATGTGGGGACGGAAAGAGAAAAGCCATATGACGATGCGCAAGACGCATCATATCTACCGTTGCCCGGAGTGTAAGCAGAAAATTCGTATCCCAAAGGGAAAAGGAAAGATCGAGATACGTTGTCCGAAGTGCAGCGCACGGTTTATAAAGAACAGCTAATGTATAAAATAGAAATAAGAAAGCCGTTTAACTCGGAGGTGGAACGATGTTTGGATATGTGACGGTGAACAAGCCGGAAATGAAAGTCAAAGATTATGAGCGGTATCGCATGTATTATTGCGGCGTCTGCCATGCACTCCGGAATACGGACGGTGCGATGGGACAGATGTCACTTACGTATGATTCAACATTTGCCGCGGTTCTTCTGACCGCTTTATATGAGCCGGATACGAAGATGAAGGAAGCAGCGTGCATGGTGCATCCGGTTGGAAAGAAAATATATCTGGAGAATGAGATCATACAGTATATTGCAGATATGAATCTCATTCTAACCTACTACAAATGTCTCGATGATTGGGCGGATGACCGGAAATTTACCAGACTTTGTTACAGCAGTTTTATACGGAAGCGTGTGCGCAAGATCGGTCAGGTCTATTCGGAGAAGCTGGCGAAGATCCGGGAATCTCTGCGGACATTATCTGCCTGTGAGAGAAAAAATGTGACGAATCTGGATTTGCTTGCCGGAACATTCGGTGATATCATGGCAGAGATTCTTGCATATAAGCCATCACGCGGGATTGACTGGTCAGAGGAGCTGCGGAGACTCGGTTACCAGCTCGGCAAATTCATCTATATTCTTGACGCATACGATGACGTACAGGAGGATATCGAAAAGAACCGGTTCAATCCATTAAAGGAGTTATACCATGAGCTGTCAAAAGAGCAGTTCGACAATTACGTGAAGGAAATCCTCATGATGATCGCCACCGATATGGCAAAAATCTACGAATGTCTGCCAATCGTCGAAGAGACAGCCATCCTCCGCAACATTATCTATTCCGGGATCTGGGTAAGGTTTATGACGAAACAAAATGACACAGGAAATAAGTAATTTGTGAAACATTTCATAGAAGTGGATATAGTTTGCACATGAAACATAATTCTTAAGCAGACCGTTGAAGCACGCTGGTACTTAATGAATGGCAAACTTGTTTGTCATGAATTTAGTACCATTGCGTGATGAACCGAGCGGGAGCGCGTCTGCGTAGAATATGTTTCATGTGTAAACTGTACCACAGATGTATATATGTTTCACAATTACTGATTAAGAAGGGAATTAGCATGAAAGATCCTTATGAAGTTCTGGGGCTTCCACATGGTGCCTCGGAAGAAGAAGTGAAAAAAGCATATCGAAATCTAAGCCGGAAATACCACCCGGATGCAAATATCAACAACCCAAACGCAGCGCAGGCAGAAGAAAAATTCAAGGAAGTGCAGGCGGCATATAAGAGCATCATGGACGGAAATACAGGTTCCTCGTATGGCAGCAACAGTTATGGCGAGTTTGATGGATTTGGCGGATTCGGAGGATTCGGAGGATTCGGAGGATTCGGTTCGGATGCATTCCGGCGTGCCAGAAATGAAGGTGGTGGCATGAGTCAGGATGAGTCCCATCTGGCCGCGGCACAGAATTTCATTATGAACCGGATGTTTACAGAGGCACTTCGCACGCTGGAGGATATAGACGACCGGACGGGCAGATGGTATTATCTGAGTGCGGCTGCGAACTTAGGTGCCGGGAATCAGGCAACAGCGATGGAACATATCGATCGTGCAATCGCGATGGAACCGAACAACATGGAATACAAACAGATGAAGCAGCGTATGCAGGGTGGCAGCAACTGGTATGTGCAGCGGGGCATGGGATATGGAATGCCGGATGTGCGTTCCGATAACTGGTGCATGGATATGTGCCTGTTAAATTTGCTCTGTAATTGCTGCACGCCTTGTTGATAATGAAATTTAAAGGGGAGAACAAATGGAGAACATCATTTTAGCATCACAGTCTCCACGCAGACAGGAGATTCTGTCGCTGGGTGGATATGAATATAAAGTATGCGTATCTTCGGCAGAGGAACAGATTCCACCGGAAGAGTTGGAGAATCTGACACCGCAGGAGCTGGTTGAAAAACTGGCGCGTGTGAAAGCGGAAGATGTGTACCGCAGAAACTGCAGTAAGAATATGGAAAAATCAACGACAGATAATCAGGCAGCAGATTCCGTGGAAGAAATCACGGTGATCGGTGCGGATACTGTCGTTGCTGTCGATGGATGTGTGCTTGGAAAACCAAAGACAGAGGATGAGGCGAAGCAGATGCTCGCACGATTGTCCGGGCGGACGCATGATGTATTCACCGGTGTGTGTATTCTGTGGACAGATTCCGATACGCAGGAAGAGATACATGGAAATACCTTCCACTGTCATACGAAGGTGACATTTTATCCGATGACGGAGGAAGAAATTGACAACTATGTCGCTACGGGTGACTGTATGGACAAGGCAGGTGCCTATGGTATCCAGAGCGGAGCCGCGAAGTATATCCAGGGCATCGAAGGCGATTACCTGAACGTGGTTGGATTGCCGTTGTCAAAAATTTATCACGTTTTGCGTGAGAAATTAATAAATCTCACAATAAAAATGTGATTGAAACTGAATGAAAATAAACGGAAATAAAGAAATTAGACGAAAAAACTGTCATTATGACTAAAAACAGAGATAAAATTTGTCTATTCTGCCGTTGAAAAAATATTTAAAAGTGCTACACTAATACATGTAGCAACAAGTTGGGTTGTTGCTTGATTTTTGCATATCAGCGTCATAGCTTCGTACAGGGGGAAGGGATACGGAGTGTGATGTTGTAATATACACGTGAGCATCAGAGCTCGAAGTTATGTGAAGGTCTTGTTACGTGTAGCAGTGGTATTTCCTTATGTGACAAAAGAGAGGGTGTTACATAAGGGAATATCATCCAAGGTGGTTACGAAAAGAGGTTGCTTGGCAGCCTCTTTTTTCTTGCAGAGAAAAGAATCTGTGCGTATAATATAGATAAGTATGGCGAAATTGACAGAGAGGGTAAGGATATAGAAATGTGGAGTTTTCATACCGTAAAAGTGAAAGATAATAGTCGACGCATGTTTGATCTATGTATGCGTCGGGCACAGAGTATCGGGCGTGCGGATTATGTACGGACAGATGGACGGATGGATCTGGCACATACCTTCCGTACAGATATGCTGCATTTCCTGATATATCTCGCATATTCGGATGGTTCCGTCAACAAAGAAGAAATCAAATACATCAATCTGTTATTCGGAACACAGTTTGATGAGAAGATGATCCGTGATTATGCAGACCGTTGGGGACTTCGGAGTGAGAGCATCCGGGATCATGCGCCACGGTCGTTAAATTCGTTTGTGCGCTCAAATATCGGAGCAGAAACCGGGGAGATATCAGACGGTTATTATGATCTGTTACAGTTGTATGTTACAACCTTTAATTATATTGGAAATGATCTGATTGCATGCAACGAGGAGGTTGCGTCATCAGAGGTTCAGGCATTGTCCTCGTATATTGAATTGATCACAGAGGAAATCAATCGTGTACGTGGGGATATGGAGGATTACAAGCCGACGATCGCATTTAAGCCCGGAAGCAAGGTTAAGCAGGAGGATAAGCCGGATTATTCGTATTGGTCCGATACGCTTGAGATGCGGCGGACGAAGATCTCTACACCGGAGCGTAAGGAGGAAGATTCGCCGGCAGTAAGTGATACAGACAGCCGGAGAGATATGGACACACCGGAGTATGTACGGGCAGCAGATACAGAAGAAACTGGAAAGCCATTCCGTATGCGGGTGGAACAACCGGATGCACAGACGCTGCCGGATCAGAAAGAGCGTAAAAAAGAATTTAATACGGAGATGGATATACAGGCATTACTTAAGCAGTTGAACGAGCTGACCGGCATGCAGAGCGTGAAGACGGAGATCAACAATATGATCAATCTGTTGAAGATCTGTAAGATCCGTCAGGAGAATGGATTGCAGACGCCGCCGGTTACAAATCACATGGTGTTCCTTGGCAATCCCGGAACTGGTAAGACGACCGTGGCAAGAATCCTTGCGAAGATCTATCATGGGCTGGGCGTGCTTTCCAAAGGACATCTGGTGGAGGTAGACCGGTCTGGTCTGGTCGCTGGATATATGGGACAGACGAGTGAGAAGGTTACGGAAGTAATCGAGAAAGCCAAGGGTGGCATCTTATTTATTGATGAGGCGTATGCCCTTGCAAATGGACAGCAGGGTGATTTCGGACAGGAGGCAATCGACATCCTGAATAAAGCGATGGAAGATAACCGGGAAGATCTGATCGTCATTGCGGCAGGATATCATGATGAGATGCAGGATTTCCTGGATGCAAATCCGGGACTTCGTTCCCGTTTCAACCGGACAATTGAATTTCCGAATTATGATGCGGAAGAGCTGTTGGAGATCATGACCAACCGGGCAAAATCACTCGATTATACATTGACGGACGACGCGGTGCAGTATGTGCAGGATACATTTACAAGGATACTTGCATGTCCGCCGGAGAATTTCGGTAATGCGCGTTCGGTGCGTAATTATCTGGATCGCGTGATTCACAATCAGGCTAACCGCCTGATCGCGGAGAATAATTTTAAAGAGGAAGATCTGACGAAGCTCACGCTTGCAGATGTGCAGTCAGAGACGCTGGAATAACATGCATAAACAATGGATCAAGGATGGGCTAAGTGAATATCTGAGTGATGCGCATGCGGTATGGCATATGCCGGGGCATAAGCGGAAAGCCTGCTATGGAAATTTTCAGGACGCATTTCTCGCATGGGATGTGACGGAGGTGCCGGGGACAGATGATCTGTATCTGCCGGAGGGATTTATCGGGGATTCACTTGCCATGCTGAAGGAAATCTACCAGACCTGTGGCACGTATTACGTGGTAAATGGTGCGACGGGAGGGATTTTTACGGCAATCGCGGCATGCACGAAGCCGGGCGATGCGATCCTGATTGCAAAAAACTGCCACAAATCGGTCTACAATGCGGCGGCGATGCTGCAGCGACAGACGATTTATGTGGAGCCGACATGGAAGAAAGAGGCAGAAGATGCCTTTGCATTTACATCATTTATTGATGGGTATGTCGATGCCGATGATGTTGAAAGGCTGTGTGAGTCTCATCCGGAGATCGCGGCGGTTGTAGTGACATCGCCGACATACGAGGGCGTCATATCCGACATTGCGCAGATTGCACGTGTGGCACATGCACATCATGTTCGGGTGATCGTGGACGAAGCACATGGGGCACATCTGCCATTTTTAAAACCGGAATATTCTGCGATCCGCATGGGTGCCGATGTCGTTGTACAGAGTCTGCACAAGACACTTCCAGCGATGACGCAGACAGCGGTGATTCATGTCTGTACAGAAGAACTGGTGAAACCGGTGGAGCAGGCATTGGAGATATTCTTAAGTTCTTCGCCGTCGTATATTTTCATGATGAATATGGAAGCGGCAATCTGCTATATGGCAGACCATGATTTTACGGAATATGAAAACAATCTGCGGGAATTCCGGGAGAATTGTGCGAAGCTTCCGCAGATCACAATGATAGAGAAAGAAGCCGTATGTGCAGCAGGTGCATATGGATATGACGAGACACGGCTTGTATATTCTGCAGCTGTGCCGGGACCGGAGCTGCTTGCGATGCTTGCGGATAAAGGGGATGTCGTCTGTGAGATGGCAGGCAGAAAACATGTGGTACTGATCTCGACGGTGCGGGACGGGCAGGAAGATTTTGAACAGTTATACCGGACACTGCAGATGTGCGATGTCGCTCTGACGAAAGAAGGGGATCATGAGAAGAAGCGATGTGCCGGGCAGGAGGAATTGCAAAAACTGGCGGGAACGCTGGCAAGAGCACCAATCTATGTATATCCGCCCGGAAGTTACATCGTGAATACCGGGGAGATCATTACGGCAGAGACCGTGGAGAAGCTTTGCGCATATCAGGCAGCAGGGCTGCATATCCGGGGCATTTAGAAAACAGGGGGATGAATGATGAGACAGGAGAAACGATATGAATGTATTGATATGTGATGATGAAAGACGCGACCTGCAGATGGTCCGACTGCATGTGGAGCAGTTTGGCAAAGATCAGCAGATCGATGTGAGTATTTATACGCTGTGGAATCCAAAATCTTCGGCGGAGATAATGGCAATGGCGGAAAAACATGAGATGGATGTCGCATTTCTGGATATCGACATGCCACATATATCGGGTGATGCGATTGCCAGTGCACTGACGGAAAAGTATCCGTCAATCCAGATTATATTTTTTACGAACCGGGGCGAGATGGTTTATGATATGCTCAAATACAAACCATTTCGGTTTATTCAGAAGGCGGAACCGTGGAAGATTGATACGGCATTGATGAATCTGTCAAAACAGCGGATGACGGATGGACACGTTCTGATCGAAAAAGCAAAGAATGAAGTGATGGATGCTTCGGTGGAAGAGATTATGTACATAGAGGCAGCCAAACATCAGATCATCTATCATACGGAGGATGAAGCGATTGTCTCGAAGGGGAGCATGGCAAAGATCGTAAAAGAGCTGTGGGAATATGGCTTTATACGCGTGCATGTCGCGTATGTGGTAAACATACGGTACATCAAGCAGATTGGCAAAAAGGAACTGATTCTGAGAGATGAAACTGTATTGCCGATCAGTGGAAGCTATAAGGAAGAGACGATGAAGAATTATAAGATGTTATTGGAGAGGATCAGGTATGGAGAATCTCGTTGAAATATTTGCAAATACATTGGATGCTATATTAGGTATCGTGTTTCTGACGATGATACTTGGGAAAAAGAAGAGCATGCCGAACTGGTTGTTTGTCGTTCTGGCGTTGATTGTCCCTGTGGCAAATGTTGTGTTGCAGAAAGTATTTCCGGATAGTCCGGAGAATAATATTGTCTATATTTTACTTACCATATTCTTTGGTTTTGTATGCACGAATGGAAAAATCTCAGAGAAGATCATCTATGTCGCAATCTGGAATATCCTGCTTATGGCATGTGGACTGATCTTTGCGTCAGTTTACGGGTATGTCGTGCGCGGGACAAATGGCATGGAATGGGAGATGGATGCGATACAGCGGCTGCATTACATCATGGGTTCGAAGCTGAATCTGATCCTGTGCACGCTTCTGGTCATGGTGATCCTGAAGAAAACGAAGATGAAATCCGCGATGCCGGTCATGAATGCTGTCGTGTTCGTGATCAGTATTTTGATCGGTATTATCTTAGATATTATGCTGGATTACCCGTATCTTGACAAAAAGGGAAAGATTGCGATCGGTATCGCGATGGTCGGAATTCTGGCGATCAATGTGTTTGTGTACGTGGCAACCTATCAATTAAATAAAAGCCAGAAGCTGCTGATGGAAAATCAGCTTCTCCGTATGTCGCAGGAAGAGCAGAAAGAGGGAATGGAGCGCATGATGCGTCTGCAGGAGAAGAACCGGATGCTCCGGCATGACCTGCGCCATTATTTCACGCTCTTTCAGGAAATGCTTGCGAATGGAAATGAGGAAGAAGCACAGAAATATGTGGAGGACGTCTTAAACACGAAGCTCCAGCCAGAAGGTGTCTATATGACAGGCGATGAAATCTTAGATGCTGTGCTCAATCATTGCGATGGAATCTGCCGGCAGAAACAGATCACGTTTCGGACAGAAATTAGTGCACATTTGCCGGAAGGACAGATGGAGTTTGCGATTGCACTGCTGAATCTGTTGGAAAATGCGATTGAAGCAGAGGAGCTGGAGGAAGACAAACTGATTGAGCTGCAGATCTACGAGAGTGCGGGCTTGCTGTTGGTAACTGTCCGGAACCGGATCAGTCAGTCGGTTATGGAGAACAACCCGGAGCTTCGCACGCGGAAGGCAGATGCAAGTCTGCACGGACTTGGAAGAAAGAGTGTAAAGAAGCTGATCCGGGATATGGAAGGTTCTTTCTATGAGGAAGAACGAAACGGGTTCTTCATCTCGAACATTGTCGTATAACGTCGAAAAAGTAAAAAGTATGCTCAAAAAACAACCAACTTTGCCAGACAGGTTGTAAAATGTCAAAAATCAGGTATTGTAGTAGCAGGAAATGAAGTGAGGAGGAAGTCCATGGAACGTCTTGCATATGCAATCACAGATCATCTGCTACGAAGAGATGTGATTCAGAAAGAGGACTACGATATCTATGTATATGGATACGCAGTGTTTCTTGAACAGATGTGTCAGGTAATCGGATTTATTCTGCTTGGGATAGTCACGAAGAACCTGTTACAGACCGCTCTTTTTTTGGGAACATTTTACCTGATTCGCAGTGCATTCGGTGGGTATCATGCGGAGACGTCGCCGGTCTGCATGCTCGTCAGCTATGGTGGCTGGGGTGCGGTCATGATACTTTCACGGTACATGGAAGCATATGCGGAAGTACCACTCGTGCTTTGGATTGTGCTCGCCGCAGATCTGTGTGTATTTGCGATACTCGGTCCGGTTGCACATGCCAATAAGCCACTGACCGCAGTGCAGAAAAAGCGGAACAAACGAAACGGATTTCTCGTTTTAGGGATTGGCTCTTTGCTGGCATTTCTTTGGAGATCATGTGTGATTGTTGGCACTGTGTATATTGGAACTGTAACCTTTGTAGCAGTGTTGGCAATGATAGGAAAAAGAAAGGTAGGTACAAGGTATGAAGAAGATTGAGGAACTTGTAGCAAAGATCGGTTACAACACTGCAAAGAAGACTGTAAATAGCGCATCTGCATGGCACAGCCATCAGGTAAAGGAGCCGGCAGCCGCACGCGCAAGCCTGCTCAAGGAAGCTTCTAAGTAAGAAGCACGCAGATAAGAAAGGGTAGATGTTCAGGTGCATCTGCCCTTTCTTTTCGTTTGCATTTTAAATATTGGTATGATAGAATAAGGCAACTGTGTGAGATGGGAGGACACAGAACTCGAAAGGTAAGAACCTTAGCGCCTGGTCCTGAGGGGACGGAAAAAACTCAGGATGACGAGGAGAAACGTGATCGAAAGATTCGGCGGATGCGTTTCCGCACAAGCTGAGTGCGTATACAGAAAAAAATATGCGGGTAACTGCAAAACAAAGTTCTGTAATCAGTAATGGAATCATAGAAAATTAAAAATAGAATAGAGGTAGATATTATGTGTGGAATTATTGGTTTTACGGGGAATGAACCAGCGAAGGATATTATCATCGGCGGCTTGGAACGGTTGGAGTACCGCGGATATGACAGCGCAGGATTAGCACTTTTGTCGAACGATCAGATTCAGGTGCGCAAGCGTACCGGTAAGGTAGAGGAGTTACGGAAGCTCTGCGAGGCAGAGAAAATGCCTGCTACCTGTGGAATCGGTCATACAAGATGGGCAACCCATGGTGGGGTAACGGACGTGAATGCACACCCACACCGTGTCGGAAAGGTCGTACTGATTCACAATGGTATCATCGAGAATTACCGTCAGATTGTGACAGAGTACGGACTGGCTGACCAGCTTGTATCAGAGACAGATTCTGAGGTCGTTGCGGCGCTTTTGAACAAGTTTTATGAGGGTGATCCGGTCAAGGCAATCAAGAAGACAGTGAAGGTACTTTCCGGTGCATTTGCACTTTGTATTATGTTCCAGGATATCCCGGATACAATCTACGCGATCCGGAACGTCAGCCCGATGGTTGCAACGTCCTGTGAGAGAGGTTCGGTTATCGCTTCCGATCTGACCGCATTAATCGAGTTCTCAAAGGAGTATTTCGTAGTACCGGAGTATCACATTCTGACACTCAAAAAGGACGGTATTGATATTCAGGATCTGAAGGGAAACAAAGTAACCCCACAGATGTTGACTGTAAACTGGGATATCACAAGTGCACAGAAGGGTGGTTACCCATTCTTTATGCTCAAGGAAATCTATGAGCAGCCGGATGCAATCCGCAATACGATTGCACCACGTATCAATCAGGAACTTCCGGATTTCACAGAGGATGGAATTGACGATGCAATATTTAAGGATTGCAAGCGTATTTCTATTGTGGCATGTGGTACAGCGATGCATGCAGGTATGGTTGGAAAGCATCTGATCGAGAAGAAGCTTCGGATTCCGGTGCATGTAGATTGTGCTTCCGAGTTCCGGTATAAAGATCCGATTATCGATGAGGAGACTTTGACAATCGTGCTTTCCCAGTCGGGCGAGACGATTGATACGTTAGAGGCATTGAAGCTTGCGAAAAATCGCGGTTCCAAGGTGCTTTCTATCGTCAATGTGAAGGGAAGCACAATCGCAAGAGAAAGCGATTATGTATTATATACACATGCAGGTCCGGAGATTGCGGTTGCATCGACGAAGGCATATACGGTACAGGTCGCAGCGATGTATCTGATCGCATGCCGGATCGGATTGGTGAAGGGACTTATCACAGAGCATGATGCAAAACGCTTTATGACAAAGCTTACAAATGCATCAAATATTGTTGAGGAAACTCTGAAATGCGCGGATGATATCAAGCGCGTGGCAGATCATATCAAGTTTGCAACCGATACGTTCTATATCGGAAGAGTTGAAGCAATTGCAAAGAAATCACAGAATATATATCGGAAGAGGTTTGGACTACACGATGAGCTTAGAGGCGGCATTGAAGTTAAAGGAGATTTCTTATGTGCACGCCGAAGCATATGCGGCAGGAGAGCTCAAGCATGGAACAATCGCATTAATCTCTGAGAATGTTCCGGTTATCGCGCTGGCGACCCAGGAGGATGTCTATGCGAAGGTCATCTCGAATATCCGTGAGGTAAAGGCAAGAGGTGCGTATGTTGTGCTTGTCAGCATGGATGAGGAAGTGAATGATCCAAGTATCTGTGACCAGCATATCCGCCTTCCGAAGATGGATAGTGAGTTTACATCCTTTGCAACAGCGGTTGTATTGCAGTTAGTTGCATATTATACATCCGAGGCAAAGGGACTGGATGTGGATAAACCGAGAAATCTGGCGAAGTCTGTAACGGTAGAGTAATTAATGCTACATATATACAACCCCCATTCGTACTTCTTGTGCAGAATGGGGTGTTGTGTTTATACCAGAGAATATTTGTATTGTAAGGAATGAAGAAACAGGATGAAAGATTTGACAAAAGGCTACCCGGCAAAGGTGATAATTTTATTTGCCATCCCGATGATATTCGGCAGCATATTTCAACAATTATATAATATTGCGGACAGTAAGATTGTAAGTACATTTGTTGGCACCGAAGCGTTTGCGGCTGTCGGTGCCACAAGTGTTGTATCGAACACTTTAATCGGATTTTTGAATTCCCTGACACTTGGATTTGCGATTCCGATTGCGAACAGTTTTGGAGGAAAGGATTATAAGCGGATGCGCCGCATGGTGGCAGGTACTGTGTTGCTGACGCTGGCAGGGGCAGTTGTGCTTACCGTGTTAATCTTGCTTTTGATTCCTGCGATTCTGAAACTTCTGGCAACACCGGAAGATATTATGAGCCCGGCACTTGCGTATGTGCGAATCATTTTATATGGCATTATATTTGTGTCTGTTTATAACATGTGTGCAAATGTACTGCGCGCGGTTGGCGACAGCCGGACGCCGCTTTATTGTCTGATTATTTCCGTGTTCGTGAATATTGGACTGGATCTGCTGTTTGTGAATGGATTTCATATGGGGATTCAGGGTGCTGCCTGGGCGACAATCATCTCGCAGGCACTTTCGGCAGTGCTTTGTCTTGGTTATATCCTGCTTAAGTTCCGGGATATTATACCGGAGAAGGACGAGTGGAAACCGGTGGAAGGACAGTACAGTGAGCTTCTTACGACGGGGCTTGCAATGGGATTTATGTCGCTTGTTGTGAATTTCGGAACGATTGTGCTGCAAGGCGCAATCAATGGATTGGGAACGGCAATCGTTGCGGCGCATACAGCGGCAAGAAAAGTGTTCGATATATTTACGGTATCACTTTATTGTCTGGGAAATGCAATGACAACCTTTGTAAGTCAGAATATGGGAGCCGGGGAACCGGCACGTATTCGCAGAGGGATTCGTCATGCCGTTGTTATAGCAACGGGAATAACAACGGTACTTGTAATTATCTGCTTTGCATTTGGCAGACCGGTATTTACATGGCTTGCGTCTACCGATAATCCGACAATTGTAGATTCTGCGGTGATGTATTCCCGGATCAGTATTGTGTTTTTCTATGTGCTCGGACCGCTATTTATTCTGCGGTGCAGTCTGCAGGGGATGGGGCGGAAGGTAATACCGGTGTGCTCGAGCGTTGTTGAGATGACAATCAAGGTACTTTCTGCAACGATTCTAGTGCCGCGGCTTGCTTATTTCGGTGTGGCACTTACGGAACCGATTAGCTGGGTCTGCATGACGATTCTGCTGACGGTGGCTTATTTCGCGAAGCCGCCGGAACAGATGTTGCGAAAGTCCGCTTAAAATGGTATAATAAGCATTATATAGGCTGTGTTCACACAAGCCGGAATAATGCGGAAAACACATTATAAATTCGTCAAAGAAGGTGAAACAGATGTCAAGACTGAAGACTCCGAAAAAACCGAAGAAGGCAAAGCCTGCGAAATCACTTTACAGAGAACCTGCAAAGCGTATGTCGCGCAAAGAGCGGAAGCTTAAGGAAAAACGAAGAAAGCAGATAAATAAGCATATTGATCATGCTATGGGATTTATAGCAATTGCTTTATGCACCGTTTCAGCAATCTTGGACGTAAAGAACAACAAAGACTCATAAAAAGAGGATGGAAGAGGAAAGGAAGAGAACAGAACAATGAAGAATTTTGAAGGATTACTTGAGCAGATTAAATCATGCAGCAAGAAGAAGCTTGCCGTAGCTGTTGCACAGGATGATGCAGTCCTTGAAGCAGTAAAGGCAGCAAAGGATAAAGATATCGCGGATGCGATTCTGGTCGGAGATGCTGATAAGATCAAGGAAATCGCTGCAAGCATGGATATGAGTTTAGAGGGTTTTGAGATTATTGACGTGAAGGATCCGACAGAAGCAGCCCTGACAGCAGTCAAGCTTGTACATGATGGAGAGGCAGATATGTACATGAAGGGTCTCATTGACACAAAGGGATTCCTGAAGAGTGTACTCAATAAGGAAGTGGGACTTAGAACCGGTAAGGCTTTGTCACATGTATGTCTGTTTGAGATTGAAGGCTTCGAGAAGATGTTCTTCCTGACTGATGTTGCATTTATTCCATACCCAACATTGGAGGACAAGGTGGATATTATCAGCAACACAGTTGCAGTTGCACATGCATGTGGTATCGAGTGTCCAAAGGTAGCTCCGCTTGCAGCGGTAGAGGTAGTAAATCCGAAGATGCCTGTTACAGTAGACGCAGCTGAGCTTACAAAGATGAATGAAGAGGGTAAGATTACAGGCTGTATCGTGGACGGACCGCTTTCCATGGACCTTGCAATTGATCCGGAAGCTGCAAAGCATAAGGGAGCAACGAACCGTAAGATTGTCGGTGATGCAGATATCTTACTGTTCCCGGACATTCACGCAGGTAATATCACATACAAGACACTGGTTCACACAGCAAAGGTTAAGAATGGCTGTATCTTAACAGGTACAAAGGCACCGGTTATCCTGACATCCCGTTCCGATACATTTGAGACAAAGGTAAATTCCATTGCCCTTGCAGCAATCGTAGCTGAGAACTTAAAGAAAAACAAATAAATTATAAGCATAAATAAGCAGGAGGATAATAAAATGAGTTATAAGTCATTGATCATCAATCCAGGTTCTACATCTACAAAGATTGGTGTATTTGAAGATGAGACATTGTTGTTCGAGGAGACACTGCGTCATTCGACTGAGGAGATTGCACAGTACGATTCGATCGTTGCACAGAAGGATTTCCGTAAGGATGTCATCGCTAAGGTTTTAGCTGAGAATAATTTCGATATTAAGACACTGGATGTTGTTGTAGGCCGTGGTGGTCTGCTTAAGCCAATTCCGGGTGGTACATACACAGTTACCGATGAGCTGGTAAAGGACTTAGTAGAGGCAAAGCGTGGTGAGCATGCATCAAACCTCGGTGGTATCCTGGCAAAGGATTTCGCTGATGAGCTTGGAATCCCTGCTTATATCGTAGACCCGGTTGTTGTTGACGAGTTACAGGATGTTGCAAGACTTTCCGGACATCCGGAGCTTCCTAGAACAAGTATCTTCCATGCATTAAATCAGAAGGCAGTTGCAAAGCGTTATGCAAAGGAAGTTGGTAAGAAGTACGAGGATTTGAACCTCATCGTTGTTCATATGGGTGGCGGTGTTTCCGTAGGTGCCCATACAGGCGGTAAGGTTGTAGATGTATTCAATGCATTGGATGGCGATGGTGCATTCTCTCCGGAGCGTGCCGGTGGTGTTCCAAATGGTGAGTTGGTTCGTCTGTGCTATTCAGGAAAGTACACAGAGAAGGAAATGATCAAGCAGCTCGTCGGTAAAGCAGGCTTCAATGCATACTGCGGTTCCAACGATGCAAGAGATATCGAGGCTATGGCAAAGAATGGTGACAAGCATGCACAGCTTGTATTTGATGCATTCTTATATCAGGTATCGAAGGATATCGGAGCACAGGCAGCGGTTCTTTCTGGTAAGGTTGATCAGATCATCCTGACAGGTGGTATCGCATATGGCAAGTATGCAACCGAAGAGATCACAAAGAGAGTACAGTTCATCGCACCTGTTACCGTATACGGTGGCGAGGACGAGCTTCTTGCTCTGGCACAGGGCGCACTTCGTGTATTAAATGGCGAGGAAGAAGCAAAGGTTTACTAAGCGTAGACATATAGTTGGAGGGATAGAATGGACGAAAATAACACACAGCAGCCGGGGGGATTCCCGGATACGACTGGATATGTGAATCCACAGCAGCCGGATACGACCGGATATATGAATCCACCACAGTCAGACATGACTGGATATGCAAATCCGCAACAGCCGGATATGACTGGATATTACGGACAACAGCCGGGACAGCCGGACATGACTGGATACTACGGACAGCAGCCGGGACAGCCGGACATGACTGGATACTACGGACAGCAGCCGGGACAGCCGGACATGACTGGATATTACGGACAGCAGTCGATGCAACCACAGACAGGCGGTAAGAAACCGAAGAAGCCAATGACAAAGGGCAAGCTGGGCGCATTGATCGGTGCTGGCGTTGCAATCGTTGCACTGGTTGTATGTGGCGTCATTTTCCTTCCAAAGCTTTTTAAGTCGGACAAGGAAGTCGTATTAGATGCGATGGAAGAGACATTTTCTTCCTACAGCACTGGCGGAGAGAGAAACGATGTAGTCGGATTCGATGAGGTGATGAAGGCGTATAATGAGAAAGGTGGAGATAGCAGTCTCAACCTGACATTTAACGCTGGTGAAGGTGAAAATGCTTACGCAATCGGTTGGAATCAGAATAACGCAGTGGATCAGAAAAATAAGAAGCTTTCTGCAGATGGCGCGATAACGATCGGTGGCGATGATCTTCTGTCGTATGAGGTTTTTGGCGATGAAGATACGATGACAGTCGGTATACCGGAGTTGCTTGCAGGTTATCTTGTATACCCGGCGGACGATCCGATGGGCGCGCTTGCGAATTCACCAGCCGGACAGTCACTTGGTCTGGACGCATCGGCACTTACCGGATACAGTTTAAACGCATTTGCATCTGGTTCTGATGGATCAGGTCTTACAAGTGGATATGTGAGTGCGCTGGAGACAATCTGGGATGCTGCAGAATTTAAGAAGCAGGGAAGTGCCAAGATCACAGTCAATGGCGAGAATGTAACAGCCAAGGAATATTATGTGACATGGGCAAAGGAAGATCTGCAGGATGCGTGTGTATCTGCGATCGATGGTTTGACAGAAGCGGTAACAGGTTCGCAGGATACGCTTGATCAGCTTGGTATGAGTGCAGACGACTATACATATTATATGGATCAGTTGAAAGCGGCTGTGCCAAGTGTCATTAAGCATGATCTGTGTGTGAAAGTATATGTGAAGGGCAAGAGAGCTGTTAAGATCACATGTAGCGATAAGATCAACATCTTGAATATGGTGAAGATCGATTATGATTTTTGGCTGGATGCTGGTAAGGATGATCTGTCAGGAAACTTAAGTTTTGACGTGTCAGACACTTCCGTTGGCGTGAAGTTCGAGGCACATGATATCAGCGGAAATACATATGGAAATGTAAAGGCATTTGCCGGTGACAAGGAGATTGGACTGGATTTCACAAAGGATGTTGTAGAGTCTGGTGATACAGTTACGACAAAGGTAAAGATCTCCGCTTCTTCGTACCTGTCTGTTGACTGGGAGAAGACATTTAACAAGGCGGACAATACATTTGAGAATACGGTTAATGCCAATATTGTAGGCGCAGATACCTATGTGTTTAATTACAAGGGTGCTTACAAAGACATCAACAAGGGTGTCGGCTATACTGTGGCGATTGATTCGTTCGAGCTGAAGGCAGCCAACCAGACGCTCTGCAATGGAAGTATTGATACAACGATCGATACATCGAAGATTTCTGTACAGGAGATGGATGCAAGCAAAAAGGTGTATGATCTTGCAACCATGACAGAGGACGATCTGCAGACATTTGGTGAAGAAAGCCAGAAGTTGATGGATGCTTGGGTAGAGCGTTTATCTGACAATACAGCATTTGTAAATCTGATAGATGCATTGAACAGTCTGTTTGGAACAAATTCCGATCTGCTTAATCAGGTGGAAGAGGATATCGACGAAGACACAGCTACCTATAGCGATGCAGATTTCAGCGACGATAATACAGATGAGATTACCCTCGATAATGCATCAGTTATGACCTATGATGGAAGTGCGAAATACAAGATCAAGGGATGTATCGACGGATTTAACTTCGAGTATGCGAATGAGTATGGTGTTATGTTTGAGACAGAGCAGGTATCTACGATACAGTATGGGTTATATACTGCAGAATCTGCATCTGACGCATTGGATTCTGTCTATTATGATATGTCCAACATCGACAGCTACGAGATTCTGGATACACAGTTAAACCAGACAGCGAAAGTAGAAGACAAGGATGTGCTTTATAACGTACAGACTTATAACGCATTCCAGATGAAATGTATGGATGTTACAGCCGTGATCGAAGTAGAACCGGGTGTGTTCCTGAGTATGGAAGCAAGCATCTATCTGGATGACGATGACTATACTGTGGAGCAGCTGTTGCAGGCACTGGAATCCAAGTACTATGAGAAGATACAGTAAAAATAGAGGAAAATTATATGATTCGTTATTGTAAGATCAAACATTGTATCATCGGCTTTGACCGGCCGAAGATCTGTGTGCCGCTGGTCGGACGGTCGGCGGAGGAGATCATAGCGCAGGCGGATCAGATAAGACAGTCACAGAGAAGCTCTGCCATTGATATGGTGGAGCTTCGTGGCGATTATCTGGATATTTTGCCTGACTATGAAGTGTTAGATAGATTGCTTGCGAAGGTAGCAGAGATTCTGCCAGAAAAAGTGTTGTTATTTACGATCCGGAGTGAAGCGGAGGGCGGCGAGAAGCTTGCCTTTACCACGCCGACGATCTACGAGATCAACCGGCACGTGATTGAAAAAGCAACGGCAGATATGGTGGATATCGAGTTATTCTCCGGGGCAGAGCAGGCAGAGGAAATGATCGGGATTGCAAAGGAAAAAGGGGTAAAGATCATCATGTCAAATCATGATTTCCAGACCACACCGGATGCATCCACGATCGTGAACCGGCTGCGCAGTATGCAGGATCTTGGCGCGGATGTTGCAAAGATTGCTGTGATGCCGGAGAATAAAATGCATGTGGTGAATCTGCTTGCTGCAACGGCTATGATGCAGGAAGCGTATGCAGAGGTACCGGTTGTCACGATGTCGATGGGGAAGATGGGGGCAATCAGCCGGATCAGCGGTCAGGTGTTCGGCAGTGCAATCACATTTGCAAGCTTTGCGGAGGCATCGGCACCCGGACAGATTCCGGTTGACAAGATGGACGAAGCACTTACATTGATAGAGAAATATTGTAACTAGGGGACAAGAAAGCAGAAAGACAGGAGGAGGTTTTTCTGCTTTTTATTTACGAGGGGGAGAATGTGTTGAGGGAAAGAAAAATTGTGTTGTTTGTCATGGGGGATGAAGAGATATTAGAACGTAGTCGTATGGTTGTAAGTCAGTTAGCGCTGGAATATTCTGTGAAGATTGCCAGAAATTATAGTGCGGCCTATAAGATTATTGTAGAGCATCAGGTTGATGTAATGGTGTGCGGGCCAGCGGAGGAGCAGTTTCACCAGAATATTGTAGATGCATACCGGTTTATGGAGTCAGCGCGCAGGTTGAAGCGTTATCGGGATACGCCTATGATATTGATATCTGACGTGGAAGATCCGAATGGTTATTGTGATAGGGAGCTGTGTTGTTTTGCGGTAATTGATACTTTGTCGCTCGAACATCGGTTGTGTGAAACACTTGTACAGGCTCTGGAGGAACTCTGGTGCACGAGTCCGCACACATGTCCGATGCTGCGGCAGGATAAAATAGAGGCACGAATGCTGTATATCCAGAACCAGAATGTGATATACCCGATCCAATGTGCCAAGGTCAGTCATATACTGGCATCTAACCGGTCGATGGAGGTCTGTCTGAATAATGGTGGGAAATATCCTGTGAGATATGTTACCCTGCAACAGCTTCTGGAGGCTGCCGATGTATGGTATTTCCTGCAATGTTCCCGCAGTGGAATCATTAATGCAAACTATGTACGCAATATTGATTATACAAACCGCGTTATTACGATGTGCAATTCGGATCAGATTGCAATTGGATCGACGTATGTGAGGTCGCTGCATGAACAGTTTCCGACGATGCAGGAGTTATGGCAGCGGAGACAGAATCGTTGTATGTTTTTTGAATGAACCGGCAAACATATATATGAATGGAAATTAAAACACCGGACAAGGAGAAGCGTTCTCTCTGTCCGGTGTTTGTTAAATGTGCGCCTGGCAGCGTGCGTTACTAACGGAAATGATTATTCCATCGGATATTTGATCTGCCATGTATTTCTCAGTGAGTCGCAGATCTGCATGATGCGGAGTGTCTCTGCATGCGGCATCTCCGGGCATTCGGTCTGACCAACGATGATGGCATCTCTGGCAGCGATAAACTCGAATTCATAACCGGTTGTCTGCTTGTCCGGTTTCTTTGTCTCAAGCACAAGCTTGTGATCCTGATTGTAAATACGGAATGTCTCCGGACAGTTGATGTTGTCAATCTCGATATATCCGCGGTCACCATAGATTTTTGCATTGTTGTCAGGCTGGTACATCATTGTGACAAATGCGTTTGCACATCTGCCACCTTTGTATGAAATCTGCAATGCTTCCTGCGCATCCACGCCTGTGTCAAGCTTGGCACAGGTAGAACCGATCATCGGAGGTTCGCTGCCATAGATCATGGAGATCAGATTGAGCGGATATACACCAAGATCAAGCAGTGCACCACCGGCAAGCTCCGGCTTGGTCAGCCGTTCTTCTCTCAAAAGGGAATAACCGAGGGAACAGGTAATGTTGTTCACACGTCCAATCGCACCCTTCTGGATGTACTCTGCCATCAGGCGGTACATTGGCATGAAACGAATCCACATTGCTTCGCCGCAGAACAGGTTCTTCTCTTTTGCAAGGTTCAGAACTTCCTCGGTTGTAGCGGCATTGTAAGAAAATGCTTTCTCGACAAGCACTGGTTTTCCTGCATTCAGACAAAGTTTTGCGTGCTCTGCATGATGGGAATGAGGGGTTGCGATGTAGATGAGTTCGACATCCGGATCCGCCACAAGTTCCTCATAAGAACCATAGTATTTTGTAACGCCATGTTCTTTGGCAAATGCTGCTGCTTTTTCTGTATCGCGGGAAGCAATCGCGTATGCTTCGAATGCATCCAAATCCTTTAATGTATCTGCAATAACACCGGCAATCTTTCCGGCACCCATAATTCCAACTTTAAAATTGATCATATGAAACTCCTTCCGTGTCAGCTTTTGACGATCTGCGTTTATTATACCAAAATTACAGTCGTATGTCATTTCCTTTTTACAAAAATGAAGGAGCAAGTTTTCACGGAATGGATAACAAAATATATTTATAACTGGCGGAAGTGACATGGCAGGGTTTTATTGACATTTTCGTGGGTTATGCGTTATACTGAAAACTTGGATAGGTCTGTGAATCAGACGGAAATCTATTTTTATGACAGATACAGATATGCATGAAAATCAAACATAATAAGAAAGGAAATATAGAAGTATGTACGAAAAGGTTTCTACAAAGCTGGACTTCACCAGCCGGGAAGAAAAAGTACTCAAGTTCTGGAAAGAGAACGAGATCTTCGAGAAGAGTATCGAAGAGAAGAAAGACCTGCCGACTTATACATTTTATGACGGCCCTCCAACTGCAAACGGCAAGCCGCATATCGGCCATGTGCTGACACGTGTGATCAAGGATATGATTCCGCGTTATCAGACAATGAAGGGTCATAAGATTATCCGTAAGGCCGGATGGGATACACATGGTCTTCCGGTTGAGCTTGAAATCGAGAAGGAGCTTGGTATCGATGGCAAGGAGCAGATCGAGGCGTATGGCTTAGATCCGTTTATCCGCAAATGTAAAGAGTCCGTATGGAAATACAAAGGTATGTGGGAAGAATTCTCCAACAAGGTAGGATTCTGGGCAGATATGGATAATCCGTATGTCACATATCACAATACATTTATCGAGTCCGAATGGTGGGCATTGAAGAAGATCTGGGACGACGGACTTCTCTACAAGGGATTCAAGATCGTACCTTATTGTCCACGTTGTGGAACACCGCTTTCGTCACATGAGGTAGCACAGGGGTATAAGACAGTCAAGGAACGTTCCGCTGTGGTACGTTTCAAGGTGATCGGTGAGGATGCGTATTTCCTTGCATGGACGACAACACCTTGGACACTTCCAAGTAATGTGGCACTCTGTGTGAATCCGGATGAGAACTACTGCAAGGTAAAGGCAGCAGACGGCTATACTTACTACATGGCAGAGGCTCTGCTTGACAAGGTACTTGGCGGCATGGCAGAGAAGCTTGTCAAGGAAGAGAAGATTGCAGAGGGAACACCTGCATATGAAATCCTCGAGACCTATAAGGGTAAGGAATTAGAGGGCAAGGAATACGAGCCGCTTTTTGAGTGCACAAAGGCGTATGTGGCAAAGCTTCCACAGAAGGGACATTACATTACATGCGATTCCTATGTAACGATGTCCGATGGTACCGGTATCGTTCATATCGCACCGGCATTTGGTGAGGACGATGCAAACGTCGGAAGAAAATACGACCTTCCATTCGTTCAGTTTGTCGATGGCAAGGGTGATATGACAAAGGAAACACCTTACGCAGGATTATTCGTAAAGGATGCAGATAAGCCGGTACTCGTAGATCTGGAGAAGGCAGGACTTCTGTTCGACGCTCCGAAGTTTGAGCATGAGTATCCACACTGCTGGAGATGTGACACACCGCTTATCTACTATGCGAGAGATACATGGTTCATCAAGATGTCCGCAGTGAAGGACAGACTGGTGAAGAACAACAACACTGTAAACTGGATTCCGGAAGGTATCGGTAAGGGACGTTTCGGCGCATGGCTGGAAAATGTTCAGGACTGGGGGCTGTCCCGTAACCGTTACTGGGGAACTCCACTGAATATCTGGGAGTGCTCTTGTGGTAAGCGTCATGCAATCGGTTCCATCGAGGAACTGAAATCCATGAGCGACAACTGCCCGGATGATATCGAGCTGCACCGTCCATACATTGATGCAGTGACGATCAAGTGTCCGGACTGTGGCGGCGAGATGAAGCGTGTGCCGGAGGTTATCGACTGCTGGTTCGATTCCGGTGCGATGCCATTTGCACAGTGGCATTATCCGTTTGAGAATCAGGATATCTTCGAGGACAACTTCCCGGCTGACTTCATCAGTGAGGCGGTTGACCAGACAAGAGGATGGTTCTATTCCCTGATGGCAATCTCCACATTGCTCTTTGACAAGGCGCCTTACAAGAATGTTATCGTGCTTGGTCACGTACAGGATAAGGACGGACAGAAGATGAGTAAGTCCAAGGGTAACGCGGTTGATCCGATGGATGCCCTGAACAAATACGGCGCAGATGCAATCCGCTGGTACTTCTACAGCAACTCCGCACCTTGGCTTCCAAACCGCTTCCATGAGGATGCAGTGGTCGAAGGCCAGAGAAAGTTCATGGGTACGCTCTGGAACACATATGCATTCTATGTACTGTATGCAAATATTGACGAGTTTGATCCAACGAAGTATACATTGGAGTATGACAAGCTGTCCGTGATGGACAAGTGGCTGTTGTCAAAGCTTAATTCTATGGTGAAGTCCGTAGATGATAATCTGGGCAACTACCGTATTCCGGAGGCAACCAAGGCACTTGCTGAGTTTGTCGATGATATGAGTAACTGGTATGTCAGACGTTGTCGTGAGCGTTACTGGGCAAAGGATATGCCACAGGATAAGATCAATGCGTACATGACACTGTATACAGCACTTGTGACACTCTGCAAGGCTGCAGCACCGATGATTCCGTTTTTGACAGAGGATATCTATCAGAACTTGGTTCGCACGGTAGATAAGAATGCACCGGAATCTATCCACCTGTGTGACTTCCCGGAGGTAAATGAGTCCATGATCGATCCGGAGCTTGAAGCAAGCATGGATGAAGTACTGAAGGTCGTTGTATTTGGTCGTGCCGCAAGAAATACTGCGAACATCAAGTCCCGTCAGCCGATTGCAAATATGTACATCAAGGCTGCAAAGACACTGGATGATTATTTCGTAGATATCCTGCGCGACGAGCTGAATGTGAAGAATGTAGAGTTCAAGGAAGACCTGTCTGCATTTACTGCATATTCATTCAAGCCACAGCTTCGTACCGTTGGACCAAAGTATGGCAAGCATCTGAACGCAATCAAGGAATACCTTGCAAATGTAGATGGCAACGCAGCGATGAGCGAGCTTAAGGCAAACGGCGTGATCAAGTTCACAGCCGATGATACAGAGATCGCACTGGCAGAGGAAGATCTGCTGATCGATGTAGCGAAGATGGAAGGCTATGTGACAGAGGGCGATAACTATGTAACGGTTGTTATCGACACAACCCTGACACCGGAGCTGATTGAGGAAGGCTATGTGCGTGAGGTGATCTCCAAGATCCAGACGATGCGTAAGGATTCTGACTTCCAGGTAACAGACCGCATCAAGGTCTATGTAACCGGCAATGCGAAGATCGCAGAGGTTATGGAGAAGAACGCAGATGAGATCAAGCGAGTCGTACTTGGCGATGCATTTGTGATGGATGCAGCGTGTGACAACTCAAAAGAGTGGAACATCAACGGCGAGAAAGTTACGATCGGCGTGGAAGTAAGTAAATAAAATAATAAGTAAAGTTCTGCAAATCAAACAGAGGATTTGCAAGCAAATTGTATAAAATTTTTTGTTAATTCACACATTCATGGGCAGATGTAACGAAAAATACATTTTTCATTGTATCGTGTAATTATGTCTGCTACACTGAATGTGTTGGAATGGGGCAGGGATGCCCTGAAATGACATGTCTGCGACGGGAGAGTATCGCGTAGAGAATTAGGATTGTATGCCGGATGATGGTGTGCTGCCGGATAAGCTACGATAACGGTAATGAGAGGATTAGCAACGGGGATGATATGGACATGTTACGTAAGATAAGTGTGGGCATTTTCGGATGCACATACGCACATAAACAAGGAGGATTAATTCTATGAAGAAGATGGCTGATTTCGATAAGGAAAGCTTCAAGAAGGACGTCATTAACAACGTTAAAAACCTTTTCCGTAAGACTATCGATGAAGCAACACAGGAACAGGTATTTCAGGCAGTGTCCTACGCAGTGAAGGATCATATCATTGATCGCTGGATCGCTACGCAGAAGGCATACGAGGAGAAGAATGCAAAGACTGTTTACTACCTGTCTATGGAGTTCCTTATGGGCCGTGCACTTGGTAATAATATGATCAACCTCACATGCTATGAGCAGGTGAAGGAAGCATTGGCAGAGCTTGGCTTTGACTTGAATGTGATCGAGGATCAGGAGCCGGATGCAGCACTTGGTAATGGTGGTCTTGGCAGACTGGCTGCATGTTTCCTGGATTCCCTTGCTACATTGAACTACCCTGCATATGGTTGTGGTATCCGTTATCGTTACGGTATGTTCAAGCAGGCAATCGAGAATGGTTACCAGATCGAGAAGCCGGATAACTGGTTGAAGAACGGCAATCCATTTGAGGTAAAGCGTCCGGAGTATGAAGTAGAGGTTAAGTTCGGTGGCTATGTAGCGACAGAATGCAGAGAGGGAAAGAATTACTTCGTACACAAGGATTATCAGGCAGTTCGTGCGATTCCATATGATCTTCCAATCATTGGATATGGCAATAATGTTGTAAATACACTCCGTATCTGGGATGCAGAGCCGGTACAGGAGTTCAATCTTAATTCATTTGATAAGGGTGAGTATCAGAACGCAGTGGAGCAGGCAAACCTTGCCCGTAACATCGTTGAGGTACTTTATCCAAACGATAACCATTATTCAGGTAAGGAGCTTCGCTTAAAGCAGCAGTACTTCTTCGTATCCGCTTCTGTACAGAGAGCAATCCTGAAGTTCAAGGAGAACAACGCAGATATCCATGATCTTCCAAACAAGGTTACATTCCAGCTGAACGATACACATCCAACTGTAACAGTAGCAGAGCTTATGAGAATCCTTGTTGATGAGGAGAATCTTGAGTGGGATGATGCTTGGGATATCACTTGCAGAACATGCGCATATACAAACCATACAATCATGGCTGAGGCACTTGAGAAGTGGCCAATCGACCTCTTCCAGAAGCTTCTTCCTAGAGTATATCAGATCGTAGATGAGATCAACCGTAGATTCGTTCTTAAGATTGAAGATATGTATCCGGGCAACCAGGATAAGGTTCGCAGCATGGCTATCCTCTATGATGGTCAGGTTAAGATGGCTCACCTTGCTATCGCCGGATCTTACTCCGTAAACGGTGTTGCTAAACTTCATACAGAAATCTTGAAGAAGCGTGAGCTTCGTGATTTCTACGAGATGCGTCCGGAGCAGTTCAACAACAAGACAAACGGTATTACACAGAGAAGATTCCTTCTCCATGCAAACCCATTGCTTGCTGACTGGGCTACAAAGAAGGTCGGCGACGGCTGGATCACAGATCTTCCGGTACTTGAAGGTCTGAAGAAGTACGCAACAGACAAGAAGGCTCAGAAGGAGTTCATGGACATTAAGTACAAGAACAAGGTTCGTCTGGCTGAGTACATCAAGGAACACAATGGTATCGATGTAGATCCGAACTCTATCTTCGATGTTCAGGTTAAGAGACTTCATGAGTACAAGAGACAGCAGCTTAACATCCTTCATGTTATGCATCTGTACAATGAGTTGAAGGCAAATCCGGATATGGATTTTGAGCCGACAACATTTATCTTCGGTGCAAAGGCAGCAGCTGGTTACAAGACAGCAAAGCTTACAATTAAGCTGATTAACTCTGTAGCAGACGTGATCAACAATGATAAGTCTATCAAGGGCAAGATCAAGGTTGTATTCATCGAGAACTACCGTGTATCAAACGCAGAGATCATCTTCGCAGCAGCAGATGTATCGGAGCAGATCTCAACAGCTTCCCGTGAGGCTTCCGGTACAGGTAACATGAAGTTCATGTTGAACGGTGCTGTTACACTTGGTACGATGGATGGTGCAAACGTAGAGATCGTAGAGGAAGTTGGTAAGGAGAACGCATTTATCTTTGGACTTTCAGCTGAGGAAGTAATGAAGTATGAGAAGGATGGCGGTTACTATCCAATGGACATCTACAATTCAAATCCAAAGGTTAAGAAGGTTCTTGACCAGCTGGTAGATGGAACTTACTCAAATGGCGATAAGGAATTGTTCCGTGACTTATATGATTCTCTTGTAATGAAGGACGTATACTTCACATTGAAGGATTTCGATTCTTATGCAGATGCACAGAAGCGTGTAAACAAGGCTTACAAGGATAAGGCTAACTGGGCTAAGATGGTTATGCTCAACACTGCTTGTGCAGGTAAGTTCTCTTCTGATAGAACAATCGAAGAGTATGCACAGGAGATCTGGAAGCTTGAGAAAGTAGAAGTTACATTGTAATTTTATAGATAGGAATATATGAGCGGCTGTGCGTGCACATGCCGGTTATATGGGAGAAGGCTGTCACCGATGGTGGCAGCCTTTTTTGGAGTAAAGCAAGCTGGATTAGGAAGAAAATAGTAGAATGGAGGGAATTCCCCCATTTATGCGGTGCATTTGACGACCGCTAATCAGAGCAAGATGCGCAGAGCGCATCTTGTCTCTGTGGATATTGGGGCGGATTGGGTAGAAAGTGGCAGAGCGGGAGAAAATCCCCAACCGGAAGGTAAAGAGAAGCAAGCAGGTTGGGTAGAAAATGGCGGAACGGGAGAAAATCCCCAACCGGAAGGTAAAGAGAAGCAAGCAGGTTGGGTAGAAAGTGGTAGAGCGAGAGAAACTCCCCAACCGGAAGCTACGAGAAGTAGTGCTCGATGATATGTAGGACAAGTTCAGAATCAAGTGGCGTTTGAAGCGACTCATATGTAAGAATCAAATTGCCGTCAGGATAGATATTGTTCCGGCAATAACGTCGGATTTTCGTTAAGGCATTGTCGAGATAGTCTTCCTCCCCCATCATTCCTAAGTGCTCCCAATAATATATTTTCTTTGTGACAGGATGTCGGATCGTGAAGTCCGGATAGACAGTATGAGATCCAAGTTGCAAACATGCTTCATATCGAAAAGGAATTTGCTTTGAAAATAGGGCATTGGCAATAAGAACTTCTGATTTGGAACGTACCAGAATCCCCGCATAAGTATTATGAATTAATTTTTCTGGATAGTTATTGGATCTTTGATAGTCGGTTGTTGACCATGAAACTTCATCATTGAAAACTGCTGAAAGTAGAAGATTGTGATAGGAAGAATCTGGAGATAGAAGTTTGTCAATTCTTCGTGTGTGTGGTGGTGCAATTTTCAAGCATTTTTTTAGAAATGTAATTTCATCCAAATCATCTTTTAGACGGGCGAGATAGTATTTTTTCTGCATTAATTTATTGGCTAATTTCTCTTGTGAGCGTGGCAGATAGTTTCGTTTCCCTTCAGATATTAAGTACCATCGAATGTATTGTTTGTCGCGTTCACAAGATATGTTTTCCTCTGGTAGATTCTTTAGCTTTTGCTGTATCCAGTGTACTTCAGCTAATAAATGTTCGAGTTCCTTTTGCATTTTTTGTACGTCCATAAAAACCTCCGTTGTTAAATAAAATAATTATAGTTTTTGAAATTGACTAGGAACATGACAGGAAACTGATAGAAAATGTCCCTAGTCAGAAAGAAAAATATGGGACCGGGGGAAGTAGAATCCGGGTCAGAAAAAGTGTTATGACATGACATAGTTTGATACAATTATGCCTGTTTCGTTATAATGTTCATTATGTAATAAAATAATGGGTAAAAATAAGAACATGTAGATAAATTCACTTTAGAAATTAAATGAATTAACCATATAGACAATAGCATGGATTATGATTGCTTGTAAAGAACTTTTTGAGTAAAAAATGCAAGTTTAGGAGATTTGCACAAATTCAAGTGGGAATATGCTGGGGGAAAATGGAGAAAATATAAGATTTGCACTAAACGAAGAACGAGTGATGAGGTTGCAACAGAGAAAAATCAAAAATATGTGATGAAGTTACAATATAGTAAATCCCAAAAGTATGTGACAGAGTAGTGGTAAAGTAAACCAAAAGGGAAAAAGCTCCAAATTGTAAGGAGTTTAATTAGGTTTATTAAAGTAGGTAATCTGTCAGAAACAAACTTAATTCCTTAAAATGGAACGCTCAATTATTCGGATAGAATTGGTTTCATGGACGCCGACATCATGCAATATCCAGATATATTACAATCGTATAACATGGAAACATTTGCATCTGAAATTCCACCGATGGCGTACACTGGAATAGAAACAGCATTGCAGATTGACTTCAGCCAGTCAATACCTCTTCCCGGAAGCCCTTTTTTACAATCCGTTGTAAAGATATGTCCGGCGGTGATGTAATCTGCACCATGTGATTCTGCAAAGACTGCGTCCTCTACACTGTGGATAGAGGTTCCGATCCTTTTGATGTGCGGATATTTTCTTCGGAAGCCGTCAGAAGATGTTGTTGCGGATGTAGTATTCTCATGGGACAGACCATTATCTGAAGTTATAACAGAGGTACCATGAGTCAGATCGTTATTTGAAGTTATAACAGAGGTACCAGAAGCATCAGAAGCCAGGACAGAACTATTAGATAGGGAATTCTGAAAATTATTTTGTCCTGAATTGCCTGATTGACAAAGTAAATTCGTAAACATGAAAAATGGCAGATGCAGATCTGTACCAAATTCTTCGGCAACCGCTGGAAAATTGTGTACAATGATGCGGGAGGACATTATGTTGAATCCATCGGAGCATATTGATTTTGTGAGGGTAGAATTATCTGATCTTGAGTTAATGGTGAGCGGATTCTTTGGAGATGTACAGTTATTGGAGGTCAAGTTAGTTGCGGAGCGATAGGAATGTTGGGCAGAGAAAATATCAGCGATAAATTCATGGTATTCCTCTACGCTTAGATCCTTTTCACGAACTAGAATTTTGTCGTAAGAATTATTGTTTAGAAGCACACGAATCTGGCGGGATAAGCAAGTGAGCGGTGTGTCCTCTGCACTTGCTAAGCCTGCCTGTTTGTATAATTCATAACATATAGTCCGGTTTGTTACTGCGATTCGTGTTTGTGTCATCATATTCTGTAATCCTTTCGAAAATATCATTTGATAATTGTAAATATTCCCTAGTCTTGATATGTCCGCTATGGCGTAGGTTGGGGGGGAGAAATTCATATTATAGGAAAAGTCCCCCAACAAGTAGGCGATTAAGCCATGGCAAATTGGGTAAAAAATTGAATAGTGCAAAAACCCCCCAATAAATAGGTAATTAGACTATAGCAAGTTGGGGAGAAAAACCGTATTGTAGGAAATCTCCCCAACAAGTAGACAATTAAATTAAGGAAACTTGGGTAAAAAATCTAAATAGCTAAAATTTCCCCAACCAATAACTAATAAAGCCATGATGCTACCAGTCTAAATTAGAATACCCAAAACCTAATTATGATACTCCTCCGTGTACAAGTAGTCGTTCAATACCGGCTGCATGCCCTGGGCGCGGATGGCATCGTAGATTTCCTCGAAGCTACGGTTGTCAGCAATCTCGAACTGCTCATCACCGGCATCTGCAGCATCAACCTGTGAACCGTCATTTACGCATGCGTGAGCAGCATCAGCCTGTGAACCGTCATTTACGCATGCGCGAGCAGCATCAGCCGGTGAACCGTTATTTGCGCATGCCAGACCATCGCCTGTCTGTGCGCTATTATTCACACTTTTCTGGATAGAATCTATCTTTGTTACTTCGTGTGCTTCGTATTTCTCCTTGTGGTCACCGATACCGGTCGATACACCTGCGGAAATCTTCGTTGCGGCGATGCGGATGATACCGTCACGGAAGCGCGCTTCCTCGCGGGAAGAAACTGTGATTGCTGCAAATGGAAGGAACAACCGGTAAGCACATAAGATCTGGCAGAGGACATTTTCGTGGACATCCTTTGGATTGATCTTGTCGTTGTTGATGATCGGACGAAGACGCGGACAGGAAATAGACATTTCCGCATGAGGGTATTTGCGCTGTAAATAATATACGTGCAGAGCTGTTGCAAGAGCATCTGTGTGGTAATCATCGAGCCCCAGCAAAGCGGAGAATCCGACACCACGCATGCCGCCGCGAAGCGCGCGCTCCTGTGCGTCAAAACGGTATGGCCATACACGCTTGTGTCCCATCAGATGAAGCGTCTCATATTTGTCTGGGTTGTAAGTCTCCTGAAAGACAGTGATGTAGTCGGCACCGCATTCGTGAAGATAGTGATATTCGTCGGTATTGACTGGGTAGATCTCCAGACCGATATTCCGGAAATATTTCCGCGCCAGCTTGCACGCTTCGCCGATGTATTTCACGTCACTTACGGCGCGGCTCTCGCCGGTCAGCATCAGGATTTCCTCAATGCCGGAATCTGCGATGACCTTCATCTCTGCTTCCATTTCTGCTTCGGTAAGCTTCTTTCTGTGAATGTGGTTGTAGCAGTTGAAACCGCAGTATACACAGTAATTCTCACAATAGTTCGCAATGTATAATGGCGTGAAAATGTACACACAGTCGCCGAAATGTGCCAACCGCTCCTTCTGTGCCAGAGCAGCCATTTCCTCCAAATGTGGAAGTGCGGCAGGGGATAAAAGTGCTTTGAAATCCTCAATGCCACAGTGTCCCTGCTTCGCATTTGCAAGGGCTGTGCGGACATCTGCGTCAGTGTAAGCGTTGTAATCATAGGACTGCATGGCTGCGCGCACCTTGTCCTTGATATCAGAATCCAGCACTTCCATGCCGTCCATATATTCCATATGGTTGGTGCGGGATGCCGGGTTTTCCTCCAAGTCCTTCTTGCGCTTCTGCGCTTCCGGGGAGAGGTAGGAATTATCTATCGTATATTCTTGTTCCATTCGTTATTTTCCTCCTATCGCAAAAATCCGGTCAGAGGATCGGAAGCTGCGCCGCCCTTGTCGAGTACGCGCCCAGGTCCTGCCAGATAAGCTTTACGACCGGCGATGATTGCATCCTTAAATGCGCTGGCCATCATCGGGATATCACCGGCAGTTGCAATCGCGGTGTTCGCCATAATGGCAGCGGCACCCATTTCCATTGCTTCACAAGCCTGTGAAGGGCGTCCGATACCGGCATCGACGATGATCGGGAGGTCGATCTCATCAATCAGAATCTGGATGAAATCCTTCGTTGCAAGACCCTTGTTGGAACCAATCGGCGATGCGAGCGGCATGATACAGGCGGCGCCTGCATTTGCCAGATCACGGGCAACATTCAGGTCTGGATACATGTAAGGCATAACGACAAAGCCTTCGTTTGCGAGGACTTCGGTCGCTTTGATCGTCTCCTGATTGTCAGGAAGCAGGTATTTGGAATCGCGCATGATCTCGACCTTGACGAAATCAGTGCCAGCCATTTTACGGGCGAGGCGGGCGATACGGATTGCTTCCTCTGCATTTCTTGCGCCGGATGTGTTCGGCAGCAGCGTTACGTTCTTCGGGATAAAGTCCAGAATATTCTCTTCTGGTCTGGTATTGGCACGGCGCAGGGCGAGCGTGACGATCTCGGCATCGGCATATTCGACTGCCGCACGGATCAGGTGGGAATTGTATTTTCCAGAACCTAAGATAAAGCGGGAATGAAACTCATGTCCGCCAAGCATGAAAACATCGTTGTTATTCTCCATATTTGAAACCTCCGTTTATAAAATATCAAAAAAGCCACGCGAAAAAACCACACCCGTGGTGGTGTGCCCCTTCGCGCAGCCATATATGACAAACACTCTGCTATTATTATAGACATTATACGGAATATGTCAAGCCGGAAGCAATCGCGAGCACACATACAAAAATACAGCATGCTGCTCCGCGTTTGTACATATAATAAAACGAGCAAGAAAAGGGTTGTTGTATATGAAAGTATTTCCATATATTTTAGTGGCGGTTGTCTGTGCAATCGTGGTGCCGTGTCTCGTCACATTCTGCGTGAATGGAAAGCAGGGGGACGGGACTGTCTCGCTGGAACGCATTTCAACCGGGAGAGATGTGCTGGTGCAGACGAAAGCGGGAAATGAGCTGGTGGATGTGGAAAAATATGTAGCGCATATCATGCCGGGAATCGTGGATGCAAGCGCGGATGACAGCTATTTGCAGGCACAGGCGGTCGCGCTTCGGACGAAGGTGTATTATGCGATGGGAGACGCGACCGTAATACAGGCGTCAGATCTGGAATTTCAATATTATACGGAAGAAGATTATATCGCAAAATGGGGCAGGGAGAATTACAAATCCGTCAAGGCGCGTTATGAGCGTGCGGTGATCGCCACCAAAGGAAAAATAATCGAGCAAAAAGAAAATAATTGAATAAAAGGAAAATAATGTGTCCATACTAGCATTAGCAAATCAAAAGGAGGCAGAGTATGGACCGATTCAAAGAATTTTTGCGGACAAAGGGACTGTATATTGCGATAGGCACAGGCGTTCTGGCGTTCGTTGGTCTGATGGTAATCTATAATTACAATACTTACAAAAGCGAGTTTGGAGTAGACAAGCAGACGGTGGATCTGAATGCACCGGAGGTAACAGAAACAACGGAACAGGTTGCTGAGACAAAGGTGGAGATGCCGGAAACAGCAGAGGCAAATTCCGATGAAGCAGTTGCTGGTGATACCGATGCGGACAATCAGACAGCACAGGAAATAGCTGCAAATGAAGATGCACAAAGTGTGGATACAGAAAACAGCGCAAATGAAAGCGCACAAAATACAGATGAAAGTACAAGTGACAGCAATGCATCATCTGAAGAGACTGCAGAGACAAGCAGTGATGGCGTGATCGTCAATGAAGATGGTGTGGTTGTTGCGAATGCCTACAACGAAGGTGGCACGCTCGTATGGCCAGTAGATGGAAAGGTCATCTTGCCATACAGCATGGACACAACCATATACTTCAAGACACTTCGTTCTTATCGTTGCAATCCGGGTATCCTGATCGCTGCAGATGAGGGAGAAAATGTATTGGCAGCCTATGAGGGCGTTGTCGAGTCTGTCAGCGAGGACAAAGAGCATGGAACGACGGTGACTGTAATCATGGGAAATGGATTCAAAGCAATCTACGGACAGTTGATGAATGTCACTGTCGCCGAGGGTGATACGATTACAACCGCGCAGAATATCGGCGAGGTTGCTCCTCCAAGCAGTTACTATACCGAGGAAGGTACACATGTATTTTTCGAGCTGATGAAGAATGGCGTGCCAATCAACCCAATGATTCTGATGCAGTAGTACTGATTATTGGGTGACTGTTGGGTAAAAAATGCAGTAGAATAAAAATTCCCCAGATGGAAGCTGGCTAGAAAGTGGCTGATTGGGGAATAAATTCATATAACAAAAAATTCCCCAACCGGAAGCTGCTTGAGAGCGTAAATGGTTGGGGATTTTTTAGTTTTTACGTATAATTTACCCAGTAAAACAGACACAGAAGTCAAATATTGGGGAAATTGTTATGAACCGGCGATTTTTCATCAATTACAGTTCAACACCAATTATGATTTATCACCCATCAAAGTTCATCGTCGACACAGTCTGCGCACTCTTCACACAAACCAGTAAACAATACAGATACGCCATCCACGCGGCATGGTGAGATTTCTGCAGCCTGTGCAATCAGATCATCCTCGAAATTCATATGGATATCACGCACGGCACCGCATTTCGTACATAAAAGGTGGGCATGTGGGTCGGTGCAGGCGTCGTAGTGATCGGTTTTTCCGTCTACATGCAGACGCAGAATCCTGCCGGACGCTGCCATCTGGTTTAAGTTCCGGTAGACCGTACCGAGACTGATCGTTGGGAGGTCGTTCCGCAAATACTGGTAGACAGCATCCGCAGTCGGGTGATCGGTTCTGCCCGTCAGAAAGTTTATAATTGATTCTCGTTGATGACTATATTTGCTTGTTGCCATAGATACCTCCGTTACTATATATACTAATACACTGTATGCACAATATATGAGCTAACACACTCTGAACAATATATGAGTTAACGTACTCTGCACATTATCTGTATACGAATAGTATTGATACTATATCATAAAATAGTAATAATTCTTATTATTTAGTATAGTGAATAATACACATTCTGTCAACCAAAAAATTATATAAAACGAGGAAAAGAATCTAGTAAAAACATAGAAAATCACAAGTATTTGTAAGTATTTGACTGATTTCGATTGACATAAAATTCCATCATTGTTATAGTAAATCTGTCTTGTTTACTAAATAAATATTTACCTAATAAAAGGAAGCGAATATATGAATTTCGGTATGATAACCGATGAATTAAATATGCAGGAGACGAAGCAGGTCATTCACTCCATTTTAAATGCCGGATGTGAGGCAAGCATCGTCATTGACCGTTCCAGCTTTGAGATTCTGTATCAGAATGACAAGGCGATTGAATTGATGGGGAATCGTGTCGGCATGATTTGTCATGAGGTGCTTTGTACGAAGGAAACTCCGTGTATGGACTGCCCGATGCAGCATATCAAGACACAGGCACCGCTGGTGCGGGAGCGTTATGAGGAGCTGCTTGATGGCGTGGCAACGTGGCGTTATCATGATATTGCATGGTTTGACGGTAGAGACGCTGTGCTTGCAACATTGGTCGCACTCGGCGACAATGAGCAGGTAGTTATGCAGAATATGATGGAGCAGGCAGTCAAGCTGATGGATCATACACCAGACGAGGTGGACAAGCTGACTGGCATTTCGAACCGGATTCGGTTTTATGATCAGACGCAGGTTGCGATTCAGGATTTATACAATAATTATGCAATTGTGTTGTTAGACATTGAGCGTTTTAAGAATATTAACGATATCCACGGTATTGCGGAGGGCGATCAGGTGCTCCGTTTTGTAGCGCGGGTATTGCAGGAGACATATGGCAATCAGAACAATTACGCAAGATTGCATTCGGATATGTTCGTCTTTTATATGAGCTATGATAAAAAGGGCGAGATCATCAAAGAGATTGAGAAGCTGCGCAAGAAGATCAGCAACAATCCATTCCAGTATGATATCGTGACAAAGTTCGGTATTTATCTGGTGAATGACCGAAGTATTCCGGTGAATCTGATGTGCGACCGTGCGATGATGGCAGAGCGTACCGTAAAGGGTAATATCATGAAGTTCTGTGCATTTTATGATGAGCATTACCGCGAGGAGATGCTGCGTGCCGGACAGATCGAGCAGGATATGGAGAAGGCGCTGACCGAGCATCAATATCAGATGTATCTGCAGCCGAAGTATCGTTTGAAGGACAACTCCCTGTGTGGTGCCGAAGTGCTTTGCAGATGGCAGCATCCAGAGAAGGGCTTGATTCCGCCGAACGATTTTATTCCGTTATTTGAGAAGAACGGCTTTATTTTGAAGCTGGATGAATACATGTGGGAAGAGGCGTGTAAGAATATCCGCCGCTGGTTGGATCAGGGACGTTCGGTTGTGCCGATATCCGTGAATATATCGAGATATCATATTCAGCACAACGATCTGGAAAAGGCGTTGATGGAGCTGATCCACAAATACGATCTCACACCGGATATGCTGAATCTGGAGATTACAGAATCCCTGTTTTTAGACAAGCCGGAGGAGCTGAATCGTGTGCTTGACCGTCTTCAGAAGCTGGGATTTAAGCTGGAGGTGGACGATTTCGGTTCCGGATTCTCCTCATTGAATCTGATTCGAAATATCTCGGTCGATACGATCAAGATCGACAAGGAATTCCTTGATAGTGAGATCGCTTCGGAGAAGGGCAAGATTGTGGTAAATCACACCATCGGTATGGCGAAGGATCTGCATTTGCAGGTAATCGCGGAAGGCGTCGAGACAAAGGCACATGTGGATTTCCTGAAGAATTCCAACTGTGATATCGCGCAGGGATTTTATTTTGCAAAGCCAATGCCTGTACCAGAGTTTGAGCGGATTGCTTTTTAACCCCGCTTATTAAAAATACGAATACTAGCTTGACATATAGTATAGGGCTGTTGTATATTTTCTGTATGAGAGTCACTTAGCCGATATGCAAGTGCAGTTATAAAATGAAATGTAAAAGGAGACTAATAGTATGTTAGAAAAGTTAAAGGAAATTATTGCAGACCAGCTTAGCGTTGACGAGAGCGAAATCGAACTCTCAACATCTTTCAAGGATGATCTTGGCGCAGATTCTTTGGATCTTTATGAGCTTGTTATGGCTTTGGAAGAGGAGTATGGTTGTGAGATCCCTGCAGATGACGTAGCTGCTATGGCAACTGTAGAGGATGTTGTTAATTACCTTAAGAACAACGGTATCGAGGACTAATCGGGACTTAGGACCGAATTTCTACATATGAGGGCATCACCTGTCGGGTGGTGCCTTTTTTATGTGGTGACTGCATACAAAAACAGCGGCTGCACGATGTGCAGCCGCTGCTATTTTTATCTGTGAATTGTCTCGTTAGTTATCAATTAACCAAGAACAACCTCAACCTTATGAGCCTTGCCATCACCAGCAACAGGGATTACATTTCCGTCGATTGCCTTGCCATCAACAGTCATGCTCTTAACACCCTTGCATACGTGATCTGGGTTCTTAACCTCGATATCATATGTGTCGCCACGGAACTGACGGGAAGCCTTCAAACCATCCCAAGCAGAAGGGATAGAAGGATCAATCTTCAAACCGTCGAAGTCAGGCTGTACACCAAGGATGTACTGAGAAATAGCTACCATGTTCCAAGCAGCTGTACCTGTCAGCCATGAGTTCTTACCCTGACCGAAGTTTTTGCCTGTCTGACCGATATCAGAACCAGCATCCTTACCACCGATCATCTGTCCATATACATATGGCTCTGTCTTGTGGATATCAGATGTCTCTTCTGTAAATGCAGGAGCGATCTCTGAGTAGTACTTGAATGCCTGATCACCCTGACCAGCGTAAGCAGCAGCACAGATGATCCATGCATTGTTGTGTGTGAAGATACCAGCGTTCTCCTTGTATCCGCCCGGATATGTAGAGATCTCACCGTACTGGATGTAGTACTTTGTATAAGCAGGGTTGTTCAGTACAAGACCATGCTTTGTATTCAGTCTCTCATCGATGGCTGCAAGTGTCTTCATATCACAGCCCTGATCCTTACCGATCTCAGACATGATTGCGAAGCCCTGTGGCTCGATGAAGATCTTACCTTCTTCACATTCCTTAGAACCCATCTTCTCGCCGTTTGCATCGTATGCACGAATGAACCAGTCGCCATCCCAAGCGGATTCCATAATGTTTGCTTTCATCTTATCAATCTCAGCCTGAGCAGCTGTAGCTTCGTCATCCTTGCCGAGGTGCTTCAGGATAGATACATAGTTTGGACCTGCATAGGTAAAGAGTGTAGCAACCATAACAGACTCAGCAACCTTAGAGTAGCCACCCTCAGCAGCAAACTTAGGGTTTGTATATGTCTGGAAGCTCTCACCTGGTGTGTCAGAGTAGCATGAAAGGTTGATACAGTCATTCCAGTCTGCACGCATTGCAAGTGGAAGTCCGTGAGGTCCAAGGTTATTTACGATCTTGTAGAAGGAAACCTTCAAGTGATCAAGCATTGGCTTTGCCTTAGACTCGTCGTTATCATAAGGAACCATCTCATCGAGGATACCCCAGTCACCTGTCTCCTTGATGTAAGCGGAAACAGAAAGGATCATCCACAATGGATCATCGGAGAAGTCACCACCGATATCGGAGTTACCCTTCTTGGTCAGTGGCTGATACTGATGGTAGCAACCGCCATCCTCAAGCTGAGTTGAAGCGATATCAATAATTCTCTCTCTTGCACGGTCTGGAATCTGGTGAACGAAACCAAGGATATCCTGGTTTGAATCACGGAATCCCATACCACGACCGATACCTGATTCGAAGTAGGAAGCAGAACGTGAAAGGTTGAATGTAACCATACACTGATACTGGTTCCAGATATTAACCATACGGTTAACCTTGTCATCTGGTGTGTCAACATTTAAGATTCCAAGGAGATTATCCCAAGTAGCCTTCAGCTCTGCAAGACCAGCAGCAACCTTCTCAGGTGTGTTGTACTTGTCCATCATAGCAAGAGCCTTTACCTTATTAATAGTCTTACCATCTGCTTCGAACTTCTCCTCAACTGGCATCTCTACATAACCAAGGATGAAGATGAGTGTCTTAGACTCGCCCGGAGCAAGTGTGATCTCTTTATAATGAGAAGCGATTGGTGACCAGCCATCTGCAAAGGAGTTGTTAGCCTTACCAGCTTCAACTGCCTGTGGATTGTGGAAACCATTGTACAAACCGATGAATGCATCACGGTCTGTATCGTAACCGTCGATTGTGTCATTTACAGAATAGAATGCGTAATGATCACGTCTGTCTCTGTACTCAGTCTTGTGGTAGATGGTAGAATCCTTTACCTCTACACGACCAGTACTGAAGTTTCTCTGGAAGTTTGTGCAGTCGTCCTGTGCATCCCACAGACACCACTCAGCAAATGAGAAGAAGGAGAATGTCTTAGCCTTGTCGCTCTCATTTGTCAAAACTACCTGCTGTACTTCTCCGTCGTAATTCTGTGGTACGAAGAAAGTTACTTCAGCCTTCAGATCGTTCTTCTTACCTGAGATAATGGTATAACCCATACCATGACGGCACTCGTAAGCATCCAGCTCTGTCTTCACTGGAGACCAGCCTGGATTCCAGATGGTGCCATTCTCGTTAATATAGAAGTAACGGCCACCCATATCAATAGGTACGTTGTTGTAACGGTAACGAGTGATTCTTCTAAGACGAGCGTCTTTGTAGAAGGAATATCCTCCTGCTGTGTTTGAAATCAAGGAGAAGAATCCCTGTGTGCCTAAGTAGTTGATCCATGGATATGGAGTTCTAGGCGTTGTAATGACGTACTCACGATTTGCGTCATCAAAGTAACCAAATTTCATGTATAATACCTTCCTTTCATAAAACACTGCCCTCATTATATAATAAAAATAGTCAAAGCACAACAAAAATTCTCGCATTCAGGCAACAAATTGCACAAACGAAAAATGCAGAAAGTATGCCAGAAAACTCCCTATTTACAAGGACGAATACCAATTATGACAGATTAAGTGTCAATTTTGCAAGGTCTATTGCAATTCACAAATTGCTATACTATATTTTTGGAGATGAATGGTAACAAAAGATAAAATTTCCGGGCGTGGCGTCCGGTGACAGGGAGAAATGGGAAACATGGGAGAGAAAAAGTTCAAAATTCAGCACTGGCATATTGTCGCAGTGATGCTTATGGTGTACGATACAATTGTAGTTAATTTTGCGTATGCGGTTGCATTGTGGTTGCGGTTTGACTGCCGGTTCTCAGCAATTGATATCAAATATCTGGAAGCGTGGATCGCATATATACCGGTTCGAACGGTTATCACGCTGACAGTCTTCTGGCTCACAAGTATGTACAAACGAATATGGCGGTTCCTTGGCATCCGTGAATTACTGCCAATGACGAACGCGACATTGATCGCAGGACTGATCAACCTGTGTGGAATCACGATCTTCCTGCAGCGTATGCCGATTTCCTACTATATATTAGGATTTGTTCTGGAATATGTATGTGTGATCGGACTGCGGTATTCGTATCGTATCTTTGTCACAGAACGAAACCGGGCACATGGCAAGCAGGTGGACAATGTCATGGTTATTGGAGCCGGTGCGGCAGGACAGACGCTGATGCGGGAAATCCAGCGGTCATCCAAGCTCAACAACATGCTTGTGAAATGTTTTATTGATGACAATAAGAACAAGAATGGACGTTTTATCGAGGGTGTTCCGGTAGCAGGAACAAGAGACGATATATTTGCTGCATAAGATCGATCAAATCATCTTTGCTATTCCAACGGCAACAAAGGATGAGCGTCGGGAGATACTTAATATATGTAACGAGACGAATTATGACAGTCAGAAGAATTTCTTCGATACATCTGCAGTAGAATCGGTCATTGAATTGGTAATGAAGTATAATCCATCTGCAATTATGGTAATTAAGTCCACAATTCCGGTGGGATATACGAAATCCATCCGGAAGAAATATTGTTGTGAAAACATTATTTTCAGTCCGGAATTTCTGCGGGAATCAAAGGCGTTGTATGATAATTTATACCCAAGCCGTATCATTGTTGGAACGGATATGGATGATGAGCGACTGGTTACGGCGGCACATACATATGCGGGGCTGTTGCAGGAAGGCGCAATCAAGGAGAATATTGACACGCTGATCATGGGGTATACGGAAGCAGAGGCGGTCAAGCTTTTTGCAAATACATATCTGGCACTGCGTGTATCGTATTTCAACGAGCTCGACACATATGCGGAGATGAAGGGCTTTGATACGCAGCAGATCATCAATGGTGTGTGTTTGGATCCGCGAATCGGCACACATTACAATAACCCAAGTTTTGGTTATGGAGGATATTGCCTGCCGAAGGACACAAAGCAGTTGTTGGCGAACTATCAGGATGTGCCGGAGAACCTGATTGAAGCGATTGTGGAATCAAACCGGACGAGGAAGGATTATATTGCGGATCGAGTGCTGGAGATTGCTGGAGCGTATGGACCGAATGAAGACTACGATGCTTCGAAGGAAAAGGAAGTTGTCGTTGGTGTGTACCGCTTGACGATGAAAAGTAATTCGGATAATTTCCGGCAGAGTTCCATCTAGGGAGTCATGAAGCGGATCAAGGCGAAAGGCGCAACCGTGATCGTGTATGAGCCGACTTTGGAGGATGGTAGCACATTCTTTGGCGGCAGAGTTGTGAATGATCTGGCGCAGTTCAATGATCTGTCGCAGGCGATCATTGCGAACCGGTATGATGCTTGTCTGGATGATGTGGCGGACAAGGTGTATACGAGAGATATATTTAGGAGAGATTAGGGATGGGAGACCGTCGGGAGCGTAGTGCTTTCGGCGGTTTTTTTACGTTTTTAAAATTTATTTTCGCCTGTACCCCGCATTCTTGCGTGCTTTTCCTAAATGTTCCAAACTTACGCTTTACAATGTATTTTCATCTGTGATATGGTTTTTGTGTCGACAAGGTTGGATGGATGAACCATCACCCCGGGGCAATACAGGAGGAGTGTATGGCGAAGATGGAGTTGAACAGGCAGGAAGAGTATCTGAATCGGATTGACAGACTGAAGCTGATGGATGATGACTTCTTTTCCGAGGCGCTGGATGGAAAGGTTGAAGCGGTAGAATTTATTTTGCAGGTGGTGCTGGAAAAAATTGTAGATTTGTGTAGAATAATGGTTATAAGACATGTGTGGGAGCATGACTTATAGGGGTGAGGGGAATTCTATATAGTTATCGTTCTTATTGCAAATTCTTTTTTCTAGAAAAAATGTCGATAGTTGAGAACCTCTGAAAAATTCCCATGTACGAAAGTGAGACAAAATTCGCATTTAAAATTGTGATGATGATTTGTCTGTCGTATGCAGCACAGTAGTTGTTACTTTTGTTTGATACACGGCGGGAATAGTAGAGCTGAATAGTTTTGAAGATTATACAAGGGGGATAAAATGACTTTATTTTTGATTGGAAATGGTTTTGATTTAATTGTGGTATGAATACGAGATTCTCGGATGGTTAATTCAGATTCGAAATCTCCTATTATTGAGGCATTCAAAAGAGAAATATCATTGGATATAGATCGTTGGGGTGATTTCGAGATGGAGATGTGTGATTATGCGCAATCCCTAAAAACGGAAAAAGAGTTTGTTGAATGTGTCAGGGATTTTTCTGTATATATGAGAGAATATCTAGATAGAGAACAGAAACTTTTTTTCAAAAGGATAAATGATGAAGCAAAAGAAAAAATAATTCATGATGAGATGGTGGATTCGTTTTCTGGGTTTTACAAAGGAATATCTCATAATGTGAATTCTACAATGAGTATAAGAGATGCAGGGCTGCGTAGAAATATCCAGGCGATTTCGTTTAATTACACAGAGGTTTTTGATTATGCTATGGAGAAAGCGTTTGATCAATATTCATATCGGGCACCTCAGATAATCCATATTCATGGTAAATTAGGGGATGATCCAACGTTAGGAATTGACAATGAAAATCAATGGAAAGCAGCATATCCTCTATCAAGAAATGGAAAAAGAGCGTTTGTTAAACCTTTTTTTAATGAAGAATATGACAGGATGCGGGTTGTTGAGGCGGTGAATATAATCAATTCTGCGGATACGATTTGTACATATGGTTTGGCGCTGGGAGAGTCGGATTTAACATGGAGAAATGTGTTGATTGATTGGCTTCAGAGAAACACGAAAAATCATTTATTTGTTTATAGATATGGGATATCTCAGAAAACTTATTTATTAGGAAATGTGGAGAAATGTATTCTTTGTCACAGGATAGTTTGTTAACGCAGGCAAATCTTGTTATGGTAAAGTGTGAGGAGGCGAGTAGAGAAAGTTTATCAAATTGAATATAAAATAAAGTTTTGAATATAATAAATATAAAAAACTGTTGAAAATATTACTTATAAGTTATATTATAACAATACGAAGGAGGAGACTTGGGGTGTGGAATTAGAACAATTACTTATTGAAGAATTAGAAGAGACAATTTCAAGTGTAAAGAAAGAGTTTCGAAAAGCAGTTGATGAGGCGTGGAGGGAAAATGCGCCTTGGCAGAGATATCAGAAAAAGTTGATTGCAGATCTGGCAGTTTTAGAACAGGAAAAAGATCGAGCGATTGATTTGCCGCAATTTGAAAAGTTAACGGGATTTGACAAACTATATAGTATTAGACATCCAGAATCCAGGAAAAATGTAAGAGTACTTTATACGATTGAAGATGATACCATAATACTGCTTACGGCCTTTTTAGAGAAAAGTGCTGGAGATTATCAAAGAGCAATTGAAATTGCTCAAAAGAGGCTAAAGTGGTTGTTTAGTTAATTTAAAAGGATTATAGATGGAGGATATGAAAATGGGAATTGCAGAAAAGATTGCAAATGCAAAGAAGTCAAATTGGGTTTCAGAAGGTATTTCTAAGTCTGAAGTAAAAACGATTGTTGAGTTAGCAAAGATTTCTGCGCAGATTGAAAGATGCAGACTTGACATGGGCATGACACAACAAAAGTTTGCTGAATATATGGGCGTAACGCAGGCGATGGTTTCTAAGTGGGAAAGTAGGGAATATAATTTCACGATAAGAACATTAAATGAAATTTGTCAAAAGACAAACTTGAAATTATTTGTTAGTTTGGATAAACCATGTGTAAAATCTGATTATAATATTGTGGAATGGGAGAGCGAAAAGGTAGGAAAGAAAAGACGGGATAATGGTTATTTACGACTTGTATATGATAAGGGGGCGATTGCATAATGGAGTTAAATCGAATTGCAACAGGAATAAAGTTAGTTGGTACAACGATTAAAGAGATTTCTGTTGAAAATAACATAGTGAATGTTCAAAAAGAGGCAAAAAGAAGTTTTGGTCTTAATATTAATGAGCCTAGTTTTGAAAATATTGACGAAGGCCTTTTTTCGCAAATGGCTATAGATTTTGAAGTAGAGATAGAGCAGACAGAAGATCGAAATTTTAAATTAGAACTATCTTTAGAAGGAGCATTCCTATCAGAAAAAAATACTGAGGAAGAAGATTTTAAACAGCTTGTAATCATAAATGGAGCTGCAGCTCTGATTAGCATTGCAAGAGGAAAAATAGAATCGATAACATCTAATATTTTTGACAGCGGAAAAGTTGTTATTCCGTTTGTAAACGTAATTGATTACTATAAAGGTTTGTCAGAATAATATTTGACTAAGTTATAGATCAAGACACATCAAATTAAAACAGTAACGCAAAATACCGTGTGGATTCCCCAATCCACACGGTATTTCTATATAAAACACACATCTGAGCTGCTTCCGAACATCAGCAACTCATCCTCTCCCCAAGATGTCCAAAGGTGTTTGCTTTGAACACATTTATCGTAACATAAGTGGAAGAAAAAACAAGGGGGGTGGCACAATTGACGCGCAGGAGAGCATACTTTTTCACTTTCGTGCATTTTCTGCTATATTTCATGCAGAATCGTCAAGTCTGGTTTTTGTAATTTTGATAAAAAATACAGGTTATATCTGAGGATAAAAACTTGTGCTATACTACACAAGGAAAGGGGAAACATATGGATCTCAATCAGATATTTATAAAATATTATCCAGAGTGGACCGCGTTTGAAGCGGTTGTATTTTTCTCGGTTTTGATAGGAGTAACAGCCATTTTATTGATACAAGTGCTACGCAAGCATATTCGTTGGGTGCAGGCGGTTTCTGTGTTATTGCTTGTGACATATCTGATGCTTGTATTTGGTTCGACTGTGTTTATGCGGCAGCCAGGGACAAGGCAGGCGGAGTATGAATGGTTCTGGTCGTGGAAGGTAGTGTATCATGCCTTTGAAGAGGGATATACACATAGCTTGTTTTGGGAGATTCTGCTGAATATTGCGTTGTTTGTTCCGATTGGTGCATTGCTGCCGCTTGCGAGTGGACGGAAACGAGGTATTTGGCTGGCGTTGGTTACTGGAATTCTGATTTCTACAAGTATTGAAGGCTTGCAGCTTTGGCTGTGCCGAGGCTTGTTTGAATTTGATGATATCTTTGATAATACACTTGGGTGTGTGTTGGGACAAGCAGTGATTGGAAATCCTGTTACATATCTTCTTATGAAAATTTCCGCCCCACCCAAATGTAAAAATTAAATTATTCCAATCAAATACCCCCAGCTATTTTATTGTAGCTTCACGTATTCCAATGGATCAACAACCTCATCATTCACCCGCATTTCAAAATGCAGATGTGGTCCGGTGCTGTTTCCGGTGTTGCCGGAGAGTCCGAGCAGATCGCCTTGTGCGACGGTCTGTCCGACTTCGACAGAAGTTTCAGACAGATGTCCGTAACGGATGACCATGCCATCGCCGCAGTCCACATAGACACTGATGCCGTAGTTGAAATCTCCGATGGAATCGCTCCAGCCGAGTTTGACCGCCGTTCCAACCGGATTGTATGACGGTTCCGGCGGTGCTGCTCTTGACAGGCGTGCCGACATTGACCGCGAGGTCGATTCCGTTGTGCGTTCTGCCCCAGCGCGGACCGACGTAAGAAGTGATGACGTAATCATCGACCGGAATCAGAAAGTCCGGTCGCTCCTTTGTTCCGACATGTACCTCGCGGGCAATCGCGGGCGTGATGACGCGGGAATCGATGATCTCCTCGGACACAGCGTGTCCATTTAAATAGGTGATCAAAGCAGTTGTTTCCTGCTTGCCAGCGGTGCCTTCCTGTGTGACGACGATCTCGCCCTGATAGAGGGAATCATCGTAGACGGTGTTGCAGGAATCATAATAAGGAACGATTTCCTTTACACTTTGCAGGGATGTTCCGGTTAGTCTGTATTCTTTTTGCGGTAATTTGATCGATGGAAATTCGCGTGCCTGACTCATCAGACAGACGAGCAGACTGCTTCCCACCAAAGTAAATGTCAGTAATTTTTGTCTTTTGTAGGAAAACTGAAATTTATGTTTCATGATTTGCTCTCCTACGGAATATGTACTTGCAGTCAGTGTTCCCATATATGGCATACGCTATTCAAATATATGGAAAATGTGACGATATATTGAAATGTACGATAACAAATTCGTAACAATTTTATTGTAGTGTTACAAATCTGTGATGTAAAGAAAATGCGTGTACAAAATTCTGACAGACAGCGGCAAAATTCTTGTTCGCGCATGCGCTTTGTGATAAACTAAAACATGAGTGAGTACAGAAGATGGATGCTGGAAATGCGGCATTGGATTACGACAGAGGGAGTTGCAAATGGCAAAAAATTTGATTGATATAGAAGATATTCCACCACAGCTTGCGAACAAGGTCAAGCAGGATCTGCGTTTTAAGACCGGGAATTTTGTGTGGCGCGTGCGGTTCAATATTCCGCTGGACCCGCATACGGTGAACAAGGATACGATGTATGTGACGAATTCGCAGAACCAGAAGCTGCGATCCTATATCCGTTATGATACGAAAAATGAGATTATCGAGGTGGAACCGCTGGAGCCGTATTCGACGAACGAATACTATTTCCTGACGATCACAAAAAATGTGAAGTCGAGAGGCGGACAGTCGTTGAAGGAGCCAGTGCAGATCAAATTCAAATTATAAAAGTACAGATAATAAATTACAGGGACCGAAACAAATCGGTCCCTTTTTATAAAAATGCAACCGCGCGGGTGGTATCTTAGCAAGGGGGAGAAATGGATGGTAAAACTCGAAAAGACTTGTGAATAATCGGTTGCATGCGTGCCTATCCATATCATACGCAAAAAGCATGTCTTGTGTTCTTTTTTCCTAGACATAGTATGGTCGATGTGCTATTATTTTATGTGATTTGAAATGAAATTTTTTGAGTGAAACTGCACGAAAGGTGCAGTCTTGAAAAGGAGGAAAAAACAATGAGTTATTCCGCAGAGATTATTGATTATAAAGGGAAAGAGGCAGTTGCACTGACAGCAGGAAAGTACAAAGCAATCGTGGCACCTTTTTTAGGCAGTAATGTCATCCGTATGCAGGATGTTGAAAATGACATTGAGATTTTCCGTTATGACGAATCCCTTTCTGTTGAGGATCTGAAGAAGAGCCCGGAGGTGTATGGACTTCCGACCCTGTATCTTCCAAACCGCCTTGCAAATGGCGTGCTGAAGGTAAGCGATGCAACCTATCATTTTCCATTGAATGATCCGCTTGGCAACCATATTCATGGTTTCCTGCATAAGCGTGAGCATACACTTGTGAGTGCAGCCGTGGACGGCAAGAAGGCAATCGCAAAGACAGAGTACATATATGACAAGAACGATGAATTTTTCGAGACATACCCAGTCAGCTTCAAGGCAGAGTTCACATTTACTTTGTCCGATGACGGTCTGGAGTATGCATTTACAATGACAAATACATCTGACAAGCAGATGCCATATGGTATGTGCAACCATACAACGATTAACGGACCTTTCACAAAGGATGGAAATGGTCTGGATATGCGTCTGTATATCCCGGTTGGCGAGAAGTGGGAGCTTTCAAAGTCCTGCATTCCGACAGGTGACATGCTCGTACAGACAAATCACGACAGACAGTATCTGACTGGTTCACAGGTTCCAGTGCTGCATGATATTGACAATGACGTATTCTTTGCAGAGGAAGGAAGTCTGGATGGCAAGCCATTCTATGGCGCAGTGGCAACGGATGCTGCAACAGGCAAGCGTATCTGCTATGAAGTATGTAAGGACTTCAAATTCTGGGTTGTATGGAACGATCATGGAGACAAAGGATACTTCTGTCCAGAGCCTTGCACATGGATCATCGATGCACCAAACCAGCCAATCCCAGCAGAGGAATCTGGTTACAAGGAGCTTGCACCGGGTGAATCTCATACGGTGACGGAGAAGATCTATACCGCGTAAGCGTGTGGTGACAAGGGAGGGTTATTTATGAATAAGAGAAGAGTATGGGCACTTGTGCTTTCAATCGTGATGGTGCTGTCTGTATTTGCATATGTCCCGGTTCAAAATGTGGAAGCCGCAGGGGTTTCGGTACAATACAAATCACACGTTCAGACATTTGGTTGGGAATCTGCATGGAAGCGTGATGGAGAAGCCTCCGGAACAAGCGGAAAAGCAAAACGGCTGGAAGGAATCCGGATCACAGTCTCCGGAGATAATCTGGGGGTCCGTTATACAACACATTGCCAGACATATGGCTGGCTCCCGTGGGTTTCGAATGGTGAGATGAGCGGAACACAGGGCGAAGCAAAGCGTCTGGAAGCGATTAAAATTGAGTTAACCGGTGCAAATGCACAGAATTACGATATTTATTATCGTGTGCATGCACAGTCATATGGCTGGCTTGCCTGGGCAAAAAATGGACAGGCAGCCGGAACAGCAGGGCTTGCTAAGCGGTTGGAGGCAATTCAGATTGTTGTTGTCGCAAGGGGAACAACGGTTCAGAATAATGTCAATGGTATCGTAAGCAGGTATGGGAGAAACTACGTATCGCTCAATGGCGCCTCTGATGTGAATGTCGGAGGTCGGGAGACGACCAACATTACATATCGTACGCATGTACAAAGCTATGGCTGGCAGGGATGGAAGAACAACGGAGTGATGGCAGGTACAAGCGGACGTGCAAAACGCCTGGAAGGTATAGAGATAAAACTTACCAATCAACAATATACGGGAAATATTGTGTATCGCACACATGTACAAAGCTATGGCTGGGAGTTCCGCTGGAGAATGAATGGCGAGATGTCCGGAACAAGCGGGCAGGCAAAACGGCTGGAGGCAATCCAGATTTACCTTACTGGAGAACTTGCCAATCACTATGATGTTTATTACCGCGTACATGCACAGTCGTATGGCTGGCTTGGATGGACAAGAAATGGAGCAGCTGCTGGAACGGCCGGATATGCAAAAAGGTTAGAGGCAATCCAGATCGTTCTTGTTCAAAAGAACGGGGCGGCTCCGGGAAATGTTGCAGGTATCGTATCTACAGTTGGAACGGGTTTTGTGAACCGGCCTGAAATTGCTTTGCCGGAAAATCCGGTATCAAACGGAAGCACCGGTTCAAACGGAACATCGGGTTCAACGGGTTCAACCGGAGCAAACAAGAACGATGTTACCAGATATTCATATGAAATCGTTCCTCTGCTGGAGCCTTTCAATGAGTATTTCTATGTGAAGACGAATAATCCGGATGTTTCCTATGTTCGTTTTGAGGATAAAAACAGTAAGTATAAGGCCGGAAAAGGAGCTTATCTTATCCCGACGACCCGGAGATTTTTCGATGTCAAATACGAGAATAAAGAAACCGGACGTGTGAAGGGCGGATATATATTCGAGATGTCTGAATCGGGTTCCGATGGCGGAGCATATACATTGCAGCAGGCTGATCGTGCCTATAAAGTCACTTATTCGGGAAATGTGTCGTATTCAACAATGCCGGTTTATACGGATACACCGGTTCAGGTTTCCTGCAAATCGGTGGAGAGTCTGACCGATTATCTGATTAACAATTACACGGATAAATCAAAAGGATTGTTCGACAATCTGCAAAGTGTGAACTCAGCGTTGGGGCGGCTTTCTGTCTATCCGAAAAACATCGTTGACACATCGAAGCCGGATCCGAATCGCCCGTATCCGCTGCTGGCAACATCTCCATACCCGGAATTGTCTTTGAATGAACACTATTCGATGTGGCAGTCGGCGGATGAGATGATGTTCCTGGAATACCTTCATCCGATGGTGTTGTCATCCGTAGGAGTTCCGGGCGTTATGGCGAATGTAGCGAAAGCGTTGCAGCCGGATTGTACGGTTTCGTCAGGCTCGGCGCATTATCTGGTCGATGTAACATGGAACGGAACAACGAAATCATATGGTGGTGCCGGAAACGGAAATACGGATCCGGTTATGTCCAAATATATTGAAAGTTTATTTACCTTTGACGGTGGAGCGAATGATTACGCATTTTCTTCGTCCCTCGATAAACTGGAAAGGAAAATTCATCAATATGAGAAACAATCGACCGATGAGTTACAGACATATCGGAATCAGTTGTCCGGAGATGAATTTGAGAAAAAGATTGGCGCAGGCAATTGGCTGAAGGTTGCTGCTGAGGGCTGGGGATATGGAACGGCATATACGTATGTGAGTGCATATACAGGTGTTGGAAGCGGCGTCCACCATATGGAGGATGTATGGGTGGACGGAAGATATGTCAATAAGAATAACCGTATTGACCTGAAGGCAACTTATGCACAGCATCCGACTTCGGATATTCTTGTCCGGAATAAAACATTTACAAATGCATCCGGCAAAACCGTCACACAGGATGTCCTGTATGAATATGATGCGCAACGAGGTGGCTGGTATGCAGTGAAGTCGTATTACGGAAGAAACTGGTGGTATTCAGATTCATATGATAAGCTTCCGGCTGACATGAAACTATCCAAAGAACAGGTCGCAAATATGCGGGTTGATAGTAACGCAGGGAAGTTGCCGGAAACCGGTCTGATCTATGATGGGACGGTAGCACCCGGGACACCATTTTTCAATTAAATGATGAAATATTATACATGTGCTTGTACCGGTAAGCAGTGACAGATGCGCATGAGATAGTAATGAAAAAGCATGGTTGGTCCATAATGAGCCGTCCATGCTTTTTGCATTTAATCTTCATGCAAACACCAAGCATTGCGTCTTGGACATTGCGTTTCAGACATTGTGCTTCAGGCATTGCGTCTTGGACATTGTGCTTCAGACACCATGCAGCTTCTTAATGATTGGGCGGACTGTGCCGATATAAAAGACAGAGAACCAGTTCGGGCAACCGGAACGCAGGATCGGAACGATGCAAGATAGGAATAATATCATACAAATTAATGATGCAAGGAGCATTTTATGCAGAATATCAATATCAAAAATTCACAGGATGCCATCAAAGCGTATAGTGACAGTGCAAATGCTTACAGTGGAACAAAGATGAAGACAGCTTCGGTCGATCAGCTCGATGCCTTCGAGAAGGTCGGGCAGGTGCAGTACGACAGGAATTCTTCGGTCGACACGAATGCGCAGACGGTCATGGATAATTTCAATGAGTACCGCAAGGACATGCAGGAGAAGGCGAAGCAGGAACAGCAGGAAGAGACAAGCGACGAAGAACAGGCGCGTGCAGATGCACGGGAGATTGCGCGTTCCCTTACTTCCGAGGAGATAAAGAAGCTTCGTATGATGGGCGTGGATGTCGCTTCGGCATCGCTTTCGGACATAGAAGGGCTGGTTACTTCCATGCGTGCAGATGCGCGTAAGGACGCGCTTGTAAATGTGCTCGCGCAGGCGCAGATCGAGGAGGGAGACGCCTCGAATCTGGTTTTTACAAGTAGCGGGGCGCAGATAGCCGGGACAGATGTGAAGCTGCAGGTGGGGAACAAGGACATTCTGTACCTGTTGAAGAATCGGCAGCCACTCACGCAGGAGACACTCTACAAGGCGCATTACAGTGGACAAAGAGAGATTGCCGCGGTGGATGAATTGGGAGGAGACACCGCATATGCGGCGAAACAGGCTGCACAACAGACAATATCCAGGCCGCAGCAGAGCGCTGGACAATCGGTGTATGCTTCGGGTGAAGATGGAAATGCAGATTCCGGCTTGCAGGCGCAGCTCGCACATGTGATCATGCAGGCTGGATTTGTCGTGGATGAAACAAGTATGGCCGGGGCAAATCTGCTTCTGGCAAATGATATTCCGGTCACGACGGATTCCGTGCGGGCTTATATGCAGATGCAGGCGCAGATCGGGAAGGATATCGGTGAACTGCCGACGGCACAGCAGGCAGAGAAGCGGCAGACACAGGAGCTTGAGACGAGAGCGGCAAAGCTCAGACAGGATGCAGCTTCGATTACAGCAGAGGATGTAGCACAGGCAGTACGTACAGAGCGGCCGCTTACAATCGCTGCGCTGGTGGCGGCGCATTATGATGGGGTACGGGATGGACAGACCGGTGGACAGCCGGTGGGAGCATACGACGAAACCGCGGATAAGGGTACACAGTTACAGGATGGCCGGAGCGCAGGTTCCGACATACAGAATCAGACGCTGCGGGAGGTAACGGCACTGCGGCAGTTAGAGGAGATCCGGCTCTCCATGACACAGAGTGTTGCGGTACGGATGCTCTCCGTGGATATCAATATTGATACTCGTGAACTGGCGCAGGTGGTGGCGAAGCTGCGAAATGCAGAGGCACAGCTTACGCAGGAGATGTTTGCGAAGCAGGGTGTTGCGCCAACCGAAGAAAACAAGGCAATCTATCAGCAGATGCAGGCAGATCTGCAGACGATTGGCACGGCACCGGCAGCAAGGCTTGGCGTGTTGGCGGGTACGGACGCGCTGCAGTCGGTGACGGTACATGGATTTGCGAAGCTTGTACAGGAAGAACACCAGATCGGTGGACAGGCGGGTGATATGCAACGCCGGATGTCCGATAACAATGTGCCGGATGGGGTGGCAGATATATCGACACAGACGATCCGGCGTTCCGTTGATTTCGCAGCGATGGAGCGCGGATATGAGGCACTTGGTACAGCCCCGCGTGCGGATATGGGAGATAGTATCCGCAAAGCATTTTCAAATATCGAAGATATACTGACAGATATGGAGCTGCCGGTGGATGAGGAACATACACGAGCGGTACAGATTCTCGGGTATAACCGCATGGAAATCACGGAGGAAAATATCGCACAGATCATAGAGTATGACAGAGCGGTCAATGATATGCTTGCCGCATGCCATCCGAATGCGGTGCTGTCTATGATCCGGGATGGTATCAACCCGCTTGATATGACAGTCGATGAACTCAATCAGACACTGCGGGACAAAAATTACAAAGCAGGTGTGAAGGAGACAGACGATTTTGCAACGTATCTGCGTGATGTAGAGAAGCGTGGACAGATCAGCAGCGAGGAACGCGCAGGATATATCGGGTTGTACCGGGTATTTAAGCAGTTAGAGAAATCCGGCGACCGGGAAGCCGGGTATCTGTTCGCGAACAACAGCCGGCTTACCGTGCGTAATCTGATTACTGCGATGCGAAGCCGGAAGGCCGCCGGGATGGAGGCTGTGGTCGATGATTCGTTCGGTATGCTTGCGGATCTGCAGACACGTGGGGAGAAGATGGATGATCAGATCGCGCGTGCATATGCGGGACGGGTTGGTGCGGATGGTAACTGGACCGGACAGCTCCGCATGGGAGAGAAAGATGAATGTATGAGCCGAAATGAACCGATGGCTGCGCAGGAAGAATATAAAAACCCATGGGAGAAAATCTCTGATTCTCCGATGCTTGCACAGGCAGAACAGCTTCTGCAGGCAAATGATATTGAAGAGAGCGCACAGAATCTGGAAGCGGCGGATTATATACTGCAGGGAATGTCGGTAGGACCGGAAGCAGAAGCTGTCAATCATCAGGCGTCCATGAATTTCTATACATTTGCATCACAGGTATGGAAGCAGATTAGATGGCAGGACCATACGAAGGAGGATGCAGTTGACGCAGAGACGGATGCTATGGCGAAGTCCCTCACAGGAGAGGAGATTGCTTTGCCGTTTGAATCGGAGATGCTGCTGAAACAGATCGAAGCAGACGCAGATCTGGCGCAGATGTATGCGGATATCCGGCAACAGATGGTAGAGCAGATGTATGATCAGGCAGAAGAAGGAAATATAACATCAGATCAGCTGCAGGGCATGAAGGTCGTGCAGGCAGGATTCCGAATATTGGGAGCCATGGCGGGCAGAAGGCAGTATCAGCTCCCGGTTGAGACAGAGTCAGGTATGAAGGTAGTGAATCTGACGATGCAGACGGGCGGAGTAGAAGCCCGCGGCATCACGATCCGGATGGCGGCAGGGGTGCATGGTATGCTGCAGGCGCAGATCCGGATGGACGAAGCGGGAACATGCACGGGTGAGATTCTTGGCGGTTCCTCGGAGGCGAATACATGGCTTGCTGGACAGACGGATGCGTTCCGGGAACTGCTTGCCGGAAGTGAATATGCGGATGCGGCAGTTGCGCTTGGAGAAAGCCGTACAGCGGCGCGTGGAACGAACGGGGGAGCGGACACACAAAAACTGTGTCGGGCGGCAATATTCTTCGTTAAGGCTATGGCGAAACTTACCGATATATAACATAGTAAAACCGGGATGCGGACGTATAATGTGCCGCGGACATGATGCCGGATAAGAAGCAGACATTTGGATAGCTGAAGCATAACGAACGAGTTTAAGGAGGCAGACCATGAGAATTAATTATAATGCGCTGGCGATGAATGCCACGACGAATTTCGGTAAAATAAATAATAAAGTTGCAAAGTCGATGTCCAGACTTTCTTCTGGTTATAAGATTACAAGCCCGGCAGATGATGCGGCAGGACTTGCGATTTCAAAGAAGATGAGTGCACAGATCCGGGGACTTGACCGCGCGGCTTTGAATTCTAACGATGGTATCTCTGTGATCCAGTCCGCAGAGGGCGGCATGGAGGAGATGCACAGCATTTTAGGACGTATGCGGGAACTGGCTGTGCAGGCGGCAAACGATGTCAATGATGAGGTCGATCGTGATGCGATTCAGGAGGAGATTGATTCCCTGGCGGCTGAGCTGACACAGATTTCCGATACGACCGCATTTAACGGACAGACACTGCTGAATGGGGATCTGACGAGACGTTCCCTGTCCAGTGTCAATGGTGTGAAAGCAACATACATTTCATCAGAGGTAAGCACGGGTGTTTATTCGATCAATGTCACAGCCGATGCAGAGCAGGCATCTATGACGACAGGATTTACCTATTCTACAGCCGTGATCACAAAAGAGCAGGCAGGAACTTTGAAGGTAAATGGATTTGCAATCGAGATCGAGGAAGGCATGACGATGGAGGATGTATATGGAAAGATCCAGACCAGCCTTGCCAAGATCAATATTGATGTCTTTGCGTCGAATGACGGAACGACAGAGGAGAGCTTTGACAGTGGAGCACCGGTGGTGTTCCGCACAAAGGGATATGGCAGCAGTGAGAAAATCAGCATCTCTGTGGGAAATCCGGAGCTGGCAGCGGTGTTTGGAGTGACAGATGGCACGATGATGCAGGGCAAGGATTGTCAGGCAGCTTTGAACATCACAGAAGATGGATTTTCTACGACTGCAACTTTGAAGACAAATGGAAATAAGATTGAAGTCACAGACCGAAGCGGCTTCTCTATGACGATTGAAGCAGATCCGGGCGCTGTTGCCGAAAATGGTGGAGCTGTAACAGCAGAGATCGAAGTGCTGTCGGCTGGAACGATGGTAATACAGACAGGTTCCAACGAGGGTGAGCAGTTAGCCATCGACATTCCAGAGCTGAATGCAAAATCACTTGGCGTGGATGAGTTGATCATGTACACACATGAATATGCAAGTCAGGCAGTTGATATCATTGATGAGGCAGTGAAGAAAGTTTCGGCTGCACGTTCGAAGCTGGGTGCGTATGAGAACCGGCTGGATGATGTGCATTCGAATCTCGAAGTGCAAAGTGAGAGTATCACGGAGGCTTATTCGCGGATCATGGATACGGATATGGCTGAGGAGATGACAGAATATACGCAGCAGGAGGTTTTGTCGCAGGCGGCAATCTCCATGATGCAGAAGGCGAACGACAGACCGGAATCGCTGTTACAGCTGCTGCAGTAGGCGGCGCAGACCGGATTGGGATAATATGTATAAGACAGGAATATGAGGAAACCACCATGACACAGGAACAAAAACAGGAATTTACACGACGCATCAGTCAGGAGAACCACAGCGGTCTGATTCTGGTGCTATGTGATATATTTCATACATACGGCATGGATGCGATGGCAGCGTACGAAGCGGAGAATATGACCACATACCTGCAAACGATTGGGCAGGCGCGGCGTGCGATGCAGGAGCTGATTGAATGTTTCTCGAAGGAAGATCCGCTTGGAAGAAATGTGGTTGCCATTTTGCGATTTATCTATGGGAAGCTTGTGCGCTCGGAAGTACGCAGACAGCCGGATGAACTGGATCGATGTGTGCAGATGGTCGATGATTTACGTGTCGGATTTGTACATTTACACGAACTTGACAACGAGGGCGCTGTGATGCAGAATGTACATCAGGTGTACGCTGGACTTACCTATGGGAAAGGAACCCTGAACGAGAGTATACAGGGTGTAAACTACGAAAAACGTGGATACCAGGTCTAAGAGCAAAACGATGCCATGCTTTATCAGAAATGGTAAAGTATAAGTAGTTAAAATAAAAAGGAGTAAGTAAAGATGAAAAAAGATGATTGTATTTTCTGCAAGATCGCAAATGGAGAGATTCCATCTGCAACGGTATATGAGACACCAGAGTGCCGTGTAATTCTGGATCTGGCACCAGCCAATCAGGGACATGCGCTGATTCTGACGAAGGAGCACTACGATAATATCTACCAGCTTGATGAGGAGACTGCAGGCAAGGTATTTTCGCTTGCAACCCACGTTGCGAAAGCGGTACAGGAAGAGACTGGCTGCGAGGGCCTGAATATCGTGCAGAACAATGGCGAAGTAGCTGGACAGACTGTGCATCATTTCCATATGCATGTGATTCCACGTCACGCAGGGGATGACGTACAGGTGACATGGAAGCAGGGCGAGACAGAATCAGAATCCTTGAAGGCACTGGCAGATGCAATCAAGAAGCATATCTAAGGATAAACAGACGCAGTCGGGGAGGCTGTCGAAACGGCAGATTGTGTTTCTTGTATTGTCGGTACTGTTCGCGATTATGATCTTCTGTTTCTCTGCCAGAAATGGCGAGGAATCGACGGAGGACAGTTATACGGTCGGTATGGAGTTTGGACGCATTGTACATCCGGATTTTAAGAACTGGTCGGAGGAAGCACAGCTTGCGTTTGCAGCGAAGGTCGATCATCCGATCCGAAAATTGGCACATGCGACGGAATATGCCGTCTTTGCAATGCTGCTCTGTGGTGTATGGCTGGATGTCCGAAGAAAACGAAAGGTGTCTGCGTTATTCGCGTGGGGAACTGCGACGGTGTATGCGGCGACGGATGAGTTTCATCAGTTGTTTGTTCCTGGACGGAGCGGACAGGTAAAGGACGTGCTACTCGATAGCTGTGGCGCAGCAGTAGGCGTGCTGATTCTGATGCTTGTTGCGGCGCTGATTCGATTTATCCGTAAAAAGCATGGCACACAGGAATGAAAATCGCCAGAATATGCGCAAATACAACGAGATTAGCAAATAAAACCATTGACAATTAGAAATATATGATATATGTTAAACATGTCTCTCTTATTCAGAGTGGTGGAGTCATAAGGGACGAAGAAGCCACGGCAACCCCGGAGACGGAAGGTGCCGACCTGAGCGATACTTAGATTAAGTTGTCGAGCAATAAGAAGATTTGATAACGACTTTCAAATCCGGTTGCTTGCAGCCGGATTTATTTTTTATGAATTGCCGCTGAAAAAGAGACAAAGAACCATAGACAAATGCATTCCAAAGGAGGAACAAATGGAGAAGTTATTATTTACTTCAGAATCAGTAACCGAAGGCCATCCTGACAAAATCTGTGATCAGATCAGCGATGCCGTATTAGATGCGCTTTTAGCGCAGGATCCTATGAGCCGTGTTGCCTGTGAGACAGCCGTAACAACCGGACTGGTACTTGTTATGGGCGAGATCACAACAAAGGCACAGATCGATATTCAGACAATCGTACGTGAGACAATTCGTGAGATCGGTTATGACCGTGCAAAGTACGGATTTGACTGCGATACCTGTGGTGTGATCGTTGCACTTGACAAGCAGTCAACCGATATCGCAATGGGTGTTGACAAGGCACTCGAAGCAAAGGAAAATCATATGTCCGATGAGGAGATTGAGGCAATCGGCGCTGGCGATCAGGGTATGATGTTTGGCTATGCAACAAACGAGACACCAGAGCTTATGCCATATCCAATCTCATTGGCACACAAGCTTGCAAGAAAGCTGACAGAAGTTCGTAAGAACGGCACACTTCCTTATTTAAGACCAGATGGTAAGACACAGGTATCGGTAGAGTATGACGAGAACGGAAAGCCTTGCAGATTAGAGGCAGTTGTACTTTCTACCCAGCATGACGAGAATGTATCGCAGGAGCAGATCCATGCGGATATCAAGAAATATGTATTTGATCCAGTCCTTCCACAGGATATGATCGACGATGAGACGAAGTTCTTCATCAACCCAACCGGACGTTTTGTTATCGGTGGACCAAACGGTGACTCTGGTGTAACCGGACGTAAGATTATCGTAGACACTTACGGTGGATATGCACGTCACGGCGGCGGAGCCTTCTCTGGAAAGGACTGCACAAAGGTAGACCGTTCCGCAGCGTATGCCGCACGTTATGTAGCAAAGAATATCGTAGCAGCCGGACTGGCTGAGAAGTGTGAGATCCAGCTTTCTTATGCGATCGGTGTTGCAAGACCAACTTCCATCATGGTAGATACATTTGGCACAGGTAAGCTTGCAGATGATAAGCTCGTAGAGATCATCCGTGAGAACTTCGACCTGCGTCCGGCTGGTATCATCAAGATGCTTGATCTGCGCAGACCAATCTACAAGCAGACAGCCGCTTATGGACATTTCGGAAGAACCGATATCGACCTTCCGTGGGAGAAGACCGACAAGGTAGACGACTTAAAGAAATATTTGTAGAAAACAGGAGGAAGATATCATGAAGAATATGTTGAACTTCAAGAATTTCTCTGCGGAAGAGCTGCAGAAGATTCTTGATCTTGCACTGGATATGAAGAAGAACCCGGAGAAGTACAGCCACGCATTGGAGGGCAAGAAGCTCTATACGTTGTTTGAGAAGACAAGTACCCGTACATTCCTTTCTTTCACGACAGGAATGACAGAGCTTGGCGGAACCTACTACAACCAGCTCTGGAAGGACAGCAACTTTGTTCTTGGCGAGCCGGTTTCTGAGATCAAATATGTATGCCGCAATGTGGACATCATCATGGCACGTCTCGTGAAAAATGAGACCGTTGAGCTGTTCGGTGACAATGTAACGGTACCATTTATCAATGGCTGCGATAACTCGTACCATCCTTGCCAGATTCTGGCAGATGCACTGACGATCATCGAGAAGTTTGGTAGTCTGAATGTCAAGTTCTTATATATCGGTGCAAAGAACAACGTATTCAATTCACTGGTAGAATTCTTCTCCAAGATGAAGCAGGGAACTTTGTACGGACTTACCCCGCTTGTAAATGATACTGCCTGCGGTCCAGACTTCTATGAGGAAGCAAAGAAGACTGGTTACTATGTAGAGCTTGATCCGAACATGCCGATGGACGAAGTGAAGAAATATGTCAAGGATATGGATATCTGCTACACCGATACATGGCTTGACATGGAGTTCTTTAACGATCCTGCATATCAGGATAAGAAGAAAGAACTCATGGATAAGATGATGCCATATCAGTTGAACGATGAGTTCTTAGAGGGCAGTCATGCACTTGTCTTCCACGACATGCCAATGCATGTAGACTTCGAGATTTCGAAGGACGTGGAGATGAAGAACCTTGATCATATTCTCGATCAGGCAGAAAACAGAAGACACGCAGAAAAAGCTGTCATGTATACATTGATAAAAGGAATTTAAGTGGTATAATATATGGATGTGTGGCTTTCGGTACTGGCGTTTGTGCTTTTCCTTGGCTTTGGTACGGGCGCGCTTGTCTGCGTCTCTGCCGTGAAAAAACAGTCTGGGATCGTCATAAAGAGCCGGCTGCATCACAAATTAAATATCTCTGAGGTCGTCTATGCGAACCTTGGACTTGTGGGACTTGTTGTGTTGGTATATTTTAAGATCTACATATTTGTGCCTGCGGTATTGATGTTTGTGTTGTTCATCGTGCTGTCCACCCGGATACAGAGTGGCATCACAGAAGATGGAGTGCTGGTCGGAACCACATTTATCGAATGGGAATTCATGCGGTCTTTTCTCCTGGAGAACCAGGGGGAGGACAGCAATGTAATCGTACTGAAGATTCGTGCGAATCGAAAAACATATATCCTCGTTTGCAACCGGGAAGACCGGTTTGCAATCGATGAGATATTCCGAAAAAACAACGTGCGTTCAATGGGAGGAAACCAGAAATGAAACATGTAATTGATTCAACAGACCTGACCGTAGAAGAAATTGATGGCATTTTGAAGCTGGCACAGGATATCATCGACGACAAAGAAGCGTATAGCGAAGCGTGTAAGGGCAAAAAACTTGCAACATTATTTTTTGAACCAAGTACAAGAACAAGGCTTAGCTTTGAATCAGCAATGATGGAGCTTGGCGGAAATGTACTTGGTTTTTCTTCGGCTGATTCTACGTCAGCAACGAAGGGCGAGAGCGTGGGCGATACAACAAGAGTGGTAAGCTGCTATGCAGATATCATCGCAATGCGTCATCCGAAGGAAGGTGCGCCGATGCGTGCTTCCATGGTGAGTGGCGTGCCGATTATCAATGCGGGGGATGGCGGACATAACCATCCGACACAGACATTGACAGACCTGCTTACAATCCTGCGGGAGAAAGGAAGACTGGATAATTTCACGATTGGTCTGTGTGGCGATCTGAAGTTTGGACGTACCGTACATTCCCTGATCAAGGCATTGTCCCGTTATGAGAACATCAAATTCATCCTGATTGCACCGAAGGAACTCCGCGTGCCGGAATACATTATTTCCGAAGTGCTCGAAGCAAAGAATATTCCATATGAAGAAGTAGAGTCGATGGAAGAAGTGATGAGCGAGCTGGATGTGCTTTATATGACAAGAGTACAGAAGGAACGTTTCTTCAACGAGGCGGATTATGTCAGATTGAAGGATACATACATTCTTGATGGAAAGAAGCTGAAAAATGCAAAGTCTGACCTTGCAATCCTGCATCCGCTTCCACGTGTGAACGAGATCTCTGTGGAAATCGATGACGATCCACGTGCCTGCTATTTCCGTCAGGTTATGAATGGAAAATTCGTGCGTATGGCACTGATGCTGACACTGCTCAAGGCGAATGGTGCGAAGCTGAATCTGTCTGCGGACAAGCTTGCCAAGATCCCAGAGTAAGGAAATGGATTTGCATTAAGGAGGAAAAATCATGAAGATAGATAGTATTCAAAATGGTATTGTGCTGGATCATATTACTGCTGGCAAGGCACTTCAGGTATATCACGACCTCGAACTTGACAAGCTCGACTGTTCCGTTGCCATCCTGCAGAACGTCAAGAGCAGCAAGATGGGCAAGAAGGACATCCTGAAGATTGATAAGGAGTACGATGTGAATCTGGATGTGTTGGGTTACATCGATCCAGATATCACAGTCAGCATCATCAAGGACGGACAGACGGTCGAGAAAAAGAAGCTGGCATTGCCCAAAAAACTGATCAATGTGAAAAAATGTAAAAATCCTCGCTGTATCACATCGACAGAACCAGGAATTGTGCATATATTTAAATTAGCCGATGAAAAAAATCGTATTTATCGATGCATTTATTGTGAGGCAGACAAGTAAAATGCTTTACAAAATAATGGAATGTGTTATAATTATTAAGATTATGGGCTAGTAGCGTAAAAAATAACTGGCAGCACAGAGGTGTGAAATGGAAAAATATGTTATAAAAGGCGGCAATGTTCTGGAAGGTGAAGTTTCGATTGCCGGTGCGAAAAACGCCGCACTCGGTATCCTTGCAGCAGCAGTCATGACAGACGAAGAATGCATTATTGAGAATGTACCATATGTAGAAGATACAAAGACATTACTTCGTGCAATCGAGACAATTGGCGCTAAGGTAAAATACATTGATAACCATACAGTTTCTATCTGCGGCGGAACAATCAGAACCGGCGAGGATGTCTGTGTGGATGATGAATATATTCGGAAGATACGAGCATCCTACTATCTGCTTGGAGCTTTGCTTGGTAAATACAACTATGCACAGGTTGCTTTGCCGGGCGGCTGTGATATTGGACTGCGTCCGATCGACCAGCATATCAAGGGCTTTGAGGCACTTGGTGCGAAAGTAGAGATTGTAAATGGCGGTAAGGTTGTTGCGAAAGCAGACCAGTTGATTGGAAATCATATTTATCTCGATGTGGTAACGGTTGGTGCAACCATCAATATCATGATGGCAGCCGTGCTTGCAGAGGGCAAGACGACGATCGAGAATGCTGCGAAGGAGCCACACATTGTAGATGTAGCGAACTTCCTGAACAGTATGGGTGCAAATATCAAGGGCGCCGGAACGGATGTCATCCGTATCCGTGGTGTTCAGAAGCTGAGAGGAACGGAGTATTCGATCATTCCGGATCAGATCGAGGCGGGAACATTTATGACGATGGCGGCAGCGACAAAGGGAAATGTTCTCATCAAAAATGTAATTCCAAAACACTTAGAGGCAATCTCTTCGAAGCTGAATGAGATTGGTGCACGCGTAATCGAATACGATGATGCAGTTCGTGTTATGGCGGACGGCAGATTCAAGGCAACACAGATTAAGACACTTCCATATCCGGGATTCCCGACAGATATGCAGCCGCAGATGGCGGTAACACTTGCATTGTCACAGGGAACGAGCGTGATTACGGAGAGTATATTTGAAAACCGGTTTAAATATGTAAGCGAGCTTTCCCGCATGGGAGCACGCATCAAAGTAGAAGGTAATTCCGCAGTGATTACTGGCGTGGATGGATACACAGGCGCGAATCTGGTAGCACCGGATCTGCGTGCAGGTGCCGCACTTGTCATTGCAGCATTGGCAGCGGAAGGATTCAGTACGATCGACGATATCAAGTATATTTTGCGTGGTTACGAAGATTTCGATGGAAAGATCCGTGGACTTGGCGGTCAGATCGAGGTAGTTGATGACGAGCGCGATGTCCAGAAGTTTAAATTAAGAGTGGGTTAAAAACAAAAATAAGGGAGGGGTTTCATATGCCTAAAAAACCGTACTACATTACAACCGCAATCGCATACACATCTGGTAAGCCTCATATAGGCAATACGTATGAGGTTGTACTTGCAGACAGCATTGCCAGATACAAGAGATACGTCGGATACGACGTACGTTTCCAGACAGGAACTGACGAACATGGTCAGAAGATCGAGATTAAAGCATTTGAGAATCTCTCCACACCGAAGGAATTCGTGGATGAGACATCGGCTGAGATCAAGCGTATCTGGGATCTGATGAACACTTCTTACGACAAATTCATCCGTACAACGGACGATTATCATGAGAAGCAGGTACAGAAGATTTTCAAGAAATTATACGATCAGGGCGATATCTACAAGGGTCAGTACGAAGGCATGTACTGTACACCTTGTGAATCCTTCTTCACGAAAGCACAGCTTGTGGACGGCAAATGCCCGGACTGTGGCCGTGAGGTACAGCCGGCAAAGGAAGAAGCATATTTCTTCAAGCTCAGCAAATACGCTGACCGTCTGATCGAGCATATCAATACACATCCGGACTTTATCCAGCCGGAGTCCCGCAAGAACGAGATGATGAACAACTTCCTCCTTCCGGGACTGCAGGATCTGTGCGTATCAAGAACATCCTTCAAATGGGGTATTCCTGTAGATTTTGATCCGGGACATATCGTATATGTATGGATCGACGCGTTGACCAACTATATCACAGGTCTTGGCTATGATGTGGATGGCAATTCGGACGAATTGTACCATCGTTACTGGCCTGCAGATCTGCATCTGATCGGCAAGGATATCATCCGTTTCCATACCATTTACTGGCCATGTATCCTCATGGCGCTTGGCGAGCCGCTTCCGAAGCAGGTGTTCGGACATCCTTGGCTCATCCAGAGTGATGGAAAGATGAGTAAGTCCCGTGGAAATGTAATCTATGCAGATGATATGGTAGATTTGTTCGGCGTGGATGCGGTCCGCTACTTCCTGTTGCATGAGATGCCATTTGAGAACGATGGTGTTATTTCATGGGAGCTTGTGATTGAGCGTATCAATTCAGAACTTGCAAATACACTTGGAAACCTCGTGAACCGTACGATTTCCATGTCGAATAAATATTTTGATGGCGTTGTGACAAATGCCGGTGCACATGAGCCGGTCGATGATGACTTGAAGGCTGTTGTAACCGACACCAGACTCCGTGTAAATGCATGCATGGACAAGCTCCGCGTGGCAGATGCGATCACAGAGATCTTCGCTTTGTTTAAGCGTTGCAATAAGTATATCGATGAGACAATGCCTTGGGCACTTGCCAAGGATCCGGAGAATGCAGATCGTCTGAACACCGTTCTTTACAATCTGGTAGAGAGCATCGTGGTTGGCGCAAGCCTTCTGGAGCCATATATGCCGGAGACGTCTGAGAAGATCTTAAAGCAGCTCAATGCAGAAAAGCGTCGTGTGACAGAACTTTCGAACTTTGGCCTGTATCCATCCGGGAATAAGGTAACGGATCAGCCGGAGATTCTCTTCGCAAGAATCGATGCACCAAAGATGCTCGAGGAGATCGAGAAGCGTTTCCCATCCAAAGTGGTTGAAGAAGAGCCAAAGCCGGAGAAGAAGGCAAAGAAGGAAGAAAAGGTTGAGATTCCTACACTTGATGCTGTAGTGAAAGAAGAGATCACAATTGATGAGTTTAGCCGTATGCAGTTGCAGATGGGTGAGATCATCTCCTGTGAGGAAGTTGCAAAGTCCAAGAAGCTGCTTTGCTCACAGGTAAAGGTACAGGGCAGAACCCTGCAGATCGTATCAGGAATCAAGCATTACTATACACCAGAGCAGATGGTTGGTAAGAAGGTTGTTGTTATCACGAACCTGAAGCCGACAAAGCTTGCAGGTGTGTTATCCGAAGGTATGCTTCTTTGTGCAGAGGATTTCGATGGAAATCTGGCACTGCTTACCGCAGAGAAGGATATGCCGGCTGGAGCAATGATCAGCTAGGAATAATAAAATAATATATCAAAAACGACCGGTTGGTTTAAAACCAATCGGTCGTTTTTATATGTTGTTTCATATATTACCTGCATGCTTCATTATTTAATTCGCATCTGTTGAAGTTGCAGTCTCAGTCACGATTGCGGAACTGATCATAGCAGCATCAATCTGCATGAAATCGCGGTCGCTGATGTAATATTTATTTCCATCTTCAATAATTTCAACAGTTATAACTTGCGGGTCGGCATAACTCATATTTTCACAACCGGCATTCAGGATGTCAATCAAGCCCTGCGAGAATAATGTTTCGTAATCAGTGAGAGAATAATCGTTATAAGTTCCAGCCTTCACATCGTTGTTAAATGTGTCGACATAAGCAGTTACTTCAGAAGAGGTCTGTGCGAACAGGTTGATCGGGTAAATCGTGACATCTACCAGATAAACACTGCCGTCTTTTCTTGCTTTATCTACCTTGTAATTAACCTTGCTGTAAATATTTTTGGCAAGAGACTCGAACTGCTCCCGCATCTCTGGCGCATCGTCAATATTCACACTGTAATAGGTGAGGATATTGTCAGTGAGCAGGTCAATGTTTGCCTGATAAAGGGCATCTGCATCCTCCTGATTGGCACCGGACGCCGCAATGTAATCCTTGGTTGCACCAAGATAATTGATTGCGATCAAACTCTTGATGTAGGTCTGATACCGCTTCTCCACATTCGCTGTACATGCGGTTAATGAAAAAATTAACAGCATACAAATCGGCAAAAGAGAAAATCGTTTGTATTTTTTTGCATGAATTTTCATGAAAAAGTTCATTTAAAGATCACCTCGTAATAATTTTTATATGATTAAACATACCCTTAGTGTATCATAAAGTGAAAGCAAATATCAATACACACATACTTTTTATTGAACCTTTTAATGCGGTCCCGGAGTGAACCATTATCGTCAATTCAAACGTCCGTTAAAGTAATTTGTATATAGATTGTTAATCATAAATCCCGTGTAAAAAAATGATGCATAAACGAAGTTCTTATGATATAATTAAGAAACATATTGGATAATGGACATTCGAAAGGAGAATTGCAGAATGGATGTAACGTTGAAGACCACATCGTTTGGTGGATATGACAAGAAGGCAGTAGAAAATTATATAGACGAATTGACAGCAGAACACGAGAAAGAGGTTGCAGATTTAAAGGCAAACGTATTGAAGCTGTCAGAGACAGTAAAGAATCTCCACACGATGAGAGAGGTTAACTTGAACGAATCTTCCAGCACGATCGAGAACCTCAAGAAGGTAAACGATGAGCTGCAGGTAGAAGTGACACAGCTCCGTGACAAGATGACAGCGTACGAGACAAGAGAAGAAGAGTCAGCGAGCCGTTACGAGTCAATTTCCAGAACTTTGCTGGAGGCACGTGAGAGTGCAGATGCATTGACAAAGCAGACACAGAAGGAGTGCGGGGAGCTGCGCGCAAAGACAGAGGAAGAATGCGACAGACTGACACAGGAGACAAGTGATGCCTGCCGTCAGATGTCAGAGGAGACAACCGCAGAGTGCCAGCGTATGCATGCAGAGACAGTTGCAGCCTGTGAGAGACTCGATGCAGAGACAAAGAGCAAATGTCAGGAGCGCAAGGAATCCACATATGCAGAGTGTGAGCGCGTGAAGCGTGAGACAAGAGAAGAGACAGACAACCTGCGTGCAGAGACGGAGAGCGCATGTCAGTCTTTGAACGATCATACAGAGGAAACCTGTGCAAATATGCGCGCAGAGGCAACTGCAGAGTGTGAGGAGATGCGGAATCAGGCAAGAACAGAGGCATACAATACACGTATGTCTGTGAAGCGTGAGTGCGAGAGTGTAAGCGAATATATGGCACAGATGAAAGCAGCACTTGATAATGTAGTTATTTCCGTAGACAATACGATTAAGGTTGCAGATCAGGCATTCCCTGAGATCAGCAACAATTAGTCCGATTCAGAAAGCAGTATAGACGGGGCTGTCGCACATTGCGTGTGACAGCCTTATTAGATACCGAGGCTTTACGATACGATAAGGGGGCGAGTGGCATGGTAATTGAAAACAAATACCTCAGAAAAGCGATTGAAAAGACAAAATATATTGTGCTTGTAAAACGATATATTATCGATATGCCGGGTTCCAGTCTGGTATATGTTTCACCGAACGCATCCGAGATTGGTATGAATGTCGAGATGCTGAACAAAGGAATGAAATTGTCCGAGGATTATATCTATCCGTCGGATCGTGAGATGGTAATGAAGACCATTCATAATGCGATTGACAATCGTGTTCAGGATTACGTGCACGAATATCGTATGGTTGGAGACGATGGGGTGCTTCGACAGGTGCGGGTCAATATCTGTATCGAAGTTGTGTCAGAAGAAGAAAATACATATGAAGTAGAGTTTTATATCCGCGATATCTCTGCGGAGAAGGAAGAAGAAAAACAGGCGGAGATCAAACGGGCGATTGAAGAGCCAAACAGACGCATGCAGATTTCGCCGACGGGATCCCTGGTAATCAGCAAGCTGGATAATCCGGGCATGATTCCGCAGATTCAGAAGATGGAAATGATCATGAGTGGATTTTCACAACTCACTAATTTGTATTCTGTGTTTGTTGATGAGAATGGCAAGGTGGAATCTACACCAGTCGGACCTGCGACGGATCTGGGTGATTTCTATGATCTGTTTGAGACGCCAACCTACAAAGAGTTTTTCAAAACGATGAAGGAAGAAGTACTGGCAGAGATGAAGCCACATATCTTTGACCGCGAGGAAGGCGGTTATGGAAAGCTGGCAATGGCACCGATCTTCGTCGGTGATAATTTGCAGGGGTTCTGGGTGCTTGGCTCTTATACACCGGATGAGACAGAGCATCTGGAGGAAATTTACGAGCTTCATTGGACGACAGCAGAACTGGTATCGGATTTCCTGCTGCAAAGCTATAATTCTATTGTGGAATCTGCGAAGTCACGTGGCGCGGGCAAGAAGCTGCGTGAGGAGCTTGCACGACAGAGCATTGTCAACAATGCATTGTCGAAGATCAACAGCAAATTAAGCGAAGATGTAGAACAGGTCATTGGCGAGACGTTGCGTGAGGTCGCGCTGCATATGGATTTGGACCGCATGTTCTTATATACATTTGACAAGGACAATCCAAAAGCATTCAGTCTGCGAAGTTATTTCGATGTATCCGGTGAGATGCCGAGTGACGATATATTGACTTTGCTTCCGGAGCGTTTGTATCTTGTGGTAGACGCGATCAAGCGCGGCAATGGCTGTTGTATGCTTGACCGTACCAATATGACACAGCGCGATGTAATCAACCTGATGCGGTATAATTTCCGGGCGGAGATCGCATATCCGATTTATCTGGAAGGAAGATTGTACGGTATTTTGATTTTTGCAGAGTCGAAATCGGAACGAATCTGGACAAAAGAAGAACTTCGTTTCTCACAGAGTATCTCTCTGCTGATCCAGAATATGCTGGAAAATGCAGATGGCGATGATAATGTGCGAAATGTGAATAAACATCTGATAGAAACATACAATAGTTTCCATGAGGGCATTTTTATCCGGGATCTGTACACGGGTTATGTATTCTTCTCCAACAAGGCACTCAATGACATGCTTGGATATGATCTGACTGGTGGCGACAGCCGCAAGATCCTGAAGAATCTGCGCGATAAATTTGAGCATATGGATGGTGTCCGCAAGGATATTGCCGGACGGAAGATCACAAACTGGTGCAGCTATGTGCCAGCATTGGACGAGATCATGGATATCACGGAAGTGCCGATTGAATGGTTACAGGGAGGCACTGCAACCATGATTATTATGAAAAAAGCTAAGGATAATTAGGAAATTTCCGATATATAGATAGGAGGAACAAGACGTGGCAAGTTCAGACATTGGAATCGACTTAGGAACCGCCAGTATATTAGTCTATGTCAAAGGAAAGGGCGTCGTATTGAAGGAGCCGTCCGTAGTTGCCTATGACAGAGATACCGAACAGATCATGGCAATCGGGGAAGAGGCAAGACTGATGCTCGGAAGAACACCTGGGAATATCGTTGCGGTGCGTCCGCTCAGACAGGGTGTTATCTCCGATTATAAAACGACAGAAAAGATGTTGAAATATTTTATCCAGAAGGCAGTGGGCAAGAGCTTCTTCGGTAGAAGACCACGTATTAGTGTATGTGTGCCATCCGGTGTTACGGATGTAGAGAAGCGTGCTGTTGAGGATGCGACCTATCAGGCGGGTGCCAGAGATGTCTATATCATTGAGGAGCCGGTTGCAGCCGCAATCGGAGCCGGTATTGACATTTCCAGACCATGCGGAAATATGATCGTAGATATCGGAGGCGGTACTTCGGATATCGCAGTTATTTCACTGGATGGCGTGGTTGTATCATCGTCCATCAAGGTAGCGGGCGATGATTTCGACGATGCGATCGTTCGTTTTATGCGGAAACGTCATAATCTGTTGATCGGTGAGCGTTCGGCAGAGGAGATCAAGATCAATATTGGAACCTGTTACAAACGACCAGAGAATATCTCCATGGATATCCGTGGACGAAATCTGGTAACCGGACTTCCAAAGACGGTAACGGTATCTTCGGATGAGACCGAGGAGGCGCTGCGCGAGGTGACATCCCAGATCGTGGATGCAGTACATTCGGTATTGGAGCGTACACCACCAGAGCTGGCAGCTGATATCGCAGACCGTGGAATCGTGTTGACTGGTGGCGGTGCATTGCTGCACGGACTCGAAGATCTGATCGAGGAGAACACCGGAATCACAACGATGACAGCCGAGGAACCACTGACTGCAGTGGCAATCGGTACAGGTAAGTATATTGAGTTTTTGAGTGAGCGAAAGTAGAAAGTAGGAAAACGATGGTAAGAGGGTTGTACACGGCATGGACCGGACTTCGCAACGAGGAAAAGAGAATGGATGTTGTGACAAACAACATGGCGAACGCGGACACGACCGGCTACAAAAAGGTGGACGTTACATCGCAGTCTTTTGACCGCCAGCTGGCAGTCAAGATTGACGATCCAACGATCGGACCGAACATAAAGCAGGGCATCGGCGGCGTGAACCTCGGCGTGAAGATCGGAGAGACGTATTATGATATGTCTCAGGGAAATTTCAGACAGACAGAAGACCAGTACAATTTGGCATTATCCGGCAGCGGATTTTTTACCATCAGCACAACAGACAAGAGTGGAACGACAACGACACGCTACACGCGCGATGGCGATTTCACTGTAACCAGGGACGGTTATCTTGTGACAAAGGATGGCGATTATGTGCTGGCGGAAGGCGGTAATCGTATACAGATTCCGAATGCAAATCTGGTCAAGATCAGCGTAAATCAGGCGGGAGAAATTTACTCTGGCAATACGTATGTTGCGAAATTGCAGTTGGTTGATTTTCAGAGCTACGACGCATTATCCAGCTATGGTGAGAATATGTACGAAGCCGTGGATGGCGCCGTACAGACACAGGCGGATGCAACAGTCAATCAGGGATATCTGGAAATGTCAAATGTCAATATGGTCACAGAGATGGTTGATATGATCGCGGTCACAAGAGCGTATGAGACAAATCAGAAGATGGTTCAGACGATCGACCAGACCTTGGACAAGGCAGTCAATGAAATCGGACGGTTATAGTGGAAGATAATAGGAGGTAGTAGCGTATGATGCGATCACTTTGGACGGCTGCATCCGGTATGCGGGCACAGCAGGTCAATGTAGATACAATTGCAAATAACGTAGCAAATATTAATACGATTGGTTATAAATCACAGCAGGCGAGCTTCAAGTCACTGCTGTATCAGAACCTGCAGTCGACATCGACGAACAATGCAGGCGAGAACAAGCCGGTTGCGGCAGAGGTAGGTCTTGGCAGCCGTGTGGCAGCGATTACAAGTACATTTACACAGGGAAACCTGACGCATGTGGAGAATCCGTTCAGTGTAGCGCTGGAAGGGGATGGTTTCTTCCAGATTCGCACGGAGAGTGGAGAATTGCAGTACACAAGAGATGGTTCGTTTGAAATCTCGCCGGTTGCAAATGGAAACATGCTTTGTACATCTGACGGAAATCCGGTTCTGGATGCATATGGAAATCAAATCATATTGCCATCTAATCGTGTGGCAACGGATCTGGTAGTTAATCAGGATGGCACTCTGGCATTCCCGGATGGTACAGGGAACCCAGCAGTGATTACAGATGCGAATGGACGTCCGGTCAAGTTTGGTATTTACCAGTTTAATAATCCGGCAGGTCTTTCCAAGGAAGGCAGCAACAATTATTCGGTAACCGTCGCAAGTGGCGCGGCAGTTGCGGAGAATGGAAATGCGGCAGTGAAGCAGACAAAGACGCATCAGTATTACACGGAGGCATCGAATGTCGATGTGGCAAATGAGATGGTTAACCTGATCGTGGCACAGCGTGCATACGAAATGAATTCCAAAGCAATTCAGGCATCCGACGAAATGATGCAACAGGCTAACGCTCTTCGTTAGGTAGAGGAAAGGTGACCTTATGGAAAACATCACAAACCTTACAAATAAAGATTATTCATCCTATGTGACACAGGCACAGACGAGCAACTTAACCAATCAGATCAAGAAATCAACCTCCTCGGAAGCAACTGATGAGGAGATGCTTGCGGCATGCAAGGAGTTTGAAGCATATCTGGTCGAGCAGGTGTATAAGCAGGTACAATCCACGATCAAGTCTGACAGCGACGAGGACGACAACCCATATGCAGACTACGCATATGACCTGCAGGCACAGCAGTATGCAAAGCTGGTCAGCGATCAGGGCAAGCTTGGTCTGGCACAGCAGTTATACGAATCCCTGAAGAAACAGAACGCGGCAATCACGCCGGAGGAACTGCATGAGCAGGAACAGGCTGCGGCAACTACGCAGACACAAAATGCATAAAATACAAATAGGATCATGACATGATTAGAGAAGGCTACATAGAAAAAATCGTATATAAAAGCGACGAAACGGGCTATTGTGTGATGTCCGTGGAAGGCGAAGAAGGTGAAGAGATCTTCGTTGGCACCCTGCCGGGTGCCGGTGAAGGTCTCTATGTGATTGCAGAGGGAGAATACGTGAATCATCCGCAGTATGATATTCAGTTCAAATTCTCCTCCTGCGAGATTCAGATGCCGAAGGATACACTTGGAATCGAGCGGTATTTAGGCTCTGGTATCATCAAGGGCATTGGCGCCGTTTTGGCGAAGAAGATCGTCAAGAAATTCAAGGATGACACCCTTCGGATCATCGAGGAGGAACCAGAACGTCTTGCGGAGATCAGCGGAATTTCCGAGCGAAAGGCACAGGCGATTGCTACTTCGTACATGGAGAAGAAGGAATTTCAGGAGGTTGCCATTTTTCTGGCACAGTATGGAATTTCGGTGAATCTGGCAATTCGCATCTTCAATACATATGGAAATAAAGTTTATGATATCCTTCGCGGCAATCCATATAAGTTGGCGGAGGATATTTCCGGTATCGGATTCCGGATCGCGGATGATATCGCAAAGCGCATGGGAATTGCACAGGATTCTGAATTCCGTTTGCGGTCGGCTGTGCTGTATGTGCTGAATATGGCAGGCGGCGAAGGGCATATGTACCTGCCGAAACAGCTTTTGCTGCGTCGCTGTGTGGAACTGACGCGTGACACGGCGACGGATGTCGAGGGCATCTATGGACAGTCAGCACTTGGCTATGCAGAATACGCAGACGCGACAAGTGCGGAATCGGCGTACGAACAGACGGTTTCCCTGTTTGAACAGCAGTTGATGGAGCTGCTGATCGCAGGCAGGATCATGATCAAGCAGATCGATGAAGAAGATGTCGTCTATCTGGCATCGAATTATTATGTGGAGCTGAATTCTGCAAGACTGCTTACCGATCTGCAGCTTCGCTATGATATGGAACAGGACGAGCTGGAACGAGAAATTCAGAAGATTGAAAAAGAAGAAAAACTGACATTGGATGAGCTGCAGCGGGCAGCTGTAAAATCGGCGATCGAAGCCGGGGTGGCAGTTATTACCGGTGGTCCCGGAACCGGAAAAACGACGATCATCAATGTTATTATCAAATATTTCTCCAAGAAAGGTATGGAGATCAAGCTTTGTGCACCGACCGGGCGTGCAGCGAAGCGTATGACCGAGTCGACCGGATGGCCGGCACAGACGATTCATCGTCTGCTGGAAATCAGCGGTGCGATGGATGAGGACAGCAAAAATCAGGACGATCACGGCATGCATTTTTCACGAAATGCAGACAATCCACTCGAATGTGATGCGATCATCGTGGATGAGATGTCGATGGTTGATGCGTATATCTTTTATTCACTCGTGCAGGCGGTTCCATATGGAACGAGACTGATCTTCGTCGGGGATGTAAACCAGCTTCCTTCCGTGGGTGCCGGAAATGTGCTGAAGGATATTATCAATTCGGGCTGCTTCCCGGTTACGACGCTGAACAAGATCTTCCGGCAGGAGGATGGCAGTGACATCGTATTCAATGCGCATAAGATCCAGCGTGGCGAGCATCTGATCCTGACGAACAAGAGCAAGGACTTCTTCTTTATCCCACAGCGGACAGCATCGCAGATCATCGAGGAAGTACAGACACTCACGATGAAGAATCTGCCGAATTACTATGGATTTTCACCGCAGGAAATCCAGATCCTGTGTCCGATGCGGAAATACGAAGTCGGCGTGGAGAATATGAACCAGAAGCTGCAAAACCGTCTGAATCCGAAGGCGAAGGACAAGCCCGAGCATGTGCGTGGCGATGTGACCTTCCGAAAGGGCGACAAGGTCATGCAGATCAAGAATAATTACCAACAGGAGTGGAAGATTTACGGTGTTTCCAAGACAGGTACCGGCAGAGGCTATGTGCTGGATGAAGGTGTCGGTGTATTTAACGGAGATATGGGCGTGATTACCGATATCAGTGATTACGATGAGGAGCTGACAATCCTGTTTGACGACGGACGAGAGAGTGTTTATAACTATAAAGAGCTGGATCAGATCGAGCATGCATTTGCCGTGACGATTCATAAATCACAGGGTAGTGAGTATCCGGCAGTTATCATTCCGCTGCTTGGCGGAAACCGGAAACTGATGAACCGGAATCTGATTTACACAGCAATCACGCGTGCGAGACAGCTGGTTATTATCGTCGGTGATGTAAATTTGGTAAACCAGATGGTTGATAATTCCGAGGAGCAGAAGCGGTACACGTCGCTGGCACTTCGGTTAGAGGAGTTAAATGAGAGTATGGAATAAACTTGTGAATTGGATATATCCGCCGACCTGTCCGCTTTGTGGCGATGTGACAGGGAGACAGGCTGGACAGGTGTGTGACGAGTGCAGACCGATGATTGATTATCCGGCACAGCCAGTTTGCATGCGGTGTGGGTGCGAGATCACTGATGAGGAAGCGGAGCTGTGTGAGGATTGTACGCGGCATACACGGACATATATACAGGGCTTTCCGGCGATGAAATACCAGTATCCACTTGATGAGAGTCTGGCGCGGTTCAAGTATCACAATCAGCGTGATTATGCAGCATTCTATGCAGGACAGATCGTGAAACGGCATGGACTCACATTGCAGAGTCTGGGGATTGATGCGCTGATTCCGATCCCAATCCATAAGCGCAAGCTGGAGAAGCGTGGTTACAATCAGGCGGAGCTTCTGGCAGATGCACTTGGAAAGAAACTGGATATACCGGTTGAACGGGAGCTGCTTGCGCGTGTGGTAAATACAGAACCGCAGAAAAGTCTGGACCCGGAGCACCGCGAGCAAAATTTAAAAAAGGCTTTTCAATGTATAGAAAAAAGTGTAAGCTATAAGAAAGTATTGTTGGTCGATGATATTTACACGACGGGGGCTACGATCGAGGCATGTACGAAGAGTCTGCATGCGGCGGGAATCCCGGATGTTTATTATACAAGTGTAGCAATCGGAACCGGAAGATGAAAGTGATATAGAGATTGTGTCAGAATAGATAGAGGGAGGAACAAATCATGGAACTGATGAATTGCAGAAACTGTAAGAAGTTATTTAATTATATTGCGGGCGAAAAGCTGTGCCCTGCATGTAAAGAAAAGCTGGAAGAGAAGTTTCAGAAAGTAAAGAAATATATCGAGGAGAATCCACGCGAGAATATCAATCAGGTAGCGGAAGCGTGTGATGTTACGATCAAGCAGATCAAATACTGGGTGCGCGAGGAACGTTTATCCTTTACCGATGATTCTCTGGTTGGTCTGGAATGTGAGCGCTGTGGCAAGATGATCCACAGCGGAAGATTCTGTAAGGAGTGTGCAGGCGGACTGGCAGATGCGATGACAAACGCTTACAAGCGGGAACGCCAGCAGGCGGTTCGGAAGAGTTCCGCTGGTAAGATGCGATTTCTTGACTAATCCAGTGGATGAAAAGCAGGCAGGGATTGCTTCTGTATAAAATACATAAAACAGAGAAGAGACATATGCACAAATGCTGGTGCATGTGTCTTTTTTTACATAAAAAGGGTTATGATACAGGGAAAACTTCCGATATTCATATTGAAGAATCGTAATTGCAGGAGACTGCGGCTTGCGAAAGATAAGAAAAAGGAGGGAGAAGCAATGAGAATAGGAACCTATAATATGATCAGTCAGATCTATGGCAACACAGGCACCAAGAAGACGAAGACTTCTGGAACAACCGGATCAGGAAGCTTTTTGGATCAGGTATCTTTCTCAAGCATGGGAAAAGATATGCAGACAGCAAAGACAGCACTGGGCAATACACCAGATGTCAGAGAGTCCAAGATTCAGGATCTGAAGCGCCGGATTGACAACGGCACATATGATGTGAGCGTGGATGATTTCGCACAGAAATTACTGGACAGTTACAGCAAGACAAATATCTAAAAGAGGATGCGACATGGCAAGTATAATTGAGAATCTGATTACGGAATTGAATGATGAGTATGCATTGTATGAGCAGCTTCTGCAGGTGTCGATGGAGAAGACGGGTGCGATTGTATCGAACAATCTTGACCGTCTGTCTGAGACAACCGAGAAGGAGCAGCGTCTGGCAGATGCGCTTGCAAGCGTGGAACACAGACGGCGCGAGACAATGACAAATGTAGCGAATATCTTAGGCAAACGACCAGATGATGTCAAGGTGATGGACGTTGTTACATTTCTGGAAGGACAGCCGGAATTCCATGATCCGCTGCTTGCGATCAACGAGAAGCTGGCGAAGCTTGCACGGAAGGTGCGGGAAGTAAACGGACATAATCAGAATCTGATTCAGGATGCACTTGAAATGATCGAGTATAACATCAATCTGATGCAGAATTTAAACCGGGCGCCGGAGACGGCAGAGTATTCGAAAGAGATGTTCAAGAGCAACGCTGCATATGCAGGCGGTGCCGATGTACCGGGCAGATTTGATGTACAGAATTAACGGGAATAAGGGAGTAAACGTATGGCAGGAACGATGGGACGGTTGTCCGTTGGCGTAACAGGACTTCAGACAAGTCAATATGCGTTAAATGCAACCGCACATAATTTAATAAATACACAGACTGAGGGCTATACCAGACAGCAGGTACTCCTGACAGACCAGTCATATAACAGAGTCGCAACGGACTCATATTATATCAATAACGTAGGTATGGGAGTTGTAACGGCGCAGATCCGACAGGTGCGCGACCAGTTTGCAGATGATACCTACCGCACAGAGAGCGGGCGTATGAGCTACTACAAGGCGCAGTATGAAACCGTCTCAGAGATAGAGAATTATTTCGGTGAGTTAGAGGGTAAGGATTTTAACACGACGTTAAACGATATGTGGACATCCATGCAGGAGCTGCAGAAGGAGTCGAACAGTATCGTAACGCGGAGCTCCTTTATCTCCAATGCACTCACCCTGATCGATCGTGTGCAGACGATACGTTCCAGTCTGATCGAGTATCAGCGGAATCTGAACACGGAGATCAAGGATCAAGTCAAGACAGTCAATGATCTTGCATCTACCATCTATGAACTCAACCAGCAGATCCGTGCGGTTGAGGCAGGAAATGTGGAAAAAGCAAATGACTTAAAGGACAAGCGGAATCAGGCACTTGATAAGCTTTCTTCTATTGTGAATTCCGAAGTTGTAAACAACGAAGACGGTACGATAGAGGTGTATCTGGAAGGACATACACTGGTTACGCTTGGAAGAACCTACACACTGACGACACAGAAGGTGTGTGAGAATGAGAAATATCAGCAGAATTACGGATTCACAGGTTCTTCGACGGACTTCCTGATGCCGGTATGGGAGCAGGATGGCGATCCTTTGTTTAATATAAACCGGGTACCGACCGCGGACAGTAACAGCGATATCGGTTCTCTGAATGGTCTTATGATGTCGCGGGGTTATTTTATCAGTAACTACACGGACGTACCGACAAAGCCGACGAAACCGCTGGAGAAAGATTTTGCTAACAATGCGGATTATCAGACGGCGATGGCGCAGTACGAGCAGGACGTCAAAGATTATGTAAAAGATCTGGAATATTTTAATACGTATGTGGAACCATACACGATTACGAATCTGGAGGCACAGTTTGATGTGCTGATTCATGCGATGGTGACACAGATCAACGATACGTTGTGTCCGAACAAAACCGTGACGCTGGCAGATGGTTCTACCGTAAAGGTGTTGGACGAGGATACTGCAGGTATCGGCATGGGTTCAGGTAATGAGTATCCGGGCACCGAGTTGTTTACGCGAAACAGCGTGGAGCGGTACACAGAGCGTACACTGACGCTGGCAGATGGAACGACACAGACGTTCAAGGTATATAACGAAGAAAATCCGGACGATTTCTATTCGCTTTATACGATCGGAAACCTGAAGGTGAACGAGAAGCTGTTACAGAATCCGTCCCTGCTTCCACTCTCCCGTGTATCGGGTGAGGAGGCACAGACGATCGCAGATGAGTTGCTGGCACGGTGGAACGATAAGTTCGCAACGGTCAGCCCGAATTCTCTGGTGCAGTGCAATTACAAAGATTATTACAGCGGTATGATGGATGATCTGTCGGACCGTGGTTACACATACAAATCCATGATGGAAACCGGACAGCAGGCAGTGTCCGACGCCGAGAATACGAGACAGCAGCTGCTTGGCGTATCCTCTGATGAGGAGTTATCCAGTATGATCAAATTCCAGCATGCATATAATGCGTCCTCCCGATACATCAACACCGTATCCGAGATGATTGCTTATCTGATCGAGAAGCTGGGTGCATAAAAGAAACGATAATTCGCAATTGACAAAGAAGGAGTGGAAGCGATGCCATCTACATTTTTAGGACTCAATACAGGTCTTTCGGGACTGACATATTTCCAGACGGCGCTGAATACAACCGCGCACAATATATCCAATGCGGATACAAAAGGATATTCCAGACAGAACGTGCAGGCTTCCGCATCGGACGCCTTACGCCTGAACAAGACGTATGGTATGATGGGAACCGGTATTACCGCTTCAGCCGTAGAACGTCAGAGAAATGCATATTACGACACGAAATACTGGTCTGCAAATTCCAAGTACAGTCAGTACAATTCACAGCATGCCAATCTCGAACAGTTACAGACGTATATGAACGAAATGACTTCCGAGGCAGGCTATACAAAATGGATGGCAGAGATGTCCGATGCCATGCAGGATCTCTCGACAAAGCCAGCCGATTATACAACGCGAATCTCCTTTGCGCTTACGGCAGATTCTTTCACAGACATGGTGAATGAGCTTGCAAGCAATTTCCAATCGACGCAGAAGACGATCAACGATGAGGTTGAACTTGCAGTCAGCGAAGTGAACTCGCTTGCAAAGCAGATCTACGAGTTGACACAGGAGATTATCACAGTCGAATTAAAGGGTGGAAATGCAAACGACCTGCGTGATAAGCGGGGCGTATGTATCGACACATTATCCGAATATATCAATGTTGATGTGGACGAGCGAAGCATCATGTATGGTGTGGGAAATGATCAGGTCGAAGCAAATGCCAAGACTCTGACGATCCGTATTAATGGTGAAATCCTGGTCGATGAGCTTGGTTACAATGAACTGACCATAGTTCCACGGGAGCAGAAGGTGAACCAGAACGATCAGGATGGTCTGGTTGATATTTATTGGAAGAACGCGGATGATACTGCGGGAGAATTCTTCAATACGGCGAATACAACCGGAAGAATCGCAGGTCTGTTCAACATCCGTGACGGCAACAATGGTGAGGTATTTTCCGGAAAAACAACTGCTGTATCGGACAATCCACCGGAAGTGACAGTATCGCTTGCAGAGAGTGTTGCCATGAAAGATCTGAACATTCCAAGCGAGGGAACAATTACCCTGAACGGTAAAGATTATCTGTACGACGGCTGGACGGCCGAGTATGATGCAGCCGGAAAGCTGAATAACTTTACATTTAAAAATATGACGATGATTGATGAGAAGAATGCGGAAGTAACAGCTATCTTCCCGACAGGTATCGACGGACGTCAGGCACAGATTGGCGTCAAAAATATGACAAAGGGTATTCCGTATTATCAGGCAAAGTTAAACGAGCTGGTGCGTGTATTCTCCAAGTACATGAACGACCTGACAAGCGCGGGTGCCGATGCCGATGGAAATCCGGGACTTGATGCATTTACCGCACAGGCACCGGATGGACACGATTTCGTATTGAAGGGCAGCATGCAGGGAACTGGAACGATTTCTTCCGGCGACGACAGCTATTACCGTCTGAACGGACTGAACTGGGAGCTGAACCAGCAGTGGAAGACCGATCCGAAGAAGATTGTTGTGTCTTACAAGGAAGATATCGATCAGGGCAACATAGAGGCAAGGGGCATCTTAGAAAAGATGATGGCTGGACTGACGGATACATCGATGTTCCAGCAGGGTAATGTCTCACATTTCCTGCAGGCAATCACAACAAATATGGCGGTCGATACAAAGAAAAATGAGGTATTTGCAGCAAATCAGGATGATATCCGATACACGATTGATAACCAGAGAGCATCTATTTCCGGTGTCGATAAGAACGAGGAAGGTTCGAATCTGACGAAGTTCCAGGAACTGTACCGGCTGGCATCTAAGGTAATATCTGTATTGAATGAAGTATATGACAAACTGATTAACGAGACTGGTGTATAAGGCTGACGCCTTGGAGGTAGGAATATGAGAATTACAAATCAGATGATCTCCAATAACTCTCTGCGGAATATGCAGAAGACGATGGCAAATGTGGACAACCGCACAACGCAGATGGAGACGGGAAAGAAAATTACAAAGGCATCAGAAGATCCGGTTGTTGCTGTGCGTGCTTTAAAGCTTCGTACGATGGTAACGCAGCTGGAACAGTACAAGGATAAGAATATCGGTGATGCAGAGTCGTGGCTGAAGATTACGACAACCTCTCTGGACAACATCACTTCACGACTCGAAGATATCCAGAGCTATTGTACACAGGGCTCGACGGATTCGTTCAAGACCTCCGACCGAAGCGCGATCATTGATGTGTTAAAAGAGATGCAGGATATGATCAACAGTGAGGGAAATTCAACCTACGCTGGACGTTATATTTTCTCTGGCTATAAGACGGATCGTTCTCTGGCATTTAACGAGACAGAGGATATCAAGAAATATTCTTATAAGATCACACAGCATCTGAATGCGGATGATCTGGATATGAAAACGGTCGTATTAAACGGCGTGAACAATGAAGATGTAGATGGGATTCTGGCAGGCACAAGTACCTATGTAAAGCCGGACAAGGAACAGGTCTATCGCCTGAATCTGGCATATGAGGGCATTTCAAGTAAGGATAGTCAGGGCAATGCAGCACTTTCCCTGAAAGCACTGGACGCAAATGGTAACACGATCGATCTGAGTGGATTTACCCAGACGGTGAAGACAACGGCGGATGCAGATACGTATTATCAGGTTGGACCGGATGAAATCAACATCATCGAGGAGACCGGCGAGATCATCTTCGGTGAGAATGTGTACAACACACTCAAGCAGGCAGACGATATCGTAGTTGACTACGCGAAAAATAAATTTGAAGCAGGCGACCTCCGCCCGGAGCATTATTTTGACTGTACGCAGTACATGGAACAGTCGGATGGCAGCATTAAGACGGTAGATTATGATACCTATGACCGGACACAGTCGATTTATTATGAAGTGAATTTCAGCCAGAGTATTCAGGTTAATACGGAAGGCAAAAATATTATCAACGATGATATGAGCAACAACATCAACGATCTGATCTATACGCTGCAGGAGTTAGATGCAGCGGAAAAGACAGAGAAGAAGTTAAAGAATATGCTTGCAGATACCCAGTATGCGTCGAATGATGATGCGGTAAAGCAGATTAACGCCATGCTGGAAGATATCAACGTCGAAATTGCAATCAAGAAAGAGACGATGCAGAAGACATTTGCGAAGAATATCACGAACTTCCAGGGCTATATGGATCAGGTATCTGCCATCCAGTCCGATGTCGGAAGCCGCATGACAAAGCTTGACATGATCAGAACTCGCGTGACAGAGCAGTACAGCACATTCAAGGAATTGAAGTCTGAAAATGAGGATGTGAGCACGGAAGAGGCAGCACTGAACTTCAAGGAGGCCAACGTCGTATATGAGGCAGCACTTGCGGCGACAAGCAATCTGGTCAGAGCATCGTTGATTGATTATTTGTAGGAGGGATAAAGCATGGTAGCAGAAACAAGATTATTTGGAACCGTCGATATCGCGGAGGACAAGATCCTGGAGTTCCCAATGGGGCTGATCGGTTTTGAAAATTTAAAGAAATTTGCGATTATTTATGACAGCGACCGCGAGGAGCGTTCGAAGATCAGCTGGTTACAGTCGATGGAGGAGCCTGCATTGGCACTTCCGATCATCCATCCATCTGAACTGATTGATGATTACGGTCCGATCGTGGAGGACGAGCTGATGAAGAACATCGGTGATCCTGCAGATGCAGATATTCTGATGTTTGTCACATTGTCGATTCCTTCGGACTTAACGAAGATGACAGCGAATCTGAAGGCACCGATCATCATCAACACAGAGGGCAGAAAAGCCATCCAGGTGATCGTGGAGAACGAAGATTACAAGGTGAAATTCAATGCCTACGAGGCAATCCAGAAAATGAAAGAAAAGGCAGGTGAGTAATATGTTAGCACTATCCAGAAAACAAGGCGAATCTATCGTGATAGGCAATAACATTGAGATCACTGTGCTCGAGGCGAAGGGCGATCAGGTCAAGATCGGTATCTCCGCACCGAAGAGCGTGCCTGTCTACCGCAAGGAAATCTACGCACAGATTCAGGAAGAAAACCGTGAAGCTGTGGCGAATCTCGACGTAGAAAGTTTGAAAAAACTCTTATAAAGTGGTAAAGTATGAGTGATTAGTTGACGATACAACTAATAGGAAACTATAGGCGTATGCCGTTCATGGATGGAAGGCATACAAGGTTCACGCAAGGAGGCGTATAGATTATGGGAATGGATGGAATCGGAGGCGTAGGAGCCTTAAATGTAAGTTCACAGACAAGAGTGACACGTCCGCAGTCTGAGACGGTGGATGTGAACACAGGCAGTACTGCCGGACAGCAGCAGGTACAGGTTGCAAGCTTACCACCGGTTGGAGGAAAAGGCAGCAACAAAAATAATAACCAGTCCGGACAGCAGCAGGATCGCGGTGCGGTACAGACGGATCAGGAAGTGGCACCGGACAAGATCAAGGCAGCAGTCGATGATCTGAACAAGACAGTGAAACAGGCAAGTCCAATGCATCATACACAGCTCAGCTTCAAGTATCATGAGGATACAAACCGGATTTCTATCACCGTTACAGATAGTGACACCGATGAAGTTATCCGTGAGATTCCGCCGGAGAAGACACTCGATATGCTTGCAAAGGCATGGGAGATGGCAGGACTTCTGGTTGATGAGCGTCGTTAGAGGAGAACCCTATCACGAACGAAGAGAGTGATATAGGAGGTATTAGTTATGGCAATGCGTATGACAGGCCTCGTATCCGGCATGGATACAGAGAGCATGGTAAAGGAACTGGTCAGCGCCAGCTCTGAAAAAGTAAATAAAATCAAACAGAAGAAGCAGGACGTCGAGTGGAAGAAAGAGATCTGGAGCGGGCTGAACACGAAGATTTATAACTTCTATAAGACACAGCTTTCTGCATTTAAGACGGTCAGCAACTATAAAACGAAGAAGGCAACGGCCAGTGATGAGACAAAGGTATCCGTCAAAGCCGGTTCCGGAGCGACAAATGGTACACATTCGGTTTCCGTCGAGCAGACAGCATCGTCAGCCTATCTGACCGGAGACAATATCAAGGCATATGGCAAGTCTTACACAACCTATAATGATGCCGGACTGTCTACGAAGTTTGCGGACATGGTAGATGCACAAGGGGCGAATCTAGGTCTTGCAGGTCAGAAGATTACGATCTCGGCAGGAAACGATGTGATTCCTGCTCTCGAACTTGAGCTTGGAGGAAGCGGAGATAACGGAGTCGAAAGCATCAGTGCATTGAATGCAAAGCTAAAAGCTACTTCCGGATATGAGAATCTTCAGGCGAGTCTTAAAGATGGTAAGCTTGTCTTTACAAATAGTTCAGAAAAGACACTGGATGATGGTACAAAGGCCGGGGAGATTTACACGATTGAAAGCGCAGCACTTGGTATGTCTGGAGAAGTTGGATATGAGAAGGGTGATGCGGACAGCAATACAATGAGTGCCGGCTTCACGGCAAAGGTAAAGCAGGACTTTACAAGTACCGATATCTCAACCTCGACCAAGCTTGCAGATCTGGGTATTAAGGTTGGAACAACATTCTCAGTCAATGGCAAGGATTTTGTTGTAGATGACAAGTCAACCATCAATGATTTCACGACAGCACTTTCTAAGATGGGTGTCTCTGCAAGCTTCGATGCATCCCATGGAAGATTTTATCTCAATGCGTCGAAGACCGGTGCTGCGAATGATTTCAATATCACATCCAGTGACAGCAGTGCATTGGAAGCTCTAGGACTTGGAAGCAAGGCAGAAAAGGTAGACGCAAGAGATGCGATTATCTACTATAACAATGTAAAATACACGAGTGACAGTAATACATTGACAGTCAACGGTCTTACGATCACAGCAAAGGCAAAGACAGACTCTGTAGTCAATGTCGAGGTTGCTGCGGATGTTGACAGTGCATATAACACAATCAAAAATTTCATCAAGTCATATAATGAACTGATTGACGAGATGAATAAATATTATAACGAAAAAGATGCCGGCTATGATGCCTTAACTGAGGATGAGAGAAGCAAGCTGTCCGATACGCAGATCGAGAAGTGGGAAGAGAAGGCAAAGCAGGGATTGCTGCGACGGGATTCTACATTGCAGACACTGCTTTCCGGCATGCGTACGACCTTGAATCAGGGCGTGCAGGTAACAATGGCAGATGGAAGTACGAAGACGATGACCTTGGCTTCCCTTGGTATCGTGACCGGTGATTATACAGAGAACGGCAAGCTTCATATCCTCGGTGATGAGGATGATGACCAGTACTCTTCTGAGACGAATACGTTGAAGAATCTGCTGGAAAGTGGAAGTGATATCGTAGGACAGGTGATCGGCGGAACTACGAGTACCTCTGGTGTTGGTACACAGATGTATGATTATCTGCGGAAATCCATGACACGTATCGAAGGTGTGCGAAGCACACAGACGTTCTACAATGACAAGACGCTGGATAGCGAGATCGATGATTATGATGATGACATCGATAAGTGGGATGAAAAGCTCCAGAATCTTGAAGATAAGTATTATGATCAGTTCTCGAAGATGGAATCTGCGATGGCAAAGCTGCAGAGTCAGCAGTCATATCTGTCATCCTTGTTCGGAAGTGCATCATAAATAGACGGAGGGGTTATATAAATGGCATATAACACAGCAGCAAAGGCATATGGAAACAACCGTATCGAGACAGCAACACCGGCAGAACTTACGTTGATGTTATACGAAGGCGCGGTTAAGTTCTGTAATATTGCAATTGTGGGACTTGAGAAGAACGACTATGAGAAAGTAAATACGAACATCCAGAAATGCCGGAATATTATCGTGGAACTGACATCGACGCTGAATATGAAATATCCGGTTGCCGAGGACTTCAAGCGTATGTATGATTATATCTTTGCACTTTTGACGGAGGCAAACATGAAGAAAGACATGGAGCTTCTGGAGAGAGCGTTAGAAGAGCTTCGTGGCATGCGGGATGTGTGGAAGGAAGTTATGACGAAAGCCAAAGGACCGCAGCTATCACTGAGCTAGGAGGTAAGATATGGATCAGACCGGAACTTATGTGAATATCATGCGTGAATCACTGGAACGGAAACAGCGATATCTGACAGAGATTTGGAAGCTTACAAATGAGCAGTCAGTGATTGCCACAGCGGAGAAGTTTGACGAGGAACAGTTTTCGGAGCTTGTTGAGAAGAAGGATGTTTTGATCGACAACCTCAATGAGATCGATAAAGGGTTTTCTTCTGTCTATGATCGTGTACGGATTGAGATCCAGCGGGATCCGGTGGTTTACAGAGATGAATTGCTTGCAATACAGAATCTGATTCGTACCTGTGTGGATCTCGGTATGCAGATCGAAGCCGTGGAGGAGCGGAACCGGGCAGTGATGGAACAGGTATTCTCCGCGAAATTCCAGGGTGTGCGCCAGATGAAGCAGTCCAAAACGGTGGCAAACAAGTATTATAAGTCTATGGCAAACGGCATGGTGAATGACTCTTTGCTCTATGACAGAAAAAAATAAAAAAACTTTATAAAAAGGGTTAAGGATATAATTTCCAGTCCGATATATAAGGTGTAAGGAACAAACAAGACAAGTTCCTACAGATTCAACCAAGGTTATTACCCGAGCGGGTTCTAACATACATACTATTCACGGGGCGGTGCCCCAGTACTTCTCGCAAGGACGCGGGAATAAATTCAAGGAGGAATTATTATGGTAGTACAGCACAATTTGCAGGCAGCAAACACAAACAGAATGTTGGGCGCTAACGTTAAGGCAGTATCTAAGTCAACTGAGAAGTTGTCTTCAGGATATCAGGTTAACAGAGCAGCTGATGACGCAGCAGGTCTTTCCATCAGTGAGAAGATGAGAAACCAGATCAGAGGTATTAATCAGGCTGTTAAGAACTCTGAGGATGGCGTATCTCTTATCCAGACAGCAGAAGGAAACATGAGTGAGATTCACAGCATCCTTCAGCGTATGGGTGAGCTTGCTACAAAGGCAGCCAACGATGTAAACGCATCTGTAGATCGTAAGGCAATCCAGGATGAGATCGGTGAGCTTGCTAAGGAGATTGATTCTATCTCTACAAAGGCAGCATTCAACGGCACAAAGCTTTTGAATGGTGACTTCTCTGAGAAGCAGCTTCAGGTTGGTGCCGTTAAGGGCGAGAACATGGAGATCACAATCAAGAAGATGAGTGCTTCTATCTTGTTTGGTGCGAAAGGTTCTGTAGTTGCAGGAAACACATCATCAGCTGGTAATGTGTTGAACATGTATACACATTCAAAGGCTTCAGAAGCTATGTCTCTTATCACTTCAGCTATCAAGGTTGTATCTGCTGCTAGATCTGAACTTGGTGCTAAGCAGAACAGACTTGAGTACACAATCGATAACCTCGAGAACTACTCAGAGAACCTGACATCTGCAGAATCACAGATTCGTGATACTGATATGGCTACAGAGATGACCAACTACACGAAGAATAACATTCTTCAGCAGGCTGCACAGTCCATGTTGGCTCAGGCAAATCAGTCTACACAGGGTGTACTTTCATTACTTCAGTAATTTCATATTATTGACAATTTATTGGCTGGCTCGCTTGCGAGTCAGCCATATTTTGTATAAGGAGGTTTTTATGGAACAGGAATTAATACAGGATACAAAAGAAACATTGCTTACGATTGCAGATATCTTATATCAGGGGCGTGTATCGGATGGGATAGCTGCGATGAATGGTGTGATTCCAAACTTATCGCTAATTGCGTCAGGTATCCAGGATGAGGCATTGCAACAGCGGTTAATTACGGATGCGTTGTCACCGATTTTGTCAGCGATGGAAGAAGAGGATGGTACGTTGCTTGCGGATTTGATTACGTACGAGTTGGTAGAGTTATTAGATATATTGTAAAGATGCAGGGATGTAAGAGGGTATAAAATGAACACTATATACGAGAACAATTTAAAAGCATTAAAACAAAAAAATGAAAAATTATGGGAGGCATTTTATACCTATGCGAAGCAACAGAAGGAAAGTCGGGCTTTTACTGCGGTAGCGAAAAACGGGGAAGTTATTATTGGGTATCATGGTAAGGATCGGGACTTTAATTTGAATTCTACGTACAATCCATCTAAAGAAGCAGAAAAACTTATGGCGGAGTATGATACAATTCCAGATAATTCGTTTTTGTGTATGTATGGGTTAGCAAATGGTATATTTGCAAAAAGATTTTTGGAGTGTAATCCGCATGGAAATGCGATTTATGTATATGAGCCAGATCTGGACATATTTATGACTGCAATGCAGGAGATTGATCTGACAGAACTGTTAAATAATAATCGTTTTTTCATAGCGGTAGAGTCATTGAATACCGATGATTTTGGCGATTTTTTACTTAGTTATATCAGCGAAATAAATGAATTAACGAATCGATATATGGCGCTTCCAATCTATCAGACACGATTCCCGGAAGGCTATGATCGATATAAACAGATAATAAAGGATAAATACGAATATTATAGAATACAGACAAATACGTTGATCAAAGTGGGTAAACAAATTGGTCTTGCCAGTATTTCTAACATGCGATTTCTTCCAAATTGTCGGAGTGGCGCAGACTATAAAGATTACTTTCCGGAGGATGTACCGGCGATCATTGTAGCGGCAGGACCGTCATTGCAAAAGAATGTGGATCTGTTGAAGAAAGCGAAGGGAAAAGCAATTACGATCGTAGTGGATTCGGCAATCAATACAGTCATGGCACATGGGGTTATGCCTGATTTTGTAATTACGGTCGATACGAACAAAGAATTAAAGAATTTTACGGCAGAAGGACTTGCGGATGTATTTTTTCTTGCAGATGCTACTGCAAATACAGCCGTGTTGGATATGGTAAAACCAAAAAATCTGGTGTTTTATTCTACGGATTCTGGAACATGGAGCCGGATGTTTTCGGATGCCGGAAGTTCACTTGGAGAGATTTTTGCGGGCGGATCAGTTGCGCTGGATGCAATGGCGCTTGCGATAGATTGGGGATTTAAACGAATCATTATGATCGGACAGGATCTGGCAATGACGGGAAATAAACAGTATGCCGATGGTGAGAATTTGAATCAGAATACATCGTTTAACAGTCCGACCTTATATGTGAAAGATATTTATGGAAACGATGTGCTGACGAAGAAGGATTATTATACATTTATTCGCAGTATTGAAGATCTGGCATATCGGAATCCTGATATAGATTTTATAGATGCGACAGAGGGTGGAGCATTGAAAAGGCATACTCGAATTATGACGTTGCAACAGGCAATTGATCAATATTGCAAAAATGTTTACAACATAACAGAGATGATAGAAGCGATCCCTCGACGTTTTGCAACAAATGGAAATGAGCTTGTAAAACAGGAACTACAAAAGATGAAAGAAAATATAGAACTGCTTATAACTCGGATGCGGGAGGGCGCAGAGGTTTGTGATAAGGCAGCGTATATGTTAGAGCATAAACAGTATGACAAAGATAAATTACGGAAGATAAATGAAAAAATTCGAATTTTGGATGAATGGTATGCGGACATGGAGGAGCATAAGCTGATAAAAAAAGTAACATGTCAGGCAAATCATGATTATGAGACAACAATATATCTGACCGAAAAGGACAGTGTTGCAGAATCAATCCGTATATATAAAAATAGTGCGAAGTTATATATTGGCATTGCTGATGGCGTTGCGGATATTATAAAAACGATTGAACAATGCGAAAAAGAAATATAGGCATTTGACTAAATGGAGGGTGCGCAGTGGGAGATATACAGAAGATTTTGATGATTCAGGGAGAGTCGCAATATGATGCAATCTCTTGTTTTATGAATGATCTTGCAGATGGTTTTCGCCAACTTGGGTGTCGAGTGGATATTTTGGGTGGTATCACAAAGGATGCATTAGATCGAACGATCTATTTCGAAGAGTATGATGTAGTCTTGTCCTTTTTTGGGATCACCTCTGTATTGTATGATGCAATCAATCGAAATCCCAACACATTATTTTTCTTGTTTCTAGTGGATCATCCATATTATAGATATGACTGGCTGGCCGAGCAACATAGAAATTTGATTGTGTCCTGTATTGATAGAAATCATTGTAATTTTTTACAGAAATACTATAAGAACATTGATGCGGTGCAGTTTGTGCCACACGGAGGAAATTTATCAGAGAAACCTCCGAAGCCGTTTGCTGATCGGGAGATAGATGTTGCTTTTTTTGGTACATGCAGCGCTTCAAATGAATACAAATCAATTGTGGATCAAATGTCGGAAGACATTATGAAAATCATGGATGCTACAATTGCGCGTGTTATGCAGGGGGAATGCATACCGGCAGAGGAAATTCTAATACAGGAACTTCGATCCGGAGGGATTGAACTTTCAGAAGCACAGTTATTGGAATTGTTTGTAGTACTTGCGTTTGCGGATACATATATTCGTGCGAAACAGCGGGAAAAACTAATACTACATTTGGCAAAGTCAGGACTGGAAGTGCATGTCTATGGAAACGGCTGGGAGAAAGACGAATTGGCGCAGTATGAAAATATAAAGCGTCATGGCGCAGTTTCTTATACAGAAGCACTGGATATTATGACAAACACAAAAATCGTGATCAATAAGATGCCATTATTCTTAGACGGCTCACATGAACGGGTGTTTACTGCGATGTTGAACGGGGCTGTTTGCTGTACCGATGAAAGTGGGTATTGGAAGCAGGAATTCATAGATGGAGAAAGTATATGTTTTTATGATTTTCAAGATTTGGATAATCTCGAAAACATAATAAAAGAATTACTTTTAAATCTGGATAAAGCAGGAAAGATTGCTCAAAACGGATATGATATTGCAATCCATAAACATCAGTGGAAAAACCGGGCGGAACAGATTCTGGAAATATGTAACAAGGTGTCCCGTATTGAGGATATAAACTATGTATTGCCGGGTACGAAAAACGCGTACGCATTTAACCGATTTCTTGATTATGCCAATGATAAAGATATAGAGATGCTTGTTCAGAAAACAAGGATGTATGAAAATAAGCTTCAATACCAGAAGAATGTGTATCATGCAATGGAGACCTATTATCAAAAGAATTACAGAGAGTCCATGAATCATGCAATTGTGAACAGAATCACGAGTGTTAAACATGCGTTGGGCGAATATGCATGGTTGTATGGACAATGTGAAGATAATTTGTCAAAATGTACACTTGCGGGACTGTTGAATTATTGGATCAGTATGGAATATCGACATGTGAAAGATGTCGCAGATCATAGATATAAAGCGTATGCAGATTGGGACATATTAGATATGGAAGAATTCTCTCAGGCAGTATTTCTGGGAGCGGAGCAGGCGGATAGTATTCAGGCAGTTGTTGATTATAACTATGATTTGTTAGATGCGATCGAGGTTTTTGCGCCAAATCAAATGACAAAGGAAAGAATTTGTGGTGCACTTCATTCATCGGATATGGAAGTTATGGTTTGCGAACCGGATATACTAAAAACAATCAATTTGGATGAGGTTTTTGATTCAAGGGTCAGATTTATTGCGCTCATGGGTGCCAGATATGCAGAAGAGATTATCAGAAATATGGAACAGCATATTCGAGCAAATAAACCGCAGTTGGCGATCCGAGTAAGTGTAGAGTATGACAACTTATGGAAACTGCCGAATGTATTATATGATTTTCGGGAAGATTACCGTCTTTATATACGGTATTATGATGATGGAATTGTGAATGATACTTGTGTGCTTTATGCGGTTTAGAAACAGAGTTGAGGTGTTTATATGGAATTTTCACACGAATATTTTGATGATGAGGTACGAGAAGATTTTTATGTATCTGGATTGATGAAGCGTTTGTGGGCAGCAAATCTTGAAGTTATTTCGGATGTTGCGAAAGTGTGCGATAAATATAATATTCGGTGGTTTGCAGACTATGGAACATTGCTTGGTGCTGTTCGTCATGGTGGATGTATTCCGTGGGATGATGATTTTGATATCTGCATGTTGAGAGGCGATTACATGAGGTTTTTGGAAGTGGCAGAAAAGGAATTGCCGCAGAATTATTCGGTGTTAAATTGCCACAATGAATATGAGGACTTGCTTACACGGGTTATCAATACCCGACATCCAACTTTTGAAGAAGATATTTTACAAAGATATCATCAATGTTATCTGGGGGCAGGTATTGACATTTTTCCGCTTGATTATATGGCGCCAACAAAGAAAGAACAGGAGGCACATAAGACATTACTTCGAGCAATCTTAAGCTTTGAACCGATATTGTCAGATGAGAATCTGGATCAGGCAATGCTGGATCAGGTGTTATCACAGCTGGAACAATTATGTGGTGTGAAGTTTGACCGGCAAGGGAAGCTTATAAAGCAGATGTATGAAGCAACAGAGGGTGTGTGTGCACTATATGGACCAGAGCAGGCAGATACCGTTATGCTTGCTCCAATCTGGGCGAAATACGGGGTAAAGACATATCCGTTGACTTGTTTTCAGCATGCAATCAAGGTGAGATTTGAGAATATTGATATCTGGATATCTGCAGAATATGACAAGATGTTACAAAACGAATATGGCGATTATATGCGGATTATTAAGGGTGGAGCATCTCATGACTATCCTTGCTTTGCGGAACAGGAAGCGTATGTGCGGGAGCATCTGCCAAAGTATCCGTTTGAATATACGTTTGATAAAAAGGATATAGAAACGGAAGAACGTCTGACGGATAGTCGCTCACAGGAACGCGTACGGGGTATTTTAAATTATGATAATCGTGTACAAATCCAGATACAACGGGAAGTTTTGATTTTGCCGTATCGTGCTTCCTCGTGGAAGAATATCGAAGCTGTGTGGAGACAGGAATGCGCGGATAAAACCTGTCATGTGACGGTGATCTTGCCGCCATATTATGAGAAGACAGCATTGGGTGGATTTGGCGAAATGCATGATGAAAGTGGGTTATTGCCTGATTATGTAGAGGTAACACCATACGATGCATATGATTTTGAACATATGCTGCCGGATGTGATCTATACGCAGAATCCATATGATGAATGTAATTATACGACAAGCGTGCATCCGTTTTTCTATGCAAGAAATCTGAAGAAATATACGGACAAGCTTGTCTATATTCCGTGGTTTACAATGCGGGATGTAAATGTGGATAACGGAAAAGTCAACCAGACGATGAAGTATTTCTGTACAGTTCCGGGTGTTGTTCTTGCGGATGAGGTATGGATGCCATCCGAGTCTGCAAAGGAAGCGTATGTCAGAAAATTGACAGCATTTGCTGGGGAAGATACAAAATGTGTATGGGAAGATAAAATTCACGTGCATGAGGTTCCTGTATGCAGTTTAGATTATTCAAACATATTTGAAAAATTGCCAATTACGTGGAAGCAAATCATACAGTCGGGAAATACAATACGAAAGCAGATCATATTATATGATATATCTGCGGCAACCTTTGTTCAGGGAAGGAAGCTTGCACTGCAGAAATTGAAAGAAACATTAAAGTTCTTTGAGGAAAAACGAGAAGATATCGCACTAATTTGGCGACGTAATACTGTGACAGAGGATGTACTGTCAGCTTTGGAACCGGAAATGTACGAGCAGTATAAAGAAATCGTGGAGGAGTATAAAAAGGCTGCGTGGGGGATCTTTGACGAAGATTTTTCCTATCAACAGGAAGCGGAGCTTGCAGATGCTTATTGCGGGGATGCTGGGTATGTGTCGCGCTATGTGGAGACACTTGAAAAACCAGTATTGCTACAGAAAATGGGAATTTCCAGAAATGTGGATGGGCAGCCACTTGTTCAAATGCTGAAAAATGAAGAAGGAAATTATCCGTATCATATTCGGGCGTATGCAATTGTGGATGATAGTATGTATTTCATTCCGGATGAGATGAATCTGCTCTGTACGATGCGACTCGAAGAGGGAACGGTTACGATTCTGAGCAGCATCCCGGAGGAAAAAATCAACCAGACGGGACTTTCGTTGAAGCTGGAATGCTATGATGGGAAAATCATCGTGACTCCATACATGGCAAAGACAATATGGAGCTATGATATTCAGTCTGGGCGTTGGCAGAAGATCGGAATTCGGAATGAAGAACAGGAATGTAAGTTTGTTTCTTCGGTTATATACAAAGATAAACTATATCTTATCCCTGCGCTTTATAAGTACATTGTACGTGTGAATCTAAAGACATATAGCGTTGCATATTTGGAACACATCTATGCGGAGTATGCAGCATTATCTTCCGAAGAAGCATGTCGCTTTGCTTGTAATTATGCCAGATGCAGGGATGTGTTATATATAGCAGAACAGCAGACGAATCTTATGTTACGGTTTGACCTTGCAACTGAGAAATATACATGGCTTCAGATTGGAAATCCGGGACAGATTTGGTTGGCTAGTGCATGGGATGGGACCTATTTTTATTTTGTGCCATTGACGCAAGGCCGTTTATTGCGCTGGGACGGACAGGATGAATACGTGGAGTATGATCTTCCGGGTGATTGTAGATATGACCGGTATGGACCGGTAAATGTAAACATCATAGATGGAACACTTGTGTTACAGGGATATAACTGCGATGCAGTCCTATATGATTTGGAGGATATGTCTTGCCGTACGGAACAGGTGCGTTATAATTACGCCTATAAAATCCGGGAGGATTTTTATACCGGATATGATATGGCGACAGACCGGTTTGTAATACAGGATGGAGCCAAACGATTGGAATATACCTGTGTATTTGATGAGCGTGATCTTCAAAAGTATTTGCAGCAGGCAAGAAGCGCAGGGAAAATAGGACTTTCAAGGGAAGCAATCAAAGAAGATGACGCGATTGGAATCGGATATTTTACAGATTGTCTCTGCGATAAATCTGAATGGAAGCAAGGCGAGAAGGGGAAGAAAACAATCGTATTTCTTCCATACAAGGCAAGTATGTGGGACAGTCTGGAAAGCATCTGGCTGGCAGCAAAGGGAGATTCCCGGTGTGAATGTTATGTCGTACCGATTCCGTATTATGATAAGGATGCGTATGGAAGACTTACAACTTATCATTATGAAGGGACACAGTTCCCGGCTTATGTACCGATTACGGATTATCGAGATTTTGATCTGGCGAGTCGAAATGCGGATATCATCTATATCCATAACCCGTATGATGATGGAAATCGTGTGACAAGTATCGATCCGGACTACTATTCAGCGAAGTTGAAGACGTATACTGACAAGCTTGTGTATGTGCCATATTATGCAACTTCCGGGGGCATGGGCGAGGATCAGTCATTGTGTAAGGCATACATATACGCGGATTATATTATTGTGCAGGCAGAGAGTCATAAGGATTATTTTGATACATGTATCCCAAGGGAGAAGCTTCTAGCACTTGGGTCTCCGAAGTTTGACCGGGTTGTGAAGCTGTGTGAGAATCCACCGGAAGTGTCAGAAGACTGGAAGGACAAGATGAATGGAAAAACCGTGTATTTCTTCAATACCAGTCTTGGAGGCATGCTGGCAGATACAGAGGCATTTCTTAAGAAACTCCATTACGTATTTGATTGTTTTTCCGGAAGAGAGGATGTCTGTTTGTTATGGCGCCCGCATCCGCTTTTGGACGAGACATTTACGACAGCAAGAAGTCAGTACAAAGAGGAATATGAGCGGTTGAAGCAGGATTTTCTGTCAGCGGATTGGGGTATCTATGATACGACACCGGATATAGAGAAGACGATTGCGGTGAGCGATTGTTATATCGGAGATTCGGGAACTTCCGTGACGGCCCTCTTTGGAATCGCAGGGAAACCGGTTTATCTGCTGGATAATTATATTCACAGGGAACCGATGGGGAATGAATGGATCAAGGAGATGATAACACTATATTACCCTCAGGGACAGGATGCATGGAAGGTGGAACCGGGCAATCAGTTGTATCATCTGGAGAAAGGCATCTATCGATTCTATTGCAAGCTTTCTGAATACACATCGGGTGGTTATTATCGGATGGCGGTTGAGCATGGGAGCTATGTATATGTATTCCCTGCGAATGCACAGGAGATTCTGGTAATTGATGACAAACGAAATATTACACGGATCAAATTAGAGCAGAAAATCAGTCAGCCAGGCGCATTTGCGAATGTATGGTTTGAAGGAAACTATGCATTCTTAATTCCATATAAATATCCGTATATTGTACGGTTTGATATGGATACGCAGGCAATCGACTATGTCGATGGATGTCAGGAATTCCTTGTATCAAACCATGCGGGGGCAGACCGGGTCGGCGGCAGCGGAATCTGGAACGGATATCTGATGCTGGCGAATCCGGCTGATAACCGGGTTGTTGCAATCGAGTGTGAGACGTTGGAATTACAGGTATTGTCAGTCGATGCAAGATACTATCGAGGAGCCTGTGCGTTGCAGGCGGACGAGGATACGATATGGCTGTTTCCGTATACAGGAACGAATGTCGTACAGTGGAATCCGATGACAGGAGAAACAGTTTCCTATAACTGCCGTGTGCTGGGATTTATCTGTAATCAGTACCCGACAGGCAAGACGTGCATGGAACACGCGTTTGGAAGCATGGCACGCAGAGAAAACCAGGTTGTGCTGGCACCGGTCTGGGGAAATCAATTTGTGTTTATCAACACAGAAACAGGCGAAGTAAAACCGTTTCATACGGAGTTAGACCTTACATTCCGAGAAGATCAGAGCTATTGCATGTCTGGAGGAAATGGCGGATTTGTGCGAAGACTTGACGAAGCGCACGCTTTATTCTATCATGAACCTATGAGAAAACTGTATCGTGTAAATCTTCTCGATGGTAGTGTAGAAGAAGAGGCTATCGCTTATGAACAATCGGATGTATGGCTGCATGCACCGGGCTACGCGAAGTTATCCAAATGGGTGCGATATGGCTGTGAGGAACGTGCGATTTGCAGTCTGCCGCATATGCTGGAGAATCAGGGCGCAGGAGATTCGTTCGACCGCCAGGCTTGTCTGGAAGCATATGGTGAGATTGCGATGTATGCGGATGGCAGGAGTGGACAGAAGATTCATGCGTTTATGATGGATGAGTTGTGTGAGTAGAAGTATATATAAAAACTGTGTATGCAGAGGAGAAGGCATATGACAAAAGTAATTACATACGGAACCTTTGATCTGTTCCATGAGGGACATTACCGGCTGTTGCAGCGTGCAAAAGCATTGGGGGACTATCTGATCGTTGGGGTGACAACTGAGGAATATGACAAGGCACGAGGAAAATTAAATGTAGTAGATTCTCTGGTGACCCGGATAGAGAACGTGAGGAAATCCGGGTTTGCGGATGAGATTATTATAGAAGAGTCGGGCGGTCAGAAGTTTACGGACATTAAGAAATATAATGTAGATATATTTACTGTCGGATCGGATTGGGTTGGATGCTTCGATTATTTAAAGGATTACTGCAAGGTTGTATATCTGGAACGTACGAAAGATATTTCCAGTACGATGCTTCGACAGGAGAACAGTCATATCCAGAGAATCGGCATCATCGGAACCGGGCGGATTGCATCGCGTTTTGTCGTGGAAGCAAAGCTGGTCAGTGGTGTGAGTACGCAGGGTGTTTACAATCCACACACGGAAAGTGCAAAGTCGTTTGCGGATCGATGGGAAATTAACTGGTATGCGGACATGGAACATTTCTACGCAGATATTGATGTGGTCTATATTGCAACACCGCATGAGACACATTATTCTTATATTAAAGATGCGCTGAATCATGGAAAGCATGTAATCTGTGAGAAGCCAATGGTTTTAAAGCGGCAGCAGGCAGAGGAGCTTTTCGAGCTGGCAAAAGAAAAGGGATTGATTCTGTTTGAAGGTATAAAGACAGCATATTGTCCGGGCTTTCACAAGTTACTTGGAATCGCTGCAAGTGGAAGTATCGGCGCGATTCGGAATATTGAAGCCTGCTTTACAAAGCTGGAGAAACCGGATACGAGAGAGCTGACAGACATAAACTATGGTGGCAGTTTCACGGAGCTTGGCAGTTATATTATGCTTCCGGTATTAAAGCTATTAGGAGAAGAATATACGGATTACCGTTTTGAGAGTTTGCGTGGCGAGAATGGATTGGATGTATTTACGAAGGTAAGCTTTACCTACCCGCATGCATTGGCGACACTCACATGTGGTCTGGGCGTGAAGTCGGAAGGACGGCTGTTGATCTCTGGCACAAATGGATATATTGTGGCAGAAGCTCCGTGGTGGAAAACCTCGTATTTCGAGGTACATTATGAGGATGCATCCAATGTACAGAAGTATTCGGATACCTATCTGGGAGATGGACTTCGTTACGAGATCAGCGATTTCCTGACGAAGCTTCGGGGAAATGAAAGCAGCAACTTCAAGCTGACAGCAGAGGATTCTATCTTTATGGCGGATATGATGGAAAAGTTTCTGGTGGAACAGGGACGGAAAATATAGGAGGCATTCTATGAAGATATGGGCACATAGAGGTTGCAGTCAGAACTACCCGGAGAATACGATGACGGCTTTTGAGAAGGCGTGCACGATTCCGGGACTTGCAGGAATCGAGACGGATATTCAGATATCGAAGGATGGACATCTGATGGTTTTCCATGATGAGAGGGTAGACCGCACAACAGATGGAACTGGATTCCTGCGGGATTATACGTATGAGGAATTAAGGCATTTGCACATTGATGCCGGAGATGGAAAGAGCGAGCAGATTCCGTGTATCGAAGAACTATTGGAGCTGCTTCAGGATAAAGTGCGCGAGGATGCCGCATTCAAGTTAAATATTGAATTGAAGAACTCCGTATATCCATATCCAGGTATGGAAGAGAAGATAGTAGATTTAGTTCGAAAAAGTGGATTGCAGAAACATATCGTATATTCTACATTCTATGCAAAATCATTGGAGAAATTAGCAGGGATTGATTCGGAAGCAGAGCTTGGAATTCTGGATGTGCATGTATCCGATTGCCTGTATAAGATCAAAGGAGGGTGTAAAGCGGTGGCGGTGCATCCGTTCTGGAGAGGGATAGATGTTCCGAAAGAAGAATTGAGAGGAATTACAGTTCGTGCATGGATGTCCGGACATCTGTATCCGGAGAAGCCGACGGGAAACAGGCTGGATTTTAAACCATTAGAGGAACAGGGGATTACGGATATCATATTGAACGAACCGGAAGTGTATCTGTAATCGATTAACGGAATGTGCATCGGAACTGGTGTAAAACGATTGGAATTGTTGAAAATAACTAAATATTTTAATGGCGATATCCGATATAATATATGAGATATTACGTGTAATGTGAGCAAAACGGAATTTGCTCTTGTGCGAACGGAGTCGCGGATACAGAAGAAGTTAGGAAAAGAGTAGACCCTCGCATAGAATTATGCGGGGGTTTTTATATAGAGGAGTTAAAAATGGATTTGTCATATCCTTATGAAGTTACAGATAAAAAAGAACGTGCATACATACGAAAAAGGAAAAGAGCCGCATTTTTACATAGTCTATGCTTTTATGTTTGTCGTCTATTTCCAATTAAGAAAAATCTGGTTTCGGTGTGTACGTTTGAAGGACGAGGCGGATTTGGATGCAATCCGAAGTATGTTGTACAAGAACTGCATAAGCGTAATCCCGATTATGAGTTTGTCTGGTTTGTAAATGATATGAATAAAAATTTTCCTGACTATATTCGTAAAGTTCCAAATACTTTATGGAGTCGGGCGTATTGGCTGAGCCGTTCAAAGGTTTGGATAGACAATTATCGAAAGCCCTTAGGTACAAAAAAGCGTAAGGGACAATATTATCTAAATACGAATCATTATACATTGGGAATAAAAACGGTTGGGCTATGGAGAGGAAAAGGTTTCTCGAAAATGGCATATCTGGTAAGTAAAAATGATTCCGAAATGATAGATGATTTGATTATAGATTCGAAATTCTGTGAGGAAATGTGTCCGAAGGGACTGATATATAGCGGATCTTATTTGAAAACAGGAGCACCACGATGTGATGTGTTGTATGGAAATCGTGAAAAGTATAAGAATGCATTTAGAGAGAAGTATGGCTTAGGAGAAGATACCAAGGTGGTTATGTTTGCACCAACATTTCGGGAAGGGGCGAAAAACGGGGTAAGAATGGTGTACTCGCAAATATGGACAATTGATTTTGCAAAGTTAATTCAGTGTTTAGAAGAACGATTTGGAGGAACGTGGTATATTTGTGTTCGTGTTCATCCACAACTAGCAGAACAATTCCATGGATATACAGATGAACATTTGCAAAAACGGATTATAAATGAAAGTCAATCAGATGATATGTATGAGATACTTGCAGCGATGGATGCATATATAACAGATTATTCGAGTGCCGTTTTTGAGGCATGTTACTGCAATATGCCTGCTTTTTTGTATGTGGATGATTTAACAGAATATAAGGACTTTAGAAATTTATTTTGGAATTTATCAAATAATGAAATAGAGCATGTCAGTAATAATAAAAAGATAACGCCAGGAATTGATGTGGAGTTACCTTTTGATATTGCCAGAAATAATGAAGAGTTGAAAAAATGTATTTTGCAATTTGACAAAACAAGGTATATAGACAATGTTATGAAATTTAAAAGAAATATACGATTAGTTTTTAATGGAGATGCAAGTGGAGAAGTTGCAAATGTCATAATAAAAAAGATGTCAAGAAAATAGAGGGCTAATTATGGGAAGATTAAATGGGCTAAATTTAGAACAATTAATTTCGCTGGTAAAAAAACATAAGGTTGCATGTTTTGGTCTGGGAATTCAAGGTAGAAGAATGGCAGATTTTTTTTCAAACTGGAACATTCAAGAACAGTTAGTGGCTTATATTGATAATAATAAAGCAAAAATAGGAGATTTTTATTCGCATGACGGGTATAGGTATCCAGTTTATTCGTTTGACGAGGCTCATCAAGCGTTGGATGAAAATGTCGTTATTTTGATTACGTGTTTAGACTATAACGAAATATATAAGCAACTAGAATCGGATGTGATAAGAAAATGGGATTATATTGCATTTGCAGAAGTATCAGATAATGAATTAATTTCTTCAAACTATCATGAGGTGATTAAGGAAACTATCAATCCCGTAATTCCTAAGAAAATTCATTATGTATGGTTAGGTGGTAAAAAAACCTTATTAATAAATGAAAATATAAAGCAATGGAGAAAGATATGTCCGGATTATGAATTTTATGAGTGGAACGAGAAAAATTATGACATTTCGAGTAATTTATATATGAAGCAGGCATATGAACGAAAAAAGTGGGGCTTTGTTTCGGATTATATGCGACTAGATATTATATATAAATATGGAGGGATTTACTTGGATACAGATATCGAAATGATTAAAAAACCAGATCAACTGTTATATCAGGAATGTTTCGGATGTGTGGATTCTTCAATGACAATGAATTTAGGATCAGGATTTGGTGCAATACCTAAAACAAAAATCATACGAGAACTCAGAGATTATTATGATGGAATCACATTTATTAAAGAAGATGGTTCCGAAGATAATACTTCTTGTAATAGTCATTCATATCATGTTTTAAAAAAATGGGGAGTAATGATAAACGACCAATTGCAAAATGTTGGTGGGATGAATATTTATCCTATGATTTTTCAAGGAGCAAACCAACATACAAAAAAGATATATAAAACAGATAAAACATTTTGGATACACTATGGAAATATGTCGTGGTTTAAGAGAAAAAGTATGGAAGGAACGGATGAGGTATGCGGTTAACAGAAACTTTTACAAAAGAGTTTTATAATAGTGAAAAAAAATTATTAATATATGGTGCTGGCAATTATGGAGAAATTGCACTTGGAGGATTAAAGGAGATAGGCCTTACTCCAGATTATTTTGTGGATAAGAATCATGCAGGGGAGCTATATCATCAGATTCCAGTTATATCACCACAAGAAATTAATAGGTTTAGTCAAGATGTTTTTTTGGTTGCATCTTTGAACTATTTCGGAGAGATAGTTGCTACATTGATAAAAAATGAGGTTGAGATATTTTATGATATAGAATATTTAATTGAGATATGTCCGGATGAATTTTTGAATGAATATACTCTGGATGAAAAAAGAAATATTGATAAATACAAAAATGTAATTAATAACTATAATAAAGACGAATTAATTGTAGGACATGTTGAAGTCGTGTTGACAGAAAAGTGTACATTGCGATGCAAAGATTGTGCTAATTTGATGCAATATTATGAAAAACCGGAAAATTTAGAAGTAAATGGAATTATACAATCGTTCGATAAATTTTTGACAACTATAGATATTCTTTTAGAAATGCGACTTTTGGGTGGGGAGCCTTTTTTAGTCAATGATATGGATAAATTGTTATTGCATTATATAAATAATAATAAAATAAAAAGAATAACTGTATATACAAATTCAACGATTATACCTAATGAAAAAATATTGCGAGTGTTAGCTGATAAAAAAGTTTCGGTACATATGTCAGATTATGGTTTGGTTAGCAGAAAAGTAAGAGAATTGTCGGATTTATTTGATAGAAGCAATATAAAATACTATGTTCACAAGTATAATGATTGGAAAGATTTAGGGGGATTAAATCTTCGTGGATATACAGATGATGCGTTAAAAAAATTATATGCCGATTGTTTAATGTCAAAGTGCTATACGTTTTATAGAGGAATATTATATTTGTGTCCGAGAGCCGCGCATGGAGAACGTTTGGGTTTTTTCAATAATTTAATGGATGAATATATTGACTATAATAATATGTCAGATCCAAGAATCAATAGGAAGAAATTATTAAAAGTTATTAATAATACAGAAAGTTTGACTGCATGTAAATATTGTAATGGCTCCTGCGTGAGATCAAGAAGTATTCCTGCAGCGATTCAGAAAACAAGGTGAATTTATGAAGCTAATTAATAAAAACTTATCAGAATTTATGGAATTAAATATTGATAAAAGTATAATTTGCTTTGGAGCGGGAAAGTTATTTCAAGATATGTTTATTACAATGGACAATTGTTTTTTAGATAAGATTCAATGTGTGGTTGATTCAAATTTAAAAGATGAGAAAATAAATTGTAATGGATATTGGATTCAAAGAATTAATTTTGGAAATATATCAAATATTAATTTTAAAAATTGTGTCTTTTTAATTACCACGATGTATTGTTATGAGATGATTCTGAAATTAGAAAATATATTTGCAGACTACGATGTTGATTGTTATATATATCCGATAATGTCAATGATGGTGAATAATAAAAGAAGTGATTTAATTTCTCCTGTTAGAAAAGATATTATTCCCAAAACGATACACTATTGTTGGTTTGGAGGGAACGATATACCTGAAAAAAACAAAAAATGTATTGATAGTTGGAAAAAGATATGCCCAGATTATGAGATTTTGCAATGGAATGAATCCAATTATGACGTTAAAAAAAACAAATATATGTATGAAGCATATAAGCATGGAAAATGGGGATTTGTCCCAGATTATGCAAGGTTAGATATATTATATAAATATGGTGGAATTTACCTTGATACGGATGTAGAGATGCTAAATAGACCAGATATGTTGATGAAATATGATGGTTTTATGGGGTTTCAAAGAAATTACTGGATTAATTTGGGGTTGGGATTCGGCGCCAAAAAGAATAATAAATTGATTGGTGAACTCAGAGACGAATATGATAAGATTTCTTTTGTTGATGAGAATGGTAAGTTAAATATGATTGCTTCACCATATTATCAAACAGTTCACTTAAAAAAATATGCCCTCAAATGTAATAATGAAGTGCAGAATATTAATGGTAATATAATATTACCTACGGATTGGTTAGATCCTCAAGGTTACAGTGGGGGAAGTGTAAAATTAACTAAGAATACAATTAGCATTCATCACTATGATGAGTCTTGGGTAAGTAATAAGGATTTGAATAATAGTAAATATTCTCAAATTGAAAATATAATAAAAGATTATGCTATTTTTGATAAGAATTAAGGGGGTAATGCAGTAATAAAAAATAACCGTTGTTGAATTAGGAGTAATGGAGATTAATAAGTATGGATAAATTATTAACAGTTATTATACCAGTATATAATAAAATCGCTTATCTTAAACAGTGTTTAGATAGTGTACTAAGTCAAAATCTAAATAAAATAAAAATAGTAGTTGTTGATGATGGATCTACGGATGAAAGTGAGAAAATATGCGATAGATATAAACAAAAAATGACGGTGATTCATCAAGAACACAAGGGACTAATTGCAGCAAGAGAAAGAGGTTTAAGGGAAGCGGATACGAAATATGTTACGTTTGTGGATGCAGATGATTTTATTGCGGGTGGAATGTATGAATATATGCTGAGCAAGGCGGATGAGTATGACGCAGATATCGTGACTTGTGGATGCATAAGATATTGGAATGAAGATGATTATGCTTATGACTTATGTTCTGAATTTCAAGAAGGAATATATGAGAAAAAGGAAATTGAAGACTCTATAATAAAAAAAATGTTATGGAGTAAGGAAAAAGATGGCTGGTGCTTAGATCCTTCACTCTGTATGAAAATAATTAAAACAGAGCTTGTAAAAGAACAATATACACAGATAGCCGGAAATAATTTTTTGTATGGTGAGGATTCGGCGATTATTTATCCATTAATTTTTAGAGTGAATAAAATATATATCTCAACGGCTCCATATTATTATCATAGACAACGAGAAAGAACAATAACGGCACCGTATTTTGTGGAAGAAGATTTTTTTGAGAAGACATTTAAATTATATGAATATTTGAAAATGCAATTTCAGCAATTAGGGGTAGTTTCAATTATGGAAGAGCAGTTGGATATGTTTTATATGAATTCAGTCCAGCTTCACAGAAAAAAATACAAAGGTATGATATCCAATAATTATAAGTGGCTTTTTCCATTTGCAAATGTGGAAAAAAAATCTCGCATTGTGTTATATGGTGCCGGTGCTGTTGGTAGAGCATATTATGAGCAGGTACAAAAAAGTAAGTATTGCGAAGTAATATTATGGATTGATAAGTATGTCCAGGAAGAAAACATTATATATCCTATTGAAGATATACTGAACATTGAATACGATTATGTTGTGATTGCAAGAGTAAATGAATCAGCAAGAATAGAAATGAAGAATGTTTTAATGAAAATGGGAGTTTCAGAACAAAAAATAATATAAAGAGGAAAAAATAAGCGATGAAATGGACAAATAGAGGACATGAATTCGATGAATTTTCTGCTTCTATAAAAGATGAGTTTCACAGAAATATTTATATTTTTGGAGCGGGACAAATTGGCGAAAATACCGGACGCTGTATTAGAGCATTTGGGATATTAGGAGGATTCATCGACAATAATAAAGAACGACAAGGACAGCGGCTGTTAGGACATACAATTATGTCATTGGACAAGTATATATCTGAAAATTCACATATTGCAATTGTTATAGGTGTTTCAAAAAAATATTCTCTTGAAATTGCGAAACAGCTTGAAAAGGAGAATTTAATTCATGGAAGAGATTTCTTTTTTGACGATGAATTTCATAACAAAATTCTTCCAGTTATCGCTACATATTTTTTAAATAAAACTTATATGAGCTTGGCGCAAATTACATTGACTGAAAGATGTTCATTGAAATGTAAAAAATGTGCACATGCCTGTTATAATGTTGGTAATCAGACACAAGATTTAGATTTATCAGAAGTATATAAAAGTGCAGATATGTTCTTTTCGAAAGTGGACTATATAAATGAATTTGTATTAATTGGAGGTGAACCGTTATTATATAAAGGCCTCTCAAAAGCAATTGTGTACATAGGAAACAAATATAGAAGCCAAATAGGAATTTTTAGTATTACAACAAATGGAACAATTGCCCCGGATGAAGAAACATTAAAAGTATGCCAAAAATATCAAGTGCTTTATCGAATATCTAATTATGCAAAGGCATTGCCACGATTGCATCAGTCACATATGAAATTGATAAAAAAACTGCAAGAATATGGAATTGAATATAAATTGTATGATGAAGATGGCTATTGGATTGATTATGGTTTTGACTATTTGAACAAAGATATGGATGAAGAGGAGTTAACACAGACATTCGACAGATGCTTAACTCCATGCAGAGAAGTGCGAGGCAATAAGCTGTATTTTTGCGTAATGGCAAGAAGTGTATCTGACAACCTTCATTTTAATGAGGGACAGGATGACTATCTAGATTTGGAGCTACTAAAGAGTGATAACTATAAAAAGGTGTTGTTGGAGTTTAATCTTGGATATTCGGAAAAAGGTTATTTAGATATGTGTCATAGATGTCATGGTATAGATGCAGTAAATTATCCGATTCCAATAGCAGAGCAATTATACGGGGAGGATAAATGATATGACAGAGAAAAAGGTATCAGTTATTATCCCGATTTACAATGCAGCACAATATTTACACAAATGCTTAAAGAGTGTCATCTCTCAAACTTATAAAAATCTTGATATTATTCTGATTGATGACGGATCATCGGATGATAGTTATAGTATTGCAAAGGAATATCAGGAAAAAGATTCCAGAATAAGACTTTTTACACAGACAAATATTGGTTTGATTTCTACTCGGAAAAGAGGAATTGAACTTGCCGAAGGGGAGATTGTTGGTTTTGTTGATAGTGATGATTGGATAGAGCCAATAATGTATGAAAGATTAGTACAATGTATGGAAGAAAATGAGTGTGATTTGGTAACGTCTGGAATATATCGTGATTACGCAGATGGTTCGAGAAAAGAATGGTATGATCTTTATCCGGAAGGAGTTTATGTTAATCTGGAATCGGCAATTTATCCATCGATGTTACATGATTTTAAAAAAAATGAAATGGGATTAAAGTGTACCCTTGTTAATAAACTATATCGAAGACAGATTTTACAGGATATATATGGAGAGATAGACACTCGAGTGTTTTATGGGGAAGATGCGTTAACTATTTATCCATATTGTCTAAGATGTAAGCGTATTTATATCCTAAACGAAGCATATTATCATTATTATATTCGAAACAATTCTATGTGTAGAGCGGCAAACGAAAAACTTGCTATAAATACGTATTATCTATATAACGGATTAAGAGATGCGTTTATGGAAAGTAATTGCGCAAATTCTCTACTGAAACAGTTAAAACATTATTTGTTCCAGCTTGAGAGCCATACATTGAAAGTGTTATATAATATTGATACATTGGCATATGCGAAATGGGATTTCTCAAAATATAAGGATATATTTGGAAAAAGAATAGTTATATATGGAGCAGGCGCTTGTGGACAGGCGTTATATCGAGAGCTTGATTCCTTAGGATATAAAGAAAATGTTGTTGCCTGGGTTGATAAGAATCCAGAAGGAAAAACAGAACAGTGTATGTATGAGATTACTGCAATAAAAGAAATAGTAGATAAAAAATTTGATTATCTGATAATAGCAATCAAAAGTCAGAATATTGCTATAGAAGTAATGAAAGAACTGACAAAAGATTATGCGGTTGAAGAAGATAAGGTCGTTTGGAGAGAAACTTCTTACCGGGACTTTATATTAGAATAGAAAAGAGGCTGTAATGAAAGTATCGGTTATTATGCCATCGTTGAATGTTGCCCCATATATAGAAAAATGTATTAAAAGCGTGATAAATCAGTCGTTGCAGGATATTGAGATTATATGCGTTGATGCAGGCTCGACAGATGGAACATTGGAAATATTGGAGAATTATAGTAATAAGGATAAGAGAATAAAACTTGTTCATTCTCCAGTGAAAAGTTATGGTTATCAAGTGAATCTTGGAATCTGTATGGCACGTGGGGATTATATTGGAATTGTCGAAACGGATGATTTTGTAGATTCTAATATGTATGAAGTATTGTATGGGCTTGCAATAGAACATCAACTTGATTATGCCAAAGGAATGTTTGATATGTTTGTATCGATTGATTCGAATAATGAGGTAAGATGGAGACATCAAAGTTTTGGTAATCATACAGAATTGATTAATCGAATAGTAGAGCCGAGTGACATCGCATACATATATGCAAATGATACATCTGTGTGGAGTGGAATATATCGTAAGTCTTTTTTAGAAGAAAATAGTATTAGCTTTAATGAATCGGCAGGGGCTGCCTATCAGGATATCGGGTTTATGCAGCAAGTTGTTGGATGTGCAAAAAAAGCATGCTATACAAGCCAGTCGTTGTACAGATATAGAGTGGATCGAGAAGAGGCTTCTACGTTGTCCCCCAAGGTTCTCATGTATGCGAAAGCGGAATTTGAGCGATTGCTTCAACAAAAAGAGCTGTACAATAAGATTAAGAATAAAGCTGGTTTTTTTTCAAGAATGTTAGGGTGCTTTTTGGGAGAATTAAAAAAGGTCCTTCCGGCAGTGAAGTATGATATTAATTCAGAATATGTAAAAGAGGCATATGACTGGTTCAAAAAGCAATTAAAAGATCATTATACTTTAAGTATAGATGAAAGGAACAAAGAGGAATATAAACATTTTCTGGAAGACGAAACAAAGTATATATATGAAGAAAGACGAAAATTTGAAGTCAGAGAAAAAAAGCGGAACGAAATATGTGACGCAATTGGAACGCGTTCGGTGGTTATATTTGGAGCAGGTTTGCTAGGGAAATATGCGTTGAAATTTTTACTTGCCCGAAACTTTCGTATTGTTGCTTTTTGTGATAATTGTACTGAAAAGCAGACGGATATAACAGAAAAACTTCCGGTTTTGGATTTGAGCAAGTGCAAAAAAATGTACAAACAAGCAGTATACGTTGTTGCAAATAAAAATAATTCGAGAGAAATTTATTTACAGCTCATAAATGATGGTATCGATGATAGTCATATAGTGATTTATCCATGTGATTAAATTGATATTTGAATTTAGGGAATTGTTTGAAAGGAAATTCAGCAATGAATAATAAAGATATAGATATAGATATAGAGAGGGAACTTCCTAAAGCAATCTTAAAATGGTATATCTTTCGGAAAACAGATAGTGTGGTATATATAGGATACCCTACGGATCCATTATATGAATGTCTGCAAGAAGATTCCGGTGTTGGAAAAATAGCAGGAGTGGATTTTCTTGATATTAGAGAGTGGATGCAATGGAAGGCGAATATCGGGAATTATGATATTGCAATACTTTCTGAATGCTTTGAGAAATTTGAGAAACCAGAGCAACTGATAAGTTCTGTGCGCCAATTATTAAATGCAAATGGGTTATTATTCCTTCTGGCGCATAATCGATTTGGAATTCGTTACTTTTGCGGGGATAGAGACCCATATACCGGACGTAATTTTGATGGGATAGAAGATTATAGAAAAGCAAGTACACAGAAAGAGGATATTTTTTCAGGGAGAATGTATGACAAAGCTAAGCTGAAAAAAATGTTGAATCAGACAGGCTTTTGCCAATCGGAATTTCTTTCTGTATTTCCGGGTTTGGAAAGTCCGTTTCATATTTTGAAAGACGGATACACGCCAAATGAAGAATTGAATATTCGGTGTTCCCCAATGTATCATTATCCGGATACTGTTTTTTTGGAAGAGCAGTATCTGTATACCGGTATGATTGAAAATAATTTATTTCATTCTATGGCAAATGCTTTTTTGATTATATCGTCAAAATCTCAGAATCGGTTACCGTTTGATGTTGGAAATGAAGTGCTGCATGTAACGTCATCGTTGGATAGAGGAGTCAATAATGCGCTCCAAACAATTATATATAAAGAAAAGGTAGAAAAGAGAGCCGTTTATTCAGAAGGGAAAAGACGACTTTTGGAATTGATGAATCACAATAACGAGTTGGAAAAACGGGGAATACATATGATTCCGGCAGATTTAAAAGATGATGTATATAGGATGCCATATAGTAAAGGTGAAAATGCATTATCATTTTTTAGACGTATTGCGTTTGAGGATAAAAAATCATTTATTGAAGCGATGGATAGATTTTATAGAATAATTCTTCAGTCTTCTGAGATTTCTTCTGGTCTTTTTGAAGATGAAGAAGATCAGATACTGGAAAGGGGGTATTATGATCTTGTGCCGTTAAACTGCTTTGTTGAAGATGGAGAGTTTACGTTCTTTGATCAAGAGTTTGCGATTGAAAATTGCCCTGTTGGAGTTATTGTTACGAGACTTATTGATTTAGTGTATGAAGGTGAACCAAAACTTGAAAAAACGATACCCAAAATAGAATTATTAAAGAGATATAAAATAGATAAGAAAATTGATGCTTATAGAAGATTTGTGTGGAACTATATAGCGCAGATTCGAAACCAGGATAAACTGTGCTTATATTATTCTAAAACAAGAAGTAATAATGATATTGTGGAAGCAAATCGTAAAAGAATGAATTATTCAGAAGCAGAATATGAACGGTTTTTTGTGAATCCATTGAAAGATATTGGAACACGAAATTTGATTTTGTTTGGTTCAGGAGTATATACAAAACGTTTTTTAGCAATGTACAGTAAAGAGTATCATATCTCTACAATCATAGATAATAATCCTAACAAATGGGGACAAGAGATTCAAGGAGTTAAAATAGAATCACCGGACTTTTTAAATAAGATAGATATAACAAAATTTAAGGTGTTTATCTGCATTAAGAACTATTTATCTGTAGCGAAGCAATTAGAAACGATGGGTATCACAGATTATGGAATCTTTGATACAAGCCGTTCGTATGCGAAACCGGTATTTAGGCAGGAGCCGATTGATCCAAAGGCAGATTCGGATGCAAACATGAAGAGTGACAATGCAAAAAAAGTAGAAAAAAAGAAATATCATATCGGATATGTTGCAGGTGTATTTGACATGTTCCATACAGGACATGTGCGTCTGTTACAGAGAGCCAAGGAGCTGTGTGATTATCTGATTATAGGGGTTGTGTCGGATGAAGATTGTTACCGGCAGAAAAACAAGTATCCGGTGATTTCCTGTGAAGATCGTGTCGAGGTTGTCAAGGCATGCCGGTATGCGGATCAGGTGGAAGCACTTCCGACAGGTTTTGGAGGAATCCGGGATGCGTATAAGATGTTTCAGTTCGATGTGCAGTTTTCCGGTGATGATCATGGCGATGATGGGAGCTGGCTTGCAGAGAAGGAATATTTGAACAAGCATGGTGCAGACCTCGTATTCTTTGATTATACGAAGGGAATCAGTTCGACGGAGATTCGTGAGAGGCTATAGCGATCGGTTTGGAAAGTAATGTATGCACGGATGAAGTGACCGAAATCTTAGAAGTGGAGATTATAACATGAAGATAGTATGTTCACCAAAAGGAATTGTAGATAAGGATCGTCCAAGACAGGGTATCATGGATATTGCGGATGCCGGATTTCTGGATCAGGGCGTAATCTGCGGACTTTCTGAGGATGAGACGGATGTGTGGGGCGATGCGGCATGTGAGTACCGGATTGTCGAACCGATCGTGGAGGACGTAGAAAAAGATGCATTATGGACGGTCAACCGCGAATATTATCTGTCCTTGCTCGATGAAGCGAGAACGCATAATGTGAAGATATTACTGAAAAACATGTGTCGGAATGTCGGTGGACATCTGATACGGGGCGTATGCTCGGATGCGGCAGAAGCTGTGGCGTGGGTCGATGCATTGAATACGGAAGCAGGAGAAGCGCGCTTTGGATTCTGCGTGGATATGGGAGTCTGCAATGTATGCGGACAGGATCTGAATGAATATATTACGCCGCTTGGGAATCGGGTGAAAGCGGTGATCTTGCAGGATGGAAATGGAAGCGAAGCGCAGGCACTGCTTCCGTTTACAGCAGCGTATAAGAAGACCTTGCGGACGGACTGGCTCGGGTTGATCCGTGGGTTGAGGAAGATTGGTTTTGATGGGATTTTGATTCTGAATCTGGAGGATACCGTGTCAGCCACATCACCATTACTTCGTCCTGCGTTGCTGCGGTACGCAAAGCAGGTGGCAGATTATCTGTGCTGGCAGATCGGGATCGAGACGACGCTTGCCCGATATGAGAGCCGTGTGCTGTTCGGAGCAGGCAATATGTGCCGGAATTATCTGAAATGTTATGGTGAGAAGTACCCGCCGCTCTATACCTGTGACAATAACCCGCATTTATGGGGAAGCAGACTCGATGGGTTGGAGATTCATAATCCGGAGGATTTGAAGAAACTGGACAAGGATACCGCAGTCTTTATCTGTAATATCTATTACCGCGAGATTGAGCAGCAACTTCGAAAGATGGGACTCCCGAATCCGATCGTTTATTTCAATGATGAGTATCTGCCGCAGTTTCATTTCGAGCGGTTGACGGACGAAGGGAGAAAATAATGCTTGAGATTGGTGTACAAAGCAGGAATGTCGTGGAGGATTCGTGCCCGGAGAAAGGATTCCGGATGTTGAAGGATGCTGGATTTTCCTGTACAGATTTTAGTTTGAACAGTTATCTGACGAACAAGGATTTATATGAGGGAAAGGTAAATGCTTTTTTTAGTCAGTCAATCCAGGAACTAGAGCAGTTTTTCTCGGCGCATAAGGAAGGCGCGAAAAAGGCGGGAATCCGGATCAATCAGATGCACATGCCATATCCGGTATATATCCCGAATGGCAAGAAAGAAATCAATGAGTTCCTGCAGAAGGAAATGGCGGTGAAAAGCATGCATATCTGCCATTTCTTAGAATGTAAAAATATTGTCGTGCATGGGTTTAAGCTGGCGCGGTTCCTTGGCTCGGAAGAAGCGGAATGGGATTATACCGAACGTTTCCTGAATACGATAGCCCCTCTGGCAAAGGAGATGGGAATCACGATCTGCATCGAGAATCTGTATGGTGGAATCGGCGGACATCTGGTAGAAGGCCCTTGCTGTGACGCCAGGAAGGCGGCTGCGCGGATCGACCGGATGAACGAGAGGTATCAGGCGGAGGTGTTAGGCTTTTGCTTTGATACCGGACATGCTAATCTGGTTGGACTTGATTTCGAAGATTTTCTGACGACGCTTGGTTCAAGGCTTAAAGTTCTGCATATCCATGACAATGATGGAGTGGCGGATCTGCATCAGATACCATTCACCTTCACGAGAGCGCGTGAGAATGTGACTTCCACAGATTGGGAAGGATTTATCCGGGGATTGCGTAAGATTGGCTTTGATCAGGTGCTCAGCTTTGAGACTGCGCCCGTCCTGACGGCATTTCCGCAGGAACTAAAGGCGCAGGCACTCACGTTGATTGCACAGATTGGGGCGTATTTTGCAAAAAAAATAGAAAACTAAAATATTTTTCTATAGAAAAATATTCAAAATGGGGATTTTTTCGATAGTTATGTTACGAAAGCATCCCTTCTTGCAGGATTGTATCCTCTTTGACATCAACAGCCATAGTTCTTCCGATGATTTCATTCATCTTTTCAGGTGGGATTCCCGTGCCGGGACGCTTGTAAGTAAGCATCTCCGGTGTGAGGATCGCGCCTTTTTTGATGTCGCAGGTGGTGACGATCGAACGTCTGGCGTTGGAGCGGGCAGATGCCTCGGAGTCCAGACATTTCAGATCATAGCTGCCTCGCAGGGTGTCGATGAATGCAATCCCCTTCAGGATATTTCTTGCATCATCCGGGTCCATCGCGTGATAGTGGTCGTTGCCCTTCAGTGTTTTGTCCAATGTAAAATGCTTCTCTATGATGACAGCTCCAAGATTATATGCAGTTTTGATCACATCGGCGCAGGTATCCGGCTTCGTATGATCCGAATAGCCAATGAGGATTGGAGAACCATTTTTATCAGCGTAAATTGGATCTTCTGCGTAGCTTTTTTTCAAGGAAGTGATCTTGTTCAGGTTTGCATGTTCGTACGGTGTCGGATATTCCAGCACGCAGTGAAGCAGCGCGATTGACTGGTCGTTGACACTTCGAACCAGAGACAGGGTACGGGTAATCTCGTCCTCGTTGGAAGCTCCGACAGAGATCAGCATCGGCTTTCCTTTTCGCGCCTGATATTCGACGAATGGCAGGTTGTTCAGGTCAGACGAAGAAATCTTGTAGACGTCCATCATGGAATCTAAGTAGTCTGCGGAAGCAAGGTCAAAAGCAGTTGACAAAAACTCGATTCCGAGCTTATCGCAGAAGTCTTTTAATTCGCGGTATTCCGCTTCGCCGAAATGGTCGAATTTCTGAAAAAGTTCATACTGGGAGGTAGTTGGCTCTTCCGTGGTATCCCAATAAGATGGGGAGGCTTTTGCAGCCAGTGTGCCAGCCTTATAGCTCTGGAATTTTACAGCGTGGATACCGGCATCTTTCGCTTCTTTGATCATCAGCTTTGCGGCATCCATCAATGAAATGTCAAACTTTGTTGCGATGTCATAATAATTTACTCCGATTTCTGCAATCAGGACGAACTTGCCTGCCAGCGCGCGGTCAATAATTGTACTCATATAGCATCCTTTCTGTGCATTGCACCATGCGGTTGTACTCTTTGGGTTTATCTGCTAAAATTATAGCAAGAGTAACGTGATTTCGCAAATGTTTGCGAACAAAAATAAGGAGGCAGGAAATGGTACTCGCAGTTATTCCCGCACGTGGCGGGTCCAAAGGAATTCCAAGAAAAAACGTACGGCTGATGCACGGAAAACCTTTGATTTATTATTCGATTCAAAATGCACTTGCGTGCTCTTATATTGATGATGTGGTGGTGTCTTCCGATGATGAAGAAATCTTAAGCATCGCTGCGATGTATGGCGCAAAAGCCATGAACCGTAATAGTGCACTGGCGCAGGATGCGGTGACACTGGATCCGGTGATTTATGACGCCGTGCTCCGGATGGAACAGGAGACCGGGAAAACGTACGATGTGGTTGTAACATTACAGGCAACCTCGCCGCTTCTGACGGTGGAGACATTGGATGGCGCGTTGAAATCATTCTTGGAAAGCGATTTTGACACTTATATCAGCGCAGTAAATAAACCGCATCTTTCCTGGACGACGAAGGATGGCAGATGTGTTCCGAATTATGAGAAACGCCTGAACCGTCAGCAGCTTCCGCCGAATTTTCTAGAGGCGGGTGCATTTCTGATCACAAGACGGGCATGTATGTCGGAGAACAACCGGATTGGGGCAAATGCGTCTGTCTATGAGATGCCGGAGAAAGAGGCGATTGATATTGACAGCTATGCAGATTGGATCGTATGCGAGCAGGAACTGTCGAAGAAACGGATTTTGTTCCGGGTAGATGGATACCGGGAGCTTGGTATGGGACATATCTACCGCTGTCTGACACTTGCATATAGTCTGACAGGACATGAGATCTTATTTGTGACGCGGGAAGACCGGACAGAGGGCTATCAGAAATTATTGGATTCCCACATGCATGTCCAGTCGGTTGGCAGCGATGAGGAATTTTATGCACTTGCAGGAAAATGGCAGCCGGATGTGATTGTCCATGACTGCCTGAATACCGAGCGGGAATATATCCTTCAGTTAAAACAGCTTGCAAAGCGCGTTGTGACATTGGAGGATATTGGCTCCGGCGCCGATGTGGCAGATGCAACGATCAACGCATTGTATGAGGACGATAGCAAAGGTGAAAACTACTATTGGGGCGAAAAATATGTCTGCCTGAAGGACGAATTCCTGATTGCACCATGTGCGGAATACCATGAGCAGGTAAAGAAGGTGGTTGTGTTATTCGGCGGCAGTGATCCTTCGGATTTTACCTATCGCGCGTACAATCTGGCGAAGAAAATGCATTCGGATTTTCCACAGATCAGCTTCCGGTTCGTACTTGGCGCCGGATATGATAACCATGTGCATAAGCTGTCGGATGATGAAGCCTGCAAGATCAAGGTGGTAACAGATATCAAGCGTGTGAGTGATGCCTTGTCCGATGCGGATCTGGCGATTACCTCACAGGGAAGAACGGTGTATGAGCTTGCGGCGATGGGCGTTCCTGCGATTGTTCTGGCACAGAACGAGCGCGAGACGAAGCATACATTTGCCCAGATGCACAATGGTTTCTTAAATCTTGGTATGGGAAATCAAGTGAGTGATGAAACACTGGAGAAGACTTTCCGGTTTGTCGTAGAGACACCGCAGATCCGCGCGGAGATGCGGAATCTCATGTTGTCGCATGATCTGCGCAAAGGAATTGAACGTGTGAAGCAGTTGATCTTAGCAGATGAGTAATGGAATATTTATGCAGTTATGTCTGACTGATACAAGATAGATTCAGTCAGATATAACTGTATTTAGAATCTCGGTCAGGCGCGTATCATAGGTATGATAGCACTTGACTTTTTCATAGCCATTTTTGGCAATCTGTAACCGTTCTTCTTCGTGGGATAAATAATAATCAATCTTCTGAATCAGATCATCAACACTGTCATAGAGTACCAGATCTTCCCCAGGTATGAAATATTCTGCAAGCTCCGGCTGGTAGTTGGACATGAGGAATCCGCCGCAGCCCATGATGTCAAGTGCGCGCTGCGGAACACCAGACTTGATCGAACGAAGGGTAATGTTCAGATTGATCTTACTGCATTTGAAGATCTTCGGCATCACGCGTTCTGAATCTGCGATACCTCGGTTTTTGACATGAGGCAGCATAGAAGAATCGCTCTGTGTGTACAGATCAACATGAAAATGCCTGCTAATTGCATCCAGAGTATGCTTCCGTTCCAGCTCTGTGCATCGGCAGTTGAGATAGGTATCTGCGATAATTCCTTTTAAATCGGTCTCGTAATCAGCCGGGAGTGGATCGAAGCCAACGGTGGAAACAAAGTCGGACACCCATTCGTCGGTGAGTGCATCTTCGATAAAATTATAGCCGTAGACATTTTTCTGGGCGGAGCAAAGTCCCTCCACATACCCGCGCATATATGCAGGAAGTTTATCGGCAATGTCATCATAGCTGTTCTTCTCGGAGTACAGGGAGCCAACAAAGGAAACGTCTGTGCCATACTTTTTCATATCTGTAGAAGAGACTGTAACGTTGTCAAAATGCTCGATATCACAAGCAAGCAGTGTGTGAAAACAATTTCCCGGATTGCGGTGCTCGAATTTGGCGAGCTGCAGCTTGTCGAATAGGAACAGACGATTGTGTGGATATTCCATCGTCTTTGAGTAAAGGGTAGAGCAAGGGCTATCCACGGTATAGGAAATATATGGAATTCCAAAAGGTTTGCTTGCGCGTGCGATGATTGGTGAAAAGCAGACAGAAAGCACTGCCGCAGCATCCGGCGTTTGTTGGAGCAAGGCCGCCAATCGCAGCAAGTAATCTTTGTCGTAATCCTGTGGTTCCCGGTCGTGCATAAATTCAACGACCTCATGACCAAGTCGGGTCAGACTTTTGAGGATGCCCGGTTCGCATATGCTATGATGTCTGCAAAAAATAATCTTCATGTTAAAATCCTTTCCTTATACCTGTTTACACCGCTCGATTCCGGCACGTGCAGGAGCGTAATCGCCCGCTTTCTCATAATAGGAGATAGCGTTTGTTTTATCTCCCAGACATTCCAAAATCACACCCACATTGTAAAAGGCAGAATATGAATTGACCCCATCTACCACACTGGATGGAAGCTTGGTTGCGGAGAGGAAATTTTCGATTGCCTTCGAAAACTGTGCGTTGTTCATATAGATCAGACCAAGGACAAACAGGTAATCTGCGTCCCCTTTGAAATCATCATAGACTGCTTCTAACATAAGGGCATCTGCAAACTGTTTCGTGTTGATCAGACAGTAGCCGTAGAGATTGATGATACTGTGAACATAGCTGAGTCTGGTGTCCAGCGGCAATTCCATCGCCCGTTCAAAATAAGGAATTGCCTGCTCGTACTGTTTGGAATAAAAATAAGAATTGCCAATCTGGTAAAGCGTGTAAGGATCGTCCGGTTGTGCTTCTAATTCCTGTAATAAAAGTTTCAGATTCCGGTTTGCCTTTTCAGTTCGGTATGCTTCATTTCCCTGATATCCGACATGGGTGACATACACGGGCGCATCAAAATAATCCGGCTCTGTGGATGCATCCAGTGGGACAATTTGTTCGTGAATCCGCCCTTCAAAATGATATAACTTGCGGGAGAAGAGACGCGCAATCGGTTCGGTACTGCTCATCGTCTGGCCATTATTTTCATATAAGCTCTTGATGTGGATATGACCGATGGAAGCTGGCATTGCCTGCAACTGTTCCAGCAGCTTCGGCATGTCAAACGCATCGACAAACTCATCAGAATCCAGGAATAAAATCCAGTCATTGGCAGCTTTTTGTATCGCGAAATTTCGGGCAGCAGAAAAATCATCACACCATACAAAATCATACACACATGGGGTAACTGCAGAAGCAATCTTCTTGGAGTTATCTGAGGAACCAGTGTCCACAACAACAATCTCACAGCCGAGAGCTTTGATTCGTTCTAGGCATATTTTTAAATTATCGCATTCATTTTTTGTAATGATGCAAATAGATAGATTTGGCATGTTTTGTACGCTCCGTTTAAATGATAGTTTCATTATGGATGGGATTGCGGGAGGTGTCAAGCATAACCGCGCCTTTGGGATACTTTTTGATACATGTATGGAGAATGACAGGTTTTAATTGACATTCTGGTGTTATATAGATAAAGTGAAAGAAGATGAAGGATAAAATACAGAAGGGATATAGAACGAAACATGGGGATGCAGAGAGAACCGGAAATTGATAAAGGCTCAGAAGCTTATGCAAAGCTTCTAGCGCAGGATGAGCGGGAATGGCATGCGCAGTATGATGCTCTGATTGCCAGAAAAATAGAGATATTTAATAAACTCCTGCAGATGCATAGCGCGGAAAGCTATGGACTGATTGAAAAGCTTGTCGATGATACAATGACAGAAAATGTTGCCAAACGGAACACGTCGTATGCATGGATTGTTATTTTTACACAGATTTACCAGGCAGAGAAGAATGCGGGTGAAGCGTGGACTTTGTTTGATCTTGCAGACAATCTGGAGGATCTGATAGCTATTGTACAACAGGTGAAATTCCTCTTGTGGGAAATCGTGTTTCTGCAGGAGAAAGAGTCAGAAGAACTGCTTAGAAGCGTTGTAGCACAGTATGATATGCAGCCGGAGCTGTTACGGGGACTGGTTCGCATTTCTTGTCTGGAACCGGAAATGGTGATGGATAGATTAAGAAAAAATATGGGCTTAAATTTGTAGATAGAGACAATGAAATATGCTTGTTATAGTCACGGTGAATAAGTGGAAGAGGATAAGAGATGAACGAGAAAAAGATATGCTTCATCATGTGTACAAATGATGCACAGTATGAGGCAGAGGCAATGCATTTTATAAGTAAATTACATGTGCCGCAAGGGTATGAGATTGATGCGATCAGCATCAAGGAGGCGAAAAGCCTGACTTCCGGGTACAACGAAGGAATGCGCGCAAGTGATGCAAAGTATAAAGTGTATCTGCATCAGGATGTGATGATTGTGGAACCGGATTTTATTGCAAGACTGTTACATATATTTGAAGACCCGGAGATTGGTATGGTTGGCATGGTTGGAACCCCTCACTTACCGGAGAATAAAATCCCATGGTGGGCATGGCGTGTAGGGGCATTGTATACGTGTAATGTGAGTGCGATGGGAATGTTCGATTATGAATATCCGGAAGAAGCAAAAAATGGTGTTATCGAGGTAGAGGCCATCGATGGACTTTTGATGGCTACGCAATACGATATTCCGTGGCGTGATGATCTGTTTGATAAGTGGGATTTCTATGATGTATCGCAGAGTCTGGAATTTATCCGGCATGGGTATAAGGTTGTGGTTCCGTATATGGAGACGCCGTGGTGTATTCATGATGATGGATTCGTGAATCTCAAGAATTATTATGAGGAACGGGAAAAGCTATTGAAGGAGTATGGGACGATGTAGCTTTGTCAAAAAAGCAGGAGGCAGGAATATGTCGATTACATTAAATGTTCCACAATACAGTGTGACGGAAGATACTGTTTATTGGAATGATTTATTTGAAGAACATAAAAATTTGCCGATGTTGTGTATCGGTCGGGACAGCTATATAGAAGAAACGCAGGTGGAAGCGGGTCCGGATCAGGATCTGTTGTACAGTATCCAGGTAGGACGATATTCTTCTATTGCAAGAGATACCAAGATGATCATTGACTTAAACCATGATTACAAGCGGGTTTGCCAAGGGCGGATAAGTGGTGTGGTATATCAGCGTCCGCATCTCATCCGTCGCAAAGGTCAGGTTATTATCATGAATGACTGTTGGATTGGAAATGGCGTGATCATGCTCGGGGGAATCAAGATTGGCAATGGTGCGGTTGTGGCAGCGGGGGCTGTGGTTACGAAAGATGTACCACCGTATGCGATTGTTGCCGGGAATCCGGCGAAAGTGATAGGATACCGGTTCGAGCCGGAGCAGATTGCTGCACTCAATAAGATCCGCTGGTGGAACTGGACTGCAGAGAAAGTCCGTGCGGCATCGGAGCTGTTGTTAGATGAGATAGATTCATTTATAGAAAGGTATCTGCCGCAAGCAGAACAGGAAATCGCCCGGATTCCGCAGATCGAAATCAATCCAATTGAAAAGATTTTGACCGGTGAAGATAAACGGTTGTTGTATATTCCTGATTTTGAACAGGATTATCCGACCTATCCGCGCGTGATCGATGCATTCGTGAGCTCCTATGCGAATACGAATTGTGAATTGCTGCTGTATGTAAAGGAGGATGCATTTGTTCCGGACAAGCTCGCTGTATTGGATCGGTTGTTTGAGCAGTATGCGGATGTGGATTGTTATGTGAATGTATATGTGGGCAATCTGGAGGACGAACGTGGACTGTTTGCGCAGAATGATGCGTATATTACAAATCGAAGTCTGGATAATGTAAGGCATATGGATATGGCAGATTTTTATGGCATACCTGTGATATCTTCCGTCAATCTTCCGATTTTCACAGAACAGGACGTTCAGGGAATGTGTAAACTCTGATATGGATACAGCCGGGATTAAATAATCCCGGCTGTTTTTAACATGGTCACAATTCTCACATCGTAACTATGATATTCTTTGACTTTCTCGTATCCATTCTTCGCAATCTGTACCCGTTCTTCCTCATGCTCCAGATAATAGTCGATTTTGGCGAGCATATCCGGGATGCTGTCATAGAGGACGATATCTTCGTCCGGGACGAAAATCTCCGGGATTTCAGATTGATAATTCGACAGTACGAAGCCGCCACATGCCATGAGATCGAAGATACGGAGTGGCAGTCCGGTTTTGATCGGGCGGTTTGTCATGTTCAGGTTGATTTTGCTGCATTTGATGATCTGCGGCATCATATTGTTGGAATCAGCGCCGCCACGACACCGGACATGTTTTAGTGGTGAGGTATCAGTCAGCGTCCACAGGTCAAATTGATAGTTTATCCCTTGTTCCCATAATTCCTCAAAATGCGCGCCAATTGCATTGCAGGTGCGGATGCGTTCCTGCTCGGTGCATTTGTAGCCGAGATAGGTGTCGGCAACGATGCCTTTCACATCTTCCGCGTAGTCTTCGCCAAGCGGTGCCCAATCGGCATATTTCTTGAATTCCTGCGCCCATTCGTCAGTGATGGAATCCTCCAACAGATTGTACCCATAGACGTTTAACTGGGCGGCAATCAGTCCGTCGACATAGCCGCGCATCGCATCCGGCAGATCTTTTTCGATGGAATTGTAGCGTGTTTTCTCAGAGTACAACGAACCGACAAAAGAAACATCACAGTCGTAATTTTGATGATCTTCGGCGGTTACCTTTATTTCGTCCCATGTTGCAACATCCGCGCCCATCGGCAGATGGAAGATACAGTCCGGGTTGGCTGGAGAGAATTTCTCCCACTGCATACGGTCTAAGACAAAGATTCGGTTCGTCGGATAGGCAATCGTCTCGGAATAAAGCTGGAAGCTTGGGCAGTCGACCGTCCAGGACAGATACGGTAGTTTAAACACCTTGCAACACCGCGCTACGATTGGCTGAAAATTCACGGAGAACACACAGGACGCATCTGGATTTTTCTGAATCAGATCCGCCAGCGCTTCGAGATAGCCTTTGTCGTAATCAACGCTCTCAAATTTGCGGTTCATTGTGATAACTGTAATGCCTAACCGCTGCAACGCATTTGCGATTCCCTTCTCGCAGATGCTTCCCCATTTGCAAAAGATGATCTTCATAATTGTAGCTCCCCGCTTTCTTCCGAAGTAATATAAGGATATTATAATCGAGATGTAGGGGGGATGCAATGCGAAGATAAAAGATAAATACAAAACCGGACGGTTCCCCATTCCGTCCGGTTTCTATGTAAACACACATTTGAAGTTATTGCTTTCGAACATCAATAACCCCAGCTCTCCTCCTGCCCAAGGGTGTTTGCCTCGGACAACCTCATCGTAGCATAAGTGAGCAAAAAAACAAGGGGTCTGGCATAATTGACGCGCTGGAGAGCATACTTTGAATTTTACTTAATAAAATTAAGTCAAAAATGACGATTTTCATCGCTTGACGCACACATAGATGGTTGTTAAAATGGAAAAAGAAAATCAAAATTGGGACAAATTTTTTGAAAAAATATAAAAAGATTTGAATGGAAAGGATATCAAAAATGAAATTTTTTGTAACGGGTGTAAATGGACAGCTTGGTCATGATGTGATGAATGAGCTGAGCAAACGAGGACACGAAGGCGTGGGTTCCGATCTCGGAGAGACCTATGCAGGCGTGCAGGATGGGTCTGCAGTTACGACAATGCCATATGTAAGTCTGGACATCACTGATCAGGCAGCCGTGAAGAAACAGATCATGGAGATCAAACCGGACGCTGTGATTCATTGTGCAGCATGGACAGCCGTGGATGCAGCCGAAGATGAGGACAAGCAGGCGACCGTAAAAAAGGTAAATGTGGACGGCACAAGAAACATTGCAGAAGTGTGCAAGGCGCTGGACTGCAAGATGTTGTACCTCTCAACGGATTATGTATTTGATGGACAGGGCACGACGCCTTGGGAGCCGGATTGCAAAGATTACAAGCCGCTCAATGTCTACGGACAGTCAAAGCTGGACGGAGAATTGGCAGTTTCTTCTATACTAGAGAAATATTTCATCGTCCGTATCGCGTGGGTATTTGGTTTAAATGGCAAGAATTTCATCAAGACGATGATCAATGTCGGCAAGACGCACGACGAGGTACGCGTGGTCTGTGATCAGATCGGCACGCCGACGTATACCTACGATTTAGCGCGTCTGCTCGTAGATATGTGCGAGACCGAAAAATATGGTTATTACCATGCCACAAATGCAGAGCTTCTAGAGGGCGCTGACGCAATTGGAGCCAAGACAGGCTATATCTCATGGTATGATTTCTGCGTGGAAATCTATCGCCAGTATGGACTTTCTACGAAGGTAACGCCAGTCACCACAGCAGAGTATGGACTCAGCAAGGCGGCAAGACCATACAACAGCCGTTTGGATAAGAAGAAGCTTGTAGAAAATGGATTCACACCGCTTCCAGTCTGGACAGATGCGGTAAGCAGATATTTGAAGGAAGCAGATATTTAATCGAAAAATGAAATCCTCCCAGTGTTGCAGAGCAATGTTGGGAGGATTTTTCTTTATTAGCGGAGACGGCGGGATTTGAACCCGCGTGCCAGGTTACCCCGGCCAACTGATTTCGAGTCAGCCCCGTTATGACCACTTCGATACGTCTCCAATATTACTTATTATTTTATACCTATCAAAAAGAGAAGACAATGGAAGAATATAAATAATGCGTTATGGCTATCTCGTTTTTGTGAACAAAACAGCTAAAACTTGCAGTTTTGCTAGCTATATGCTACAATTTCAATAATTATGTATATCAAAATAATAAGGATTTATTGTTAACAGCTATTTTAAATTTATACTTTATTTTAAATAATAAAAAAGGACAGAAAATATAAGAAATAGATGAAAGGAAAAGGACATGGAACAGAAATTTGGAAAAATCACAGTAGAGACTTGTGAAGCAGATGGTGTAGAGATTGAGGGATTGAAAGTAATCACACCTTCTGTGTTTGGCGATGATAGAGGCTATTTCATGGAGACCTACAATTATAATGATTTTGCAGCGGCAGGCATTGATTGTACATTTGTACAGGATAACCAGTCCAGCTCTAAGAAAGGTGTGCTTCGTGGATTGCATTTCCAGATCAATTATCCACAGGATAAGCTTGTGCGTGTTGTAAGTGGAGAGGTATTTGACGTGGCAGTGGATTTGCGGGAAGGATCAAAGACATTTGGTAAATGGTTCGGCGTTCGCTTGTCTGCAGAGAATAAGAAACAGTTTTTCATTCCAAAGAACTTTGCGCATGGATTCATTGTATTATCCGATCATGCAGAGTTTTGCTACAAATGTACAGATTTCTATCATCCAAACGATGAGGGCGGACTGCTCTGGTCTGATCCGGAAATTGGCGTAGAATGGCCGATGCCAGAAGGAATGACGGTAGAAGATCTGACATTCTCAGAGAAGGATACCAAGTGGAGTGGTATTAAGGAGTATAAAAAATAGGCATGGAAAAGAAAACAACTTCACGGTTTCGACAATTTATAAATCTTCCGATCGAATTAGTTCAAAATCGGACATTGATCGGAAATCTGGCGAAGAATGATTTTAAGACACGGTTTGCTGGTTCTTATTTGGGCGTAATCTGGGCGTTTGTGCAGCCGATTGTCACAGTTGTTGTGTATTGGTTTGTATTTACTGTGGGATTGCGTCAGGGTAGACCGAGTGGACACCCATTTGTACTGTGGCTGATGGCAGGACTTGTTCCGTGGTTCTTTTTTTCGGAGGCGTTGAACGGTGGAACAAATGCATTGATCGAGTACAATTATCTGGTAAAGAAAGTTGTATTTAATATCGATATATTACCGCTGGTGAAAGTATTGTCGGCAATCTTTGTACATGTGATATTTACGGCATTTACGATTGTTTTATGCTGGTGCAATGGATATATCCCAAGTGTTTATTTGTTGCAGATTATATATTATATGATTTGTAACTTTCTGCTTGTGTTAGGATTGGCGTATTTTACATCTGCGGTGGTTGTTTTTTTTCGGGATCTGACACAGATTGTAAATATTGTATTACAGATTGGAATGTGGATGACTCCAATTATGTGGAATATATCGGATATTTTGGTGAACCATCCAACTTTAGCAAAAGTATTTAAATTAAACCCGATGTATTACATTGTAGATGGATTTCGAAATGCGTTGCTGGATCATATTTGGTTTTGGGAGAAGCCGTTATGGACACTTGCCTTTTGGATTATTACATTGCTATTCTTTGTTATAGGTGTGAATGTGTTTAATCGACTGAAGGTGCATTTTGCAGATGTGTTATAAGAAAAAGAGAGATAAATTATGAGCGAGACGGCGATTCGTGTACAGAATGTAACGAAATTATATAAATTATATGATAAACCATCCGATCGATTCCGGGAGTCCCTGGGTTTAACGAAAAAAGTATTGCATCGCGAACATTATGCATTGCATGATCTTAATTTTGATATTAAAAAAGGGGAATGTGTTGGAATTATTGGGACAAATGGTTCTGGCAAATCAACGATTCTCAAGATTATTACCGGAGTTCTGAATCCGACAAGTGGTAATGTGGAGATCGATGGACGTATTTCTGCATTGCTTGAGTTGGGAGCCGGATTTAATATGGAATACACAGGACTTGAGAATGTGTATTTAAATGGAACTATGATTGGCTTTACCAAGAAGGAGATTGATGCAAAGCTGGATTCAATATTGGAATTTGCAGATATTGGAGAGTTTATTCATCAACCGGTTAAAACATATTCTTCCGGTATGTTTGTACGGTTGGCTTTTGCAGTAGCGATTAACATAGATCCGGAAATTCTGATTGTAGATGAGGCGTTGTCTGTTGGTGATGTGTTCTTTCAAACAAAATGTTATAAAAAGTTTGAGGAGTTTAAAGAACAGGGGAAAACTATATTGTTCGTAAGCCATGATCTAAGCAGTATCAGTAAATATTGTGATCGTGTTGTGCTGTTGAATAAGGGAGTAAAACTGGCAGAGGGACGTCCAAAAGAAATGGTTGACATGTATAAAAAGGTGCTGGTTGGTCAGTTGGATTTGGAACATGTGGACGAGGAAACAGAAAATATTGCCAAGGCACCAAGTATGGAGGCTGCGAAATCTGTAAAAGAAGCAAAATGCTGGAAGGATTTGCTCTCGCAAAACGAAAATGCTATTGAATATGGCGATAAGAAGGCAGAGATTATTGACTATGCGATTGTAGATAGCTGTGGAAATATTACCAATACGATTGAAAAAGGAAAACCTTTCACAGTGCGTATGAAGGTGCAGATGCATGCCCCAATTGAGTATCCGATATTTGCATTATCCATCAAAGATCCAAAGGGAACAGAAATTACCGGTACAAATACGATGTTTGAAAAGACTGATTTTGAGGTTGGCCCCATTATGGAGATATCTTTTGAGCAGGATATGAATCTGCAAGGAGGCGAGTATCTTCTTTCGCTTGGTTGTACTGGTTATAATGGCACGGATTTCACGGTATATCATCGTTTATATGATGTATGCAATATCACAGTCGTGTCAGATAAAAATACGGTTGGATATTACGATATGAACTCGAAGATTACAGTTCAGACTTATGAAGGGACGAATATATGCAGAAAATAGGTTCCATAACAATTGATGACACATACTATCCTGGCAAGGATTTGTACAGTGACGGCGAAATTGAAGATGAAATGCTGGATATAGCAAAAAATGTTCCGGTTTCTGAGTATAATCGTGTGATAGCAGAGCGAAAATCCTGGGCGATTTTGTATCATTTTTCAAATGTCAGGGAGAATATTGTACAATCCATGCCGATTACAAAAGAAGACAGTGTGTTGGAGATAGGAGCAGGTTGTGGAGCAATTACTGGTGTACTTGCTCGTATGGCAAAAAATGTAGATGCAGTGGAGCTTTCTATGAAACGTTCGCTGATTAACGCGTATCGGCATCAGAAAGCAGATAATATCACAATTAAAGTTGGTAATTTTCAGGAAGTGGAACAACATCTGGAGAAGAAATATGATGTGATCACGTTGATTGGTGTATTTGAATATGCATGTAGTTATATTGATAGTGAACAGCCATATGCAGAATTTTTAGAAATTATCAAGAAGCATTTAACCAAAGATGGGCGACTTATTCTTGCGATAGAAAATAAATTTGGATTGAAATATTGGGCAGGATGCCGGGAAGATCATATAGCAACATTTTTTGGCGGAATTGAAGGGTATGCAAAAGATAGTTATGTGCGGACATTTTCTAAAAACGAGTTAGCCCATATGTTGGAACAGGCTGGTTTTTCTGAGCATACTTTTTATTATCCATACCCGGATTATAAGCTGCCTGAAAAGATCTTTTCGGATGAATATCTGCCACATGAGAATGAACTGAATGTAAATCATCGGAATTTCGATCGGAATCGTGTGCGTTTATTTGATGAAAATAAAGTGTATGGGGAATTGATTAGAGCAGAAATGTTTCCAGAGTTCTCAAACTCATTTTTGATTGTAGCCAAAGGAGTGTAGGATGGAGCGATTAATTTATACAAAATATTCGAATCAACGTCATCCAGACTACGCGATTCGCACCGATATTGTTTGTCGGGAGGACGGAAGCCGCGTTGTGCGTAAATATGCAGATACAAGATTGGCACGTCCGCATATTGAACATATGAACGAGGTATATGGATTGTTGCAAAAAGAGTTTGCAGGGAGTCGTTTGTGTGCAAATCGGGCAAACCTTACAGATGCATATATCGAATTTGGATATGTAGATGGAGATACACTAGAGGCTGCATTAGATGCATGTCTGGCAAATGATGACAAGGATGGATTTGCGGAGTTAGTAAAACAGTATGCTTCCGAAATTCGACATGTATATTTGAGCGGACAATCGGTTTGTGAAGAAAGAAGTCAGGACGAAATAGAACAATATCAAAAGGCGTTCGGGAAAATAACACTTCCGGTATCTGTACCTTTTTCCAAAGGGGTAGATATTGATTTAATATTTTCCAACATTATGGTGCAGGGGAATACATGGACAGTGATTGATTATGAGTGGACCTTTGACTTCCCGGTTCCTGTGGATTTTTTACTTTGGCGTGCGGGTAAAGTATATTTGGAGAATTATGCAAACCGTGCGAGCATTGATGAAACAGAGATGAATCGGATGCTTGGAGTTACACCTGAGAATGTATCCGCTTACCGGCAGATGGAACTGCATTTTTTGCAGCAATACTGCTACAGAGATCGGAGCGATTTATATGCATTGTATGGAACAATGGGACAGTATGTCATGAATCTGGATCTCGAAGAAGCAATTAAGGGAAATGAAAATGGAACAAATCAGGTTCAACTGTATTATGATACGGGAAAAGGATATTCGGAAGCAGAAAGTGATATCATCCGTATTTATCCAGATGAAAAAGGTGAGTTTCATTTGCAAAGAAAGCTACCTGATGCTTTGCGGAATTTAAGGATTGATCCGGGTGAGATTCCGTGTGTTGTATATATTCAGAAGGCAGTTGGATATACGGAAAATGCATCTTATGAATTAGAGTATCGGACAAATGGATACCGGTTTGACAAACGTGCGTATGTGATGGAACAGGGCGATCCACAGATTTATATTAAAAACATGAAGGAACACACCTATTTGATAGAGTTTGATTATACCATTCAGGCAGATGCTGCGATTGTGCAGGAAAAGGCAGCCAGTGTCAAAGGATGGGAAAAATTAAAAGGGATGATACAACATGCAAAATAAATTTACGAGCAGAAGTAAACATTTGGATTTCATCATATTGGATCTTATCTGTATAGAGGTGTCTTACTGGTTGGCATATTATATCAGGCTTGGAAGGCTTGTGAATTCCACACCAGGGGAATATACAATGATGAATATTATGGTTATTTTAATCCATTTATCCATCATGTTTATTTCGGAAGGGTATTCTGGAATTTTAATGCGGAATGCCATACAGGAATTGAAAAAAGTAGTGATTCATAATGCAGAGATGTTTGCAGTGATTTTGTTTATATTGTTCTTTGCGAAACAATCTTCGGTGTATTCTCGAATATTGTTTGCGTTGTTTGTGGTCATTGACACAATTACCATGTATATTGTACATCTTGTGAGAAAGAAAGTATTATATTCCAATGAGGACAAAGAGCGCGGAAAGGGACAGATGCTTATTGTTACGAATCATGCACATGCGCAAAGTCTGGTAAAAGGGTTGGCAGAAAGTGGATATCGAAATTACCTGATTCATGGAATTGTCGTTTTGGATAAGGATATGACTGGTCAGAAAATCGATGGCATTGATGTTGTTGCAGATGCCGAAGGAATGTATGAATATGTAAAATCCAATATCATTGATGAGATATTTTTGGAGTATGATGGAGAAGGCGTTGCAGAAATCACAAAACGATTTCTTGCGATGGGTGTTGTAGTACACGTAAGCATCAATAATATTCTTCCGGGAACTCCGAATGCAGCTGTAGAGAATATTAGTCATTATACGGTAATTACAACAAGCATTAATATCATGTCATTCAAACAAAAGGTTATTAAACGATTGATGGATATTGGAGTATCTATTATAGGGATAGCAATTACGGCGATATTGTTTGTGATATTTGCGCCAATTATTTTTATACAGTCACCAGGACCAATCTTTTTCAAACAGGAACGTGTTGGAAAGAATGGAAGACGGTTTAAGATATATAAATTCCGATCTATGTATATGGATGCAGAAGAACGGAAGAAAGAGCTTATGGCGCAGAATAAAATGTCCGGTTTGATGTTCAAGATGGATGATGATCCGCGTGTAACACCAATCGGCAGGTTTATGCGGAAGACAAGTATTGATGAGTTTCCGCAGTTTATCAACATATTCAAGGGCGATATGAGTTTGGTTGGGACAAGACCTCCAACAGTGGATGAATATAATCAGTATGATCAGCACCATAAGAGCCGTCTTGCTATGAAACCAGGACTTACAGGTATGTGGCAGGTATCCGGGCGTAGTGAGATTACGGATTTTGAAGAAGTTGTTCGATTGGATAATGAATATATTATGAATTTCAGTATTAGTTTGGATATTAAGATACTGATAAAGACCGTATTTACGGTGTTGAAGAGAAAGGGATCGGTATAGGTTGGAGATGACGGCATCCGTTGGAAATATAGTTTTATATATTTTGTTTTTGTGGATTGCGCCTGTATTTGTTGGTAATGCTGTATGTAACAAATTGAGCATGCGGGGGACGATTCCTCGAAGCTTCATTATGGGATATCTGAGTATGTGGGCAGTTTTTCAGATTATCACGGTTCCGCTAATTCTGTTGAAGGTAAGCTTCCTTGTGGATGTTGTTGTGTATTCTATATTCCTTGTAGGGATTATTGCTTATGGGATTGTGAAAAAAACATATCGGAGTATGACAATTCCAAAGGTGAATCCATCTGCATGGGTAGGAATCCTTGTTATGCTTGCAGCTGGAATATATATGATTGTACAGTCATACCGATTACAACTCACTAATGCGGATGATACACGGTTTGTTGTCAATGCCGTTGATACAGTTCGTACGAATCGAATGCTGCTTACAGATGTGAACACGGGAAAGGAGATATTATCCTGGACCGGAGATTTGTTCAAGGATGTGATATCTCCGTGGGCGGTATTTGCGGCATATCTGTCAAAGATAACGGGTATTTCGGCGGCAAGCATGATGCATACATTTTTACCACCGGTATTGCTGGCGGTGATGATGTGCATCTTCTGGTTGATTGCAGGTGAGTTATTTGATAAACATATATACCGGTCTTTGTTTGTGATTCTTCTACTAGTAATGTATATGTATGGATATTTTTCAATCTATAATGCGGAAACTTTTACGATAATCCGGTTATGGCAGGGGAAAGCAACTATGGCAGCGGTTGGAATACCGGCACTTCTGTATGCTTTTTTGCGGTTGTATCGATTACTTCCAGATGATAGACGATGGAAAGAAAAGACAGTATATAATGCGGAACAAAAAGGAGCAATCTGTATGGTATGGCTTACGGTGTTTGCAGTTGCGCTTCTTACAAGTATGAGCTATATACTTTCAACGGTTATGATTGGATGTTTTGGATTCGTATATGGAATTGCAAAGAAAAGCTTACGCACTGCGGTAATGGTGTGGAGTGCATGTCTGGTCAATATCGCATATCTTGGAATTTCAACATTGTTACATTGATTTCGGGATATGTATGGAGGAAGGAAAATTGAGTAAGAAAGACATAAAGATTGTAATAGCGGCACACAAACCTTATCGTATGCCGGAAGATACTATGTATGTACCATTGCATGTTGGCGCAGAGGGAAAGAAAAATCCAGATGGAACGCCTCTTGATCTGGGGTATCAGAAGGATAATGAAGGTGACAATATATCAGCGAAAAATCCATATTACTGTGAACTGACAGGTATTTATTACGCTTGGAAAAATATACCAGCAGAGTATCTGGGACTTGTACATTATCGGCGTTATTTTAAAGGGAAAAATAAAAGTAAGGATCCTTTTGCGTGTATCGTTACTGAACCAGAGATGGAGAAGATCTTTGAGACGCACCGTATAGTAGTGCCAAAGAAGCGTAAATATTATATTGAGACATTGTATTCACATTATGCACACACACATTATGCAGAACATTTGGATTGCGTGCGGGAAATCATTGGAGAACAATGTCCGGATTATCTGAACTCTTATGATAAAGTGATCAAACAAACTTCTGGCTATATGTTTAATATGATGGTGATGGAGCGTGCATTGTTTGACTCGTATTGTGCATGGTTGTTTGCGATTCTTTTTGAGTTGGAAAAAAGGGTTGGTGAGAAACAACCGGAGATGTCAGCATTTCAGAGCCGTTTTTATGGACGGGTAAGTGAAATTATATTTAATGTATGGCTGGATTATCAGATTCAATCAGGTCAGATTTCACAAAAAGATGTGAAGGAACTGCCATTTATCTATATGGAGAAGATAAACTGGTTCCGAAAAGGAATTTCCTTTTTAAAGGCAAAGATATTTCATAAGAAATATGATAGCAGTTTTTAGAGATAACAATAGGTGAAAACATGAGAGCTTGGATGCAGCCGATTATATATTGGGTAAATGAATATTATGGAAATCGTTGGTATTTGCTTTTGGCAATCGTTGCATATATATACCTGTTTTTTGCAACGAAGGAAAGCAGACGGAAAATAGTGTATCCAAGTGTGTTGCTGGCTTTTTTGGTATTGAACCCAATTCTGTACCAATATGTATATTCCAAAATCATTTATTGGCGTTTGATGTGGCTGTTGCCAAATACCCTTGCAATTGCGTATGCTACAGTTTTGTTTGTGAGAAAACGAAAGCATATTGCCGTAAAGGTGATTGCATTTGTACTCGTGCTGGCAGCGGTTGTATGGAAAGGCACAAATGTATATACACATTCTGGGATGGCTAAGGCATCCAATCAACAGAAGGTGGATGCCAGAGTACAACAGGTATGTGATGAGATGCTGGCGGTGGATGAAACGCCAAAATGTATTGCAGCACTTAATTTAAGTTATGAGATACGTCAGTATTGCGGAGACATTGAATTAATGTACGGCAGAAATGTGGAAGGATATATCAATGTCATTGACGATCTGAGCCTTCGAATCGCGAATGAGATGCGTTCTGAGAATCCAAATTATGACTATATCTTTGCACAGGCAATGGCGAAAAATTATGATTTTGTTGTGCTCGAAGACTATAAAACGGTGCCGGAAGACCTTTTGAATCAATATGGATACCAGATCTATAAAAATGTAGCCGGATATAATCTGTATTACTGCGCGGATGTTGAACAACGGGATCTGGGTGGATGGATTGTAACACAGTATGGACCGAATACAAGTGAAGTAAGTATGTGTTATACAATCGAGGATAAAAATAATAATCTGATCATCATTGATGGTGGATATGGCTGGTATGAACAAAAGCTGCGAGCAATCATCCGGGCGCATGATAATCATGTAACGGCTTGGATTGTGACAAGCCCGATTGATAGCAATGCACATGCATTTTGTGAAATTCTACAGGACAAGCAGGGAATTCAGATTGATCGGATCTACACGATGCATATAAACGACGAGCAGTATGCAACTTATCTGAGGGATGCAAAAGAATGGCAGAACACGGATTTTGTGCAAATGTTCCGGGAAACTTTAGAAAAAGAAACGAATGTAAACTATGTAAAAGAAGATGATCAATTTGAAGCATTAGGGCTTAGTTTCAAGGTATTACATGCGTGGGATGATGAAACGGATGCAATTGGGGAATATCAAGAATACAACGGTTCTATTTGTTTTCGAATCCAGGCAAATCAAGAATCCATGTTATATTTATCAAAAATAACCCATCCATTAGAGGACCATATTATAGAGAAAAATTATGATAAACTAAATGCAGATTATGTGCAGGCAAATAATAATGGACGGTGGACACTGAGTGCGGAGTTTTATAACATGGTGTCTCCGAAATATGTATTCATGGATTGTAGTATGGAAACTGTGAATGCGGATGAGGAAGAAAAAGGGTGTGGGGGTGTATACAGATATGTAACTGGTATTTTACAGGTGCCAATTGGTATGTATGATACAACGCCGACTTGGATTATATTGAAATAAGGAATAAAATAAAATGCAGACAGATGTTTTGATATCTTTTATTATTCCGGCATACAATGCTGCGGATACAATAGAAAAAGCTGTGCAATCTTTGACAGATGTACCACGGACAGAAGTATTGATTGTAGAAAATGGATCTACGGATGAGACCAAGCAGGTTTTGGAGCGACTGAAAAAGAAATATAGTAACATAAAAATATTCACATCCGACAAAGGTGTGTCCAATGCAAGAAATCTGGGAATTCAGAATGCAACGGGCGAGTGGTTAGCATTTGTTGATGCCGATGATTATCTGGCAAGGTCAGGCGTTACAACGATGATGAATGATGCGAGACATGGGGAATATGATTTTTTCGCATATGGACATGTAGCTGGACAAAAGCAGAATTCGATTACTGATCGAAAAAGAGTGTTTGACGGGGGAAAACTCGATGAGGGTAGAGTACAGATGATTCAAAATCCTACGCGGTATATGCAGGTGTGGGCGAAGCTGTTTCGAAGGGACATCATTGAGAAAAATCATATTCGATTTGATGCAGAGCTACCTTTTGCAGAAGACAGTGATTTTACCCTTCGGTATATGAAGCATATCGTGTCTATATGCTGGAAGCCAGAGATGGTGTACCATTATACATTAAATCCGCAGTCTGTTATGCGAGTGCAGACGGGAGAAAAAACAGAAAAATATATTCGCGCCATGGAGAAAACGGCAGAGGCGATACAGGATGAAAATGAGATCATAAAAAAAGCGTATGATAAATATGTAATGATGCATTTTAATATTATGATGGTGCGAGAGGTGTTTCAACAGCGAACGTATTCGTTCAGAGTAAAATGCAAAAAAATGAAGTCGGTTGCGAAAACGGCAATTTTCAAAAATGCAATTGATGTAATTAGGGTTAAAGAATGTAAAAGTGCAAGAATGCTACCGGTGCTACTTATGAAAATGAAATTAAATTGGTTAGCCGGAATAATATATATGCTTCGTGTCAAACAGAATGAAGGGCATGAAAAAAGGGGAATAAACAGTATATGAACAACATTTTGATATTTGGAATGACAGAGAATCCCGGTGGAGTGGAAAGCTTTTTGATGAGCTACATTCGAAAGATAAATCGTGGTAATTTTAAATTTGATTTTTTGTGCAATTCACATGATAAAATTGCTTATGAAGACGAATTGATCTCTTATGGCTGTGAGATTTATCATATCACAGCAAGAAGTAAGGATTATAAGAAGTATAAAAGAGAGATGCAGCAATTTTTTAAAGAAAATGCCTCTCAGTATGATACTATATGGGTTAATGTATGTAGTCTGGCAAATATTGATTATCTAAAGTATGCAAAAAAATATGGAATAAAACGAAGAATTATTCACAGTCATAATTCTATGAATATGGATAGCAAACTTAGAGGATTGTTGCATGCATACAATAAGAGGCATATTGATAAATATGCAACAGATTTTTGGGCCTGTTCCAAAGAGGCTGGAGAATGGTTTTATTCAAAACAAATTATGCAAGGTGCAAATTATAAAGAAATAAAGAATGCAATTGATATATCGCAATACAAATATGATGAAGATATAAGAATAGCATACAGAAAGAAATATGGTGTTGAGGATAAATTTGTAATTGGTAACGTAGGAAGATTGCAATTCCAAAAGAATCAATTATTTTTATTGGATATTTTTGCTAGTGTGTTGAAGAAAAAACCCGAAGCAATTCTATGGATGATAGGTCAGGGGGAAGATGAAGATAAGATACGGGAAAAGATACAAAAGTTAAATCTAGGAACAGCTGTAAAAATGTTGGGAGTCAGAAATGATGTGCCGAATTTATTACAAGCAATGGATGTATTTGTATTTCCATCTGTATTTGAGGGACTTGGGATAGCGCTTTTGGAAGCACAGGCTACGGGACTTACTTGTATTGCTTCGAAAGATGTAATTCCTGAAGAAGTTAAGGTAACACCACAATTGCAATTTGTTTCACTGGAAGAATCGGCAGAAGTATGGGCGGATAGAATTTTAAATGCGGAATACTGTGAAAAAAGAGACACGCTATTCCAATTAGCTATGAAAGCCGGATATGATATAAATACAGAGGTTGGACGATTAGAAACATTATTAGGAGAGAAAAAGTAAAAAATGGATATTGATTTTGTTATTCCATGGGTGGATGGTAGTGACCTAGAATGGAGAAAGAATAAAAATAAGTATAGTGGAAAAATTGATGAGCCAGTAGATATAACGGATGCGAGGTATCGGGATTGGGATATTTTAAAATATTGGTTTCGTGGTGTGGAGAAATATGCGCCATGGGTTCATAAAATATATTTTGTTACTTGTGGGCAGAAACCAGATTGGCTAAATGAAAATCACGATAAATTAGTGCTTGTTAATCATGAGGATTATATTCCCCATGAATATTTACCGACATTCAGTTCGCATACAATAGAATTGAATTTTCATAGAATAAAAAATCTTTCAGAGCATTTTGTCTATTTTAATGATGATGTGTTTATAACTTCAAAAGTAGAACCGGAAGATTTTTTTAAAAATGGTCTTCCGTGTGATATGGCGGTAGAAGATCCGATATCTCCAAATAAACAAGATGTTTTTATGCATATTTTATTAAATAATATGATTTTATTAAACTCTAAATATGATAGGAAGGAAGTATTAAAAAAGCAAAGGAAGAAGTTTTATTTAGTAAAGGATAAAAAAGCACTAATGATGAATTGGAGTTTTTTGCTATGGCGTAGACATGATTTCTTCGGACTTGAATATTCTCATTTGTCATCTTCATACTTAAAGTCTACATATGAACAGGTTTGGAGAGAAAATGAGCAGATATTGGATCGGGTATGTAGAAATAAGTTTCGCAGTGCGGAGGATGTTAATCAGTATATATTTAAGAATGAGCAGTTAGTGACTGGAAGGTTTTCACCATACAATTGGAGAAAAAACGGCAAAGCGTTTCATATGAATGATGGGGATTCGGAAGATAACAATATCGCAGAGATGTGTCATGCAATAGAAAGTGGAATATATAAGATGATATGTGTGAATGAATCACAAGTTGAGAATTATGAGGAAACAAAACAAAAGGTTGTTCATGCATTTGAAAAGATATTGCCATGTAAATCATTATTTGAGAAATAAGAGGTGCTCAATGGATTGGTATATATGTGAAAAAACAGAAGATGAATATTTGAACCGTACGGCGGGGATTAAAGCCCGTGAGGATTTAGATGTTATATTCAAGCAATGTGGGATGAAAATGATTAATCTTGTGGTTGGTGAAGATACGAGAACACGTGCCGGGGTTATAAGCAAAATAATGGGGCACATAGCTACAAAAAAATATTGGGAAAAAAAATTAGCCTGTGTACATGAAGGTGATACAATATATATTCAATTCCCGGTAAGAAATCACACAGTTTTTCTTGCATCGGTTTTAAAAAAACTCGTGCAGAAAAATATTCGCGTGGTATTGTTTATTCATGATTTAGAGTATATGCGCCATATAAAAAACAAATCAATACCATTTAAGAAGAAAAAAAGAATGGAATTAGAGGAAGTGTCTGTATTAAAGAATGCGACGAATATAGTTGTCCACAATCATCAAATGAAAAAACTAATGCACGAGGCATTGGGAATACCGTCAGAGAAGATGATTGAATTAGATATCTTTGACTATTTGATTGGTAAAGAGGGAGAAAAAATACAAGAACGTGGTAAGCGGAAGCAGGGATATTCCTGTATTATTGCAGGAAATCTGGACAAGCAGAAATCGGCTTATGTATATGAGCTTCCTAAAGATATTGCGTTTGATTTGTATGGCCCTAATTATACAGGACAAGCAGGAGGGAACATTTGCTATCATGGATCTTTTCCGCCAGCAGAGTTACCTTATGAATTAGAAGGGAACTTTGGGCTTGTGTGGGATGGAATATCCGTTGATACATGTGCAGGCGTTTATGGGGAATACCTAAAGGTGAATAACCCACATAAGACCTCCTTATATCTTGCAAGTGGAATTCCCGTCATTATATGGAAAGAAGCAGCTTTGGCTGAATTTGTCGAACAAGAGCGGGTTGGAATTACGATTTCTTCATTATATGAGATAAAAGATATTTTTGAAAAACTCACAGAAGATGAATATGCGGATATGTTACAACACGCGAAGCTTATATCAAAACGATTAACCAGTGGATTTTATACAAAACAAGCTATTGAAAAGTCAATGAAATAAAAGTGGAAGTATGAAAGAAATAGCTCGTAATGAGGGTAACAATCAATTAAATATCCGAAAAACAGAAGTGGTATTTCTTCTTGCGTTTTTTGTTTATATGTCTGCAAATACCTTGGATTTGACTGCTGTTGCATTTGGACAGGGTAATGACAGAGTATCGTTAATAAATATATTTACAAAAATGGCAAGATATGTGGCATATATTCTTTTGGCTTTCAAAGTAATATGTTCAAATATATATAATCGCAAATGGATAAAATTATTTTTAGACGTATCTTGTGTGATTGCTATAAGCTTTTTGGGCTCATTTAATAAAACCATAATTTTTTATTTGCTGATTTTTATCGCTGCATGTAATGTGGAGGAAAACTATATTATTAAAATATCGTGTGCAGTACAATCTGTTATATTGTTTGTATGCGTTATCGGATCGCGAATTGGAGTAATAAAGGATTATGTTAGGCAGGATGGAGGCCGGATACGCCATTTTCTTGGCTTTTCGTGGACAACAACGGGAGCAATTCTTTTTGTATTTATATTGTTGCAGTATATATATTTAAAAAAGGGCAAATTGTCAATTTGGGAGGATATTATAGCATTAGGAATTAGTTTGTATTTATACAAAATGACAAACTCCAGATTCGCTTTTTTGATTAGTATAATAACAATTATAATTTTTGCAATTTATCGGTTAAATGTAAACAATGGAAGATTTATACAGAAATTAAAAGGCGTATTTATTGCGTCCCCAGTGGTAGTTGCAATTTTTGCGATTTTGTTACATGCATTCTATAATCCGCAGAATACGATATATTTTCAATTAAATAAGTTATTGTCAGGCAGATTGGCTCTTGGGCAAAACGCAATGTCAGAATATGGCATTTCTTTATTTGGAAAAGATATTGAATGGATTGGATTTAATATGGAAGAAACATTAAGAGGGACGTATAACTATGTTGATTGTTCTTATGTAAAAATTTTGTTGGATCATGGAATATTATTTTTAGGTATTGTATTGCTTGCATATGCATATATGTTAAAAAAATCAATACAGAAAAAGCAGTATTATTATACATGGATATTGATGATAATTATGATCTTCTGTATAACGGAACCAAGACTTTTTGATATTACATTTAATCCTTTTATTGTGCTTACATTAGCAGGACAGAAATCAATTGTAGATAAAAATGTAAAAAGGGGGATGGGAGATGCAAGAGAGTACGCGAAAAAGTGAAAGTATAATGCTGATGAATGTAATATCTATGCTGGCAGTTGTGTATTTGCATTCAAATAATTGCTTTTGGACTTTTAGCACAGATAGATATTGGAAATCGGCGAATATAATTGAGGCGGGATTGTATTTTGCTGTTCCGTGTTTTTTTATGATAACAGGAGCAAACTTGCTTGATTATAGACAAAGATATGATACAAAAACGTTTTTAATCAAGCGAGCGAAAAAAACAGTTTTTCCATATATATTTTGGAGTTTTATAGGTATAGGATTTAACATATGTATGCATAATTTACAATGGAATAATGTGACCATTAAATACGTTATTGCGGGATTAGTAAATGGCGGTTCTATAGTAACGACTTATTGGTTTTTTATGCCGTTATACGCGGCCTATCTAGCAATCCCTTTATTCTCAGCAGTGGAGAAGGAAAAACGAAAATCGGTATATGTATATATAAGTGTTGTAGGTTTTTTGTTGAATGTATTAATTCCTTTTGCAGCGAAGTTTACAGATTGGGTTCCTTATAATCCTGGATTTAGATTATTTGTAAATATGTCATATCTGTTTTATGTTGTGGTTGGTTGGCTCTTACATACACAAGAAATAAAAAGAAAAGATAGAATAGTCATATATATTTTGGCTATTTTAGGGTTGTTTACAAATATGATTGGAACTTATTTTTTATCCATGCGTGATGGGACTGTAAATAAAACGTTTAATGGATACAATGATGTTCCATGTATTCTCTACGCGATAGGTGTTTTTGTGTTAATTAAACAAATTGCTCCAAAGATAATGGATGTAAAGTGGATACGGGCAATAGTAGTATATTTAAATAAATATACTTTTGGCGTCTATCTTTTGCATTGGTCGGTATTAAAAGCGGTTATACGATTGACAAGAGTTAATGAGGTATCGTTAATATGGAGATTGCTTTCTCCAATAGGAATTGTTGCAGTTTGTGTTGCTATCATATGGGTAATTCGTAAAATTCCGGTATTGAAACATGTAGTTCCATAAAAGCGATTGAGAAGCTAAACAAAGTGGCATAGGAGGACAGAATAAATGAACCAACAAAATGACAGAGTAATTAAAGTAAAAAATGTGTTTGCATATATCCGAAAATATATAGCGCTTGTTATTGTATTAGCGCTATGCGGAGCAGTGGGATTGGCAGGACTTTGCTATTTGAAGAATAAACGGGAAATTGATGCAGAACAGTCTCAGACTCCGGTGAAGCTGGAAGATATGTACGAGGAATTTTCAGAAACAGAAAAAGCGGAGATCTCATATGCATTGTATTCTTATGATCGTATGGCTGAGATAGAGCAATATTTGGATGAGTCGCTTTATATGCAGATTGAGCCATATCATATGCAGCAAAAGACATATCAGTTCCAAATAAAACTGGATGTGACGCTGGATACTGTAGAAGAACGGACAGAGGCTCAGAATCAGATTTTATCAGCATATATTGCTTATATTCGAAATGGTGGATTGGCTGATTCGGTGGCTGAATCGAAGGAACTGAAAGGGGATTATACAGCTGCACAGATTAAAGAGTTGTTGGATGTATCTTATGACTCCGCTATGCAAACAAACGGAGGATTATGCCTGTATGTATATGGGACAAATTTGGTTCCGGGATTGGACGAACTTGCAAAAGAGACTTTGATTCAATATGCCGGGGAACTAAAAAATGTGGAAAAACATACCCTTGTGATGACAGATACTCAGACTGCGGTCGTTCGTTCTGATACAATTTATAATGTGCAAAGGACGATATATACAGAACGAGTGAATACAAAGGATCGGTTGAAAAATGCGGTGGATGCACTATCTGGGAATACATTAACTTATTATAATGGCATTGTCGAGGACGAGAAAGAACAGGCGTTAAAAGAAGAAAAACTGGAGGAGACGGGAACAACTGCAGATGCGGTGCCAGCGCCACATGTGGATAAGAAAAAACTCATAAAATATGGACTGGTAGGAGGTGTATTGGGCGCGGCAGGTTCCTTTGTGATCCTGTTATTATGTTTTATGTACAGCAAAGTTATTGTTGCAGACACGGATTACACACTTACTATGGGGATGAAATTGCTGGGAAACATATCAGAATCTGAAATGCAGGAGCAACTAGGATTTGTGGTAGCAAAAATTTTGGCAGCATGTAAGAAAAAAGAGATTACAAAGTTAGCGCTGATATCCAGTGATATGAGGAATATTAGTGAAAATATGCAGGAAGATCTCGTAAAGAAACTTGAAAAACAAGGTATTCAGCTGGATGTATTAGCAGAGATTGTTACTGATAGCGAGGCAATGTCCAAGCTTTTTGCAGAAGGAGCGGCAGTTATGATTGAGAAGAAGGGTGTATCGCTTTATCAGCGAGTGTATGATATGGTTGATTTATGTGTGGAGAATGAAGTATCAATACTTGGTGTGATTGATACCCGGAAATAACTGTAATGGCTGAGATAAAGACAAAGTCTGTAAAATTAAATATGGTGATGAATGCATTGCTTTCTATGTCATCCTTTATTTTTCCCTTGATTACATTCCCGTATGTGTCAAGAATCCTGCTTCCGGTAGGAACAGGAAGAGTCGCTTTTGCGACGGCCGGTGTGAAGTATTTTGCAATGTTTGCGCAGCTTGGAATTCCGACCTATGGTATCCGGCTATGTGCAAAAGTGAGAGACAATAAAGAAGAGTTAACCCGTGCGGTTCATGAATTGTTGTTTATTAATCTTTTTATGTCTGCAATTGTATATGCTGTGTTCTTTATTGCGCTTGCGGTCGTTCCAAAGTTTCGGGAAGAACATACATTACTTTTGATTATTGGTGCGACGATATTGTTGAATGCACTTGGTGTAGAATGGTTATACAAGGCATTAGAGCAATATACGTATATTACGGTACGTTCTTTGATATTCAAGGTTGTAGCGTTGATCAGTACATTTATGCTTGTTCGTGATCCAGAGGATTGTTTGCAGTATGGTTTTTTGACAATTCTCGCTACATCTGCTTCGAATGTTTTAAATTTTATAAATCTTCGTAAATATATTTATTTAAAACCAATCGGAGGTTATCATATTAGACGTCATATCAAGATGATATTGGTCTTTTTCTCAATGTCTGTGGCGACAACGATATATACAAATCTGGATAATGTCATGCTTGGGTTCATGAAAGATAAGGTGGAGGTTGGATACTATTCAGCCGCAGTAAAGATCAAGTCAATTATGGTTAGCGTAGTGACTTCTGCAAGCACGGTTTTACTACCAAGAGCGTCTTATTATGTGGATAAAGGTATGATGGACGAGTTTTCAAGAATATTGAAGAAAACAATGCATTTTATCTTCCTTGTGGCGATCCCTTTTTCGATTTATTTTATGATCTATGCGAAAGAAGGAATTTTCTTCTTATCTGGTAAAGCGTATGCCGGAGCTATTATACCAATGCAGATAATCATGCCGACGCTTACGCTGATTGGCATCAGCAATGTGACTGGCATTCAGATGATGGTACCATTAGGAAGAGAAAAACAGGTATTATATTCTGAGATTGCAGGAGCGATTGTAGATTTGGTGTTAAATACGATTTTTATTCCAATCTATGGCGCAGCAGGTGCAGCGCTTGGTACACTGGTTGCGGAAGCTGTTGTGTTAGGCTGGCAATGTGTAGCGATTCGAGATCTGAAGATGGGGATATTTCAGAAGCTTCCATATGGAAAGATTCTTATCGCAGTCGGACTTGGAAGTGCCGCATCTTTCTGGGTAAAATTGCTAGGAGTCGGGATATTCCCGACGCTTGTGATATCTGCAGTTTGCTTTTTTGGCGTGTATGGAATTGTGATGACTGTATTGAAAGATGCATTGATATTAGAACTGGGACGACAGCTTGCTGGAAAGCTTAGGAGAAAATAGGCACTTTGGAGGAGATGAAAATGCGGAATAAAACGTTGGACATTGCCAAAGGAATTGCAATGATATCGATTATTTTAGGGCATTTATCTGTTTGGCGGATAAACTGTGTTGTTTTTACATATCACATTCCAATCTTTTATCTGATTACAGGTTATTTCCTTTTTGGTGCAGAAAAAACCAGCTTCCGGAGGTTTGCGGGAAAAAAAGCCAGAACCCTTTTGGTCCCATATTATGTGGCTTGTTTGTTGATCATAATGTTTTCAATTCCACTCAATATGTATTTGGGAGAGGATGTGAAGACACAGGTAATAAGGTGGATTAAGGCGGCATTGTATGCGGCGGGAGATTCCTATACTGCACCATTTGAAATCCCGGGGATCGGTGCAATCTGGTTTTTGTGGGCTACGTTTTGGGGCAGTTTGAGCATGTATTTTCTAATCAAGAAAAAACCGGGAACAAGAGTGAGTGCCGTTTTGGTTCTGTTTATGGTGTGTTGTTGGTCAAGACGCCTATGCTGGTTTCCTTTAAGCATTCAGGCGGGCGGATGTGCGGCTCTTTTTATGTATATAGGCTGGCTGTATCATAAAGAAGAAAACATCATCAAACAGCTGCTTGCAGATATGAGTAGGGAGGCAAAGACTTTTCTCGTTATTGCTGCTTTTTGGATATGGTATGCGTTTATCCGGAGCTTTCAATCTTTTTGGCTTGTACATTGTGATGTAGGACGCGGGGGTAGTGACATATTTGCGTCTGTCTGTGCCTGCATCTGCATCATTTTAATTTCTGGGCAGATAGATGCAAAGTTTGAACACTTGGGAAAGGGATTGGCTTATCTGGGCAGATATAGTTTGTTGATGTTAATTCTGCATATTGTTGAGCTAGATCTGGTTCCGTACGGGAGAATATATGGATATCTGACAGAGGCTGGCATCAAATTAACAGATCAGATGTATCTGTATATCAGAATCTTCATAAAGTTGTCAGGGATTATTGTTGGAACAATTGTGCTGTCAAAAGTAAAGCTTGTTAGAAAAGTGTTGGGGTACAAGGAGCGGTAGTGTGCATGGAAGATAACGGTAAGCGTATGCTTAGCTGGGATATTGTAAAGGGAATTACCATATTAATCATGATTGTGGGGCATGTTGCTTCAATTCCGCAACAGTTGCGAAATTTTATTTTTTCTTTCCATATGCCGGTTTTTTTCGTGGCAAATGCATATTTTATAAAGAATTATCAGATTGGTTATAATCTGAAACGATCGTCAAAATCGCTTTTGCTTCCTTATATTCTTGTGTGTGTTGTGACAGCCATGCTGTGCGTAAATATAAACGATGATATGTCGACAAATTATCGCGTGTTCGGAGCACGTATCCTTGACATGATAGGAGGAATTAGCAAAAAAAGCGAATTATTTCCATGGTTTGAGTCGGTTTGGATGGTCTGGTTTGTTGTATGTTTATTTGCAGCCAGAATGATTTATATTGTTAGTATGAGAGTGCTAAAAAAGGCACCTGAAATAATCCGGCTTCTTGCTGTTTGCTTATTGACGTATACAGGGTATTATATTGGTACAAATATTTCATTTTTGCCATGGAGTCTCGATATTGCGTTGTTTGCCCAGATATTTATGTGGTTTGGGGATTTTATCCATAGAAAAAGGTTCTTCTTACCGTATAAGCGATATATCGCATGTGTGGGCATGGTGGTCTGGATTTTGTTGACGTTGAATGGATATTGGCTCGAACTGGCTATAAGAAGATATCCGGGAGGGATAATCTGTATTGTTACTGCGCTTGCAGGTAGTATTGTAGTTATCTTTATATCCGAATGTATAGAAAAAATCCCGGTCATTTCCCGTTTTTTTGCATGGTGTGGAAAAAACAGCATGGTTATTCTGGCATTTCATTGTTATGATTTGAGATTTTTAGATTGGAATAAAGTATATGCTGCCATTCCTCTTGGGTGGGGCTGGGAAAGTATGGCGGCAGCAAAGGTTATTCTGGTGCTGCTCTGTTCACTTGCCTTTGTAAAAGTCAAAGCGTATGTGCGGGAATTAAACACGGATAATTCGGAGTGAACCATTTAAAAAGACCGGTATTATTAGTTGAGGCTTTACCCGAATACGTCGTAGTCGTTTGTCTTTGCTTTTGAAGTAAATATTACTTTTTTGCTCAGTATATAATTTAAAATAATTACAAGTTGAACAAAACAAAGATCATAATTTCCACGCCCAAAACTCGCACATCTGTAAGGGAAATTCCACTTTCGGGAAACACAATGAATTTAATAAAACAATTACCTTTTTTAAATGTGCAAGGGTACATATTGACTAACTCAAACAAGTATATGGAACCGAGAGCAATTCGCAAATATTATAATAATTTTTTACTAAAATTATTGATTCAACCGATTAATTTTCATTGTCTGAGACATACTTTTGCAACACGATGTATAGAAAATGGAGCGAATTATAAAACAGTAAGTGAATTACTAGGACATTCTTCCATAAATACCACTTTAAATTTATATGTTCCCCCACCAATCTCTGAAAAAAGAAAATGTGTAGAATTGATACAATAAATGGTTTTCACAATGAAATTTATTAAAAATAACATATATATAGAAATAGATACAAATCCTTTGACTTTTTATACTGAATTAGGTATTATAATAAGAGCTTTATTTATTTTAAATAAGGATTTTACGGTAATAAAGATAAAAATTAAGATAAGGAATATTAGGATGAAGGTTGTTATATTAGCAGGGGGGCTGGGAACGCGATTTTCAGAAGAATCCGAGTTCAAACCGAAGCCTATGATAGAAATTGGAGAGATGCCAATCTTATGGCATATTATGAAAGAATATTCCTATTATGGATTTAACGAATTTATAATATGTGCAGGCTATAAGCAACATGTAATTAAAGAGTGGTTTGCAGATTATTTCCTGCATACATCAGATATCACGTTTGATTTTACGCAAGGGAATAAAGTAATTATTCACAATCAACATGCAGAACCGTGGAAGGTAACGGTTGTAGATACTGGACTTCATACGATGACAGGTGGGCGGATTAAACGCATCCAGTCTTATGTTGGAGATGAACCATTCCTGATGACATATGGGGATGGGGTGTGTGATGTTAACATTGAAAAACTTGTGGAGTTTCATAAGGATCATGGGAAGATTGCAACACTTACTTCCGTTTTCTTAGAACAGGATAAAGGCGTCTTAAATATTGAAGAGGATAACAGTGTACGGTCATTCCGAGAGAAGAATCTGAATGACGGGATGCCAATTAATGCGGGATATATGGTATTAGAACCAGAGGTGTTCTCCTATATCAAAGATGATACAACCGTGTTTGAAAAGGAACCAATGGAACGATTGGCAAAAGAGGGCCAATTAATGTCGTATTCACATAAAGGCTTTTGGCAGTGTATGGATACAAAGAGGGAGAAAGATATACTGGAGAATCTTTTAAAACAGGGGAAAGCTCCGTGGAAAAAATGGTAAAGAGGGCAACCAATATGATGGAATTTTATAAAGGAAAGAGAGTACTTATTACCGGTCACACAGGATTTAAGGGTTCCTGGCTCTGCAAGATTCTTGCAGATGCCGGGGCTGTTGTGACCGGTTTTTCTTTGGAACCACCGACAAATCCGAATCTATTTTCACTTTGCAGTGTGGAACAGGAGATTAAATCAGTAATCGGAGATATTCGGGATTGTGAACATTTGATGCGGGTGTTTGATGAAGCACAACCCGAAATTGTGCTTCATTTGGCAGCACAGCCGATTGTAAGGGATTCATACAAAAATCCTGTTTATACTTACGAGACTAATGTGATGGGAACAGTAAATGTTTGCGAGTGTGTTCGCTTGCATCCGTGTGTAAAATCATTTGTGAATGTTACAACGGATAAAGTTTACGAAAATAAAGAGTGGGAGTGGGGATATCGAGAGAATGAGCCATTGGATGGTTTTGATCCTTATTCTAACAGTAAATCGTGTTCAGAGTTAGTAACACATAGTTATATCAATTCTTTTTTCAATCAGATGGATGTTGCAGTGTCGACTGCCAGAGCTGGGAATGTGATTGGCGGTGGGGATTTTGCAAATGATCGTATTATTCCAGACTGTGTGCGTGCAGCGATAGCGGGCGATGACATAGTTGTTCGAAATCCGTTTTCTACAAGACCATATCAGCATGTGCTGGAACCGTTATATGTGTATCTGATGATTGCCATGAGGCAGTATGAAGATTCAGAATATGCAGGGTTTTATAATGTAGGACCAGATGAACGAGACTGTGTAACGACAGGAACATTAGTAAATATGTTTTGCCAATATTGGAATGAGAATGGTGGCAATCAAATAAAGTGGATCAATCAGGCGGAGGAAAACGCCCCACATGAGGCAAATTTCTTGAAGTTGGATTGTTCCAAAGTGAAACGTACTTTTGGATGGAAACCACATTGGAGTGTTGAAGAAGCAGTTGCCAAGACAGTAGAGTGGTCAAAGGCATATGCTTGTGAGCAAGATGTAGTGCCTTGTATGGAAAGACAGATAAAAGATTTTTTTGAAAAATAGGAGAATAATCATATGAGTACATGGAATAATGAGATAGAGGCTAGGGATGAAATAAAGAATCTGGTAAAAAAATACTATAATGAATTTAAGAAACCAGAACAGGATAAGGCTTTTGAGGAAGGGGATAGGATCCCGTATGCTTCCAGAGTTTATGATGAGAAAGAAATGTGTTCTTTGGTAGATTCCGCATTGGATTTTTGGCTTACAACAGGACGTTTTTCTGATCAGTTTGAACAGGAATTTGCGCAGTGGATAGGAGTAAAATATGCAAATCTTGTAAATAGTGGTTCTTCTGCTAATTTAATTGCGTTTATGGCACTTACAGCTCCTGAACTTGGGGAACGACAGATAAAGAAGGGCGATGAAATTATTACGGTTGCGTGCGGATTTCCTACGACTGTTACACCGGCAATTCAATATGGAGCAGTACCTGTATTTGTGGATGTTACAGTGCCACAATATAATATTGATGTTGAAAAACTGGAAGGTGCGTTAAGTGATAAAACAAAAGCGGTTATGATTGCACATACTTTGGGAAATCCGTTTGATTTGAAAGAAGTAAAAGCTTTTTGCGATAAACATAACTTGTGGCTGGTAGAAGATAACTGTGATGCTTTAGGAAGTAAATATACAATTGATGGTGTTATAAAATATACAGGTACATGGGGCGATATAGGCACATCAAGCTTTTATCCACCACATCATATGACAATGGGTGAGGGCGGTTGTGTATATACAAATGATCCGTTATTGAACCGGCTTATTAAGAGCTTTCGAGATTGGGGACGTGATTGTATCTGTTCATCAGGAAAAGATAATATGTGCGGACATCGCTTTGATGGACAGTTTGGACAATTACCACAAGGATATGACCATAAATATGTTTATAGTCATTTTGGATACAATTTGAAGGTTACGGATATGCAGGCAGCGGTTGGCGTAGAGCAGTTGAAGAAGTTCCCGCGATTTATTGAGGCTAGAAAACGTAACTGGAAACAGCTTCGTGAGTTGCTAGATGATGCACAGGATAAATTGATTTTGCCAGAACCGGCACTGGGAAGTGATCCTTCGTGGTTTGGATTTTTAATCAGTATAAAACCAGAAAGTGGATTGAATCGAAATACTATTACGCGATATATTGAAGAACACAATATCCAGACACGTTTGTTGTTTAGTGGTAATCTGATTAAACATCCTTGTTTTGATCAGATACGGGATACAGATGCGTATCGTGTGGCTGGAAACCTTGAGATCACGGACTTTATTATGAATAATACATTTTGGGTTGGTGTGTATCCTGGAATGACGGAAGAAAAATTAAAGTATATGGCTAAAATTATTAAGGAAGCAATTGGAAAATAGTGTTATGAAAAAAATATTGTTTACGGGAGGAACTGGATTTTTGGGGCGCAATTTGGTTCCTAAGCTCCGGGAAAAGTATGAGATTGTTGCCCCTACAAGGCAGGAATTAGATTTAAAGGATTTGAATGCGGTTGATAGCTATATTAAGAACAACCAATTTGATGTGATTATTCATGCAGCAATTCCTAATGTCGCATTTAATAATTCAGATAAGGAAGAAAATTTGTTAAAAGATAGTTTGGGGGTATTCCTTAAACTACATCAATTACAGGATTATTATGGGAAAATGTTCTATTTTGGATCTGGAGCGGAATATGGGAAACAGTGTCCAATAGTTGATGTGATGGAAGATTATTTTGGGACAGTGTTGCCAGAGACAGATTATGGGCTAGCTAAATATGTGATGAATAGTTTGTGTAGGCAAAGTAAGAATATATATAATCTTAGGATTTTTGGATGTTATGGACCAACGGATGCAGGATTTAAACTCATTACCTATGTTATTAGAAGATGTATGGAACAAGCTACAATTGAGTTGAATAAAGATTGTAAATTCGATTTTATGTGGGTTATGGATTTGTGCATGGTTTTGGAATATTTTATAGAAAACACTCCTCAATATCATGATTATAATGTATGCACAGGCAAAGCAACATGGTTAACAGATATTGCACATATTATAAAGTCAGAAATGAATTCAAATTCACAGATACAATTAAAAGAAGAGGGTAAAGCAAATGAATATAGTGGTAATAATTTAAGAATTATTACAGAAATAAATTCATTAAAGTTTACCCCGTTACTTGAAGGAATTAGAAACCAAATACACTATGAATTAAAGGCGGGACGATTATGAAAAAAAGAGTTGCAGATATTATATTTGAAACGTTGTATGAAATGGGAATAACAGATTGTTTTTGCGTTGTTGGCGGTGGTGCTATGCACTTAAATAATGCTTTAGCTTTAAATACGCATATGACAAGTCATTTTAATCATCATGAACAAGCTTGTGCTATGGCAGCGGAAGCATATGCTAGATATTCCGGGAATATGGCAGCGGTTTGTGTTACAAGTGGACCTGGTGCGACGAATGCGATTACTGGAGTTATGGGAGCTTGGGTAGACAGTTTACCAATGATAGTTATTTCTGGAAACGTGAGATATGAAACGTCTATTGAAAAAAGTGGTTTGCCACTCAGATATAGAGGATTGCAAGAATTTGACATAACCAATTCTGTTCAAAATATGACAAAGTATTGTGTATATTTGACAGAACCAAACGCTGTGAAATATGAGGTTCAAAAAGCGGTAAGCATTGCTATGGGGGGGAGACGTGGACCAGTATGGATAGATGTACCTCAGGATATCCAGAATTCTATGATAGAAGAAGAGAATCTTGTTGGATATATTGATGATGAAAGTGAGAATTTATTTGACGCTTCAGCAGCGGATAAAGCGATTGAAATTTTAAAAAAATGCAAAAGACCGTGCATTTTAATGGGATCGGGAATTCAAACAACACAGTCGGAGGACTTGTTTGAAGAAATGCTCAATAAGATTACAATCCCAGTAGTTGGAGGAGCGTGGCTAGGAGATATTTTTTATTTGGAACATCCCTTGTATTATGGCTTATCAGGTAATGCTGGACCAAGAACAGGAAACTTTATTCTTCAGAATTCCGATTGTATATTAGCAATCGGAAATAGTTTATCGTATAAGCAGACAGGATATGATTTAGCTTCGTTTGCACCAAATGCTAAAAAAATAATGGTCGACGTGGACGTAAATGAATATCTGAAAATTAAAAATTACATAGATTTGTTGGTAAATTGTGATGTTAAAGATTTTATAAGATATGTAATAAAAAAAGATATGCCTCAAATAGTAGTATCTGATGAGTGGAAGAATTATTGTGATAGATTGTATATGCAGTTTTCTCCGTATGAAGGAAAAGTAACTATGAATATGGAAGGACGTGTGAATAAGTATTACTTTTGGGAAAAATTCTTAGAAATTATGCCAGAAACAACGACGTTAGCGTTAGGTAATAGTTCAGTTGCAATGGGAGCAAATCAGATAGGCAGAAGATATAAGGGGCAGAGAATGATTTCGAATTATATTTGTGGATCTATGGGGTATGATCTGCCGGCAGCAATAGGGGTTGCTGTTGCTGCAAAGAAAGATGTGATCTGTGTTACCGGAGATGGTAGCATTATGATGAATTTGCAAGAACTGCAAACTATAAAGTATAAGGATCTTCCTGTTAAGGTTATTGTTTTTGAAAATCAGGGATATGGAGCAATTAAGCAAACTTGCAAAAACTTTTTTGGAGGGGTTCTTTATGGATGTTCTCCAGAAACAGGAGTACAATGTCCTTCTTTTGAAAAAATAGCGTATGCATTTGATTACCAATATAATTGTTGTTATACGAATCTTGAGATAGAAGACAAATTAAAATGGCTTATGGACGAAAAGGAACAATGTATATTAGAGATAAAACAACAATTGGATGATCCGGTGTATCCAAAGATGATGTCAAAACTTGATGAGAATGGAAATATGACATCGCCAAAGCTACAGGATATGTATCCGTTTGTATCAGAGGAAAAAATGAGAAGCATTATGTTAGACAATAATTATTAATATTCGGGGATGGAAAATGAACGTATTAGCGGTGATACCTGCAAGAGAAAATTCAAAAAGAATACCTAATAAAACGTTGAGATTAGTAAATAATCATCCACTTATTTATTATGTAATAAAAAACGCTTTGGAGTCCAAGTATATTAGTAGGATTATTGTAACAACTAATTCCAAAGAAATAGAAATATTATGTAACCAGTTAGGAGTCGAATGTTTGATTAGGAATCCTGCATTATGTACAGATGACACTACGTTAGATGCGGTCGTATATGATGTTGTAAGGCGTTGTGAATGTGATTATGTTGTCACATTGCAACCGACATCGCCATTGCTAAAGGTTGATAGTCTGGATAGAGCTATTGAGAAAATGATGGCGGATAAATTAGATACATTGATTTCGGTGGTTAATTATCCGCGGTTACGGTGGATAAAAGACGAAACAGGGGTTGTTCCTACATATAAAGAAAGAGTAAATAGTCAGTATCTTCGACCGCATTATCAAGAGACGGGTGCGTTTATCATAAGTAAGAAAAATGTAACTACTGAATTAACAAGAATAGGTGAGAAAGTTGATTTATTTGAAGTTAGCAAAGAGGAAGCGATAACTATTGATACATTTCAGGATCTCGCACTTGCCAGTTTTATATTATCTCAAAAGAAAATTGCAATATATGTAAATGGCAACAATCAGATTGGTATGGGACATATATATCGTTCATTGGAGTTGGCGGATGAATTTTATTGTAAGCCAGATATGTATTTTGATATAACGCAGACCAGTCGTTGTGTGTTTGGAGAAACAAATCATGAATTGATTCCTGTAAAGGGTGTTTCTGAGCTGTTGGAGGTTGTAAAAAAGAAAAAATATGATGTGTTCATTAATGATGTTTTATCAACTTCCTCGCAGTATATGTTGCAATTAAAAGAAAATATGCCAGAAACAAAAATTGTTAATTTTGAAGATTGTGGAGAAGGCAGTTATTTAGCAGATCTGGTAATTAATGCTTTGTATCAGGATGCGCATGCATCAAATGTTAAAATCGGGGAAAAATATTATATTGCTCCCAAAATGTTTATGTTATATGAACCAATTACAATTAGAACGGTAGTGAAGGATGTTTTAATTACCTTTGGGGGAGCTGATCCACAAAACTATTCCGAAAAAATTTTAGAAATAATAGCTAACGATATTGAAAGATACGGGAAATATAATTTCCATGTCGTTCTAGGACGAGCAAAGAAGAACATTGAGGAGATATTAAAGTTTAATAGATTTGCCAACATAGATATAATGTATGATATTCATGATATGCCAGCGGTTATGTCAAGGTGTGATATAGCAATAACTTCAAGGGGAAGAACATGTTATGAATTGGCAATGATGGGAATTCCAGCAATTGCAATGGCACAAAATAGACGTGAAGAAACACATGGGTTTGCAAACCACGAAAATGGATTTAATTATTTGGGACTTAAGCCGAGTACAGCGATAATAAAAGCAAATTTGGATTTGTATTTGAATTCGTCAAAAGCCGAACGTCAGGCGTTGCAGAATGTGCTTTTAAGCAAAGACTTAAGAAACGGAAGAGAAAGAGTTATGCATTTAATTAATAGTTTATAACGCAGGAGGATAGTAAAGTTATGAAAAAACCATATATTATTGCGGAAATGGGAGTTAATTTTTATGATACAGCGCGCGTTTTAAATATTGCACCTATAGATGCAGCAAAAATGTATATAGATGCAGCAAAAAAAGCAGGTGTAGATGCAGCAAAATTTCAATCGTATAAGGCGGAAACGATTGCTTCAAAAAACTCACCGGCTTATTGGGATTTGACAAAAGAACCAACAACTTCACAGTATGAATTATTCAAGAAATTGGACGGATTTAATAAAAAAGACTATGAAGAGTTGTGTGCTTATTGTAAATCGGTAGGTATAGATTTTATGTCAACACCTTTTGATTATGAGTCGGCAGATTATCTTGAAAATTTGGTTGATATTTATAAGATATCATCATCTGATATTACTAATCTTCCGTTTATCAGATATATTGCCAAGAAGGGAAAACCAGTATATTTATCAGTGGGTGCATCATATCTTTCAGAAGTAGATGAGGCTGTAAGAGCGATAAGAGATGAGGGGAATAATGATATATGCTTGTTTCATTGTGTACTATCTTATCCGACAAAAAATCAAGATGCAAATCTTAATATTATTCGCCATTTAAAACAGGTTTATCCAGATATACCAATTGGATTTAGTGATCATACATTACCAGATCCGTGTATGACAATATTGACTACAGCGTATTTGTTGGGGGCTGAGGTTATAGAAAAACATTTTACGCTAGACAAGTCATTAGAGGGTAATGATCATTATCATGCTGGGGATCCTGAGGATTTTGCGAAAGCTATACGTAATTTTGAACTTATCTCTGAAATTGTTGGAGATAAGAAAAAAACTGTATTGGAGTGTGAAATGATTCCGCGAAGAGAAGCGCGCCGCTCGTTGGTGTTAACGCATGATATGAAAGCGGGAGAAGTAATAGCTGAAAAGGATTTGATTGCGAAACGCCCAGGAACAGGGATTTCCCCGAAATATATTGATATTGTTATAGGTCAATCATTAAAAAAAGACTTAAAAGAAGATACCGTATTAAGTTGGGAGAATATTTAATGAAGAAAGTTTGTTTTTCGATACCATGTTATAACGAAGAAGAAAATATTGAGTTGATGACACGAGCTATAGATGCTTTGTTTCAAGAAAAATATAAAGGAATATATGAATATGTAATTGAGTATATTGATAATTATTCAACAGATAGGACGAGAGAAGTATTACAAAAGTTATGCGAAAGATATCCACATAATGTAAGAGCAATTTTTAATACAAGAAATTTTGGAGGAGTTTCAAGTTTTTATGGACTTCTGCAGACGGAGGGAGATTGTTCAATCGTATTGCCTTGCGATTTTCAGGTGCCAATATCTATTATTGATAAGTTATTGGAAAAGTGGAAACAGGGAGCTTGTGTTGTCTGTGCAGTAAAAAAAGGAAGTAAAGAAAGTGGATTAATGTGGAATGTTAGAAAATTGTATTATAAACTTGTGCAAAAGTATTCAGAAATATCTCAGATACAGCATTTTACCGGGGCAGGATTATATGATGCAAAGGTGGTTGAATGGCTCAATAAACTTGATGATCCTGTTCCATCTTTGAGGGGAATGGTCGCAGAGTATGGATGTAATATTGAAGAAGTATATTATGTTGAAGAAAAAAGAAAAAGAGGTAAATCAAAACATAATTTTTCTTCATTGTTTTCCGTAGCAATAAAAAATATTATTTTATATACAGATTTAATTCCTAATTTTTCATTGCTATTTGGAATAATATTGTGTTTATGTGGAGTGTTATTTGCAATTGTGGAAGCTATTTTGAAAATAAGCAATTGTAATATGGTTTTCGGTTCAACCATTGCAATAGTTTTGGTAATGATGATACTGTTTGGCATACAGTTTGTACTTATGGGTTTATTAGGAAGATATCTATCAATAATACATAAGCGGATTGTACATAGACCATTAGTGGTAGAGGAGAAACGTTTAAATTTTTAGGAGAATTATATATGAAGTTTGCAAGAATAGATATAGAAACAATTGGATTTGTAAATAAAAAAGATAAAACCCATATTAATTTTGGCGATCATTTACAAAATATAGTTATTAAAGATTTATATAAATATATGAATATTTCTGAAGATGAAATAGTCTGTTTAGATTTTAATAAAATAAGTACCTATGATGGAGAATATATAGTATTGCCGATTAACCAAGCAATCTCCCATAATCTTAATTCTTTTCTCTCTCACAAAATTATACCTGTTTTTTTAGGAATAAGTAGAGACACGACAGCGATTACGGAAGATGAAGAAAGATATTTAAATCAATTTTCGCCTATTGGATGTAGGGATCAGTCTATATTTGATTTCCTTGTGAAAAAAAATATTCCGTGCTATTTATCGGGATGTATAACATTAACGATGAATGCAAGGAAACAACAACCTATAGATGGTGTGCCATATGTTATTGAGGCTCCTGAGTATGCAATAAATAATATGCCATTAGAAATGAAGAAAAAAGCCTATTTTAGTGAAAATACGTTTTATGGTACTTATAATGAATTGGTAGGGGATGGTACATTGGAGGAATATATCAGGGCAAGGTATCAAGATATAAAAGAACATGCTTCGGTTGTTATAACATCTAGGATGCATATAGCTTCTCCTTGTATTGGCATGGGAGTTCCAGTTGTTTTAGTAAGGAAAAGTATAGATTATAGATTTTCTTGGATTGACAAATATATTCCTATTTATACAGAAAAAGATGTAAATAATATTAATTGGTATCCAGAGGCAATTACGGAAATAGAAGACATTAAGAAAAAAATAGTGGAATACAGCGTGTATAGAATAAGAAATACATATGAGCAATCAATGCTAAAAAGTCAAATTAGTGAATTTTATGAGGAAAGAGATAAAGTACAATATGATTTACCACAGTTTAGTAAAGGAGTAATTGATTATGTAAATAATAAATGGAAGAAAGATGATAAATTTAGATACGCAATTTGGGGGGAGAACGATGCCTCTGAGAGACTGTATAATTATTTAAAAACTAATTATAAAAATGCAGAATTTGTTGCATTTTATGACTCTTATAAGATGATTACATATCATGGAATAAAAGCACAACATCCACGACAAATAAAAAATGATGATGTGTTTGTATTTGTTACGGGATATACAGCAACTGATGCTGCGAGAGAAATGTTTCAGAATATGAATAGATCTGAAGACTCATACTATCTTTTTGGAAGTGTGGTTAGAGGTTATTAGTACGTGTACTAGTGTAAAAACATTTCGTTTTCATGTACCCAATGTAGAAGAATTGATACGAGGAACAAAAATATATGAAAAAAATAAAACCAATACATATCTTTTTAATATTAAATGGGTTAGGGGTATTAACGTTTATAGTGTTAAATAGAATTACAAATGGATATTTCTTTGAAGAGGATTTTTTTGAACTGACAGGAGATGCTATTTATGATTTTTTTGTATTCCTTAACCAAAATTCAACAAGTACCGTAGCATTTACAACTGGAAGCAATCCACCATTAGTGCGCTTTATTTTTAGGTTTATATTTAAATGTTTGCCTGTATCAGTACAAGAAAGTCATCCGGATGTTCATTTGTGGCCAGAGCCTGAAAATGATTTGAGAGTTAATGCATTTGCGTTTGTGAGCTTTTTTTTGTTATTCATGATCGCAATTGTTTATATGACAAAATTATGTGCAGAAAAATTAAATGCGAGTAATTTACAAAAAAATATTTTTATTGTGTTGTCTTTGTTTTCTACAGGTGTTATATGGGCTATCGAACGGGGAAATATTGTTATATGGGCTATGGTTTGTACAATGTATTTTTGCTTTAATTATGAAAGTGATGATACAAAGAAAAGAGAGATTAGTTATCTTATGCTGGGAATTGCGATTTCTCTGAAAATATACCCTTCTCTTTTTTGTATTCTATTACTAAAAAATAAAGATTGGAAAGCTATTTTTAAGACAATAGTATATGTGATGCTTTTTACAATTTTACCGCTTGCGTTATCTGGAGGAATTCCGACCATAATAGGTTATATTAGTTCGTTGTTTAACCAAGTCTCCGCTAGCTCAAATTTACGAGCAGGCTATTTAAATGGCTTATCTGTTATGCTTACAATATATAGAGCGTTTGGAAATGAGGATGCCTTTTTGGAGAAAATATGGTTTTTTAGGATATTTAATTATGTGTTCTGCATAGTAATATCATTCGCGGCGGTATATTTAACGAACAAAAATTGGGTAAAAATAACCACTTTGATTTTTGCAATGTATTTATTGCCAGGGATAACGCATACATATATGCTGTCATTCATACTTATACCATTAGTACTATTTTTTAACGAAGAGCAAAATATTACGGTGGAGAATTCTATAGCAATGATTGGTTTTTTATTATTGACAACTTTACTTCCAATAAAGAACGGAAATATTGTTAGCGTATTGCGGGATCCAACAGTTGTTAATGTAGCAAATAGATTATCAGGAATAATGCTAATTCATATCTGTGGAGAGATAATTTTAACCATTATAATATTTATAGAAATAGTTAAGGGATTTGTATGTTTTGTAAAAAATACTAAAACATACTTAAGTCATTAGAGAAGAAACAATGAAAATTTTAATACAAAAAAATAAGTTAAAAAAATATTCTCTTATATATTGCTGTTTACCGGTGATTTGTTTTACTTGTTTTTACATGCAATCTATTATTGGTTATTGCACAAGTGGGGTGCTTTTGTGTGCTGTTATACTATTGTGCATAAAAACTGAAAAAGAGCAATGTGACAGTTCAATAGTAATTTCAGGGAAAATACTATTGATTTTGATATTAATTGCTCTTTTATGGTGTGCTTTCGGTGGACAAGGAAATCATTATTATCAAAGCCATGATTGGAATTGTAGAAATGCCGTTTATCGAGATTTAATTTATAAGGATTGGCCTGTGATTTATGAGAAGTATAATAAAGCACTTGTTTACTATATCGGGTTCTGGTTACCGGCAGCATCAGTTGTGAAGATTATTGCAAAGTTTTTCCCTGCTATACTTTCGACCAGTGTAGCATTTACGCTTGGAAATCAACTATTATGGATATGGACAACGATGGGAGTACTCTTGGTAGAGCTGTTATTAGTCATGTATATCAAACCAAAGACAGGAGTGAAGGTACTGTGTATACCCGCATTGATGATTGCCTTTAGCGGATTAGATATTTTGGGAGTGCTTTATAAAATTATTGTGGAAGACAGGAAATTTGAGAACATACATCTGGAATGGTGGATGGATGGACAGATGCAGTTTAGTAGTCTGACAACTTGTCTGTTTTGGGTATTCAATCAATGCGTGATTCCTTGGATTGTAATATTGTGCGTATTGCAGGAAGATACAATCTATAATTATGTTTTATTAGGAGTTTGTGCTCTTATTTCTGGACCATTGCCGTTTCTTGGTGTGTTTGTTTATATGCTTTCAAATGCGGTTGTTCTTTTTGTGAAGAGTATAAGGGAGAAATCATGGAAAAAATATGTTAAAGATTTGTTTTCGGCGACAAATGTTTTGGCACTGTTTGTTATTCCAATTTTGTTTCTGTATTATAGGTCTAATGGTGCGGTTGAAACAGGTGCAGATAAGGCTGGATTTTCTATCCTTGGAATTATAAGCATTCTTCCGATTACGACAAAGTATATAGTAAAAGTTATATTTTTCTTACTGGTTGAAGTTGGAGTGTATTTTATTCTCTTGTTTAGAAGATATCGTCGAGAACCGTTTTTTTATATGACGATAGGAACGGCTTGCATTGCTCCATTCTTTGCAGTTGGAACAGGACAAGATTTTATTATGCGTTTTTCAATCCCGACTATTATGGTGTTGGCCGCGTTATGCGGGAAGTACTTGCTTGGTGAGAATGAATGGAAAAAAGGGGGATTGCAGGTGGCTTTGTGTGTTACACTTGCAATTGGCGCGTTCACGCCTATGACAGAGTTTATGCGCGGATATAATGCGATGCTGGTAAATGGACATGTGAAAAATGTAGATGATGAATTGAAAACTTTTGATCAAGATTTACAAGGGAAATATTTAAATTTTACAAGTTATGATTATAAGGACAAGGCATTCTTTAAGTATCTGGCAAAATGACTATTGAATTTTAATATAATTTATATAATGAGAAGCTGCATGTTTTCAAAAATATATTTTTGATTATGGGAGAATATTTGGTTTATGTATTCTTTTTGAACCCGATCATCATCATGATTGCGAAGATAATACATAAAAGGATCATAAGCAGAAGATAGAGAACAGAGGCTCCCATAACAGCATATTTCCGCACAAAGATTGGGGATAGAATATATGCACAAACTGCTACGATACCATATCCGATTGCCTGACTGTTCTGAATCCGAATGATAGTCATAATTGTTACGAATAACCCGGATAAAGCAAGGAACCCGCCGCCCAATAATAACACAAGCAATTCTGTTTTGTATGGTGCAAGATCTGTGTTATATAGCATGGATAATACCGGTACTCCCAGAACGAAAGCTCCTGCCTCGCAGACAATAGTAATAATGCCAATGATTAAAATCTGTATCCCCAATAATCGAAAGAAATCTTTGTTTTGTTGTTCTTTCCACATCATAGACATCCTTGCAATCATCGGACTGAATATAAAGTTGTTCAGCAATCCAATCACAAATACCGGCATGGCTATAAAACCATAGCATGCCTGCATTTCGTCGCTGAGTAAACTGTCAATCGCATATTTGGGTGCATTTCCAATATAAAAGGCGAGGAAACAGCCTAAAAACAGAGGAAAACAAACGCGTAACAATTCCCAGACTTTTCCTTTGTGGACAGATTCTTCTTTTCGGAAAGCTGGGTAAGTAAGTGTCACAAACATTATTAAAAGTAATGTGGTAAATACAGTTGCGATCATCAGAGACATTAGCTGATCACGTAGGAATATCAGTCCCAACCCAAATACCAGTATGGTTAATATCATACGTAGAGTTAACATTTTTCCGGCTACATCAAGCCGGTTTTCTTGCTGGTAATACCCCAGATAGGCGTCTTCGATAGAATCAACAATCTTAAACAGACACATCCATATGATGATCCATGTTTTGTTCATACTATAATCATTTTTGCTTGTGGCGATTACGACGTAAATGAGTGAAACAATCAACATTAATAGAGTTGTAATAATACGGGAGGTATTATATTCTTTGAAGTTAAACTGGCGCTTGACGTCGGACACTTGGAAATTACGCATGCCGTATTTTCCAATATTCAGGAAGAGATTAGCACTTGCATAGGCGAGTGTAAATACCCCTGCCTCATATAGATTTAATGTACGAGTAATAATCATCAGCATGATAACAGACTGAAACGCCATGAGCATGCTTCCTGCCATATTCCAGATGAAGCTGGATTTGTTAATATTTTTACTATTTAATAGGAAGTGTTTTAATTTATTCATGTTGTTACCTCTATCGTATAATATCAATAATATTGTACCATGTCACAATGAACCTTGCAATTATAATGCCAAGATGATAAAGTGGAATTTAAGGGTGTGAAGGAAGAAATATTAATCTAAGGATATTGTGAACTATGAATAGAAGAATCGTAATTTTTGCTTTGCTATGTGTATTAGCGCTGGGAGGTATTTCCACAGTGGTTCATATGCATAATAAAACAGGAAATCAAGAGAAAATGAATACCGATGGATGCATAATCACACAATATTCAGATGCGACGGGAAGACAGGCGAATTGTTATACAATTACGAACAGTGGACATTTGATTATTATAGATGGTGGATGGGCTGAGAATGCCCCGGCATTAAGAAAGGTTATTGCCCAGAATGGGAATCATGTTGATGCATGGTTTATCTCTCATACACATAGTGATCACGTTGGTGCATTTAATGTGATTTATGCGGATCCACAGGGAGTGACTATAGATAGGATATATGATAATGGCTACGATTACGAATTTATTAAGGAAGCGGGGGAACCGTATGACAGTATGGGATTGGAACCTCTGGAGACATTTCATAATCTAACAAAGGATGCAGATAATATTATTCATTTGAGAAGAGATGAGGAGCTTGAAGTGTGCGGTCTGCGGATCCATGTGTATAATGCGTTTGATGATATTGTGAAGCAGAATGTTGGTCCGGATTTGGATTATCAGAATGATGGTTCTTTGTGCATGAAAATTACAAATCAGGAAGAAAGTTTTCTGTATACAGGTGATGTCAAAGCCGACATGAATAAATATTTATTTGAGACATATGGAGACGAACTGACGGGCGATTATGTTCAGTTGAGTCATCATGGAAATTGGGGATTTGAGACGGAAGATTATGACAGAATGAATGCAAAAGCTTACTTCGCAGATATCACTCCGGAATTTTATGAGTCTCACCCGATTGGAGAACTCCACCAGCATTTGGTTGATGAGGGAAAACAATATTATGATTATGGAACGGCACCGAATTCGGTGGAGTTGAAATAAGAAACACAACCATTTTATCAGGTATAGGGATAGATAGTGACATCTTTGAATGGAAATGGTTGATTATTGCATGGGATGAAAAACCTGTATGTAAATGGAAAGTAAAGAGGGGAATCCTGTACATATACAGTCTTATTTCTAACAAACGAATAAGTTATTTATTATCATTTAATTATGTATACATTCGGAAGTTGCCAGTCAATTTTTGGACAATCGGTAGCTCCCTATTTCACTGGGGCGAAATGCGTTTCATTTTGAATATGATATTAGAACTCGCGATGAAGATTAATTATACTCCATTGTATGATATGGGAAAAGGAAGTCACTTGTCAAAACTAGCAGAAATGAGTAGAATAAATATGGGGATTCAGAAGGGGTATTCTATAATTTATAATAATTCGTTAAGTTATTAATCATAGTTCTTATTATTTCTTGATTCTTGTAGGCGAATGAATCCTGTGTATAAAGATAACCTAAGAGGATATTAAAAGAAAGGAAATATACATATGGAAATAAACGCAAAATTGTTTAAGATTGCTTATAAAAAGTTAAAGTCAAGTTTATATTATGATAAAACGCAAACGATATTACGAGATAAGTTAGTAAATTTTGAATCAATTTGTACCAATGTTGACCGCTATCTTGAAGAATTATCAGAAATATTTTTATCTGAAGATACTAGAGGGGAGATGTTTGAGAAAATACTTTCAAGTATTTCTTTTCATGCATTTCCGAAGAAAATATTGCCTGAGCAATCAGTTATGATTAAGAATTATGCACAAAAAAATATTGGAATTGTAGATAATCAGTATTTTATAGATATGGATATTTGTGGACATATATTAGGTGTTTTATGGTTACTGTTGATTGGATATAAAGTAGATGAAAATATGTATGAGCATTCATATGGAAATCGAATTCGTAGGAATTTATATAATGAGTTTAGTGCGGATCCCACATATTCACCATATTTATTTGAACCATATTTCCAGCAGTATGAAGGGTGGAGAGATACTGCCATGAATGAGGCTATGCAGCATTTACATGCTGGACAAGACGTGGTTATTCTTACATTGGATTTTAAAAGATTTTATTATTCTGTTGATGTGACAGAGACTCTTTTTCAAGAAATGTATAATGATGTAATGGATGAATTTGATACAGAAAATTCTGTGTTAATAGAGTTGCATCAGTTTATGTTTCAAATTATAAAGAGGTATTCGGCGTGTTTTACAGAATTTGAAAATCGTAATATACTTCCAATTGGATTTTTGCCATCTAATGTTTTAGCAAATTACGCGCTTCGAAATTTTGATAAGGCTATAGCAGATGGATGGAATCCTATTTATTATGGAAGATATGTTGATGATGTAATAATTGTTGATAAAGTTGAATCCAATAGTGACTTATGCAAAAAGGCAAAGACAAATGATTTGGATGCAAATGATATTATTGGCTATTTTTTACAGAGATGTTCTGGATGGAAAGGATTAAATGGCATACCTTGTCAAAATGGCACAAAATATGCATTGCTGCAACAAGAACACGAAACGGATAATACTTTTAGATATGTATTAAATAAATTATATAACCCAACTGCTTATGACTTGTCGAAAATAGTTATCCAAAATGATAAAGTTAAGATTTTTTATTTTAAAGAGGGAGAATCAGATGCATTAATTACCTGTTTTAGAGAGAATATTGCTAAGAATAAAAGTGAATTTCGACATATGCCAGAAGATGAAGCCATTTTTCAAAAGGATGATTATAGTAAAATTTATGATTTGAAAAATGATGAAACGCTTAATAAATTTAGAGGAATATCTGGAATTTCAATAGATAAGTATGAATTATCTAAATTATTAGGAAAACATCTTCGCATTGGAGGTTTGATTAAGGATGTGCGGGAAACTGGATTTGAAAGACATATTTCAAAAATATTTAATTCCAGGGTTATTATAGAAAATTATACAGTTTGGGAAAAAATAGTTGAAGTTTTAGTTATTAATGAATCATGGGAACCACTGAAGGTTGTTATAAAAAATATTGTAGAAGCAATCAATTCTTTAGACTATCAAAATGCCGATATGCTTGTTATAGTAAAGAATACGATGAAACTGTATTTATATGCTACACTTAGTAGGTGTTTGGCTCTGGTATGGGGGACGGAAATAAAGGAGATTATCAAAGCGGTATGCCGAGAGTGTATAAACTATGTTAATGATAGAGAGACGTGCATTTGCTATTTGTCAGAAGAACATCGGAAATCTTATTGTGAAACGAGGATGATTGACAAATCAGTAATGCCTATATTTCAGGATATGTTGGATATGGACACAATATATACAACAGAGGAGACACTTAATTTGTGTTGTTTTCAACAAACGCTAAAATATAGTAAATATGATTGGGGAGAGAATACATATGTATACTATCCATATTTAGTTACAATGTATGATTTTTCAATGATTTCTTGTATAGAGCAGTTAAATGCAACACAGAATCAATTTGATGATATGAAGAGTATATATAAGAGCCAGATTGACAATTATGTAAAAAGCAATTATGCGATTTCAGATAATGCGAGAATAATTCGGCAGATCATATATGTTGAGAAATTTAAGGATAAAGATGCATATTTGGTACAGATTAATAATTCTAAGAAAAATCGTTTAAAATTAGCAATTGCAAATGTTAGATTGGATCATGATAATTTTAAGAAAGTCGTAATAGATGATCCCAATAGAAGCTATCAGAGATATAAAGATTTATCTAAAATAATTAATGCTGCAATAGATGAGAATGCGGATATGCTTATTATGCCAGAGGCTTATGTTCCGTTTGAGTGGTTAGCTACGGTTGCAAGAACCTGTGCCAGAAATAATCTTGCAGTTGTAACTGGAATTGAACATATTAAGCAGGGCAATCAGGTTTTTAATTTAACAGCAGTTATTTTGCCATATGAAGATTTAGAAAATAAAAGTGCATTGATTTCATTTCATTTAAAAAAGCATTATGCTCCAATAGAAAAGCAAGAAATAAATGGATATAGATTGAAAGAGGTAATAGGAAAACATTATGAATTATATCAATGGCACGATTGTTATTTCCCTGTTTATTGTTGCTATGAATTAACGTCTATTGTGGAAAGAGCGATGTTTCAATCATATGCGGATTTTCTGGTAGCTATTGAATGGAATAGAGATGTAAATTATTATAGTAATATATTAGAATCGTTAAGCAGAGATATTCATTGCTATTGTGTTCAGGTTAATTCGTCTAATTATGGGGATAGTAGAATAACCATGCCGTCTAAGACAGAAGAGAAAGATATTATGAGAACCAAAGGAGGAAAGAATAGTACTATATTGGTGGATGAAATTGACATCAAAAAAATTAGGGAATTTCAATTAAAAGACTATAATTTACAAATGAAAGATAAGGGATTTAAGACGACACCGCCTGGATTTGATCACAAAATTGTGTTGGATAAAATAAGGGGAGAAAAATTAAAATAAAAAATATTAATGACATTTATTGACTTGCAATAATTATATATGTATGTACAATATAAATAGTAGTTATCACAAAGATTCAAATAAGTCGTAATATAAAATTATTGAGAAATAACAAGCTAACGGAAAGAGAGAAAAAATTATGAAGGGAATTATTTTAGCCGGAGGTTCCGGTACACGTTTATATCCATTGACCAGAGTAACATCGAAGCAGTTGCTCCCGATCTATGACAAGCCGATGATCTATTATCCGATGTCTGTACTTATGAATGCAGGCATCCGGGATATTCTGATTATTTCAACGCCGGCAGATACACCACGTTTTGAGGAACTGCTGGGAGATGGACATCAGTTTGGTGTGAATCTGACATATGCTGTGCAGCCGTCACCGGATGGACTGGCGCAGGCGTTTATCATTGGTGCGGATTTCATTGGTGACGATTCTGTGGCAATGGTATTGGGCGATAATATTTTTGCTGGACATGGTTTGAAGAAGCGCCTGAAGGCGGCTGTGGAGAATGCAGAGAGCGGAAAAGGAGCTACCGTATTTGGTTATTATGTAGATGATCCGGAGCGTTTTGGTATTGTAGAGTTTGATCAGGATGGAAAGGCAATCTCGATTGAAGAGAAGCCTGCACAGCCGAAGAGCAATTACTGTGTAACTGGTCTTTATTTCTATGATAATCATGTTGTAGAGTATGCGAAGAATCTGAAACCGTCTGCACGTGGAGAGCTGGAGATTACTGATTTGAACCGGATTTATCTGGAGAAGGGAAATCTGAATGTGGAATTGCTTGGACAGGGCTTTACATGGTTGGATACTGGAACACATGAGAGTCTGGTTGATGCAACGAACTTTGTAAAGACAATGGAGACGCATCAGCATCGCAAGATTGCGTGTCTGGAAGAAATAGCATATTTGAATGGCTGGATCAGCAAGGAAGAGGTACTGGAAGTGTACGAGCTTTTGAAGAAGAATCAGTATGGACAGTACTTGAAGGATGTTTTGGATGGAAAATATCTGGATGCGTTGAGATAAATATGAGTATTGAAAACGGGGTGTAGCGCATAAGTAAAGGAGAGGGTTGCATGAAAAGAGGAAAGAAACTATTTACGTATTTGCTTGTACTCGTGATGCTGCTGGCAAATACTGTAACAGGAGTTGCCGCGGAGCTGGACGAGCCGTTGCAGGAGGCAACGCAGATTGTTCATGAGGATGGAAGCGGACTGCTGTCGGAGGGTGGTTTGCTGGAAGCAAGCGACGCGGTTGCGGACAGCAGTTATGACCATTCACATGATACAGCGATTGTGGCTGCGATGGAGAAGCTGCAGGATACCATAGATGTGACAGGCTATGGACTGACAAGAACCAATGTGGGAGATGTTATACACGGTATTTTGAACATGAATCCACAGTTGTTTTATGTATCGGGTGGATTTCGTTATTATCTGGATAACCAAAGTAATGTTACAAAATTGATCATTACATATAATTATACGAAGGCACAGATTACTTCTATGAAAGCGGAGATTGATGCAGAAGTTGCGAAGATGGAAGCTGCGATTGATACAACCGGGTTGAGTGATGTGGAGATTGCGCTTGCATATCATGATTACCTTGTGACAGATGTAACGTATGATTATGAGAATTATTTATCAAATTCTTTGTCGAGCGATGATTATAATATCTATGGCACACTTGTTAAGAAGAAGGCGGTTTGTCAGGGATATGCACTGACGTTCATGTATCTGATGAAACGCCAGAATATTGTCTGCGGTTATGTTTCAAGTGAGGCTGCAAATCATGCGTGGAATGCCGTATATCTGAACAATCAGTGGTATCACATGGATGCCACATGGGATGATCCGACATGGGACAATCTCGGAAGAGTGAAGCATACGTATTTTATGATTTCGGATGCAACCTTGTTATCTTTGGATAGCGATCGGACGGATTATGTAACGAGTGTTCCGTATGGCTATACCTATACCAAAGCAACTGACAGCCGCTATGAGAGTGGATTCTGGAGTGGTGTGCAGACATATATGTATCCATACAATGGAAACTGGTATTATCTGGATGGCGCATATGTGGCAGCTGATCGTAGCGCGAAATATCAGATTTCTAAGTATAATTATGCAAGCCAGACAACTACCTGTTTATATGGACCGGCATACGCGAAATGGACAACTGCAGACAATGGCGTGTGGACGGCTTATTTCGGACGTATGGCAGCACGAAATGGTGTGATTTATTTCTCAACACCGACAACGATTGAACAGTATAGCATCTCAACTGGAACGACGAAAACGATATTCACATTGCCATCAGGCACTGCAAAGGGAACCTATATATATGGACTTGGATTTATAGATGGAGATTTATGTTATGTTACTGCGGATACTGCGAATTATAAGGGGCAGGAAACTTATAATAAAGTAAGCCTTTGCACTTCTCATGTATATGGAGCGGTGCAGACAATCAATCCAACGTATGAGCAGGCGGGAAAGAAATATCATGTTTGTAAAACATGTGGATATAGTGAAGACATAGAAAATCTCCCGAAACTGGTTAAGGTGTCGACAATTACGATTGTAGGTGGCAAGAAAACCATGACGGTGGGAGAGTCATATACGGTTGAGGCTGTGCGTGTGGTACCGGATAACGCTACTAATAAGGAGGTCACTTGGTCTTCTTCCAATCCAAGTGTTGCATCCATAGATACGAATGGAACAGTGACAGCAAAGGCGGCAGGTACAGCGACAATCACAGCAACGGCAAAGGATGGGCAGGGAGCCAAGGATTCTTTTGTTATGACAGTGAAGAAGGCCGATTCTTCAGAAACACCGGATCCGGATCCAAATCCGAATCCAGATCCGAATCCAGATCCGACACCAAAGCCAGATCCAACGCCAACGCCGAACCCAACACCAACACCAGATCCAACACCAAGTCAGCCGGTTACACCAGCTGTAACCGTGCGGTATACAACCCATGTGCAGACGTTTGGCTGGCAGGGAAATGAGAATGATGCAAAGACATGGTTTACAAATGGTGCGATGGCAGGAACGAGCGGAAAAGCGAAGCGCCTGGAAGGTATCAAGATTCGTGTGACGGGCAATGATAATCTGGGAATCCAGTATACAACACATTGTCAGAGCTATGGCTGGCTGCCGTGGTCTGCCAATGGCGAGATGAACGGAACAGAGGGCGAGGCAAAACGTCTCGAAGCAATCAAGATTCAGCTGACAGGTTCGGATGCAGGCAAATACGATGTATATTATCGCGTGCATGCGCAAAGCTACGGTTGGCTCGGCTGGGTGAAGAATGGCGCACCATCAGGAACAGCCGGTTATGCAAAACGTCTGGAGGGAATCCAGATTGTGGTTGTAAAGAAAGGTGCTTCCTTCAATACGAGAATGGGAAATATCAATTCCGCATATGCGCTTGGCTATTATGCGAAGGCGGGTACGTCTCCGGTTGTAAATGCAAAGAATACATCCAATGCCGATCCGCAGATTGCAGGTGAAGCACAGACAAACGTGACCTACCGTACCCATGTGCAGAGCTACGGCTGGCAGGCATGGAAGTACAATGGTCAGATGAGTGGTACAAGTGGTCAGGCAAAGCGGCTGGAGGGTATCAATATCCGTCTTTCTAACCAGCAGTACAGCGGAGACATCGTGTATACAACACATGTACAGAGCTATGGCTGGCAAGGAAATGAGAATAATCAGTCAACGTGGCGGAAGAATGGCGTGATGAGTGGTACGAGTGGCGAGGCAAAACGTCTCGAAGCAATCCGGATCAATTTGACCGGTGAGATGGCAAAGCATTATGACATTTACTATCGTGTGCATGCACAGTCATTTGGCTGGCTTGATTGGGCGAAGAATGGTGCACCATCCGGTACAGCCGGTTATGCAAAGCGTCTGGAAGGCATTCAGATCATTTTAGTTCCAAAGGGACAGCCGGCGCCGGCGAAAAATTACGGTGGCATTACTTCGGTTCGTGCATCGTATATTGCAAAATAAACATACATAAGATCCCCTCAGCATACATTTTGCTGAGGGGATTTTTTTGCGTTGGAGGAGCGATGGATAGCCTGTATGGTTCGGCGTGTGGCGCCTATATATATGATGAGGATGTGCTTGATTTCCTTGTGAAATACGACAACAATCTGGCGGGGGAGATGCAGATCCTACAGCCGGATTGTAGAACGATTATTAACAGTCAGTTCCTTGTGGCGTATCGTAGTGTCTATGATGCGGCTGGCGCAGCGCTCTCGGCAGATACACTGTTTCGGTTAGGCTATGACCGGATACCGAAATGCTTTGGACTGATGGATACCTCGGCATTGCAGGGGATTGGTATTGGGGCAGTCCAGACGGTGCCGGGGTTGTCGCTTTCGGGAAAAGATGTGCTGGTCGGGTTTATTGATACAGGTATCGACTTTGCGAATCCACTGTTCCGCAGAGCCGACGGTACATGCCGGGTGACGGCAATCTGGGATCAGACACAGACGGCATATGAAGCGGGTGAACCCAATATGTCTGTACAGAGCGGGGAGATCGATACACGTCCCATCTTTGGATATGGCAGGGAGTATCCGCAGGAGTTGTTGAATCTGGCGATACAGACGGAACAGCCGTATCAGATTGTACCAAGCCGGGATATTGACGGGCACGGTACATTTTTGGCATCCGTGGCTGCTGGGAACACCTATCTGGATGGGGATGATATATTTTCCGGTGTGGCACCGGAATCGGATATTATCATGGTGAAATTAAAGCAGGCAAAGCAGCGTCTGCGAGATTTCTTCCTGATTCCCGATGGCGTTCCATGTTATTCGGAGGCAGACATCATACTTGGCGTGAAATACCTGATTAACAAGGCGATGGAGCTGGGGAAACCGCTTGTAATCTGTCTGGGACTGGGGACGAATCAGGGTGATCACAATGGGAATCTGAATCTGGAGCTTTATCTGGATACGGTTGTGACACTGCCGGGAATCTGCGTGGTCGGAAGTGCTGGAAATGAGCTTGGCACAGGCGGGCATTTTGCAAGCTTGTCTACGATCAATCTGGGCAATCAGAACGGGATCTCACAGCCGCGGACACGGACGGTAAGAAATGAGATGGAGATCTATGTGGAAGATGAGAATCCGGGTTTTTGCACGGAGATCTGGGGGCGTGCGCCAAGTCTGTACCAGATAGCGGTATATTCCCCGACCGGGCAGCAGTTTGATCAGCTTTTTCCGAACCGTGACAGTTCTGGAATGATTACATATTTGTATGAGGGAACGACGTTGTATGCGGAAAGTGTAGTGGTCGAGAACAATTCGGGTGATCCGTTTATCCTGCTGCGGTTTGAGAAGCCTGCGACCGGTATCTGGCGGATTGAAGTGACAGAGAATTACAGCAGCTTTCCGGCAGGGTACGATGCATGGCTGCCGATCCGTCAATTTTTGGGCGGCAATACGCGGTTTTCACGGCCAGATCCAGAGGTGATCCTGTGTGCGCCTGCGAATGCGCGTGGGACGATAACTGTAGCCGGGTACAATCATCTGGATAATTCGTTGTATGTGGAATCCAGCCGTGGCTATACCAGAAAAGGACGGATTCAGCCGGATTTTGCGGCGCCAGCCGTGCGTGTGGCGGGGCTGCTTGCGGGAGGCAGCGGGACGCGACCGTTGTTCGTGCGCCGGAGCGGTACGAGTGTCGGGGCTGCATTGACCGCCGGGGCGGCGGCACTTTTCTTCGAATGGGGCATCGTGCGTGGCAATTATTATGGGATGAATACCGAAGTGATCCGGCAGATTTTGATTCGTGGTGCGCGGACAGTCGTCGATATTGCATATCCAAACCCTGCGTGGGGATGGGGTGTGCTGGATATATCACGTGCTTTTGAGACCCTGCGCGGCTAAGCAGACCGGATAACAGGATAGTTGGAAGGATATCATGCTGATACTGGACAAATAGAGAAAAAAAGGGTATCATAAGGGAAATATGTCGTACGATTCAAATTTGAAAACAGGAGTTGTATAGATTATGATATGTAAACATTGTAAAGCGGAAAATGAAGATGGTGCATTGTTTTGCAGCAACTGTGGAAAACCGTTAGAAGATGAAGAATATGACCGCGAGAAAATGCGGGGGAATACGAAGCTGTATATCGGAATATCTATCGCGCTTATGATATTTCTGGCAAGTGGTCTGGTGTTTGGATTCTTCTATTTCAGTAACAAAGTACAGAAAGCCAACGATGAGCGAAATACAATTGCTTCAGAAAGCGATGTGGCAGCCAATTATTTCCGGTCACAGATCCGGGAGCAGGAGGATGCAATCACAGAGCTGCAGTCCCAGATTGATCTTCTGAAAGCATCAATCACAGATTATCAGAATAAGGAAGAAGACTATAAGAAGCAGATTACCGCGCTTGAGGATAAGGAAGAGGCGATGGATGGTCTGGCAAGCTTCACGGATGCGGTGCCATCCCAAGGCTATGAGGATATGTTTGTCAGTGATACATTCCTGAAGTTCATGACAAATGAGGCTGATACATCAGAGGAAGGCGCAGAGACAACTGAGGCACAGACGACGCAGGAAGCTGTGTTACGTGTATGTATCTCCGGTGATATTGAGGTAAGCGTAGAGTCCTCGGATGAGGATGTTGCGAGCTTCACATGGGATACTTCCCCAGTCGGACCTTCGGTAGCGAGATTACGTGTGATCCCGGGCAAGAAGGGAACGGCAATCTTGACATTCACAAACAACTTAAATGACGAGCAGATTAAGGTTTACGTCTACGTACAGTAACAAACATCCATATAGGAATTATAGAATAAATAAGAAAAGCACAGTTCAACTTTGAACTGTGCTTTTCTTATTTGTTCGATTCTTGCTTGCCAATTATACTGTTGGAGCCTTGTAGTTGTCGGAGATTGTTCCGAACTCTTTGTACTCCTGAATTCTTGACTGAATACGCTCAGACTGATCCAACAGGCTGCTGATAGAAGCGTTGTGGTTCAGGTGATCAATCAGAGTTGCGATATACTTGCTCAGGTCAGCAGACTCATACCAGTCATGGTTGAAGAGCTCTGGATCCTGATAAGTCAGGTTTGTTGTGATAACTTTCTCAATGGTACCCTCTGCCTTTGCTTGGTCGAAGATATCCAGACCAGCAGTAAACAGACCGAACGTTGCAAGACAGTACACACGTCTTGCCTTACGAGCCTTTAACTGACGGGCAACATCCAACATACTCTCACCGGAAGCAATCATATCGTCGATGATGATAACATCCTTGCCCTCGACACTGTCACCAAGGAACTCATGTGCAACGATTGGGTTCTTGCCATTTACGATCGTTGTGTAATCACGTCTCTTATAGAACATACCAACATCAACACCCAAGTGGTTTGCGAAGTAGATCGCACGGTTCATGGCACCTTCATCCGGGCTGATTACCATCATGTGATCGCTGTCCAAAGTCAGATCCGGTGTTGTGCGGAGCAGTGTCTTGATGAACTGATAGGTTGGCATGATATTTTCAAAACCGCTGTAAGGAATCGCGTTCTGGACACGAGGATCGTGAGCATCAAATGTAATGATATTGTCAACGCCAAGTCCGACTAACTCCTGCAATGCGATTGCACAGTCCAGAGACTCACGGCTGCTGCGCTTATGCTGACGGCTCTCGTACATGAAAGGCATGATAACGGTGATACGGTTTGCCTTGCCTGCCATGGCAGCGATAACACGCTTCATATCGGAATAGTGATCGTCTGGGGACATCATATTTGTCTTACCACAGATCTTGTACTCGATGCTATGGTTCACAACATCAACCATGATGTAAACATCAGTACCACGTACGGAATCCTGTAATGTACCCTTTGCTTCACCGGAACCAAAACGTGGACAAGAGGATTTCAGGATATAGGAATCTCTCTCATAGCCTGCAAATGTGATGTTGTCCTTGTGCTCGTTGTGACGTTCTGCTCTCCAGCGTGCAAGGTAGCTATCCACTTTTTCACCGAGGGCTTTGCAGCTCTCCAAAGGGATGATTCCGAGCTTTCCAACTGGAACTGTAATAAGATGACTTGAATCTGGCATGATTTTTTCCTCCATTGTGTGATTACAGCTTAGAACCCTGTATCATTTCTTTTTTTCTTTTTTGATACCTTATGTTTTCACCGTACAGTTGAAGTACAGTGTAACGTTCAATGATGCGGGACATGATACGTTCGGAATACCGCTCCTGTAATTCCTTCATGGAAAGATTGGTCGAGATGACCGTCGATTTTCCGGTAAGTCCCCTCTGGTTGATAACTTCAAAAAGCTTGGAGCAGACAAAGGCATTGGTTGTCTCTGTGCCCAGATCATCGATTACCAACAATTCGCTATTATAAATATATTTGTATAATTCTTCAAGTTCTAATTTTTTATTCATCAGATATTGTCCGAAAACCTGTTCAAACAGATCGTTTGCGGACAGATAGAGAACGGTGTGCCCTTCGTCCAGTAACGCTTTCGCGATACAGTTCGTGAGAAAAGTCTTTCCGAGACCGGTTTCTCCATATAATAACAGGTTTCCGCGTTCGGTATCCTGTGTCGCAAATGTATTCACGAAACGGTGGACAAGATGCAGCACATTTTTGGCATTGTCATATGGACTGACAGACCAGTTCCGGTTCTCCGGAATCGTGTGACTGTAATAATCCAGATCAAATGTATCGAAGTTCTCGGAATCCAGAACCTGTGTCATGTTGGACTGGCGATATAAGGCATCCACAATCCGGCGTTCAAAGCATGCGCAGACCTTGCCGTCCACATAGGCGAGATCCTTGCAGACCGGACAATCATAGATTGGTTCCAGATATGTAGCAGGGTAGCCGTGTGTCAGGAGCAGTTCCTGTATCCGCGCAGAATTGCTGCGGTTCTGATTGGAGATCTCCTGTGTGTCAGCTGCCTGTCCGAGTGCTTTTTTCTTCGCGAGCGCGATATAGGAAAGCTTGTTTTCGGATTGCAACTGTTTGATCTCTGGAATCTTCGCATAGATTTCTTCCTGCCGTTCCTGCAGGCACCGTTTGTTGCGCAGGCGAACCTGTTCGTAATCATGCAGGATATTTTCTTTTTTCAGCAACTCAAAATTCATTGACCGTTTACCTCTTTGTGGAACAGCTGCTCCATCTCATCAAGCTCGGAGCTCATGCTGCTCTGTGTAAAGTTTGTAAATGCATTTCCGCTTTTCTTCGTGGTAGCAGAGGCTTTCTGGTTCTTGGCTGTCTCGGCGTGGGCGAGATCTTCCTGCTTGATGCCGGCAAAATCTGTCACCCCTGCGTTATGCCATGCGGTCAGAATCCCATTTACATATTTGATCGTAGGATTCTGTGTATGTAAAACTGCACGCTTGCAGGCTTCCTCTACGATATCCTCACCGAAGCCGTAGTCCTTTGTCCATGTCTTAAAGAATTCCTGCTCGATCGTTGTCGGTGCCCCGCGCTTAATGCCAAGCGTCTTGTAGAAGACACGGCAGACACCGCTCATAAGAGCGTATTGTTCCTTGGCCTGTGCCTTTGTCTGAATACCGTCCTGATACCAGCCGATGGCAGTAGCCTCTAAGTAACGGCAGTTTTTCTTCTTCATTGTGGTACAGTATTCAATCAGATATTCGAATAAATCAACACTGAATCCAAGTGTATCATATATGTACATCAATGACTGCGTATCCGACTGTGAGATCGGCTTCTCAAATAAAGTCTCTACTTGATATAATATATCTTCCCAGTCCTGATCGCGCAAGAGTTTATCGATATCTTTCTGCGTAAATTTCGGCTTTTGTGGTGCGGAAAGTTCCATCGCAGGTGTTGTGATCGGTACAATCTTGTTGGAAGGCTTCTCTGAGCGCTCCGCTGTGTCTGCTTTTTCCACATGTGCAGATGTATCATCGGAACGAAGCAGGGAAAATGCATCCGATTCTGTGGATAACTCCATTTCCGGTGCCTTCAGTGGCAGAACCACAATCCCGGTTGGCTGTCCCTTTCCGTCAAAGGTCAGACGCAGTGCATCCTTTGTCACCCAATACTTGATGGCACGGCAGATATCTTTTTCTGTGAGATTAAAATGATCCGCAATCTCGGCAACCGAGATCTGCTGTTTGCTGTTCAGCAACCGGATCAGATACAGATACACCTTTACAAACTCCCCGTTTGCATCTGTCATATAATAGTCGATAAAAAAGTTCGAGATGGAAGAATAAGTCTCGCTATTTTCAGTTGAAATCGTAATTGTCTTCATAGTTTTTTGAACCTTCCCTTCATCGCTTCGCTTAGAAGCATTTCAAATTATAGCATGAAGAAAATTAAATTCAAGCGAACATCTTTTCGGTCGGAGCGTTTACGAAAATTGTGGAAAATGTGGATAATGTGGACAATCAGTTACCATAAAAAATAAGGGTGTGGAATCAAGCCGTTTGCAGACGATTTATGTTACAATTATGTTAACTAAAAATGAAAAGACCTGTTTGATAATTTTCCCCAAACAGGTCTGTGGATAATGTGGATAACTATTTTTTTAACAGTGTATTTCCGATAGAATCAACATTTCCGGCGCCCATAGTTATCAACAGGTCATTTTTTTTGCAATTTTTTTTCACATACTCGGTGATGCTGTCGAAGTCGCCAAGGTAGATGGCATGACCACCGTTCGCGTTGATCTTGTCACAGACATCCTTCGAGGAAACAAGTCCGGTATCCTGCTCTCTTGCGGCGTAAATATCTGCCAGAAGCACGTGATCGCAGGTTGCAAGTGCCTGTCCAAATTCGTCCAGAAGCGCCTTGGTACGGGAGTATGTATGAGGCTGGAAGATGCACCACAGTTCGTTGTGTGGTGTGTTCTTGGCAGCCGCCAAGGTTGCAGCAATCTCGGTTGGGTGATGTGCATAATCGTCGACAATTTTGACACCATTTTCTGTGACGCCCTTGTGCTCGAACCGTCGGTGGGCGCTGGAACAGCGCGCCAGACCAGCAATCGTGTATTTGCGGTCAATGCCGAGGAAATCTGCGACTGCGATAACAGACAGAGAGTTCATGACATTGTGGATACCGGTTGCATGCAGTTTGATCTGATCCTGCTTCTCGCCTTTGACAACGAGTGTGTAGGTTGGGTGACCTTCTTCGTCGAAGGTAATATCAGTTGCACTGTAATCATTTCCGGCATTCATACCGAAGGTAATGATGTTGCAGTGCAGATCTTTTGTCACATGTTCGTAATATTTCATATCGCCATTGACGACGAGCAGTCCGTCGTCAGGAAGAATCTCTGCGAATGTCTTGAAGGAATCTGCGATCTCCTCGATGCCGCTGAAGAAATCGAGATGATCCGCGTCCACATTCAGGATGATACTGATATATGGATGGAATGCGTGATAGCTGTTTGTGTATTCACAGGCCTCTGTAACGAAATAATCGGAGTGTCCCACGCGGATATTGCCGCCGATCGCATCCAACATACCACCGATGGAGATGGTTGGATCGGTCTGCGCCTCCAGCAATACATAGGAGAGCATGGAGGTTGTTGTTGTCTTGCCGTGCGTTCCGCTGACTGCAACGCCGTATTTGTAGTTCAGCATGATCTGACCGAGGAGCTGTGCCCGTGTCAGCATCGGAATATTTCTGCGTTTCACTTCTACAAATTCCGGATTGTCCGCATGAATGGCTGCGGTATATACGACAAGATCAATATCATCGGAGATATTTTCTGCTTTCTGTCCTATGAAAATGCGGGCGCCCAGATTCTTCAGAATCTCTGTGATCTCAGATTCCTTCATATCGGAACCGGATACGGTAAAGCCCTCCTGCAATAAAATCTCGGCAAGTCCGCTCATGCTGATACCGCCGATACCCATGAAATATACATGGATCGGTTTTTCAAAATCTACTTTATACATGGTAATAATCTGCCTTCCTTAATCTCTGTTTGTGATGTATTTGGATCGCATGCGTGTCATGCGAAGCCATATTTATTCCATATTATAGCACGATTGATTGACATTACAACAAATTTACGAAATTTATATGCAATGCCAATTGACTTCATGCGGCATTTATGACATTATATATTTTAGTAGTTTTTTATTAAAATTACGACCTATAAGAGAGGATTTATATTAGGAGGAACAGCATGAAAGTATGTGAAATGTGTGGAGCACAGAATGATGATGTCTTCACAAAATGCTCAGTTTGTGGCGCAGATCTGCCATCTATGAACAGCCAGGATGGCGATGATGAGAAGACCGTTCTGATCGATCCGGATCAGGCACCAGCACAGCCGTCAGGTCTGTCATTAAAGACAGATACAAGTACGTATGGACAGGCAGATGCAGGACAGACAAACCCACAGCCAGCAGCACCACAGTTTGGCGGCATGGGACAGCCACAGATGAATGGTATGGGACAGCCACAGATGAATGGTATGGGACAGCCACAGATGAACGGCATGGGACAGCCGGGCATGAACGGAATGCCACAGCAGGGTATGCCGGGACAGGCACCATATGGACAGCCAGGATTTGGTGGTCCGACACCAGCGCAGCCGGCAAAGCCAAAGAAAGGTCTGATCATTGGTATTATTGCAGCAGCCGTTGTTGTATTGGCAGTTGCATTTGTTCTGATCTTCAAGGGCGGATTCGGAGCAAAGGGAGGAGCATCTTCCCCAGAAGCAGTTGCACAGCAGTTTATCGAGGCGATGAATGATCAGGATGTAGATAAGATGGCAGCACTTTGTCCACCATTCCTTGATCCAGGACAGGAAGATATTGAGGATATGCTTGATTCTTATTCTGGATATGATGTAACTTTCAAGTATGAGGGCGTTGAGAGCAAAGAGATGTATGACAGCGATGATCTGGATGATCTTGAAGAGGATATCAGTGATTATGCAGACAAAACGATCAAGCTGCAGGACGCTTGTGATCTGGAGTTCTCTTTCAACGTAGCAGTGACAATGAGTGGCGAGACTTACGATCAGTCAAGCACATATCCAATCACATGTATCAAGTACAAGGGAAACTGGTATCTCTATGAGTAAGAAGACACAGACGATTCTGACAATCTGTGTAGATATAAGTATGCTGGCAGTCATTGTGACTGCCAGCTATTTGTTACTCACGGGGAAATTGCAGGGGAACTGGATTCATGTAGCGCAGATCGCAATTATCGCTGCGATTCCGACGCTCTTCTTTGTAAGCTTCTTGAATTTCGGTATGCAGAAATACGAGAAGATGCGCCCGGAGGATGCGTGGGAAGATGAGCAAGATGAAACAGAAGAACAGGATGAAAATAAAAATGCACCGCAATCATAATAACTGCGGTGCATTTTTTATTGCTGATCGAATGTAATGCTGTCTGCCCATTGCAACATGGACTTTTCTAAAGAGTCGTACGAACGGTGCTTGCACACGAATTCACAGATCCAGTAATTGTTCCCTTCCTTCAGCATGCAGTGCAGATAGGTGTATTTGGCACCGGATACGGTCTGCGTGTTGCTGAAATAATAGTAGTTGTTCCGCTGTACCAGCTTATCAGTGGAAATGCCGTTCAGGCTGCAGATTTCCTTTGCGTAATCCTTCAGTCCTGCAATTTCGTAGCCCTGATATTCAAGGTCGGACGCATTTTCGGTTTTTACGGAAAATGATACATCGTCGCTGACGAAGTAGGCGTCAAAACCGGACATCTTACTTTCTTTGAAAGTATCGGTCAGGGTAATGGTCATCGTGCCAACGGTGAAGTTTTTGGGATTGCCGCTGCATCCACATAGGAGACAAGCGGTAAGCACGATCAGGCACAACCCTAAAGTTATTTTTTTTGATTTCGAACGCATAGTTAAACTCCTTTCCTAGTTGCCGTCGTCTTGCTGATGCTGTTTGGAGAGTCCTTCCTGTATAAATGCATCGATGTTACGTTCGGTTGATTTTAAAATGGCTGCCAGCCGTTCCTGTTCGGCGGCTTTTTCTTTTGCAGCTTCGATTTCGCGTTGCTTTTTTTCTTCATCCTCTGCAGCTTCCCGGTTGAGCCGGGCCATGATCTCGTTGGCACGGGCTAACACATCGTCGTCGACACCTGCCGGAATCTCTTCCGGATCTAATGCAGAATTGGTGCTGCTTATGTCTGGTTCTGCATTGACAGCCGGTGCGGATGCCGTTGGTTCGGCAGACATATGTGCTGCCTCCGAAACCAGATCGTCGATATTATGCTGGCTCTGCCGGTTCGTGTCAAGCACGGCATCTGCAAGCGCCTGAGCATCGAGCGTTTCTGACTGCGATGGTTTCGTTGGTGCCGCATATTTGACGTCCGGCTCTTTTTCTTCTGGCCACTCGCCGCTATGGATGAGTTTATAGACCGGCTTATATACGATACACCACCATTTGTAGACGGTTCGTTTTGCCCGGAATAGAAAATTATCGTACATGTAAGCCTCCTATATATTTTGTGTATAAATGTATAATGCTATCACTATAATAGCATGATTTTATCTGGAATAAAAGTTAAAAATTTGTTAGTTTTTTATGATAAAAATACTTTTGAAATATGGTTGTAAATCTTGACATAAGCGATTATACTAGGGGTGTATGTCAAAATGGGAGAAGATTTGGCAAATAAATATAAAACGAGGTAATAAGTGATGAGAAAGACAAAGATTGTTTGTACGCTGGGACCTGCAACGGATAACGAGGATGTACTGCGGAAGCTTATGCTTGCCGGAATGAATGTGGCAAGACTGAATTTTTCGCACGGTACACACGAAGAACAGAAGAAACGTATGGACATGGTCAAGAAGCTGCGTGCGGAGCTTGGACTTCCAATCGCAATTTTGCTCGACACAAAAGGACCTGAGATTCGTACCCGCGATTTTGAGGGTGGAAAGGCAGAGCTTAAGGCGGGTGATTTCTTCACACTGACAACGAGAGATCTTGTTGGTGACAGCACCATTACCTCTATCACATATAAGGATTTGTATAAGGATGTACAGATTGGTACTCATATTCTGATCGACGATGGTCTGATCGAGCTTCAGGTAACATCGATCAGTGGAGAGGATATTTTATGTACCGTTATTACCGGAGGCCCGGTTTCTAACCACAAGGGCATCAATGTGCCGGATGTGCATCTGAATATGCCGTACTTAAGCGAAGTAGATCAGAGCGATATCCTGTTTGGTATTGAGCAGGACGTAGATTTTATAGCGGCTTCTTTCGTTCGTTCAGCTAAGGACGTATTGGAAATCCGTGAGCTGTTAAATGCGAACGGTGGAAATAACATCAATATCATTTCCAAGATCGAGAATTCTGAAGGCGTTAACCACATCGACGATATCATTTATGTGTCCGATGGTATTATGGTAGCCCGTGGAGATATGGGTGTGGAGATTCCTTGCGAGGAAGTCCCAGTTATCCAGAAGATGATTATCAATAAGGTATATATGGCTGGTAAGCAGGTTATCACAGCGACACAGATGCTGGATTCCATGATCAAGAATCCGCGTCCGACACGTGCGGAGACAACGGATGTAGCCAATGCAATCTATGATGGTACAAGTGCGGTTATGCTGTCTGGCGAGAGTGCTGCCGGTAAATATCCGGTAGAGGCAGTTGAGATGATGGCAAAGATTGCAGAGCGTGCAGAGGCAGCCATTGATTATAAGAAGAATTTCTTCCACTATGAGCGTGCAGCAAACCAGAACGTGACAGATGCGGTCTGCCATGCAGCTTGTACAACAGCCATTGACTTAAATGCGGCAGCGGTTATCATCGTGACAAAGTCTGGTGTATCTGCAAGAAATATTTCGAAGTACAGACCAAGCTGCAACATCATTGCCGGTACGACAAGTGACAAGGCATATCGTCAGCTCAATATGTCATGGGGCGTAACTCCGGTACATCTCGAAGAGCAGAATGAGGTATTCACACTGTTTGATCATGCAGTGGCAGCAGGTAAGAAGCAGGGCTTGTTACAGCCGGGCGATAAGGTTGTTATCGGCGCAGGTGTACCACTTGGTATTTCCGGAAATACAAATATGTTGAAGGTTCAGGTCGTAGAGTAAGAGAGGGTTTATGAAAACACTGGTGATAATTCCAGCCTACAATGAGGCACCGAATATTGTGCATACGGTAGAAAGCTTAAAAGCAGCATGCCCGGACGTGGATTACGTAGTTGTAAATGATTGTTCTGGCGATGATACAGCAAAAATCTGTGAGGAGCATGGATATACATATCTGAATCTTCCGATCAATCTGGGGATTGGCGGAGGTATGCAGACTGGATATCGGTATGCAGCAGAAAATGGATATGATATTGCAATTCAGATGGATGGAGATGGACAGCACAATGCGGAATATATTCCTGATTTGATTGCCCTGATTGAAAAAGGAGAGGCGGATCTGGTTATTGGATCACGTTTTATCAATAAAGAAGGATTTCAGACATCGGGTATGCGCCGCGCAGGTATCAATATTCTGAATACAGTTCTCCGGTTGTGCGGACATGTCCGGGTAACAGATGCGACAAGTGGATTTCGCGCAGCGTCCAGGGGAGTCATTACGTTTTTTGCTCATAATTATGCACAGGATTATCCGGAACCGGAGTCAATCATTGCAGTGAATGCAAGTGGATTTAAGGTAAAGGAGGTTCCCGTAATCATGAATGAACGAACCGCAGGTGTGTCTTCGATTAGCCCGTGGAAGTCAGTATATTATATGATAAAGGTAACTCTGGCAATTGTGATTTACCGGATTGCAGGAAAAAAATGGAGGTAAACAGATAATGACAACTATATTTCGTATAATTTTGTTGATCGGCGTGCTGTTATACCTCGCGATTATACTGGTATTGATGCGGAAGGGACGGATGAGTTTAAAATATTCATTGATCTGGTTCCTGTCCGGTGTGATTTTGCTGATTTGCGCGATATTTCCACAGGTCATTCGGTTCTTTACACAGTTGATGGGTGTGTATTCTGAAGCAAATGCAGTATTCTTTATTGGGGTTTGCTTCCTGATTCTGATTGGGCTGTCATTGACGTCGATTGCGTCCGGACAATCAGAGCGAATCCGGACATTAGTGCAGACACAGGCAATTCTGGAAAAACGCGTGCGCGAATTGGAAAAGAAGATGGAGCAGATGGAGCATGAAACAGAAAAATAATTTTACGGCAAGGGATCATACATTTGTGATCTGTGCATACAAAGAAAGTAAATATCTGAAAAACTGTATCCGGTCCCTGGAGAACCAGACAGTGAAAAGCCACATTCTGATTGCAACATCAACAGGAAATGCGTATATTCGTGGTTTGGCAGAACAATATCATATTTCTTTATATGAAAATGATGCCCCATCCGGGATTGCAACGGATTGGAATTTTGCGTATCGGCAGGCACATACAAAATTAGTAACGATTGCACATCAGGATGATATTTATAATCCAAATTATCTGGAAGAGATGTTAGACGCATTGAATCGTGCAAACGATCCGATTCTTGCACATTCGGCATATTATGAGATCCGGGATGGAAAACCGGTGTATAAGAACCGGTTGTTGACGATTAAGAAGCTGTTGTTGCTTCCATTTACAACAAGGAAAACGTGGAATAGTATATTCCTGCGTCGACGATCTCTGTCGTTTGGATGTGGAATATGTTGTCCGTCCGTTACGTATGTGAAGGCAAGGTTGCCAGAAGAACCATTTACAGTTGGCTGTAAGGCAGATTTGGATTGGGAAGCGTGGGAAAGATATTCTAAGCTGCCAGGAGCTTTCTGCTATGTGAAGAAGCCGATTATGGGGCATCGTGTACATGAGGAATCAGAGACCTCGCATGTGATTGGAGAAAACAATGGACGAAGTCCAGAAGATTATGCTATGTATCGGAAATTCTGGCCGGAATGGATGGCGAAATTGCTGATGCATTTCTATCAAAAGGGACAGGATAGTAACCAGTTATAGGAAATTGTAAAAATTACTTGCTATCTGGGACAAAAAGGGGTACAATGTCAACAGTGATAATAATTATCAATAAAGAATGATATTATCAATACTGAATGAAGAGTAAGGAGGATATTACCATGGCATTTCAGATCAACGATGGATGCGTTATGTGTGGAGCATGTGCAGGCGCTTGTCCTGTAGGCGCAATCTCAGAAGGCGATGGCAAGTACGAAATCGACGCTTCTGCATGTATCTCATGTGGAGCATGTGCAGGAACTTGCCCAACAGGTGTTATCTCTGAGGAGTAATCGGTCAAATGATTACATATAGAAAAAGAGTCTTGATTGTCAATCAAGGCTCTTTTTCTTATGTCTTGATATTACAATATGGAAATTATTTTATGTGACCGATATCACCTTCCTTCGCTGCGCGCATATCATATCCGTATAGATATAAGAAGCTTCTGTGATAGTTTTATATTCCTTCGTATGATATGACACATCTGTAAATATAATTGGAATAAAGCTACAGGAAATACCTGTAAAGAAATAAGAATTGTAAATAACTATGCAAGATTTACCATACTATATTATTGGGAAAAATGCAAGTCTCTGGAATCGAATTTCCAGTAATATTTTGTGAAAATATTGAGAAATCGCTTTACATGTGGGAGTTTTGTGATAAACTAAGTAATACAAAAAATAATGTTTTTGTAAACACTTGCGAAGGAGTTGACGAGTATGAAGCTAGAACGATTAAGCGAGAATCAGATACGTTGCACACTTTATAAGTCAGACTTGGCAGATAAGGAACTTCATTTAACGGAATTAGCATATGGAACAGACAAAGCCAAAGAACTGTTCCGGGAACTGATGCAACAGGCATCCAGTGAATTAGGATTTGAAGTGGATAATGTTCCGCTTATGATAGAAGCAATACCTGTATCGCCAGAGTGTTTGATTCTGGTTATTACAAAAGTAGATGATCCGGAGGAACTGGATACAAGATTCTCCAGATTTACACGTCCATCGGATGTGGATGATTCCTATGAGGACGATGAGGAGGATGAAGATTCGGATGGTGGTCTTGGATTGGCAGATGAAGCCGATGGCGAATCCATTGTCGAGGACAATCCGGTGAATGGACTGCTGAAGGCAATCGGCGGATTGGCGGAAGACTTAAGTGGTCTGATGAGTGGTAAGGGCGTAAAGCCGGCACAGACGAATCCATCTGCATCGGATCGCAGAACAGAGATTCCGCAGGCGGTGGAACAGCCGGAAATCTTCCGTATCTATGCATTTAAGAATCTGGATCAGGTTATCTTGTCTGCAAAACTTGTAAAGGGTATCTATGACAGCGAGAATTCTTTGTATAAGAATCCGCGAGACAGTCGTTTTTATCTGTATATGACGAAGGATAAAAACACAGACAATGAGTTTGTGAAGACCTGTAACCTGTTGGGTGAATATAGTAACCGGGTACGTGCAACGTATGCTACACCAAGTCACATGCGTGAGCATTATAAACTGATTATTGATGCGAATGCATTGCAGACACTTGCGAAGCTGTAAAGAACAGTGAAATAGAATGTGAAATAAAAAAGACCATCGACGTTATTGTTGACGTCGATGATCTTTTTTTGTGTATTATGCAGATATTTCTATCTGCATGATGTATGGAATTTATAATAGGTTAGTTCAAAGTTTTCTTCACAGCTGCAACAACTGCATCCTTTGTGATGCCGAAGTGCTCAAAGAGCTGATTGCCTGGTGCAGAAGCACCGAAGGACTTCATTCCGACGAACTCGCCGTTGATACCGATGTATTTGCCCCATCCAAACTCGGAGAGTGCTTCGACACCAACTCTGGCTGTGACGTTCTTTGGAAGTACTGCATTCTTGTACTCATCTGGCTGATCCTCAAACAGATCCATACATGGCATGCTGACAACGCGGACATCAATATTCTCGGCTGCAAGCTCTTTCTTTGCCTCGACAGCAAGGGAAACTTCCGAACCGGTTGCGATGATGATGGCATCTGGTGTATCCTTCGTGGAATCCTCTAAGATGTAACCGCCCTTTAATGCTTCCTGGCTGCTGCCATCTAACTGTGGCAGATTCTGTCTGGAGAGAACCAGCGCAGTAGGCGCATCCTTCTTATTTGTTGCGAAGTACCATGCGGCTGCACATTCCGTTGCATCTGCTGGACGGTATACATAGAAGTTCGGCATAGCGCGGAGCATAGCGAGCTGCTCAATTGGCTCGTGAGTTGGACCATCTTCACCGACGCCGATACTGTCGTGTGTCAGTACATAAGTAAGAGGAACACCCATCAGAGCGGAAAGTCTTGCCATTGGCTTTACATAATCGCTGAATACGAAGAATGTAGAGACGAATGGACGTAAACCTCCGTGCAGGGCAATACCATTTCCGATGGCTGCCATTGCGATTTCACGGATACCAAAGTGAATGTTCTTGCCAAGCGGATTCTCCTTGGAGAAGTCCCCGGCATCCTTCATGTTTGTCTTGGTTGATGGAGCAAGGTCTGCTGCACCACCAAACATATTAGGAACAACATTGTTGATAATATTCAAAAGCTTTCCGGATACATTTCTGGTTGCTTCCGGCTTGTCGAAAGAATTCCAGAACTCGTCCAAGTCATAGAGACATTTTGCGTTGTCGGTGTTGTGGTAGTTGTCCCACAGCTCTTTCATCTCCGGATATGTCTTGCAGTAGTCTGCGAATAATGCATTCCATGCATCCTCGACCGTTGCCTTCTCCTCAGCAAGCTTGGCGAAATGATCGTAGACATCCTGATCTAATACGAAAGGTCCGTTGTCTGCGATACCAAGGTTTGCACGAAGGGCTGCAACGTTTTCAACACCGAGTGGCTCGCCGTGTGCACTTGCCTTGCCTTCCTTGGCAGGACAGCCTGCACCGATCTTCGTCTTGATCTCAATCATGGAAGGTCTGCCTTTTTCTGCCTTGGCTGCTTCAATTGCCTTGCCGATGGCATCTAAGTCATTTCCGTCCTCAACAAGCTGTGTGTGGAAACCGAAGGACTCGAAACGCTGTCTTACATTCTCGCGGAATGCGATGTTCGTGTCACCTTCGATTGAAATATTGTTGGAATCATATAATACGATCAGCTTCTCCAGACCAAGTGTGCCTGCGAGTGAGAATGCTTCGTAGCTGATACCTTCCATCATACAGCCATCGCCACCAAGTACATAAGTATAGTGGTCAACAACTGGGAAGTTTTCTTTGTTGAAAGTTGCGGCAAGATGCTTTTCTGCCATTGCCATACCAACTGCCATTGCCATACCGGCGCCAAGTGGACCAGTGGTGGCTTCTACGCCAACCGTGTGACCATATTCCGGATGTCCTGGTGTCTTGGAACCAAGCTGACGGAAGTTTTTCATATCCTCAATTGTGATACCGTAACCGAAGAAGTGAAGCAGGGAATATAACAGGGCGGAGCCATGTCCACCGGACAGAATGAAACGGTCGCGGTTTTCCCATTTTGGATCTTTCGGATTGTGGTTCATGTGGTTTGCCCACAGCTCATATGCCATAGGAGCAGAACCAAGTGGAAGTCCCGGATGACCGGAGTTTGCCTTCTGGATGGCGTCTGCGGCAAGCACACGAATGGAATTTACGGATTTTGTGTCAATTGCACTACTCATGTTCAATGCTCTCCTCTAAATAAGTTTCTTGTATGATTAATTTCTGTTCGCACGTGCTAAGATCTTCATGATACGCAGGAACAGGTTTACAATATCCAAATACAACTCAGAAGCGGAATCAATCGCGTTATCTACGGTCTTTTCAATTGCGTTCGCCTTTGCCCAGTCGTAGCCGACATACAGGCAGAAGATTGCGACAACGACATAGTCGATGATACCAAGGCTTGCACCTGCGATCAGCATGATTGCTTCAACCACAACGGTGATAAGCAACGTGATACCAAGTGTTCTTCCCATGCTTAAAAAGAAATTCGGGTAGATGGAAGAAATAATCATCATCACAAGTGTTACGGCAGCTGTAATACCGAATGCGGTTGCGACTATCATGTTGTATCCGATCGCACTATACAAGGTTACGGATACGGCAATAACCATACCGATTGGAACAACCATCAGATTGTATCCGATGAAGCTGACAACCGGATTGTCGGATTTACGAACCATAAATGTACCAGCGATGGCGAGAATGAAGTAACCGATATAAAAAGCAATCGGATTCGTTAATACAAAGCTGACGATGGAATCGCCGAAGACGGCAGTCATGATCGCATTGATAATGAAGCCGTACAGCAGTACACCGCCGATGATCAGATTGTACATCTCGCTGGAAATGATCTTTGCGGATGAGCCATAGCCGGCATTGTAGCCATTGTTGTAATCATATCCTGCATTGTTGTACTGATACTGGTTATTGTATTGATAGTTATACTGGTTGTTGTCCTGATAATTGTACTGGTTATTGTAATTATTATAACCGTTGTTGGAGCCATTATTATAACCATTGTTATAGCCGTTGTTATAATCATTGTTGTAGGACATAAGATTACCTCCTTTAAAATATGCTGCGGCAGGCGGTTTCCCACTTGCCGCGCATGTTATTTATGCATTTGCCTCTTTCTTAGCAAGGTATGCGTTGATGTCAGCGATGACTTCATCACAATTCATGCCATGAACCATGCATGCTTCTTCAAGGCTTTCCATAGCTGCGGAAGGACATCCGACACAGTGCATGCCGGCTGCCATAAGGATAGCGGCATTGCCTGGATCAACCTCGATAATCTCGTGAATTAACATAGATTTATCAATCTGTTTTGCCATAATATAAGACCTCCTTATTCTTCTGTTTCGCTCTTTTCGCAAAACACAACTAAGTATAACATATAATAAAGAAAAAATCTATGGTAAAATCCTTCTAATAATGGTATAGTATAAATAGCTATGCGAAGGAAAAGGTAGGACAAATGAAGGGAATTTTTCTGACGATGGAGGGACCGGATGGTTCCGGCAAGACAACGCAGATTTTGAAATTGAAAGAGCATTTGATGCAGCACGGCTATGACGAAGTTGTTGTGACGAGAGAGCCGGGTGGAACGGTGATCAGTGAAGCAGTTCGCGGGATTCTTCTGAACCGGGAATATGCGGAGATGGATGACCATACGGAGGCATTGCTTTATGCAGCGGCACGTGCACAGCTTGTGGCGCAGGTGATCAAACCGGCGCTGGACGCAGGAAAAGCGGTGATTAGTGACCGTTTCGTGGATTCCTCTGCCGTCTATCAGGGGATGGCACGCGGACTTGGCGTCGAGAAGATTTATGAGCTAAATGGATTCGCAATGCAGGGAATCTGGCCGGATCTGACGATTCATCTGGATCTACCGGCGGAAGTTGGACTTGCCCGTGCAAAATCCCGCGCAGAGTTAGACCGGATGGAGGCACAATCCACCGCTTTTCATGAGAAGGTGGCGCAGGGCTACCGTGATCTGGCGGCACTTGCCCCGGATCGAATCGTGACGATTGACGCGACACAGGACATCGACACGATACATGCGGCAATCGTGGACAAAGTTGAAAAACTGCTTGCCGCGAGGTAAGCTGCAACAAAGATACCGAAAGGAGGAGAGTACGTGGACAACAATGTGAAGATCAGTCAATTACAGCAATTGACGCAGATGGAAGCCCCCAAGAGCCAGAAGGCGACGGACGAAGAGTTCAAGTTTACTCTCATCCGCAACATAGATAAAGCCGATCTGAAGGAAAAACTGACCGGACTGATGAAGGATATCGAGGAGCAGGGCGAGAAGATTGCCAAGCACATGGATATCAAGGATATGAAGAAATACCGCACCTCTATCAAAGAATTTATGAATGAGGTTGCGGCAAATGCACATGAATTTTCAAGAGAAAATTTCTTGGATCGCCGCGGCAGACACCGGGTGTACGGTATCATCCGGCAGGTGGATAAAAACCTTGACGATCTGGCACAGGAACTGATGAAGGAAGAGAAAGATCATCTCGCGATCCTCGGCAAGATCGATGATATCCGCGGATTGCTGATCGATATATCAACATAAACGAATAAAAAGAAAGTGAGGGAACGCTATGGGATTTAAAGGAATAGTGGGCCACGAGGACATAATTGCACATTTTAAGAGCAGCATTGAAACGGGAAATGTTGCGCATGCGTATATTATAAGCGGAGATGCCGGCAGCGGAAAAAAAGCGCTTGCCTATGCATTTGCGGAGACACTGGAGTGTGAGGCAGGCGGTACAGAAGCCTGTGGAACCTGTCAGTCTTGCTTACAGGTTTCAACCGGAAACTATCCGGATATCATCACGGTAACGCATGAGAAGCCGAATCTGATTTCGGTGGATGAGGTTCGTGACCAGCTCATAAATACAATTGACATCAAACCGTATAAAGGAAAGTATAAGATTTACATTATCCCGGATGCGGAGCTTTTGAATGTACAGGCACAAAATGCCATGTTGAAGACGATTGAGGAGCCACCGGCGTATGCGGTGATCCTGTTGCTTACGACAAATCTTGATAAGCTGTTGGAAACAGTGAAATCCCGTTGCCTGAAGCTGCAGACGAAGCCGATCCGTGAGCGCGATGTGCTGGCATATCTGACGAATGTAATGGGACTGACAAAGGAAAAGGCATATTTCTGTCTCGATTTTGCACAGGGTAATCTTGGAAAGGCAATCAAGCTCGCAGGCAATGACGAGTATGCGGCGATCGTGGATTCGGTTGTTGGCGTGCTGGCGCATATCGACGAGATGGATGTGGAGACGCTTGGAAAAGCGGTCAAGGATATCGAGCAGTTTAAGATGTCTATGAATGATTACATGGATTTGATGATGATGTGGTACCGGGATGCCATGATGCTGAAGGTAACCGGAAATGTCGATAAAATCCTGTTTAAAAACGAGTTTTCTATCTTGAAGAAACAGGCTGGAAAGCTAACATTTAAGAGCATCGAGGACAAGATTGATGCGATCGCAAAGGCAGAGCAGCGACTGCTTGCCAATGCGAATTTTGAAGTGACAATCGAACTGTTGCTTCTGACTTTAAAAGAGGAGGCATCGGCTGAAGAATGAAAGAAGTAATCGGAGTTCGTTTCCGTGAGAATGGAAAGATATATTTTTTCAATCCGCTCAATTATAAGATTGATCCGGGCAGATATGTCATTGTGGAGACACAGCATGGCGTAGAGTTTGGAAAGGTTGTGCTCGGACGCAGAGAAGTGGATGAGACGAAGCTGCAGGGCGAGTTAAAGCCGATCATCCGGATCGCAACCGAGGCGGATGAGAAGAAGCATGCGGAGAATTTAGAGAAAAATAAAAAAGCAATGGTCATCTGCAAGGAGAAGATCGAAAAGCGCGGTCTGGAAATGAAGCTGATCGGAGCGGAGTATTCATTTGATAACAGCAAGGTATTGTTTTATTTCACGGCGGATGGCAGAGTGGATTTTCGTGAGCTGGTCAAAGATCTGGCAGCGGTATTCAAGACACGTATTGAGCTGCGTCAGGTAGGTGTGCGGGATGAGACAAAGATTCTCGGCGGCATTGGCATCTGTGGCAGACGGCTTTGCTGTAATGCACATCTGTCGGAGTTTGGACCAGTTTCCATCAAGATGGCAAAAGAGCAGAATCTGTCGTTGAATCCGGGGAAGATTTCCGGTGTGTGTGGCAGATTGATGTGTTGCCTGGCTCATGAGCAGGAGACTTATGAATATTTGAATAAAAAACTTCCAAATGTTGGAGATGTCGTGAAGACATTTGATGGCAAAACCGGCGAGGTAACGGCAGTTAGTGTCCTGCGCCAGAAGGTAAAACTGAAGGTGGCACAGGAAGATGATACATTTGAAATAGAAGAGTACAAGGTCGATGAGCTTCGTTTCAGACCGAAGAAAAAAGGCGGTCAAAAAGGTGGCGGTCATGGTAAGAAGGGCGGCAATGATGGCTCGTCCGACAAAGAGTTGAAGGAACTGGAGAATCTGGAGCGCAAGGAAGGAAAGTCAAAGCTCGATGAGGACTAAGGATGAGAAAGAGAAGTGGCTGAAACCGGGTGAGCGGATCGATGATCTGCAATGCCGTGGCTACGATATCATTCAGAACAAGGACGTATTCTGCTTTGGCATGGATGCAGTGCTGCTTGCAGATTTTGCGACAGGTGCGCCGAATGGTTCCGTGATCGATCTTGGGACCGGGACAGGCGTGATCCCGATGCTGATGCAGGCGCGCGGCAAGGGCAGACATTTTACCGGACTTGAGGTGCAGGCGTACAGCGCGGATATGGCGAGGCGTAGTGTGCAGATGAATGGATTGGAGACAGAGATCTCTGTTGTGGAAGGCGATATGCGGCAGGTGCGGGAGCTTTTCAAACCGGGAAGTTTTTCTGCGGTTACAAGTAATCCGCCCTATATCAAGGGGAATCATGGGCTGGAAAATGAGAATTCCCCAAAGAACATTGCGCGGCATGAGATATTGATGGAGCTTTTGGACGTGATAAAGGCAGCGGCGTATCTGCTTTGTGAGGGCGGTACATTTGCGATGGTACATAAACCATTCCGACTGGCAGAGATCATACGTCTGATGTCAGAGTGCCGGATCGAACCGAAGCGTATGTGTATGGTGCAGCCGTATGCAGACAAGGAACCGAATATGGTTTTGATTGAGGGAAATAAAGGCGGTCGGACGATGCTCAAGGTAGAGCCGGCACTTGTTGTATATAACAGGGACGGTTCGTACACCGAGGATCTGCTGACACGATATGGAGACAGATAAATGGCAGGAACATTGTATTTGATTGCAACGCCAATCGGCAATCTGGAGGATATGACCTACCGGGCGGTGCGGCTGCTTGGAGAGGTAGATCTGATCGCGGCGGAGGACACGAGAAACAGTATCAAGCTGCTCAATCATTTCGACATCAAGACGCCGATGACTAGCTATCATGAACATAACAAATATGAAAAAGCACAGGTGCTTGTAGGCAAGCTTCTGGAAGGCATGAATATTGCAGTGATTACGGATGCCGGAACGCCGGGAATTTCCGATCCGGGAGAGGAAATCACGAAGCAGTGCTATGAGGCAGGAATCAAAGTGGTTCCGGTGCCGGGGGCGTGTGCGGCGGTCAATGCACTGATCGCGTCCGGGCAGGCAACCAGACGATTTGCATTTGAAGCGTTTTTGCCGATGGATAAAAAAGAACGGCAGGCGGTACTTGCGGAGCTGGCGCGGGAGACGCGTACGATGGTGGTCTATGAAGCACCACATCGTTTGAAGAAGACATTGCAGGAGCTGCTTGGCGTGCTTGGAAACCGTTCGGTTACGGTCTGCCGGGAAATCACAAAGAAGCATGAGACATTCTGGAAAACGACGTTGCAGGAAGCGAGCGATTTCTATGCGGAGGAAGAGCCGAAGGGCGAATGTATTTTGGTGATTGAAGGCTTGTCGCGGGAAGCAATCGAGAAGGAAGCACAGCAAAAATGGGAAGCGATGAGCATTGAGGAACATCTGCAGATGTATCTCGATCAGGGAATCGAAAAAAAAGAAGCGATGAAGCTGGTCGCGAAAGATCGCGGCATTTCCAAGCGGGATGTGTATGCGGCAAGTATATAATCCGGACGACGGATGAAGATAAATGAGGGTTACAAAGAGAAGGGAAAAGGGAGGAAATGCAATGAAACAAACGAAGAGAAGGATTCTCGCATGGTTGATGACAGTCGTACTGGTGCTCAGTGTGGTGACAGTGCTTACGCCGGCGAAGGAGGCAGAGGCGGCTGCGGCAACCGCAGTTTCGACACATGGAAAGCTGGCAGTCAAGGGTACACAGCTGGTAGATAAGAATGGACAGCCATTCCAGATTCATGGTGTGAGTACACATGGACTGCAGTGGTTTGGGCAGTACAATAACAAGGCAGCCTATCAGACGCTGCGCGATGACTGGGGCGCAAATGCGATCCGTCTTGCGATGTATGTCGATGAGGGCGGTTATTACAGCGACCGGAACGGTATGAAGAAAAAAGTAACAGATGGCGTGCAGTATGCAACAGAGCTTGGCATGTATGCGATTATTGACTGGCATCTGTTAAACGTGAATCCGAAGAATTATACGAGCGAGGCGAGGAGCTTCTTCAAGGAGATGGCACAGAAGTATAAAAATTACGACAATGTCATCTATGAGATCTGCAACGAGCCGAGCAACTGTCCTTGGTCTGATATCAAGAGCTATGCGACAGAAGTTATTCAGACAATCCGTGCATATGACAAGGACGCAATCATTATCGTAGGAACACCGACATGGTCACAGCTTGGAAATCAGGGACATACGTATGAGCCGGCGGATGATCCAATCCGTGGCTACAGCAATTTAATGTATGCATTTCATTTCTATGCTTCTGAGTCCAGCCATAATCAGTGGCTGACGGCGAAGATCGGTACTGCAATCGACAAGGGACTTCCGGTATTTGTATCCGAGTTTGGACTGTCCGAGGCGAGTGGAAATGGAAATGTCGATCTGAACAAGGCGGCAGAGTGGATGAAGCGGTGTGATGACCGCAATGTCAGTTATTGTGTCTGGAGTTTGTGTAATAAAAATGAGAGTTCTGCTCTGATTAAGAGCAGTTGTGGAAAGACAAGCGGCTGGACCGTTGATGATCTGACGAAGGCGGGACAGTTTATCCGGAATCATTATAGAAGCCGGATGGAAAATACGGCAGAGAACAATCCGGAGATAAAGAATCTGGCGCCGAACATTACGGTATCTTACAAGACACATGTGCAGACATTTGGTTGGGAAAATGAAGTATCCAATGGTAAAATGGCAGGAACTGTCGGAAGTGCAAAGCGTCTGGAAGGTATCACAATCCGTGTATCCGGGGACAGTAATCTGGGTATCCGTTATAAGACACATGTGCAAAGCTACGGCTGGCAGGGCTGGAAAGAAAATGGCGTGATGAGCGGAACGACGGGAGAGGCAAAACGTCTGGAAGCTATCTGCATTGAATTGACCGGCGCCAACAAGGATAAATACGATGTATATTATCGTGTGCATGCGCAGACGTATGGTTGGTTAGATTGGTCCAAGAATGGAGAGATGGCAGGAACCGAAGGTCTGGCAAAACGTCTGGAGGCAATCAATATCGTGATCGTACCAAAGGGTGCAAATCCGGGCGTTGCAACGTCGAAGACGTTTGTATCCGCGTATCCGGGTAGCATCAATTACAAAACGCATGTGCAGACGTTTGGCTGGGAGAATAACTGGCGCGCTGATGGCACGATGAGTGGAACAAGTGGAAAGGCAAAGCGTCTGGAGGCAATCCAGATTCGCCTTGGAAGAAATATAAACGGTGGTGTCCGTTACAAGACACACGTACAGACATTTGGCTGGCAGAATTGGGTATCCAATGGAACAACGAGTGGAACGAGCGGGCTTGGCAAGCGTCTCGAGGCAATTCAGATTGAACTGACTGGACAGGCAGCACAGCAGTATGATATTTACTATCGTGTACATGTGCAGTCATACGGTTGGTTGGATTGGGCAAAGAATGGTCAGATGAGTGGTACAAGTGGTCTGGCGAAACGTCTGGAGGGAATCCAGATTGTGCTCGTACCGAAGGGAGCTGCGGCACCGGGAAAGACAGCGAGAGCCTGCATCAACCGGTAGAATAGAAGGAGGCTTGCTGTATGACTGATACAGCAGATTAGAATGAAAGACAAAAAACATCTGGTACAATTGATACTTGCGATTATTACTTTTACGGTACTTCTGATATTTGTAGTCAATCATCTGCATATTATAAGTGGATTTTTCTGTATGGTTTTTTCTGTGCTGCTTCCATTTTTGATTGGATGCGGGATTGCGTTTGTATTGAATATTCCGATGCGTGGAATCGAACAGGGAATCTTCAAGAATGAAAAAAACCGCCTGTACCGGTTCCGGCGCCCGATCAGCATGGTGCTTACGTATATCGCGGCACTGCTTTTTATAGCGCTTGTGCTGTTTGTAGTTGTACCGGAGGTTGCGGATACGGTTGGAAAGGTGAAAGAGCTTCTGCCCGGATTTGTAAACCGGGCGAAGGAGCTTGCACTTGCATATACGAAGAATGTTCCGGCAATATCGGAGAAGATTGCCGGCATTGAACCGGATTTTGACCAGATATTCTCGTTCTTCAATGATAACGGCGGAGAGATCATGTCGGCGACGGTTTCTATCTTCTCATCTATCATTGGAACCGTCATAAATATATTTATCGGGATTATTTTTTCCGCATATATTCTGGCACAGAAAGAGAAGCTCGGCAGGCAGACGAAGCTTGTCATCTATGCGTTGTTCAAGGAAAAGACGGCAGATGAGCTGATGGTGTTCGGTAAGATAGCAAGTACGACATTCTCCAAGTTTTTTACCGGACAGTTCCGGGAGGGTATCATCCTTGGAATCATGTTCATGATTGCGATGGCAATCGCGGGCATACAATATCCGCTTACGATTGGCGTTCTGATTGCATTTACGGCATTGATACCGGTGTTTGGTGCATTTATCGGACTTTTTATCGGATGCTTTCTGCTTCTGGTTGTTGACCCGAAGCAGGTGCTGTGGTTTGTGTTATTGTTCTTTATTTTACAGTTTATAGAGAATTATTTTATCTATCCGAAGCTTGTCGGCGGAGACATTAATCTGCCCGCGATCTGGGTGCTTCTGGCTGTGATTGCCGGCGGAGACCTGATGGGTGTGGTCGGAATGTTTATCTTCATTCCGCTTGTGTCTGTGCTTTATGCATATTTCCGGTCAATCGTGTACCGGAGAATAAAAAAACGGGAGATTAATGTTGATGACAAACAGGTGCCGGACGATGTAGTCCCACTTGAATCGGCAGGCAGGCGGCTGTTTGCAATGAAATCAAAAGTCGAAAAAACGGACAGTAAAAAACAAAACAAGGAGATGTAACAACATGTACAAAGAGGTACCGGGACTCGTTTTATATCGTGATTTAGGGCAAGATAGTATCTTATATTGCATGGCGGATATTTTTGAGGCATGGGAGAAGAAGACGAGTACCAAGGAGGAATTGGTCACACGGATTTACCAGCAGATCAAGCGGATTCTGGATGTGGCAACAAGCTATGGCTTCAACCGGAATCTGTGGCAGGATTATCTGGCGTTTTTGCTGATCACAAATGAGAATTCATTTACGCTTACCTGCGAGAAGGTTGGCGCAGGAGATGGCTCAGTCAATGCATTTGCAAAAAATGATTATGCAATCTTCAAGCGGTTGTTCCATTTTGATTTTGCACCGATCGAGAAGGATCTTGGCATTGACTGTTTCACAACAATCACGAATTACAAGTCACTGCCGAAGAAGGAACAGATGTATAACCAGAATGTTAGTGAGAAGGTGCGTGATATCAGCGACCGTGTCAGCGAGGCAGAAAGTGTCGATGAGATCTTTGACATTATGACAGCGTTCTACAAGCAGTATGGAGTCGGGATGTTCGGGCTGAATAAGGCGTTCCGTATCCGCCATGACGATGGGAAGGATCTGGAATTTATCGCGATCAACAACACAGATAAGGTGATGCTCGATGACCTGATCGGGTACGAAATCCAGAAGAAGAAGCTTGTGGATAATACAGAGGCATTTGTACAGGGAAGAAAAGCGAACAACTGTCTGTTGTTTGGTGACAGCGGTACGGGTAAATCGACCAGTATCAAGGCGATCATCAACCAGTATTATGAACAGGGACTGCGTATGATCGAGATTTACAAGCACCAGTTCAAGGATCTGTCAGCCGTGATCTCACATGTGAAGAACCGGAATTATAAGTTTATCATTTATATGGATGATCTTTCCTTTGAGGAATTTGAGATTGAGTATAAATATCTGAAAGCGGTCATTGAGGGTGGACTTGAGACAAAGCCGGATAATGTACTGATCTATGCAACCTCAAATCGTAGACATTTGATTAAAGAGACATGGAATGACCGTGATGATGTGGAGACAGATAACGGTATGCATCGTTCCGATACGATGCAGGAGAAGCTTTCTCTCGTCAATCGTTTCGGCGTGACGATCAGTTACTCCCGTCCATCGAGAAATGAGTTTAACGATATCGTGCTTGGACTGGCAAAGAAGCATCCGGAGATCGGACTGACCGAGCAGGAGCTCTTAGCAGAAGCAAACAAATGGGAACTTTCCCATGGCGGTGTATCCGGTCGTACGGCACAGCAGTTCATGAATTATCTGTCAGGAAAAGCATGATTGCTATTTTAGCCCGGATTTGATAGAATGAAGCTTAATTTGAATTGTCTTGCCGGACAGAGAGGTGATGGACTCTGCTTTACGGATTAGTTCATCCAGATGGTCTGTGTCGTGTTTGTCCGCATAGATGGTTGCAAGCATCGTGTAGCTGGCGGTAATGTCAGAGCCGATAGAGACTGCATAAGATAGAAACTGCTCGGCGCTGGAAACGTCATTTGCTTCGAGTAATGTTTTGCCGATCTTGTTCAGAAGCAGGATCAGATCGGCGTAGGCGTCATCGCAGGCAGACAACGTATCTAAGTTGGCAGGACCATACGTCATCTTTAAATCCGTATTCGTATACATAGAGAGATTTAAGATTTTTTTGCCCGCCAGTGCATACAGTTCGTCCGCAAGCCCGGAATGACCGCATGCGGAGAGTGTATCAACTGGAAGCGTATCCAGAGGGATTTCGATATAGGGAAGGGTGGAGATATCCGCCTTCCGTACGGAATTTGCTTCAGATTCGCGTTCGAGAAGACTCTCGCGGCTCTGCCCGTGTGTTTTCTTAAACCAGGAGACATTTCGCGAGACAACAAAGCATAAAGCTAGAAAAGAACAACAAATGATAATCGTAATATAATGCATAAAAATAATCCTTTCGGGAGGTAAAAATTCATGTTATTTGATTTCAGTAACAAAAAGAAGACAAAGAGAATCGCAGCAATCATCTGCGGCGTACTGGTATTTGCCATGGTCGTTGGATTGCTTGTTTCTGCAATCTAAATGCATCTTTTCATCAATGTATCATGGACGGGATGTAAATTCAAGGTTGCGACTAAATATTAGGAGGTAGATGTGATGAGAAATGAAATTTTGAAGCTGCTCGAAACCGACAGCAGACTGACAGTGAAGGATATCGCCGCGATGATCGGCGCGGATGAAGCCGCGGTGGAAGCGGATATCAAGGCAATGGAAGACGAGAGCATCATCTGTGGATACCATACTATGATCGACTGGGATAAGGTTGGCGAGGAGATGGTAACAGCCATGATCGAGGTCAAGGTTACACCACAGAGAGAAGCGGGATTTGACCAGATCGCGGATCGTGTCAGAAATTTCGATGAAGTACATTCCGTCTACCTGATCGCAGGTGCGTATGACTTTATGGTTGTTATTCAGGGAAAGACATTGCGGGAAATCTCTCATTTTGTATCCGAGAAGCTGGCAATCATCGAGGATGTCATTGCAACATCCACGAATTTTGTACTGAAAAAATATAAAGACCATGGTGTTATTTTCCAGACACCAAGTCAGGACGAAAGGTTGGTAATCGCACCGTGAGAAATCCATTGTCAAAAACGATAGAACAGATTAAGCCATCTGGAATCCGGAAGTTCTTTGACATTGTAAGTGAGATGCCACATGCAATCTCACTTGGTGTTGGTGAGCCGGATTTTGATACACCATGGCATGTTCGATCAGAGGGTATCCGTTCGCTGGAAAAAGGACGGACATTTTATACATCGAATTCCGGATTGATCGAACTGCGTCAGGAAATCTGTAAATGGTATCAGAGAAAATATAACGTATTGTATGATTATAAGACCGAAGCACTGCTGACCGTCGGTGGCAGTGAGGGTATCGATGTGGCACTCCGTGCCATGCTTGATCCGGGCGATGAGGTTATTATCCCGGAGCCTTGCTATGTATCGTATGTACCTTGTGTACAGTTGATCGGTGCTGTGCCGGTTACAATCGAGTTGAAAAATGAGAATCAGTTCCGTCTGACACCGGAGGAGCTGCTTGCAGCGATCACGGATAAGACGAAGATTCTGATCCTTGCATTCCCAAGCAATCCGACCGGTGCAGTCATGACGAAGGAGGATTTGGAGCCAATCGCGAAGATCTGCCAGGAGAAGGATATTTATGTGATCTCCGATGAGATTTATTCCGAGCTTACATATGGCGGTCAGAAGCATTGCTCGATTTCATCCCTGCCGGGCATGAAGGAGCGGACAATCGTTATCAACGGTTTCTCCAAGGCATATGCGATGACCGGATGGAGACTTGGCTATGCGCTTGCACCGGAGGTAATCGCACATCAGATGACGAAGATCCATCAGTTTGCAATTATGTGTGCACCAACGACCAGTCAGTACGCAGCTATCGAGGCAATCAAGAATGGCGATGCAGATATCGAGAAGATGTGCAAGTCGTATGACCAGAGACGCCGATTCCTGCTGAAGAAATTCGAGGAGATCGGACTTCCGTGCTTTGAGCCGCATGGCGCATTTTATGTGTTCCCATGCATCAAGGAGTTTGGCATCACGAGTGACGAATTCGCAACGAGACTGCTTCGTGAAGAGGAACTTGCAGTTGTGCCGGGTACGGCATTTGGTGACTGCGGCGAAGGATTCCTGCGTATCTCGTATGCATACTCAATCGAGCAGCTCAAAGAGGCGATGGGAAGATTAGAGAGATTTATTGGACGATTAAGAGAGCAAAAGACATGTTAAACATCGTATTACATGAGCCGGAAATGCCGGCAAATACAGGAAATATCGGACGTACCTGCGTGGCAACGGGGGTGCGTCTGCATCTGATCGAGCCACTTGGATTTTTATTAAATGACAAGATGGTGAAGCGCGCGGGACTGGATTACTGGGATCGTCTGGATGTGACACGCTATGACGATTACAACGATTTTCTGGCGAAGAATCCGGGCGCGAAGGTTTATATGGCAACGACAAAATCAAAGCAGAAGTACACCGATGTGAAATATGAGGATGACTGCTTTATTATGTTTGGTGCCGAGAGCAGAGGGATTCCAGAGGAGATTCTGCTTCAGAATAAGGAAACCTGTGTGCGCATCCCGATGATGCCGGGCGAACGTTCCCTGAACTTATCGAACTCGGTTGGTATCGTGCTGTACGAGGCGTTAAGACAGTTGGATTTCCCGGGATTAGAGACAGAAGGACAGTTGCATCATTATCAGTGGTAGAGATTATGAGACAGGAAAAATGGCTGGATAAGCCGTATTATTCATTGGATGCATATATGAAATACACCTATGGACAGAAGGTGTACAAGATTGCGGTCGACGCAGGGCTTACCTGCCCGAACCGTGATGGTACACTTGGCGAACGTGGGTGTATTTTTTGTAGTGCCGGCGGAAGCGGCGATTTCGCAGTGCCAATCGCAGGTGGTGGCAGGCAGGATGGACAGAGCGTGGTTGGTGCTTCGGCGAATGGCCGTGTGTACGAGCATCGGTCGAAACGGGATTCGTGCGGGGCATCGACAGAGGTTTATCATAAGGAATATGAGCGCCGGGGAAGCTGCGTCGATGTGGAGCGGAAAACGCTTGATATCAAACGGCAGATTGAGCGGGGCATGGCGAAGTTCCATAAGAAGGTCGGAGAGAAGTTCGTCATTTATTTTCAGGCATACACGAACACCTATGGAGATCCGGCATACTTGGAACGCATCTGGCGGGAAGCATTAGAAGAGGAGTCGGTCGTTGGAATCAGTATTGCGACAAGACCGGATTGTCTGGGGATTCCGGGAGTATCGGTAGCTGTAAAAAAAGCGGAGATGGCTGCAGTGGAGAACCAGTCCGGAAATGCAGAGACAGTTATTTCGATACTCGGAAGATTGCAAAAGGAGTATGCCGAGAGTGGCAAATTCATCTGGATTGAACTTGGACTGCAGACGATGCATGAAGCAACAGCAGAATATATCCGCCGGGGATATCTGCTCTCTACCTATGAAACAGCGATTCAGGCACTTGCAGACAACCATATCCCATATATCACGCATGTGATCTTAGGGCTGCCGGGCGAGACGGAAGATGATATGCTTGCGACGGTGCGGTATGTGTGTGGACAGCAGGCAAAACCTTTTGGAATCAAGCTGCAGCTGCTGCATGTGCTGCGAGGCACGGATCTGTGCGGGGATTATGAGGCAGGCAGCTTTGAAGTGCTGTCACAGGATGAATATATTGAGCTTGTTATCAAATGTCTGGAAGTGATTCCGGAGGATATTGTGATTCATCGTGTCACTGGCGATGGACCGAAAAATATTTTAGTCGCGCCGCTCTGGTCGGGGAACAAACGACAGGTGTTAAACACCCTTCACCAGAAGATGAAAATCGAAAAAAGAGAACAGGGTACATGGGCAAAATAAAAAAAGTTTTGCCCATTTTTTCTAGTATTTATGCGGGCTCCCGCAAATGTTCCAAACTTACGCTTTACAAAATCTATCCAGCCGTGGTATAGTCAGCTCGTGGTCGAGAATCGTTGTTCTGGCGTAGTTCGGTCACAGTCGAAAAAGTAACAATCATAACGTTTTCCAATTATTTGTTTTACGAATTTCAATGGAATTACCCAACAAAGAATTTGCAGAGTTTGTGAATAACTATGCGTGTGTTAAGCTCTGCCTTTTTTAGGAATTTTATAAGCTATGTGAACGAATAATTTGGAAAACTGCATGATTGGAACCGTGTTTTTGCACAGAAAAGGAGGTGCGCAATCTGGAACATTATACTTGGTATATGGTTATTGGGTGCGGTCGTAGTGGACCTTAGAACGTATAAAATTCCGAACCGGTTTTGCCTATGTATGATTGGCTGCGGTTTCCTGCTGCAGGGGTATGCACATGGCGTGGAAGGACTTTTGGCAGGTGGACAAGGCATGCTGATTGGGTTTGCAACCCTGTATGGGCTGTTCTGGATTCGGGTATTGGGTGCCGGGGACGTAAAGTTGTTTTGCGCGATCGGCGCATTTATGGGAAAAGAAGTGTGGAATGTGCTTCTATATACCTGCATATTTGCAGGTGGACTGGCAGTTGGAAAGCTGGCGGTTATACTGGCGAAACGAAGAAAAATGCCGTTTTTGTCAGAAGCAGAACGGACGGAGGGTGTGCGGATGCACATGTCGGTACCAATTCTGCTTGGCTATATTGCGTATGTGACAGGGGGTGTGTCGATTGGCATATAAGGTGTGTCTGCTGGATTCTGATCCAGCATATCAAAGGGCGTTAATGGAATATCTGAATTTGCGGGCAACAATTCCGATCCAGCTTTATGTATTTTCGAATCCTGCGGTGTATGCCGCTTTTCGGGAGCGGGAGAAACCGGAGCTGATACTGGTTGGAGACTGCTATGCGGACTGGAAGGACGCGGAGGACTGCCCGGTTCTGGTGCTCACGATAAACCGCGAATATATCGGGCGGACGCAGTATTTTTTTCGGTACCAGAGTGTGGAACATCTGGTTGAAACGATGCTTCAGATGATTGGAGCGAATCAGCCCTGTGTGACAGAAACAGGCATGTTTTATGCCGTGTATTCCCCGCTGGGGCGATGCGGAAAAACGACATTTGCCAAAAAACTGTGTGAGCGGATTGGGAACAGCCTATATGTGAATTGGGAAGGCATTTCGGAATGCTTAGATGAAAAAGGGATTGGAAGCTGGATGCTCTATTGCATGAAAAGCAGAAATGAGGAATGTCTGGAGTATTTGCAGGCAAATGCGGTTGCGAGTCTGCCGCCACCGGAATGTTTCCGGGATATCCGGCAGATCGAGATTGAGGATCTTCGATGGTTCCGGGAAGCGATTCAAAGACGCGGACAGTATGCGGGTGTAGTGTTTGATATTGGAGGTATGGCATTGGCAAGTTATGCAGTATTTGGCGCATTTGACCGGATCTTGATACCGACGCTTCGAGATACAGTTTCTCAGAAAAAACAGAAGGTATTCGAGCAAATGTTGCGTCAGGAATATGAAAAAACAGAGAATCTGCAATATGTCCAGTTAGAAGGACAGGATGTGGATCAGATAGCAGACATGTATGTGAGGTAATGGAATGGAACTACGATCTTTGCGGGAACGACTGAAAATGCGTGTGGCGGCAGAACTGGATCTGACAAGGGATGTGGAGGATGCAGAGATTGCGCGGATGATCGACCGGTGCATCCTCGAAGAGACAAAGGATCAATATGTCCCTTTGAAGGAAAAGGTCGGTCTGCGGGTGGAGTTGTTTAACAGCCTTCGGCGGCTGGATGTGCTGACGGAGCTTCTGGAAGATGAGACGGTAACGGAGATCATGGTCAATGGACAGTCGGATATTTTTGTAGAGCGGGATGGTGTGATCCGGCGCTATGAGAAGGGATTTTCGTCGGAGGAACGACTGGAGACAGTGATTCAGCATATTGTCGGGGATTGTAACCGGCGGATCAATGCGGCGTCTCCAATCGTAGATGCGCGGCTGATGGATGGCTCGCGTGTATGTATCGTGACAAGACCGGTGTCGCTTGGTGGACCGGTGATCACGATCCGGCGGTTTCCGAAACAACGGATTGATATGAAAGCATTGATTGCGATGGGAAGTGTAGATGCAGGCGTTGCATCGGTGCTGCGGATATTGGTGCAGGCGGGGTACAACATATTTATCTCCGGCGGTACCGGTTCCGGCAAGACGACAATGCTGAATGCACTCAGTGATTTTGTGCCAAAGGATGCGCGGATCGTGACGATTGAGGATTCGGCAGAATTACAGATCCGCGGTGTGGAAAATCTGGTTCGGCTGGAGGCACGCACGGCGAATCTGGAGGGCGAAAACGAGATCACAATTCGGGATTTGATTAAGGCGAGTCTCCGGCTCCGCCCAGATCGGATCATTGTGGGTGAGGTGCGGGACGCGGCGGCAATCGATATGCTTTCTGCAATGGGAACCGGACATGATGGGTCGCTGTCGACCGGACATGCAAATTCGGCGGAGGACATGCTGGCACGATTGGAAACGATGGTGCTGATGGGAATGGAGATTCCGCTTCCTGCCGTGCGCAGGCAGATTGCATCAGCGGTGGATATTGTCATTCATGTGAGCCGGCTGCGGGACAAAACCCGCAAGGTAGTAGAGATATGTGAGGTAAAAGGTATGGAACATGGAGAAATCAGATTAAACACATTGTTTGAGTTTCAGGAGACGGGCGTGCGAAACGGAAAGGTGCAGGGCGTGCTTCGGAAGGTAAATGACCTGCTGCATCTGGAGAAGATGCAGAGTGCAGGGATGATGGAGATTTTTGAGGAGGTGGTTTGTGGATTACCGGGTGTATAGAGCGGATATCAGGTTTTGGATGATCGTGATTCTGCTAAGCTGTGCGGTTGGAGGTAGTGCAGGATATTTATTTTTTGATGCGTGGTGGGGATGTCTGTTGATTCCCATATGTATCCCCGTGGTGCAAAAACGGCTCCGTCAGGGCTGTCTGCAAAAGCGGACGCGGCAGCTGAAAACAGAATTCCGGGAAGTGATGACGCTGGTGTCAGGAAGTATCAGTGCCGGGTATTCGTTGGAAAATGCGTTTGTACAGACATACCGGACGAGCGCGGGGGAGTTCCCGTTGATGGAAGCGGAACTACAGATTTTGACGAATGGTATTGCCTGTCATAAGCGGATCGAACAGCTCCTGATGGCACTTGCAGATCGATGCGGCGTGGATGAAATCCGGGAACTGGCAGCTATGATTGAGGCTGCAAAACGCTATGGCGGCAATATCCCGTATCTGATTCGCCAGATGGTGCGACAAATGCAGGAGTCTGAGCTGGTGGAACTGGAGATTCAGACGGTGCTGGCTGCGAAGAAATTAGAAGGACGCATTATGCTGTTTGTTCCATTTGGAATTGTGTTGTTTCTGCGTATGACAAATGCGTCTTATATGCAGGTGCTTTACACTACTGCGACCGGGAGACTTTGGATGGGCGTCTCGTTGGCGGGCATTGGTTTGTGCGCGTGGTGGATTGAAAAAATAATAAGAATCGAGGTGTAAAAAATGGAGTTATGCATAGGAATACAGGCAGCACTTGCCTGTTTGGCAATCTTATCGAGAATCCATTTCAGTAAATACAAAGATGGAGATATCAAAGGGCTGAAACATATCCGGGAGGAAGTGCAGGCATTGCGGGTGTTGACGCGGCGGGAGGCGCAGACGCTTGTTCGAACGCGTGTAAAGCAGCTGGTCTGGACAACCATTGCAATCCTGTTTGCAAGTACTTGTATCGCGGAGGGACTACTGTTTAAAAACATGCAGCAGTCAGAAAGAGTGGACACACAAGTTGTGAAACGGACAAATTATGATGGCAAAGTGAAAACGGAAGATATCCGGCTGTCGGTCGATGACAAAGAATATACATATACGATGGAAATCGAACCAAGAGAATACACGGAGGAAGAATTCTATCAGCAGGCACAACAGCGGATTACGGAGTTGGAATCGGAAATATTAGGTGACAATCCGGATCTGGAGCATGTAAGCCGTTCTCTGAATTTACCAGGGGAGGATGCAACAGGGGTATTTACCTATGCGTGGAGATCAGACAATCCCGCAGTGCTTTCCTCTTATGGAAAGGTAGACTTGGAGGAAGTGACAGAGACGGTGATCGTGCTGCTGACGGTAGAGGTATCGTATCGGACATATACGATAGAACATAGCTTTCCGGTATCTGTGGTGAAGGATATGCGTAGGAAAGATGCGATAGAACGGGTAGAAGACGCACTTTTTCAGTTGGAACAGGAGACAAGAACCGATGAGGCACTGGTTTTGCCGGAGCAGCTCGGGGAAGTAGGCATTTCGTTACAGAAACAAGAACATGGACAGGCAATGACATGGGTGATATTTGGCATTGTGCTGGCGGCGGCTTTGCCGGTCTGGCTGTATGCAAAATGGAAAGAAGAACGGAAAAAAAGAAACAATGTGCTAATGGAACAATATCCGTCTTTTGTAAATCGCCTGTGGCTGCTGCTTGGATCGGGAATGACGGTGCAGACAGGAATTCGGCAGATTCTATCAGAAATGGAAAAAGATTGGTTGTTAAGAAGAGAGCTGGAATATGCGATGCATCAGCTTGACACTGGAAGTGAGGAGAGCTGGGTGTATGAGCAGCTTGGCCGGCGGCTGGAGCTGCCGGAATATTACCAACTGCTGCAACACATCAGTCAGCATATTCGTATGGGAACAAAGGATCTTAGAAATCTGATGGAGCAGGAGATGCAGCAGGTGTTGGAAAAACGCCGGGAGCTTGCAAAGAAAAAAGGAGAGGAGGCATCAACAAAGCTGTTATTTCCCATGATCCTGCTGTTGGTTCTTGTTATGGTAATGATCGTATATCCGGCGTGGGTCGGATTGTAGAGGATAGAAGGGATGTGAAACGTATGGGTGCATGGAAACGGTTTATGCAGGAGGAGGACGGAATGGGAGTCGTCGAGGTTATATTGATCATCGTCGTATTGGTTGCGATGGTTCTCATTTTCAAAGAACAGATTTCTGCATTGGTCGAGACAATCTGGACAACCATTAACAGGGATGCGAAGAAAGTATATTCGTAGAAAACAAAGACAGGAGGAGAATATGAACAACAAAGGAAGAATTGTTGTATTCATCAGTATGATGACAGCTGTAATGATTGTATTGATCACACTTGTAATACAGGTGGTGATACTGAGTGCTGCTAAATCAAAAAATGTGATTGCAACCCGCCTTTCCATGTCGGATATCAAAGCCTGCTACAACAGCTACATATTTGAGCATTATCATATTCTCCTTTTTGATAAGACTGCGGGCGGAAAGGGCGAGGCTTATCTGGAGGAATGGCTGGAACAGGCATATACGGAAAAACTTGGCGCGGAGTACACGGATGTGCGGGCATCAATCACGGATATGACAATGCTCACAGATCAGTCATATGCGCCGCTTAAAAAACAGATGCAGGAATATATGGTTTACGCGGCAGCGGAAAAAGGTGTGCAGATGGGCGTGGATCAGATGAAAGAAAAAACAGGCGGACAGGATGGAACATTGCCAGAGGAAGTGAAAGAGGATATGGAGACGGCGGAAGTGAAAACAGATGGAATGGATGTAGCTGATGTAGATGATACATCGGATGCAGGTGCGTTGGGTTCAGAAAATATGGATGCAGAAAATCCAACGATACAGCCAGAGGTGGATGATCCGCGTGATTATACAAAGAAGTTATCCAGCAGTATTATTTTGAATCTGGTGTTACCGGGGGACAAGACAGTTTCTGATGCAACCATATCGCTGGTGGATGCACCAAGTCTGCGATTGATAGGATTTTTCTCTGATTACAAAGAAGTGGATCGGGATTTTGACAGTATGGTTCCTTTGCTGGAGGGATTGACGGCGCTTGGTTCGTGGCAGGATTCATTGACGGACACGGGATTACAGCTTGCCTACATCGGTCAGGTGTTTAATTCGTACAGGGAAGAGAAAAATGATACAGCAGTGCTTGCTTATGAACAGGAGTATCTGATTGCAGGAAAGTCTTCAGACTATGAGAATTTAAAATCGGTGGCGCATCGGATGATTGGAATCCGCTATCCGATCAATTATATCGGATTGATCCGGCAACCGGATAAGATGCAGACATTGACGGAACTGGCAACAAGTATTGCGGGAGCTGCGCCATATCTGATTCCGGCTCTTAAATACTTTTTGGCGGGCTGCTGGGCATATATTGAGTCAATAGCAGATGTGAGGATTTTGTTTGATGGAAAAAAGGCTCCTTTTATGAAAAATGCGGATAATTGGATCACGGATATTGAGCATATCAGTGAAAGCTTGTCGAAGGAGACGGAGGATGCAGAAAACGGACTGGATTATCAGGCGTATCTGTCAATTTTACAGGCGATGAATATCGACGGTGCGACGGCGCGGATGCTGGATCTGATGCAGATCAATACGATGCAGGAGGAGAAGGAATTTCGGATATTGCATGCTGCAGTTGGACTGGAAGCAGACTTTGAAAGTACCTTTGGTGGACAGCGGTTTCAATATCACCAAAGCGTAGCGTATTAAAAGATGAAAGACTCTTTCGTATTGTTTTCCGGGGATTTCTCAGGACGGTTGAAACTATAAAAACCTCTCCGGGTGCTGGCCAAAGCAATAATTGAAAACTTTCTTGTCTATCCTGAGGAGTTCTCGGAAAGCAATAGGAAAGAGGTGTGTTATGGGTAAAATAAGAAATCAGGGAAGTGCATCACTGGAAGCAACGCTTGTGATGTCGGTGTTCCTGCTGGCGATGGTATCGTTGTTTTGGATGGCTCAGAGTGTGCTTGCAGAGGCACAGGTCTACGAGGCAGCGGCAGAAACAGCAGAGTATATGGCAGAAATTGCATATCTTGGGGCAGCAGATACGGCGGTTGCATATTTGCGGTTTCCAAAGTATGCAGATGAAAAAGAAACAGTGGAACGGTATGTAAAGCATGGAGTCTCTGGTGTACAGTTTCTCGGAAGTGAGATTGGCGAGGAATATATTGTGCTCCGGGTAAGTTACGCGATGGAACATCTGGGCACACGATCGTTTACAATCCGAAAACGGGCATATACAGGGGCTGCGAGGGAAGATACAGAGACGGATGCGGTACGTGCGGAGGATGCATATGTATATGTGACGGACAATCAGGCAGTGTATCACATGACACGCAGATGCAGTTATCTAACCTTGCAGATTCAGGCAAGTACGTTGGAACAGGCAAAACATAATGGATATGATATGTGTGCGTTTTGCGGGAAGGATGTGCAGGGAAGACAGGTTTATGTGACAAATGAGGGAGACCGTTACCATAGCAGTCTGACGTGCAGCGGGTTGAAACGGACGGTGTACCGGAAGAAGAAAAGCGAGGTAACCGGGCTTGCGGCATGTTCCCGTTGCGGTGCAGGAAATTAAAAGAAGAGAAACAAGGAGGGTGAAGAGATGGGAAACAAAGGAAGCTCTGTGGTAGAGATGAGTCTGATCATGCCGATTATATTTGGCATAGTGGTCATGGTAATAGTCCTGTTTTTGGATACCATTAGGGATGGTCTGGTACAACAGGAGGGATACAGTGTAATTTATACTTATCAGGAAGGGGCTGGATTGCATGAACAGCTGGAAGAAATGAAAAATGCCGAGACGCGTGATGCAGGGCAGGCTGTTATTTCGGATGGAAATTATCGGTATGAAAAAGAAGGGCATGTATGTATCACAGAAGTGGATGTATGCAGTAATCGGCTGAGAAGGTGGCAGGTGTATGGAAATATTGTTTGGGAATAAAGGAATCTATCATTATATGGATGCGAAGGTTGGAACGATGCAGGAACTCGAAGAACACGGAAGGATGTATCAGGTCCGGATGCTTGTGGAAAATGAACTGCCTTACATACTTCCTTCTTCCATGATCTGTACGGATGCGGAGGTATGGCTGTCGCACAATACGAAGGATTGCTATGGTTTACAGGCATATTTGCAGCAAAAGACAATGAATGGGACACAGTTAAAGAAAGTTTTGAATCAGATCATGCAGCAGGCGGACGCATTGGAAGCATATTTGCTCGATGCATCGGATCTGGTTATCCGCGTGGAGTATTTGTTCATGCAAAAGGAGAAAAACGAGATTCGGATGCTCTGTGTGCCAGGCTATCAAAAGCCATTGAAGGAACAGCTTACCGCATTTCTGGAATATCTGATGCCGCGGTTTTCCCATGAAGATCGTGCGGGAGAACTGTTTTTGTATGAATGTCACCGGGTGTTGACGGATGAATGGAGTGATATGACAGATTTTCTCGCATTGTTGAATGCTGGAACGGATACAGATGGAAGATGTCGGAAGCAGGGTGAGAAAACGTCCATGCAGAAACCAAACAGCAGCGAAGAAAATGAATTTGCGGAAGAAGCAGTGACGCTTGAACAAAAAGTAGCGCGTGCGGACATAGATGCAATATTTTCAAAACGCTTTTTGCTGTATGCGTTGGCAGGAGGCGCCGCGCTGGCACTGATTATTAAATATCTGTTTTTTGATGGGACAACGGGAACTGCAATCTTTGGAATTGTCTGGCTTTTAACGCTGATTATTCTTGCAATCATGACAGCGCGCGACAAGGAAGATGGACAGGAATCTGAGTCAGCGATGCAGGAATATGGCAGGCAGGTGCAGGGAGATGAAACATTGGAGGATGCGCCTGTACAGGGATACAGCAGACAGGCGGAACAGGCTGTGCACAGCGTGGATGTTCCGATGGGACTGTCGGAAAAATCTGTACAAGATAGTCGAATTCCAGATATGAAGCTGGTACCACTGACGAATGGCGCTCTGGAATCGTTCCGTATTCCGATGGATAAGGCGTCGTTTACCATAGGCAGGGATAAGGCGTCCGATTATCGTGTTGCCACGACACAAATCAGTCGTGTGCATGTCCGGTTGTTCTGCCGTCCGGATGGACTGTATATCGAGGATCAGAACTCTACCAATGGAACGTATATCAATACGAAGCGTATCCCGGCGATGACAGAACAGAAGCTGGAAAAGGGCGATGTGGTTGGACTGGCAAATGAGGAGTTTTTTGTTGCGTAAGAACATTGATATATTGACAAATACAACTTATTGATTGTAAAATAAGGAGAAGATATGAAAATACATACATATTTATCAAGCTCTGGGAAAGATTTAATTATGGAGTATATAAATGCGTTGACAATAGAAGAACAGGTAGATGGATTGGCAGTATTGGCATATATGGAAAAAGGTGAATTTGAAAAAGTATTATCGAAACGATGGGATAAAAAAGTGTATGAGGTTTATTTCCGGAGGAATAATCGAATATTTTATGTGACAGCAGACAGAGACAATATATATTTGTTGCATGTGTGTCGAAAGCAAAAAAATAAAACAGAACGGGTCGATAAAAATATTGTGCTTGCACGTACACGTGAATTAGGAAGATTTCTTGGCAGAAAAATTGTGTAGGAGGAAGTAATATGGCATTTGCAGAAATTAATATTCAAGAAATAATACAGGAGAAGAAAAATAATTCCGAGGAATTTTATAATACGTGGAAAAAGAGCGAGGATGAATATCGACTGATTGCAGAGATGATTGAATTGAGGAAACAAAAGGGGATATCACAGACACAGTTGGCAAGAACGATTGGAAATAGACAACAGGTGATTTCGAGGATTGAGAAAAAAGAGAATTCTCCATCATTAAAAATGTTCTGTTGTATTTTAGATTCATTGGGATATGAGTTGAAAATTGTGAAGAAAAACTGAAACAGTTATAAACAGCATTAATTCCAGTTAGTGCTGTTTTTTGTTTGCTTGGATTTTTTCCTCGCAATTATTGTATTTACCCCCTGTTTTTGGTATAGTAATAGTGTGCGTTTTTGTAGCATGCGAAAGAAAAAATGGCAGTGAATACATGAGGTGTTACGGTGAAGGTAAATGTGTATTACGGAGGCCGGGGATTGCTGGAGGATCCAACACTCTTTGTAGTGGAGAAAATCATTCAGGTTCTGCAGGAGCTTCGGGTAGAAGTCACAAGATATAATATGTATGAAGATAAGTCGGGGATTGCAACACTTCCGAATACGTTGAAGGATTGCGATGGCGTGATTCTGGCAGCGAGTCTGGAATGGTTTGGCATTGGCGGCTATATGCAGCAGTTTCTGGATATGTGCTGGCTGTATGGTGACAAGGAGAAGATCGCGTCACTCTATATGATGCCGGTTGTCGTTGCAACGGCGTATGGAGAACAGGATGCAGAGCTGTCATTGCGAAAGGCATGGGATGTGCTGGGTGGCATTTCAGAGCCGGGAATCGCAACGTATGTGGATTCGACGGATGTGCTGGAGCAGGAAAGCCAGTATTTGAATCTGATTGAGAAAAAAGCAGAGGATTTTTACCGCCTGATCAATAAGAAGACAAGGAAACTGCCGACGAGTAACACTGCGGTAAAGAACACTCTGATCAAGCAGAACAATATCAATCTGACACCACAGGAGAGTGAGCAGCTTTCCAAGTTTGTGGCAGATGATGGCTATGTGAAGAAGCAGAAAGAGGATATTGAGGAACTCGCTGCAATGTTCAAGCAGATGCTTGGAGATGAGGAAGAGGCACCAGAACCACCAAGTGTCTACGAGGACGATATTATCGAAGGATTTTATGAGAATTTCCATCCGGAGACCGGATTTGCGGCAAGCTATGTGATCATAGTACCGGATATGGGGAAGAATTTAGTGATACATGTAGGGAAAGTCTTACAGTGTGAGTATGGCGCGGATGTGGAAGCCGATGTGAAGCTGAAAGCATCAAGCACGATGCTGCGTAATATTTTGGCTGGCAAAAATAGCTTCCAGAAAGGCTTTATGTCCGGCGAGATAACGGCAAAGGGCAACTTCAAGACCCTTCGGATGCTGGATCAGATTTTCCATATATAGAGTTGGAGGCAGTTTATGTCGTACATGGCATTGTACCGGAAGTGGAGACCGGACGCGTTCGAGGAGATCAAAGGACAAGAACATATTGTGACGACGATCCGAAATCAGATTGTGCATGACCGCGTGGGACATGCGTATCTGTTCTGCGGAACCAGAGGTACCGGTAAAACAACGACGGCGAAGCTGATGGCAAAGGCAGTCAATTGTGAGCATCCGATCAACGGAAGTCCGTGTAATGAATGTGCCAGCTGCAAGGCGATTGCTGCAGGTGCGGCGATGAATGTAATCGAAGTTGATGCCGCAAGTAATAATGGTGTGGATAATATCAGACAGATCACGGATTCGGTGAATTACTCACCGTCAACTGGTAAGTATCTGGTTTATATCATCGACGAGGTGCATATGCTCCGTGACGCAGCGTACAATGCACTTTTGAAGACGTTGGAGGAACCACCTTCCTATGTAATATTTATTCTGGCGACCACGGAATCACATAAGATTCCGGCGACGATTCTGTCGCGTTGCCAGCGGTATGATTTCCACCGGATTCCGTTGGAGGTAATCGCAGATCGGTTGCAGGAGTTGCTTGATCGGGAAGGAATCGCGGCGACCAGAGAAGCGGTTGAATATGTGGCGCGTGCCGCAGATGGTTCCATGCGAGACGGTTTGAGTATTCTGGAACAGTGTATCTCTTACCATCTGGGTGAGGAGCTGACATTAGATAAAGTACTCGCGGCAATTGGTGCCGTGGATGTGGAAGTTTACATTCAGTTGTTTGAATGTCTGAAAGAAAAAGATCTGGTTGGTGCATTGAAGATCATAGATGAAGCAATCTGGCAGGGCAAGGATCTGTTGCAGCTGGTCAATGAATTTACTGCATTTATCCGGAATATACTGGTGCTGTCGATCGACCCGGATATGACGATCGATGTGACAGCGGAGACAAAACAGCGCATGGTTGCACTCACAAGCGATATGACACAGGACTGGATGATGCATGCAATCTATGTTTTACAGGAAGCCGCAACGAAGATCGCATATACGACATCCAAGCGTGTGATGCTGGAAATCGCGATCATCAAGCTTTGTAAGACGGAGATGCGTTACGATATCGAAGGAATTCAGGCACGAATCGAGTCACTGGAGCAGCAGCTTGCAGAGACGAAGGAACTGCTCAAAGAGCAGCAGGCACATCCGGTTGTGATGGCAGTTGCACCGCCGGCAACGGAAGGCGCAGGGACAGTGCAGCAGGCAGTTGCACCACAAACAGGTGATTCATCCGAGCACATCAAGCAGAATCTGCGTGACAAATATCCGCAGGCAGAATACGAGGATCTGCTTCTGATTGCGAAAGCGTGGAAGACGATTGGCAAGCGCGGACCGAGACTGGTGCAGCATTATTACAGACAGGCATCACTGGTTGCCGGAAGAGAATCTGGCGCGCTGGAACTCGTTGTAGCGGATACACCAGACAACGATCTGGCGATTTCGTATTTCGCGAATCAGGACAAGCTCGATGAACTGAGCGAGCAGCTGACCAATATGGCACAGTGCAAGGTACGTGTGACATTCCGCAAGATTGATGGCAGGGAAGAAGTACACGAACTGCAGAAGGACTGGGATTTGAGCCGGATTGTATTTGATGACATCGAAATGCATGAGTAAGCTTTTAATCTGGCGAGTCCAAATCATATAAAAAGGTAGTACGCATGGGAAACCGTGTATGAATATAAGAATAAGAAATCAGGAGGATATAAAGATGGCAAAAAGAGGTGGATATGGTGGAATGGGCATGATGCCAGGGAATATGAACAATCTGATGAAGCAGGCACAGAAGATGCAGAAGCAGATGGAAGAGACCACCAAAGCACTCGAAGAAAAAGAATATGAGGCAACTGCCGGCGGTGGTGTTGTCAAGGTAAAGATCAATGGCAAGAAGGAAGTAACAGAAGTTCATCTCGACGAGGAAGTTGTCGACAAGGACGATATCGAGATGCTCGAGGATCTGATCATGGCTGCTATGAACGAAGCCATCCGTATGCAGGATGAGGATCAGAAGAATTCCATGGGTAAGATCACCGGTGGATTAGGCGGAGGTTTGCCGTTCTAATGGATATTTATGGAGAGAAAGTAAACCGGCTGATCGGTGAACTCGGAAGACTTCCCGGCATCGGTGGAAAGACCGCACAGCGGCTGGCGTTCCATATTATCAATATGCCGGAAGAACAGGTGGAAAGCCTGTCGGCAGCAATCACAGATGCAAAGAAGAATATCCGGTACTGCAAATCCTGTTATACGATTACTGATCAGGAGCTGTGTCCGGTGTGTGCATCGCCGAAGCGGAACCATAAGCTGATCATGGTTGTCGAGACTCCACGAGATCTGGCAGCATATGAGCGTGTGGGACAGTATCAGGGCGTCTACCATGTATTAAATGGTGTGATCAACCCGGCGATGGGAATTGGAACCGGAGATATCCGGTTGAAGGAACTGATCCTGCGGTTGGAGCAGGAAGATGTAGAAGAGTTGATTATTGCAACAAATTCCAGTGTGGAGGGCGAAGCGACTGCGATGTATATATCCAAGCTAGTCAAGCCATCTGGAATCAAGGTCACAAGAATTGCAAGTGGCGTTCCGGTCGGCGGCGATCTGGAATGTATTGATGAAGTGACGTTACTTCGGGCATTGGAAGGAAGAACTTTGTTGTAGAGGAGACACATAAATTAAGGAGGTTACAGTATGAAGAGAATCGGAATGTTGACAAGTGGCGGTGACTGCCAGGCTTTAAATGCGACGATGCGTGGTGTGGCAAAGGGACTGTATAATACGTTTGAAGACGTGGAAGTATATGGTTTTTTAGAAGGCTACAAGGGATTGATTTATGGCAATTATGTAAAGATGAAGCCGTCAGATTTCTCTGGAATTCTGACAAAGGGTGGCACGATCCTTGGCAGTTCCCGTCAGCCGTTCAAGCTGATCGATGAGCCGACACCGGAAGGACTCAACAAAGTTGAGGAAATGAAGAAAAATTACAACAAACTGAAGCTTGATGCACTGGTTGTTCTCGGTGGAAATGGTTCCCAGAAGACAGCAAACCGTCTGTCTCAGGAAGGACTGAATGTGATTGGACTTCCAAAGACAATCGACAATGATATCTGGGGCACCGATATGACATTCGGATTTCAGAGTGCGGTCGATGTTGCAACACAGGCAATCGACTGCATCCATACAACTGCATGCTCACACAACCGTGTATTTATCGTAGAAGTTATGGGACATAAGGTAGGCTGGATTACATTGCATGCGGGTATCGCATCCGGTGCAGACATCATCCTGATTCCGGAAATTCCATATGATATCGCCAAGGTATGTGAGGCACTTGACAGAAGAACCAAGCAGGGCAAGGGATTCTCGATTCTTGCTGTTGCAGAGGGTGCAATCTCGAAAGAAGTCGCAGCACTTCCAAAGAAGGAGCGTAAGGCAGCCGTAGCAGCCGCAGCTGCGAAATATCCATCTGTCGCTTATGAAGTTGCAGATAAGATCAAGGAATATTCCGGTATGGACATCCGTGTGACAGTTCCGGGACATACACAGCGAGGCGGAAGCCCGGATCCATATGATCGTGTGATTTCCAGCCTGTTTGGTGCAGAGGCAGTCGAGCTGATCAAGAATAAAGATTTCGGCAAGCTTGTTGTTATGCATAACAATGAAGTGACAGCAATTCCGATGGAAGAGTCTGCAGGAAAGCTCAAATATGTTTCCCCGGACGATAGTATTGTTAAATATGCAAAACGTCTCGGCATTTCCTTTGGTGATGAGTAGGAGATACGGATTCGGACGCACAAAACAGGATTTCAAAGCATAAAATAAGAAAAACAGATAGACAATCAGCCAAAAACTGATTGTCTATTTATGTCATTTTATGTGAGAGGATTCCATGAAAGAAATCGATGAGATGTATGTGCATAAGTTTCGCACTCCGGAACTCATGGTTGTGGATGAGCAGGAGTTAGAGGAAGACCGGGCATATTTGCGTGCGATGTATCCGATGCGGGCAAAGCTGATACTGGTTATGGTGGAGGATGCCTGCGACCGGCTGGAATATGAAGGAAGTCCTATGTTTGCAGTTTATCCAGACAAGGTAGCGATGTTTTCAATTGCGAAGAAGATTTATGAGAAGATCTGCTATAAGGATGCGGACGAAACATTGCTTCATATGATTGAGATTATGGTCTGCCATGAATTTTATATTCGTCGGTGCAGATATCGTAAAAGGAGAAAATATTTCTAACTATGAAACGGTTTTTGATAAAGGCGTTTGTGTTCATTGCGGTTGCAGTGGGCACAGCCTTTCTGGTAAATCAATTCAATAACAGAGGCTTGGATCGTGTATCCAGCGAATTGGACGAGCCGACACTTCCATATGTCTATCTTGAATTCGAGGGTAAGGTTATTAACCGGACCTGTGGATATACGCAGACGATGTCGACGAGCCTGATGCGGGATGGGATTGTGCCACTAAACAGTAATCATGGTGTGACGGTGCTTGTGGACAATGAGGCGAAATATGGCGAGACATTTACCTATGAGCTGCGAAGTATTGCAGGTGATTCCCTTGTGGAACGTGGCGACGCGGTTTCTGGAAGTGTCGAGAACGGACGCAAGAAATATGATGTGAATTTCCGGATGGACATGCAGCAAAACCGGGAGTATGTATTTGTATTTATCATTACGGCGGCAGATGGTACGGAGGTGCGATACTATAACCGTGTGGTAAATCTGGCGGAACAGCATGCCAAGGCAATCGTGGATTTTGCAACAAACTTCCATGACACGACGTTTATTAAGGAAGTCAATGAGTCCGAGGGCAATGTTGTATTTGATAACCTGAAGACGGACAAGGCAGGAACAACGTCAAGTCTGGCACATGTCGATCTGAATGCAACCTATGAGCAGATCACTTGGGGCGGGCTGACACCTGTGGTTGTGACGGGCGTGACGCCGACGATCACGGAAATCGACAAGGAATATGCTGTGATTCACATGTCCTATGTGGTGGAATCCATGAATGACAAGAAGAGTCATTATTATCAGGTCGACGAATACTACAATGTCACCTATAACCGGAGTTCGGAGACGGTGAAGCTGCTTGCTTTCGACCGGTATCAGGAAAGCTTTTTTGACAGTGGTTACATTAGCAAGGACCGGAATAGTATCAGCATGGGCGTGACAAATGAGCCAGCAGAATATGTGACATCTGAGGACTATGGGATTTTAGCGTTTGTGCGTCTTGGACAACTCTGGATGTACAAGTACAATGACAGCTCGCTTACGAATATATTCAGCTATCCGCAGGACAGCTTCTCGGATGCCCGGACACTCAACACGAATCTGGATATCAATATTGCGGATATGGATGCGGATGGAAATATCTACTTTGTTGTGTACGGATATATGAATCGTGGCGAACATGAAGGCAAAAACGGTATGTCGCTGTATTATTATTCGGCGGAAGACATGACGACACAGGAGCTGTTCTTCGTGGAATGTGATGAGAGCTATGACATCATGAAGAAGGAGACCGGACGATTTACCTATTACAACGCGCAGACGAATAAATTCTACTATCTGCTTGATGAAACGTTGTATGAGGTATCCCTTGCTGATATGACGCAGACTGCGATTGTCGAGGGAATTCCTTCTGCCAAATACCTTGTGTCTGCGAACCGGAAGCTGGTTGCTTATCCGAATGCTGCCGAGGATGAAAATGTCACAGCAATCACGATACAGAATTTTGAGACAGGTGAAACGTATGAGAAAACCTGTGCAACTGGTGATCTGCTGCTGGCACTTGGATTTGTGGAAAATGATCTGATCTATGGCTGTGCGCATAGTGCAGATGTAATTATGACTTCCGATGGACAGGCAATCCTGCCATTGTATGAGTTGTTTATCATGAGCGATAATGGTGAACAGAAGAAAGATTACACGAAGGATGGGGTGTATATCATGAATGCATCGGTTGGGGATGATACCATTTATCTGACGCGTGCACGCAAACAGAACCAGTTCTTTGAAGAAATCGATCAGGATTATATTTCCTACAAGAAAGAGGAAAATAATAAGATGATCACGACGGATACGACATATGACAGCTATGCATGGAATATCTTAGATATTGTATTCCCATCGAATTTCTATCTGTCGGATACTGCAAGCTACCGGAAGACAAAATACGGAAGAGCAGAGGCTTACAAGGATATGCAGGTGCAGACGAAGACACGTGACGGTGCGTATTATGTGTTTGACAATGCGGGCTACATCGGCGAGTACGAAACTGCCGGAAGCGCAATCACGCGGGTGGTCGATGACGAGGCAGGACTTGTTGTGGACAGCAACGGAAATACGATCTATCGCTGTCTGGCAGCGGACAGCTATAATACAGTCGCAGATGAGATCAAGGAGACACCGAATCCGGATGCAAATCAGTCGCTGCTTACCTGTGCGTATATGTGTGCACAGTATGCGGGAGGTACACTGGAGCTTACAGATGCGATAAACTGTGGTACTTTTGAGAAGGTATTTGAGGATTACACGAATGGTGTCGGTATCAATATCTCCGGTATCAGTTTGTCGACGGCGCTGTATTTCCTGGATCGGGATATTCCGTTTGCAGCCTGCATCGATGATGGGCGGTATGTGCTTGTCATCAGCTACAATTCGACACATATTCGGTATTACGATCCGGTGCTTGGTGCAGAAGTGAAGGTGACACGGAAAGCATTTGAGAATTCACTGAGTTTACAGAGTAACACGATGTATACGTTTAGTGTACAGTAAAGAAATACACAGAGTCTGGGGGGAAAACTACCAGGCTCTTTTTGAATAACAAGCAGTTGGTACAAGATAGTACATACAGAGGTGAGTAACATGAACAGAATGCGAAAGGTATTAATTGCAGATGATGAGGTAAAAGTGGGACAGCTTGTGAAACGATTGATACAGTGGGATCGGCTGGGACTGACCTGTATTGGACTTGTGACAGATGGGCAGACAGCGTATGAGAAGATCCTGTCCGAATCGCCAGATATCGTGATCACGGATATCCGGATGCCGGTGTTGACAGGACTGGAAATGATCCAGAAGGCATCCGAGCAGGGCGTGAAATGCCATTTTATAGTTGTCAGTGGATATAAATACTTTGACTATGCGCAAAAAGCGTTGAAATATGGCGTGGAAGATTATCTGCTCAAGCCAATCGATGAGGATGAGCTGAACAGGCAGCTGCAGAAGATTGTCGCGGAAGAAGAACAACGTGAGGATAAGCAGCAACAGGTAGATCAGATAGAGAAAAAACTGGAGGATAGTAAATATCTGCGCCACAAAGAATTCCTCAGACAGATACTAAGCCAGAAGCAGGAAAATATTGATGCCGCGAATACGGAGTTTGGACTTCAGCTTGAGAACAAGTGCTTCCGGGGATTAACCTTCAAGCTTGACCGGGATATTGATGTCGCAGAGAATACACAGCAGATGCAGTTTGTTCTCCGCAAGATCATGCAGAAGGCAGAGGATGCGTTTTCGGCATGCACCATCGATCTGATTGCGGCCGTGCAGTCGAATCATTCCGTGCAGGTGCTGTTAAATTATTTCCAGACGGAGCAGGAGAATATCGACAACCGGATTACGGATTTTTTCAATGAGCTGAGCGATTATCTGGAGAACTTTCAGCATTACAGGATTACTGTCGGGGTGAGTAGTGAAGTCGAGAGCTTCGAGCAGATCAGTACTGCGATTGAGATGAGCAAAGAGGCGGCTGCCAGCCGGCTCTTCAAGGGAAACGGCAGACGGATCGAATATTGCCAGGAGCCGCACACTCTATTTTCGCCAAAGGACTTTCAGAATGAATATGAGGAATTCGCAAAAGCGGTTGAGACAATGCAACCGGATGCCTGTCAGTACCAGATTCACAAATGCTTCCGGCTGGCAAGCGATAAGGCACTTTTTGCAAGCGAATTTTATGCAATGGGATTGTGGCTGCTCCGCAGTACTTATGACATTCTGGAAATAGCAGATACATTTGATGTGGATGTGCAGCAGGAGGTGTTGGAGAATCTGTCGACAGTTGCGGATTTGAGAGACTATGTGATCCGTCAGGTGCAGCAATTGATCAAAGAGAGCCGTAGTGAACGGGAAAACCGCGAACGCAAGCCGGTATTGGAGGCAATCGCCTATATGAAAGAGCATTTTACAGAGAAGATCACGCTGGAGGATGTAGCCGCAACCATCGGCTTCAATACGAATTATTTCTCAGAATTGTTTAAGAAAGAAACCGGTGAGAACTTCTCGAACTACCTGCTTGGAATCCGGATGGAGAAAGCAAAGCAGATGCTCCGGGACACGAAGATTCCGGTGTATGAAATCGGCGAAAGTGTCGGGTATAAGGATGCCAAATATTTCAGTCAGCAGTTTATGAAGGTTGTCGGTGTGAAGCCGGCAGAATACCGGAAGCTGTACTATTGACAGACGCAGTGAAACGCGAGGGCACAACATGGGAAAAATAATCTGGATATGTGTGGGTGCGGTGATTGTCTGGGCAGGGACAATCCTTTTGATGCATCGGATACAAACAAAGAAAATAAAAAAACTGGAGGATGACTATCGGGAGAAACAGCGTGTGCAGCAGAAGCTGCGGGAGGAATATTCCGTCAAGGTGCAGAATAAGCAGGCGAAAATTGCCGCCTTGCAAAGTCAGATCAATCCGCATTTTTTGTACAACACGCTGGAATGTATACGAAGTGAGGCACTTTTATATGAATGTGACAGCATTGCCCGTATGGCGAAGGCACTGGCGGCTTTTTTCCGGTATAGCATCAGCAACAAAGAAAACATTGTGACAATCCGCGATGAGCTTCGGAATATTGAGAATTATTTTCTCATTCAGAGCTACCGGTTTGAAAATAAATTCGCCCTTGAAATCAATGTGGAGGATGAACGGGAAGAAGTCGGGAATTATCTGATTCCCAAGCTTTCGCTGCAGCCGATTGTGGAAAATGCAATCTTCCATGGCTTAGAGACGAAGGCGGAAAACGGAAAGGTGACAATACGGATTTATACGACAGATCAGGAACTGGTTGTTGTCATATCGGATAACGGAACAGGAATTGACTGGGATACCCTTGTTTCCATGAGACAGGCACTGGAACAGACGGAGGAACGCCGGGAGAGCGGCGACGATGGAAGCACGCACGGAGAGACAGCGGGGATGGATGCACATGGAACAGACAGGAACGAGAAGCGTGGAAACGGAATTGCATTGAGCAATGTAAACCAGCGGATCCAGCTCGCATTTGGAAACCGCTATGGTCTCCGCCTCTACAGCACGACCGGAATCGGAACAGATGTAGAAATCTGGCTTCCTAAGAAAGTAGACAGAAACGATCTGTGATTTAGAAAAACAGGAAAGAAAAAGCAGGCATGGATTATGAGACATGAGATTATTCGGATGGAACATGTGAATATCAGCAGACCGGGCAGGCATGAGATTGAAGATTTGAACCAGATTATCTGCCGGGGGTACAGCATGGGAGTTGCAGGCGTGGAAAACAGCAAGGAGATACTGGCAGACTTTTTCGAGGGGAAAGGAACGCTCGCAAGAGGCCGGATTTACTTGGATGGACAACCATGGAAGCCGGAAGGAAAACGGGATTTTGAGGATGCCGGCATTTTTGTGATCTCCAAAGACACGGTGTACATGGATTCGCTCGATGTCAGCGAGAATCTTTTTTTGTTACGAAGAAACAGCCTGCGTAAAATCCGGTTGAATGAAAAGGCATTGCATATACAGGGACGTGCACTGCTTGAAAAATACGATCTGCCTTATGCGGCAGATGAACATAGCAGCCATCTGAAGAACGGAGACCGTATTCTGATCGGGATGGTACGCGCCATCACACAGGGGGCGCGTATTCTTGTTTTGCGGGAGATTGTGTCGTGTTTTCTGGGAGAAGAACGCCGGAAGCTGAGACAGTTTGTGAACCGGTTGAAGCAGGACGGTATTACGGTTATATCAATCGATAACCGGGCAGATTTCACGGACCCTTTCTTTGATGAAGTGATTTTGTTCCGGCATCATACCATCTACAAAAAGATCTGTCAAAGCGAAGATACATGGATGATTGACGAGATATTAAAACGCGGTCTGGAGGCGGCAGATACTACCATACCGGAAGTACGCGATGCCAGCGGGAAACCACAGCGAAAGCCGGTGGATTTTTTCGTGTGGGAGACGTTCCGGGATGGCAGCTGGCAGCCGCAGATTTCGATGCGGGCAGGGGAAATCCTTGCGGCACTCGGTACCCCCGGACAGGTGGATGGTGTCTGGTCGGACATCCTTCGTTCCAATGCCATGCAGTCGCGGTTTGAGTTAGATGGCGAGATCATCGCCTACAAAAACATACAGGAGCTTATGAAGCACCGGATTGCGCTTATGGAGTATGGAAACCATACGGAAATCTGCGAGAATCTGACCAACGAGGAAAACATTCTTCTCCCGACATATCCGCGCATATGTTCAGCATTCGGGTTTTATCAGAAGCAGCAAAAGTATATATTGGAAGATAATTTCCTGGGATTGGACAGGCGGGACATCGAGCTGCTGAACCCTGAGACAGAAGCCTGGAAAATAGGAATCTATCGTTATAAGCTGTTTCATCCGCGTGTGCTGATCCTGAAAAACATGCTGCAAAATCTAAACGTCCGGGAAGTCGCATGGCTGAAACGGGAATTGCGGGAGATCGTGGGAAGAGGAAGCAGCGTCCTTCTGCTCGAAAACGAGAGTAAAGTCTGTGTGGATGTTGCGGACCGGCTGGAGGTGATAGCTTGAAGACTGTGCGGTCATTCTATGATAAATATCATATGGAAATCGGAAATATCGTTTTGATCCTGGTTCTTGCTATCGTATTGTTCCCCAGACTTTCTGCAGACTATGTACTGCATCAGTTTGTGATTATCGTACTGTTGACGATGGGACTCTCGCTCGAGATGCTGAGTGGTGTTTTAGATTTCGCATTTATGGCGGAAATCGCAATGACGACATGCCTGGGCGGACTATGCCTGCGGGCAGGGTTTCCGGTCTGGGTGAGCTTAACGGTTATGATACTGGCACAGATGCTGTTCGGGATGGCAAAGGGGCTTCTGATTGGCAAAATCCGTGTAAACCCTATTTTGCTGACTTTTATTTTGCAGCAGATCTATCAGGGGATAGCTGCCGTGTTCGGGGATGCGATTCAGGCGCCGATCCCGAAGAATTACTATGGTTCCTACATGTTCTGGATGATTTTTTCCGGTATTGCAGTTGTAATTTATGTGTTCCTGCAGTTACTGCTTACACATACATATTATGGGAAATACGTACGGATGCTGGGAGAAAATGAAACCTCGGTCAAAAACAGCGGAATCCGTTTTGATATCTGCCGCATGATTATCTGTGGAATCAGTGGTATTGTATTTGCCCAGGTGGCATTGATCTTTTTGTTCATCACCAATGGCGGCAGTGCCGGTATTGGCAGGAGATATCTGTATCCGGTAATTGCGGCAGCGTGTCTTGGCGGAATAAACTTTCTAAAAGGAAAAGGGAACCTGCGCGGCACTGTTTTGGGCAGTCTGTCCATGGTGCTTCTTCTGAATCTGTCTGCGGGGCTTTCTCTTTACAGCTATTTTTCTTATATCTGGGAAATCGCAATTCTTGTAATTGCGGTGGGTATTTTCGCAAGGGGGAGAAAGAACTGAAAATCCTCTCCCTAAATCCGAAACTTGTCCGATTGTGGGAAGGGCAGATCCTCCATATAATAAAACCATCAGATAGATACATCGAAATGATCCCACCGGAAGCCGGACGTGCTTCTGCCATTTCCCTGTATCTGACGGAAGAAAAAACAAAGAAAATGAGGAGGAAATGACTATGAAAAAACGAAAGAAATTGTTTGGTATTTTGTTGGCAGTAGTTATGACAGTAGCAATGATGACAGGATGTTCCGCAGGAAAGGGCGGCACATCCGGAAGTGGTGTAAAGGTAGGATTCCTGGCGCCGACACTCCAGACGGAGTTTATGATTGGAATCGATGAGAAGCTTCACGAGGAATGTGACAACCGTGGATGGGATTATGTATCTGCAAGCTTCGATAACGATTCGGCAGCAGCCGTATCTGCAATCGAGAACATGGTAACCGGAAATTGTAATTACATCGTAGCAATGGTATCCGATACATCCTGTGACGATGCGCTGAAGGCAGCACAGGAAAAGGGTGTCAAGATTATCGAATGTGGTGTTGAGACAGCGGTACATGATCTCGTACTCATAACTGACCAGTATTCTATCGGAACACAGATCGGTGATATGGCAGCAGACTGGCTGAACAGTCAGCTCGGCGGCAAAGGAAACATCGTAGTATATACAACCTATCAGAATCAGGACATGCAGGATCGTGGACAGGGTATCCAGGATGCAATCAAGGAGAAAGCTCCGAATGTCAACATTCTGGAAGTCGTTGATATCGGTAAGGATGTTGTAGGATCCGGAACAACCACGACAGAGACGATGCTTCAGAAATATTCGGACCTGAATGGAATCGTGTGCTATGGTGATGCGGCAGCGGTAGAATCTGTTGAGGCAGTGAAGGCAGCAGGCAAGGACAACGAAAACTTTGGCGTATTCGCCTGTGATGGTACAAATCAGGCTTTGAAGGGTATCAATGACGGAACATGCATGCGCGGTACGATGTACTTCGAGCCAGTCGGAAGTGTTATGGCGGAATATATCCAGCAGATGGTTGACGGCAAGACCGTTGATGAGGCAGTCGAAACTCCGATCCACGCAGTAACAAAGGCAAATATCGCAGATTACTATAAAGCAGACAAATAAAGATTGCAAAAAGAATGCCTCTGGTGAATCATCGGAGGCATTCTTAGAAAGGGGATGAACTCTGTGAAAAACATACTGAGTGTAAAAAATATCATAAAAACATATCCCGGCGTTATCGCAATCAATGATGTATCGTTCGATGTAGAAGAAGGCGAGATCCATGCTCTGATCGGTGAAAACGGAGCAGGAAAATCAACCCTGATCAAGGTATTGTCGGGAGCGATCGTTCCGGATTCCGGAACGATTGAGCTGGAAGGCAAAAAATACAACCAGATGACACCGAAGCTTGCAAAAGATCTGGGAATCGAGGTCATCTATCAGGAATTTACGCTGGTGCCTGGCATAAGCGCAGCGGAAAATGTATTTCTCGGAGACAAGACGAAGCCCGGTGCGTTCTGCGACATCAAAGATCGCGAAGCGCGTGCCAAGAAAATATTTGATGACCTTCAGGTAGATATCGATGTATCCAGACCGGTAAAGACGATGTCACCGGCGCATCAGCAGCTCGTCGAAATTGCGAAGGCAGTCAGCCGGAATGTAAAGATCCTGATTATGGATGAGCCGACCGCACCACTGACGGTCAGCGAAGTAGAGACGCTGTTTCGTATTGTGCGGGAATTAAAAGCAAAAGGTGTGACGATCATCTTCATCTCCCACCGGTTGGAAGAGTTGTTCGAGCTTGCGGACCGCGTAACGGTTATGCGGGATGGCTGCTATGTCGGTACAGAAAATATAAAAGACATCGACAGGCAGAAGCTGATCACGATGATGGCAGGCCGTGAACTCAAAGAATCGTATCCGTCTCGTACCAGTCAGATCGGCGAGGAAGCATTGCGGGTAGAGCATCTGACAGGAAATGGAGACCATGATATCTCGTTTACCCTGCACCGGGGAGAAATCCTTGGATTTGCCGGACTGGTCGGCGCCGGCCGTACCGAGCTGATGCGGGTAATCTATGGTGCTGATCCGATTGAAAGCGGAAAGATTTTTGTAAATGGCAAGGAAACGAATATCCGTACATGTCAACAGGCAATCCGGCACGGAATCGGATATATCCCGGAGGACCGGAAGGCGCATGGCGCATTTCTCCGGATGAGCATCAAATGGAATGTCGTTGTAAATAACCTGCGTGGCATCTCCAAAGGACCATTCGTTGATGAGAAGCTGGAAAACCAGATTGCCGAGGATTACGAGGAGAAATTCCAGATCAAGACGCCATCTCTGGAGCAAAGGGTGGAGAATCTCTCGGGCGGTAATCAGCAGAAGGTTGTAATCGCAAAGACACTTGCGGCAAACAGTGAAATCATCATCTTTGATGAACCGACGCGGGGAATCGATGTCGGTGCCAAGCAGGAGATCTACAAACTGATGAATCAGCTAGCCGGTGAAGGGAAGGCAATCATTATGGTAAGCTCGGATATGCCGGAGCTTTTGGGTATGTCTGACCGGATTATCACCATCTACGAGGGCAGGAAGACCGGAGAGCTTGCGAAATCAGAATTCGACCAGAACTATATTCTGGATTTAGCATCAGGAGGCGAGGAACATGGAAAAAACAAGTAATAAATTTATAACTTTTTATAAGAAATTTGGTATATATGTATTTTTGGTGGCAGTCGTTATTATCTTCTCGATTATTGCACCGAACTTTTTATCTGTAGCAAACCTGATCAATATTTTACGTCAGGTATCTATTTTCGGTATCGTTGTAATCGGCGTTACGATGGTTATGATCGGTGGAGGTATGGATTTGTCGGTCGGAGGAATCATGGCGGTCGTCGGCATGGTTATGGGCTATTGTATGGTAAATGTCGGGCTGCCGATTCCGGTTGCCGTGATTATCGGCATTGCACTTGGCGTTGCATTTGGTGCCATCAACGGCGTTGTTGCCATCAAGCTGCATATCGCGCCAATCATTGTAACGCTTGCCATGATGCTTGTGCTGCAGGGCGTGGCATATCTGATCACAGGTGGCTATCCGATCACCGGTATGCCGAAAGCATTTTTGACAGTCGGACAGGGATATGTCGGACCGGTTCCGATTCCGGTTATTCTGTTTGTGATCTTCATCGTATTTGGCTGGATTGTCATGAACAAGACATACCTTGGCAGAAATATTTATGCACTTGGCGGAAACAAAGAAGCAGCCAGACTTGCAGGTATCAATGTCAATAAACTGACGGTACTCGTGTATTCTTTTGCAGGATTTGCAGCGAGCATTGCAGCAATCATCATGGTTGCCAGAACAAACGCATCGCAGCCGGGCGCAGGAAGCTCCTATGCATTTGACTGTATGACGGCAGCCTGCTTAGGTGGTGTCAGCATCGCCGGAGGTGAAGGAAAAATCAGCGGTACGGTTGTCGGTGTTATCATCCTTGGTATCCTCGATAACGGACTTGTGCTGATGGGCGTTAATTCCAACTTCCAGAGTGTTATTAAAGGACTGATCCTGCTTCTCGCAGTTGCAATCGACTGCTACCAGGGCGGACAGAAGAGAAAGAAGGCGTGAGACATGGTGACGAGAAAATTACCGTATTATGAGTTTGCAGATGGAATTTACGAGATTGATGAATTTGACTGTGTGAGCGTGTTTGTGATTGTCGGAAGCAAACGGGCATTGGTGATAGACTGTGGAACCGGAATCGGGGATCTCAGATGGGTTATAGAGAACAAAATCACAGATAAACCGTATGATGTTGTGGCGACCCATAACCATGGCGACCATATTGGTGGAGCCGGATTCTTCGACTCGATCTATATTCACCCGGCGGATATGGACTGGGATAGCGGGAATACACTTCCGACTGTGGATTTCCGTAAGAGCTATGCGAAGATCATTGCCGGCCGGGCGGATAAACATTACGACTATAATCTGGATGAGGATGTGCGGCCATGGCCGAAGACGCCGGAGAAGCTTCCGCTTACGGATGGACAGGTGTTTGAGCTTGGAGACAGGACGGTGACAGCATATCACTGTCCGGGACATACATTTGGCGAGATGGTATTTCTGGATGACAAGACGAAGACGCTTTTGCTTGGTGATGCCTGCAACTGCAACTATTATCTGGCGGTTCCGGAGCCGGGGCGGGAAAAAGAACGGATCCGGGAAGCGAAGGCAGGACTTGAACGTCTGCTTTCCATGAAGGACAAATATGATTTGATGTATAATTCCCATCATGATTTCAGAGGATTCGGCAATTCCCTCTATCCGGATATTATAGAAGATGCGATCCATGCATTTGATAGTATATTAGATGGGACAGCAACCTACATATCCGTGACAGATCCTCTGGATCCGGAACATAAGGCTAAGACGTATGTGTCTTATGGCAGATTCCGTGTCGCCTATCAGGGGGACGGAATAGAAAATGTAAAGTAATCACAATTTAAAACCCTTTCCTTTTTAAATATAAAATACCCCACCGGTGCGATCTATGACCGGTGGGGTGTTTCCGTCTTACACGTTCTTATTTATATGCTCTTACACCTCTACATCCCAGAAACCATCCAGCGTAGCGAAGTAATCTTCCGGTGTCTCGGCACGGCGGATCTGCTTTACGCTGCCGTCCTCACACAGAAGTAGCTCTGCAGATTTAAGCTTTCCGTTGTAGTTGTAACCCATTGCGAAGCCGTGAGCACCTGTGTCATGGATTACAAGATAATCGCCCATGTCGATCTTCGGAAGCTTGCGGTCGATCGCGAACTTATCGTTGTTCTCACACAGGGAACCGGTCACATCATAGGTATGGTCGCAAGGTGCATTTTCCTTGCCAAGGACCGTGATGTGATGGTAAGCACCATACATAGCCGGACGCATCAGGTTTACCGCACAGGCATCCACGCCGATGTACTCCTTGTAGATATGCTTCTCGTGGATTGCCTTTGTAACAAGGTGTCCATAAGGGGCAAGCATGAAACGGCCAAGCTCTGTGAACAGGCTGATATCGCCAAGTCCGGCAGGAACAAGCACCTCATCGAATACCTTGTGTACACCTTCGCCAATCTTCAGGATATCATTGCCTTCCTTATCCGGTGTATACGGGATACCGACACCGCCGGACAGGTTGATGTAGGAAAGCTCGATGCCGGTCTTTTCCTTCAGCTCAACAGCGACCTCGAACAGAATCTTTGCAAGGGTCGGGTAGTAGTCGTTTGTGACCGTGTTACTTGCAAGGAACGAATGCAGACCGAATTTCTTCGCACCTGCGTCACGCAGCTCCGTATATGCTTGGAACAACTGCTCCTTCGTCATGCCGTATTTGGCATCGCCGGGGTTGTCCATGATGGTTGTGGAGATCGAGAAGGTTCCGCCCGGATTGTAACGGCAGAATACTGTCTCCGGAACACCACATGTATCCTTCAGGAACTGTACATGTGTGTAATCGTCTAAGTTGATGTTCGCACCGAGCTTCTTCGCGAGGACAAATTCCTCGGCTGGTGTGTCGTTCGATGAGAACATGATGTCAGAACCTGTGATGCCCATTTTCTCTGACATCAGAAGCTCAGTATAAGAAGAACAGTCGGTACCGCAGCCCTCTTCCTTCAGAATCTTCAAGATGGTTGGGTTCGGAGTTGCCTTGACTGCGAAATATTCTTTATAACCTTTGTTCCATGCAAATGCCTGCTTTAATTTTCTTGCATTTTCACGGATGCCCTTCTCGTCGTAGATATGGAACGGAGTCGGGTATGTCTTTACGATCTCTTCGATCTGTGCTTTCGTTACAAATGGTGTCTTCATGATATTCCTCCTATATGTAGTAGGTGTTTCTGTTTATCAGCCTTTTTATTCACGCTCTCTATAATCTAGAAGTAAAACTGCGTTTTGTCAAGTAAAATGGCGTAAAAAACTTGATATCTAATTGAAAATAAATATCGAAGATGGTATCATAAACTATTATGTGCGGTTTTGGTACGGATGATTGCAGATACGACGCAGGAGCATACCGGAAACGACTGCGGACCGGATGCGGTCTGTTGGTGGGATAAAATAAAAAGAAAACAGGAGTGTTGGATACATGGCAGATAACGGCGAATCAGGAATGAATTACGACAATATATTTATAAGGATGCTGAGCAGAGTGGGTGATGCGATGCTGCTTTCCATTCTGTTTGTACTCTCATGCGTTCCGATTATCACGATCGGCGCAGCATTTACTTCACTTTACTATACGGCGATGAAAGGAATTTCCGGCGACGACGGATATATCTGGAAGTTCTATACACGGAGCTTCAAGCAGAACTTCAAGCAGGCAACCGGTATGTGGCTGCTCTTTTTAGTCGCATTTTTCATCCTGTCGGTAGATATCTGGTTCTGGATGACACAGTGGAAGGCAACTGGAAATGCACTCGCGAAACCGTTTTTGTTCGTGAGCGTCGTGCTTCTCACCCTGGCAGTTATGACGTTTATCTATACATTCGCCCTGCAGGCGAAGTTCGATAATTCGTGGAAGGTTCAGCTTCGGAATGCATTTTTGATGAGCATCAAGAATTTCCCGATGACACTTTTGATGCTGCTGACTTATCTTGTGATTGCGTGGTGTTTCTATTACGATATCATTATTTCAATCATCGTGTATGTGGTAATTGGATTCGGTGCGGTTGGTTATCTGTGGGCGTACATTATGCTCAGATGCTTCAAGCCATACCTGCCGGAAGAAGACCTGCATGCACATGATGAGAGCGTATTGCTGCATGAGGTTGATAAGGATTTGGACGAGGAATCCGGGGACACGGACAACGATGCGGAACAAACGGTGGATGATGCGCCTGCAAATGATACGGAAACTGACGCTGCCGATGAAAGTGCAGAGGAATAAAACACCGGGAAGCCGGAAGGATAGAAACGATGAAGGCAAATGCGAAAAAAGAAACTATATATGCGAATATCATCATGCTTGCGGTATTTTTCTTCGCATTTCTGGGAACGGAATACCTGTTTGATAATTGTATGATGTACGTGACAGATGCATCAGGTGTAGTGCGTGCGCAGAATCAGATGCTTGGCGTAAGCGCAATCGGGTTTCTGCTATACAACTGGATTTCCGGTTTCCTTGCGGATAAGAGTCCGTGGGTGACCGGGGGAACCGGACTGCTTGCGTTCGGCGTTGGAGCCGGATGCATGGGCTGTATTATCCTGCATGCGGGATATGTGCAGATGATGATCGCGGGTGGGGTACTGTTTTTCCTGCTGGGGCTGCTTGTATTTTATCTGTCTGCAGGCTTTTTCTCGGTATATTTCACAGTTGGATTTATGGATATCTCCTATCATAGTGCGAAACCGAAGCTCTGGGCCGGATTGGGCCGGGCTGTGAATAATGTATGCGCGCTGATGATCATGACATTGGCAGGTGGATTCGCTTCTGTGCGGTATGAAGTGATGATTGTTGCGGTCATTCTCTTTTTCCTGATCAGCGTGTTGGCGTTTTCGTACCAGAACATTCTGATAGGGATGGAGCTTAGAAGCATGGAAGCTGCAGCATCCGCATTGATGCCACAGACAGGCGGGACAGCGGAAGCGGAGAATAAGCAGACAGGCGGGGCAGCAAAACCGGAGGATAAGCAGACCGATCTGTCCACGACGGATAAATTCACAGCCTTCGGCGAACAATACAGCTTGACGGAACGGGAGCGGGAAGTGCTCCGGGCATTGCTTTCCTCAGGCGAAAATGTGCAGGATATTGCACATACACTCGGTATCTCACGGGCAGCAATCTATCGTCATATCTCGAATATGAATGAGAAGACCGAGACGAAGGCGCGTATGGGGCTGATTCAGTTCTATTATGGGTGGAACCCTGAAAAATAGCGTATTTTTGTGCATTTGAGACATATGTCAACTACCATAGCAGGCGAAAATCTGCTATGGTTATTTTAGTTTATGGGCATTTTCACTGAAATAAAATCAAAAAAAGAAAGAGGAGGAACAAAGCTATGAACAGGAAGAAAAGACTATTACCGCTTCTGATGGCATTGCTTTTGATCGTGAGCTATCTGCCGGTGATGCGAAGCTATGCGGCAGAGTGCATTGTAAGAGGAGATAATCATACGCCATGGAACAGCGTACAGGATGGTGTGTTCACGTATGATGGCGGAACGATGACGATTACGACATCAAACGGAAGCTTGACGGGGGCAGCGGATAATGTAACGGTACCAGAGAATACTACAGTAACAGTTACTCTTTTCCCGAGAGATGGATATACTGTACAGTTAGTGGTGAATGGCAATCAAGTAACGTTGAACAATAACGTGTATACGGTAGAAACTTCCGCGAATCAGCCGGAATTGAAGTTTGAAGCTTGTTTCACAAATCCGGGTGGTGGTAACAATCCGGGTAATCCGAATCCACCGGCTGGTAACCAGCCAATCTGCCTGATCTTAGAAGGCGATGCATTCAAAGGGGCAGATGATACAGATTACTATCATTATATGAAATCGCAGGATAAAAATTTCGAAATATATGTGGACCTTGATGATACCGGAAACTCTCGGTCGCAAACCATGGATAACCTGATGAAAGAACAGAAAGTATCTTTGGCACCGGAATCTCAGTCAACATATCGTTTCGCGGATTCTGTTTCGAATGCGCGAGTTACTGTTATGTGTTCATCAGGAACATATACGATAACTACACCGGGAACCACATCAAATGGCTCTTCCGGGGAACGGTCATTTGCAGTAAAAAAAGGAGAAAGCGAATCGCACATCCAGATTGATAAGAATTCTAAGACATTGACAGTAACCTGGGCGTATGACAGTGATTCCTTTGGCTCGGACGCATATCTGGAACATGGAAAGGCGCAGATAACCGCGATTGAGGGTGTGAGTGATTTTTCAACTCTGTTCGGAGCCAATCCGGGAGATGCAAAGGGCGGAAATATTGCGGTTCCGGCAGGAAAGAAGGTAACAATTAAACTTGTCCCGGATTATGGTTATCAGGTCGCAGGATTGCAGTTGAACGGTGGCGTGACCTTGCAACCGGATGATGCGCAGACATCGACGTTTACATTTGTTATGGGTAATAGTCCGGTTCATATGAAGGGGATTTTCACGAAGGTATCGGATACAGTGAATTCAAACAGCAAACAGATTGAGGCTGCAAGCATTACCAATGGTGCAAATGCAGCCGCAAGCGGCAATCTGAGACTGACGGTATCAGATGCAGAGAGCTATGACACGACGGCTGCACAGGCGCTGGTATCCGGTGCGCAGTCTGCACAGGCAGTAGATCTGAAGCTGGATCAGATTGTGAGTAAGGGAAATGGTTCGAACTGGGAAAACAATATTACAGAGTTTGAGAAACCGGTCACATTGAATCTCGCACTGGATAATTACGATGCAAACTATGATTATACGGTTGTGCGTAACCATAATGGCAAGCTGACCGAGCTTTCGACAACGGTCGAGCAGGGAACGATTTCCTTCGAGACAAATCAGTTCTCAACCTATATTATTGTGAAGAAGTCGAAGGCTGCAAGCGTGGACAAGCCATCGACGACACCATCAACAACTACACCATCGACGACACCGGCAGCGCCGGATACAGATGTTACGAAGCCGGCAGCCAAGGATACGAAACCGGAAAAGACAAATGACACAGCTTCGCCAAAGACCGGAGATGCGATGCCGGTTGCAGGGATGATGCTTGTTTTGGCAGGAAGCCTGACCGGGTATGCCGTAATTCGAAGAAAAAGAAGATAAATCCTCCATTCTGAATGGAAAATGTGTGTGCCGCGTGCAGAGAAGAAAAATCTGTACGCGGTTTTTCTTTTTTAATTGTTATTTTTTACACTTTCCAATATAATGAAGCTATGACAAAAAATGGGAGGTACATATATGCCATACAAACGATACGGGAGACGTATCCTGACGATCCTGCTGGTGGGGATTTTATTTATTACGAACTGGGGGATGAACAAACGCGCTGACGATGGTGCAGGCAGCGGACACAAAGAATTATGCGAACGTTGTTGTGTTTGCGTATTTTAAGGGGGATACGGAAGGTGCTTCGTATTTTCAGACAAACCGTGCGAAAATCCTAGGTTTGTATGATGGCTCCAAGAACCGTTCTTTCACGAATTATCTGTCTGCTGTTTCCTATGGAAAACTTCGTGTGAAGAATTATTTCCCGCAGGATGATGGCACAACACTTTCTGCCTGTGCACTTTCGGTTACGGAAGCTTCTGTGCAGGCAGGTGGAAATATGGATACGACGATCGTGAGTGAAATTCTGGCGAACATTCCGGCACTTTCCGGACAGGTGTTAGACTATGACGGAGATGGATACATCGACAATCTCACTGTCATTATGAAGTCGGAGAGAGAATCCCAGACATCCGGCAATTCACTCGTCGCACATCACGCATTTTATCCGACAGATAAGAACTTACGATATGGCGGGAAGGAAGTCGGACATTACAACATGATCAATACACCGCAGTTTTTAGGGGCGGGCAATACGACGATGGCTCAGGAATCCGGCGTACTCGCGCATGAATTCCTGCATGGACTTGGTTTCCCGGATCTTTATACAAGTGATGGAACCTATCCGGTCGGGAACTGGGATATCATGGGCGGCGCAGATTATGGAATGTCTTACCCGCTTGCGTATATGCGGATGAAAGTGGGCGGCTGGCTTATGCTGGATACGGTTACTACATCGCAGACGCCGACGTTGGACACGCAGGATAAGCAGGACGGTCATCCGGCCTATATTCTGAAATCACCGCTCAATGAGCAGGAGCTTTTTGTTGTGGAATTCCGGAAGAAGGATATGGGACTCGACAGCTATGACCGGTCTATCGGAGGCTCCGGTGTGATTGTCTACCGGATCAACCCGGCAGTCGAAGGCTTAAGCAACCTGTATGGACAGACCGGTGTGTATGTGTTCCGCCCGCAACCGGGGCAGACAGGATATTCCCAGGTGGCAGAGAGCGTCTATAAAGCATATCTTTCCAAAGAAGAAGGACGGACAACCATCGGCAAATCCGACCTTTCCGCAGGCCTCTCCGATGGAGCACTGACTTTCTCGGACGGAAAGAATTCGGGAATCGTGATCAGTGAAGTTGGAAGTGCCGAGGGCAGTCAGATTACTTTAAAGGTGGATTTCCCGAAGGTTTCGGACTCTGCGAAATGGACGGATTGTGGATTTGCCTCTGTAGCCGGAAATAGCAAAAATGCATGGAACCAGATAGCGATGACGCTTTGCGGACAGAAACCGTACGTGCTTACGTATACGAAAGATGATGCAGCGTTTACGCTATATTCCTGTGAGCAGAACACGTGGAAAAAACTGTATCAGCAGAAGATCTCCGAGAAATATGGAAATGAAATAAAGCTCTGTGCCTACAATGGATCGTTTTATTTTGCATATGCGGATGCGGCAGGGATAGAGATTGAAAAGCTGGATGCATCCTGCAGTCGCGTGACAGAGAAACAGACGATCGCAGGGGCTGCGGATTTTGATATGCAGGCTGGCGCAGATGGCGTGTATCTTGTATACACGCAGAACAATACGACCGCATATGCGAGATGCTTCAAAGCCGGAAGTTTGTCCGTGACAACCAATCTCGGAAGCTATTACACGACCGCGGGGACGAATCATTTTGTAGGTCAACCAAAGCTCATTTCGATAGGCTCTTCGATGTATGCGTCCATACGGAATACAGGGACGATGGCAGTTCACACATTTTGTCTGGATGCAAATGGAAACCACAAAGAAGTGAGTGATGCAGCGACAAAAGGAAGCACGTATGGCATGGCAACAGATGGAAAAAACCTGTATGTTGCCACATGCAGCGAAGGCATACTTGTCAACCGGTATGATGGAAAAGCATGGCATTGCTCAAAAATGAAAGATGGCACAATCTCGGATGTAGTTCCGGTGTGCAGGCAGGGAACACTGTTCGTGCTCACATCGGGTGCCTATACAGGGACAACCAATCTGTACCGGTATGATGTGGCAAATGACCAATTTGCGCAGGAAGGAGTCTCACTCGATTCGTATTCTACATCGCAGACGATCTGTGCGGCGGATGGAACGTTGTATGTTTCGTATCTGCGTGGGGCAGACAAGACGTTTGTCATCAAGAAAAAGAGCGTGACAGTCACACCGGCGCCGGAACCAACCCCGGATTCGGGAACAAATCCAGACCCGGGAACAAACCCAGATCCGGGAACAAATCCAGAACCGGGAACAGGTGGCGAGACAACGACCACGACGGAGGCAGCTACGACCACGACGGAGGCACCAACGCCAACACCAACCCCGACGCCAACCCCGACCCCAACACCGGTTGTAACGCCGGATGTGACGGTGTCTTACCGCACGCACATTCAGACCTTCGGATGGGAGAACACCTGGCGGCAGAACGGCATGATGTCCGGGACTTCCGGAAAAGCGAAAAGACTGGAGGGAATCGAAATCAAAGTATCCGGTAATTCCGGTATAGGAATCCAGTACACGACGCATTGCCAGAGCTATGGCTGGCTGCCTTGGTCTGCGAACGGTGACATGAACGGCACGCAGGGGGAAGCAAAACGTCTGGAAGCAATCAAGATCCAACTGACCGGATCCGACAAGGATAAATATGATGTCTATTACCGCGTGCATGCGCAGAGCTACGGCTGGCTTGGCTGGGCGACAAATGGCGCACCGGCAGGAACCGCAGGTTATGCGAAGCGTCTGGAGGGCATTCAGATCGTGGTCGTGAAGAAGGGTGCGGGATTCAACCGGAATATGCAGGGAATCGCATCGCAGTTTGCGAATGCATTTTACGCGGCGCCGGGACAGAGCATGAATCCGCAGATCACGGGTGCGGACAGCCCGAATGTTACATATCGTACCCATGTGCAGAGCTATGGCTGGCAGGGCTGGAAATATAACGGGGCGATGAGCGGCACATCCGGACAGGCAAAACGACTCGAAGGAATTGAGATCAAACTGACGAATGCACCGTATTCGGGTGGCGTCTGCTACACAACCCATGTGCAGAGCTACGGATGGCAGGAACCGACAAACAATCCATCTGCATGGCGCAGAAATGGAACGATGAGCGGCACATCCGGGCAGGCAAAAAGACTCGAAGCCATCTGTATTGCATTGACAGGAGATATGCAACGGCATTATGATGTATACTATCGTGTGCATGCGCAGAGCTTCGGCTGGCTTGGCTGGGCGAAAAACGGCGCACCGGCAGGAACCGCCGGCTATGCAAAACGATTGGAAGGGATAGAGATCCGGCTTGTACCGAAGGGACAGGCAGCTCCGGGCAGTACAGCAAGATCCTATATCTCTGCATATTAAATAGAAAAACAGGAGAGGAAGACATTATGAACGCAAAATGGAAACGGCTAGTGACCGCAATTTTGATGATGGCGCTGCTGCTTGGACCGATTGTATCGATGCAGACACCGGCACGGGCGGCGGACGGAGAGGACGACAATACGTTTATTGTCGGCTTCGATGCGGAGTTCCCACCATATG